>Ga0209370_1002519_pt1 | contig 13005 bp, 12 predicted proteins | sample AgamicAtPrz_FD_187164 | JGI IMG/M metagenome (GOLD analysis project Ga0209370, IMG submission 187164) | Agave microbial communities from Guanajuato, Mexico - At.P.rz (SPAdes) (version 2) | ecosystem: Host-associated > Plants > Phyllosphere > Phylloplane/Leaf | place: Guanajuato, Mexico... | reverse complement strand
TCGAGGTTCGCCGGCAGGGTAAGCCTGTCGATCCGCTGAAGTATTTGCCGCCTCAATAACCGAGACGACCATGCCGAAATCGAAGCGCCACGAGCCGCAAGCCGAGTCTGAGAAGATCAGTCGCGCCACGCAAGCATCGGTGGGGCGAGTAGGTGCTTCGACGGACGACGAGGACGACATCGCGGAAAACGAACGTGATCTCGAGGCACGCGACGCCGAAGCGGACGGCGACGACGAGCGCGAAGGCCGGCAGGAAGCCGCGCCCGACGTCGACGATTTCCGCACGCTGCTGCAGGCCGAACTCACGGCCGACACGATCCAGCACTACCTGAACCGCATCAGCGTGAAGCCGCTGCTGACCGTCGAGGAAGAGCAGCGCTATTCGCGCCTGGCGAAGGCCGGCGAATTCGAGGCGCGGCAGGTAATGATCGAGCGCAACCTGCGTCTCGTCGTCAGTATCGCGAAGGGGTACCTGAACCGCGGCGTGCCGCTGCTCGACCTGATCGAGGAAGGCAATCTCGGCCTGATGCACGCGATCGAGAAATTCGACCCGACGCGCGGTTTCCGTTTCTCGACCTACGCGACGTGGTGGATCCGGCAAAGCATCGAGCGGGCGATCATGAACCAGGCCCGCACGGTGCGCCTGCCCGTGCACGTGATCCGTGAGCTGAACCAGGTGCTGCGCGCGAAGCGCCACCTCGAAAAGAATTCGATGTCGACGGGCGAGGCGGCCGAGCGCCGCGAAGCCAGCATCGACGACATCGCCTATCTCACCGGCAAGACCGCCGAGGAAGTCACCGATATCCTCGCGCTCAACGAACACACGGCGTCGCTCGACGCGCCGCTCGACCTCGATCCCGCGAGCAGCCTGCTCGACCTGCTGCCCGACGACCAGAGCCAGTCGCCCGACGCCGAGGTGCAGCACCGCGAGCTCGAAACGCTGACGCGCGCGTGGCTGTCGCGGCTGTCCGACAAGCACCGGCACGTGATCGAGCGCCGCTTCGGCCTGAACCACATCGAACCGGCGACGCTCGAGGAGCTTGCCGACGAGATGGGGCTCACGCGCGAGCGCGTGCGGCAGATCCAGCAGGAAGCGCTGGTGCGCCTCAAGCGGTTCTTTGCCTCCAACGGCGTGCGCAAGGACGCCGTTCTGTAACTGATGACCCCGATCCTTGTTTTTGACATCGAGACGATTCCCGATGTCGACGGCATTCGCCGTCTGGAAGACCTGCCCGCGACGCTGGACGATGCCGCGGTGGCCGAACACGCGTTTGCCGCACGCCGCGAGAAGACCGGCGGCGATTTCCTGCCGCACCATCTGCAGCGGATCGCGGCGATCTCGTGCGTGTTCCGCGACAACAACGGTTTTCGCGTGCGCTCGCTCGGGACGCCGCAGGACAACGAAGCGACGCTGATCCAGTCGTTCTACCGCGTGATCGAGAAATACACGCCGCAGCTCGTGTCGTGGAACGGCGGCGGTTTCGATCTGCCGGTGCTGCATTACCGCGCGCTCGTGCACGGCATTCCCGCCACCCGCTACTGGGATCTCGGCGAGGACGACCGCGAATTCAAGTGGAACAACTACATCGCGCGCTATCACTCGCGGCATACCGACCTGATGGACGTGCTCGCGATGTATCAGGCACGCGCGAACGCGCCGCTCGACGCGCTGGCGAAGCTGTGCGGTTTCCCGGGCAAGCTCGGGATGGACGGCAGCCAGGTATGGCCGGCGTTCCGCGACGGCCGGATCGACGAAATCCGCAATTATTGCGAAACCGACGTCGTCAACACCTACCTGCTGTACTGCCGGTTCCAGTTGATGCGCGGCGGCCTCACGCCGAGCGAGTACGCGGACGAGATCCTGCTCGTGAAGAACACGCTCGCGCTGGAACCGGCGCCGCACTGGGTCGAGTACCTCGCCGGCTTCGACGCGTAGCACGGGCGGCTCGCGCCGCGACCGGCGCGATCAGGCCAGTTCGAGCAGCACCGGCTGGTGATCGGACGCGCGTACGTCGCCGTCGATCTCGCAGCCGATGACGCGCGGCGACAGCGTGTCGGTCACGAACACGAAATCGCACGCGAGCGGCCCCTCCGACCATTGCACCGTATCGTAGACACCGGCCGTCGGCGGCGGCGTACGACCGGGATGCCGTGCGACCCACGCGTCGACGAAACCCGGTGCGTCGGCAATCGGCTCCAGGAAGCGCCGGTACGCATCGGCGCCGAATGCACTGTTGAAATCGCCGCAGACGATTGCATCGCGCGGTTGTCCGGTCGCGCTGAACGGCCCGTCGGCGGTTTCGGCGGGAGCGGGGTGTTCCGCGTGCGCGCAGGCTTCCCGATGCCGGTCGCGTAGCGCGTCGACCTGCGCAAGCCGCTGGCGCGCCGAGTAATACTCCAGGTGCGTGGTGACCACGCGCAACGCCCCGAAGGGCGCCTGCAACTCGATATCGAGCGCGACGCGCGGCATCGACGGCGCGCCGGCGTCGGCCGGCCACGGCAGCGATTGGCGCAGCACGCGCCCGACCGGCAGCCGCGTCGCGATCGCGTTGCCGAACTGGCGGCGCGGTGCGCCTGGCCGGATGGCCGGCAGGTCGGCGCCGATGGCGCCGACGATCGTATAGCCGGGCAGCAGCGCCGCGAGTTCGGCGAACTGGTCGGGGCCTGGCCGCCCGGGCAGGGCGTCGAAGCCGCACGTGACCTCCTGCAGACACAGCACGTCGAAATCGCCAAGCCGGCGGATGGCCGCGACGGTACGGGAAAGATCGACGACGCCGTCGGCGTCCCGACCCCATTGGATGTTCCAGTCGATCAATCGCATGGTCGAGTCTCCTTCGTCTGCTGCTGCGAGCAGAACCCGTGCCGCCGGTGGGGCCGCGCGGCGCACCGCACGCGGCCGGCCGGCGGGCAACGGGGTGCGCGCGATTGTCGGCCGCTCACCCACCACGCAACGCGGCATGCGCTTCGGCATCGACGCTTGCGCGACGAAAGCACGCGACGGGGGCCTTCGTCGTCTACAATCTCGCCTTCTTCAACGTTTGTCAGGAAAAGCTGGTGTCCGAAGCCGTCCCCACTTCTGCGCGCAAATCGAAAAACGCGCCCGTCGCGCCCGGGCCTGCCCCGGTTCTCGAGATCGAATCGCTCGACATGGAAGCGCGCGGTGTCGGCCGCACGATGACCGAGGACGGCCAGCCGGGCAAGGTGATCTTCGTCGAGGGCGCGCTGCCGGGCGAACGCGTGACCTATTCGAGCTATCGCCGCAAGCCGAGCTACGAGCAGGCGACGGTCGTCGACATTCTGCGCCCGAGCGTGATGCGCACGCAGCCGAAATGCAAGTTCTTCGGCACCTGCGGCGGCTGCTCGATGCAGCATCTCGACATGCGCGCGCAGGTGGCGGTCAAGCAGCGCGTGCTGGAAGACAACCTGTGGCACCTGGCGAAGCTGCGCGCGGAAACGATGTTCGCACCGATCCACGGCCCGTCGTGGGGCTATCGCTACCGGGCCCGCCTGACCGTGCGCAACGTCGCGAAGAAGGGTGGCGTGCTGGTCGGGTTCCACGAGAAGAAGAGCAGCTACGTGGCCGACATGACGAGCTGCGAAGTGCTGCCGCCGCACGTGTCGGCGATGCTCGTGCCGCTGCGCCGGCTCGTCGAGGGGCTGTCGATTCGCGACCGGATGCCGCAGATCGAACTCGCGGTCGGCTCGGCGGTCACCGCGCTCGTGCTGCGCGTGCTGGAGCCGATCAATGCGGACGACGAAGCGCTGCTGCGCGCGTTCGCGGACGAGCACAACGTGCAGTTCTGGCTGCAGCCGAAGGGGCCGGACACGGTGACGCCGTTCTATCCGCTCGACGTATCGCTCGATTACACGCTGCCGGAATTCGGCATCCGCATGCCGTTCAAGCCGACCGACTTCACGCAGGTCAATCACCAGATCAACCGCGTGCTGGTGGGCCGTGCGCTGCGTCTGCTCGCGCCGTCGCGCGACGATCGCGTGCTCGACCTGTTCTGCGGGATCGGCAACTTCACGCTGCCGCTCGCGCGGCTGTCGCGCGAAGTGATGGGCATCGAGGGCAGCGACACGCTGACCACGCGTGCGCTGGCGAACGCACGCGAGAACGGTGTCGACGGCCATACGACGTTCGCGTGCCGCAACCTGTTCGAAGTGACGGGCGACGATCTGCGCGCGCTCGGCGCATTCGACAAGTTCCTGATCGACCCGCCGCGCGAAGGCGCGCTCGCGGTGTCGAAGGCGCTGGCCGAGATCGCGCAGAGCGGTGAAGGCCCGCTGCCGAAGCGCATCGTCTACGTGTCGTGCAACCCGTCGACGCTCGCGCGCGATGCGGGCCTGCTCGTGCACGAGGCCGGCTACCGGCTGAAGGGCGCCGGGGTCGTGAACATGTTCCCGAATACGTCGCACGTCGAATCGATCGCGCTGTTCGAGCGCGACTGAGCCGGGCGGCGGACGTAAAAAAACCGGCCCGCGGGCCGGTTTTTCATGGTGCGTGCCGAACGTCAGTTGCGGTTGCCGCCGAAAATGCCGAGCAGCGCGAGCAGGTTCGTGAACACGTTGTACAGGTCGAGGTAGATCGCGAGCGTGGCCGAGATGTAGTTCGTCTCGCCGCCGTTCACGACGCGCTGGACGTCGAACAGCATGTAGGCCGAGAAGATCGCGATCGCGAGCACCGACACGGTGAGCATCAGCGCCGGCAGTTGCAGGAAGATGTTCGCGACCGACGCGAGCAGAATCACGATCACGCCCATGAACAGCCACTTGCCGAGCCCGGAGAAGTCGCGCTTGCTGACGGTGGCGATCGTCGCCATCGTGGCGAAGATGATGCCGGTGCCGCCGAACGCGAGCATGATCAGCGACGGGCCGTTCGAGAAGCCGAGGATGAAGCTCAGCAGCCGCGACAGCATCAGGCCCATGAAGAACGTGAAGCCGAGCAGCACGAACACGCCGGCCGCGCTGTTTTTCGTCCGCTCGATCGCGAACATGAAGCCGAACGCGATCGCGAAGAACGCGAGCAGGCTCATCATCGGGCTCGTGGCCGCGAACAGTGAGAAGCCGGTCGCGACGCCGACCCAGGCGCCCAGCACGGTCGGCACCATCGACAGCGCGAGCAGCCAGTACGTGTTCCGCAGCACGCGGTTGCGAACCTCGGCGGTGCTGACGGAACCGCCGCGGCCGAAATTGTACGGATAGTCGTTCATGGTTTCTCCTAACATTGAACGCGTGAGCGTCCGGGGCCGGTTCGGCACACGCGGTGTGCGGCGCAGCAAACCGGAGCTGCTATGGCTAAGATACGTTCGGTGCCCGGAGGTTTCAATGGCCGGGCGGCACAAAACATGGGGATTCTGAACCTTTCACGTGTGTAAGGGTTCAATCGCAATGATACACGGGATCGTGCTACAATAGCGGATTCATTTGAACCTGTAACTTCTTAATTTTTTGGAGTTTTTATGGCAATCGAGCGCACCCTGTCGATCATCAAGCCGGATGCGGTGGCAAAGAACGTGATCGGCCAGATCTACAGCCGTTTCGAAGGCGCCGGCCTGAAGATCGTCGCATCGCGCATGGCACATCTGTCGCGTGCTGACGCAGAGAAGTTCTATGCAGTTCACGCAGCGCGTCCGTTCTTCAAGGACCTCGTCGATTTCATGATCTCGGGCCCGGTGATGATCCAGGTTCTGGAAGGTGAAGGCGCGATCCTGAAGAACCGCGACCTGATGGGCGCGACGGATCCGAAGAAGGCGGAAAAGGGCACGATCCGCGCCGACTTCGCCGACAGCATCGACGCGAACGCCGTGCACGGCTCGGACGCTGCGGAAACGGCAGCGGTCGAAATCGCGTTCTTCTTCCCGGAAATGAACGTTTACTCGCGTTAAGCCCTGGCTGACAGCAAGTAGGCAGGATTCAGCGCACGCGGCAAGGCAGCACATCATGACGAGCGAAACTTCCGTCAATCTTCTCGACTTCGACGCCGAGGGTCTTGTCGCGTACTGCGGCAGCCTGGGCGAGAAGCCGTTCCGCGCCAAGCAGTTGCAGCGCTGGATCCACCAGTACAACGCCGGCGATTTCGACGGCATGACCGATCTCGCGAAGTCCCTGAGAGAAAAGCTCAAGGGCCGCGCATCGATCGTGATGCCCGACATCGCCAGCGATCACGTTTCCACCGACGGCACGCGCAAGTGGCTGATCGACGTCGGAAACGGCAATGCGGTCGAAACCGTGTTCATCCCGGAAGAGACGCGCGGCACGCTGTGCGTGTCGTCGCAGGCCGGGTGCGCGGTGAACTGCCGCTTCTGTTCGACGGGCAAGCAGGGCTTCTCCCGCAACCTGTCGACAGCCGAAATCATCGGCCAGCTCCGGATGGCCGAATTTGCATTGCGAGCGTCGCTGGGCCGCGCGCCCGGCCCGAACGGCAAGGCCGAACGGGTCGTCACCAACGTGGTGATGATGGGCATGGGCGAGCCGCTGCTGAATTACAGCGCGGTCGTCCCCGCAATGCGGCTGATGCTCGACGACAACGCGTACGGCCTGTCGCGCCGTCGCGTCACGCTGTCTACATCGGGCGTGGTGCCGATGATGGACCGCCTCGGCGCCGAGTTGCCGGTCGCGCTGGCCGTTTCGCTGCATGCGCCGAACGATGCGCTGCGCGACGAGCTGGTGCCGCTCAACAAGAAGTATCCGCTTCGCGAACTGATGGCTGCATGCCAGCGCTATCTGAAAGTCGCGCCGCGCGACTTCATCACGTTCGAATACTGCATGCTCGACGGCGTCAACGACACCGAAGCGCATGCGCGCGAACTGCTGGCCGTCACGCGCGACGTGCCGTGCAAGTTCAACCTGATCCCGTTCAATCCGTTCCCCGAATCGGGCCTCATCCGCTCGAAGCCGGAGCAGATCAAGCGTTTCGCGCAGGTCCTCATCGACGCGGGTGTCGTCACGACGGTGCGCAAGACGCGCGGCGACGACATCGACGCCGCGTGCGGGCAACTGGCCGGCGCGGTGAAGGATCGCACGCGCCTCGCGGAGCGGACGGGCGCAGCAGGAAAGATCATCGAAGTTCGGGCGATTTGACGGGGGCACCTGGCCGGGGCGCCCGAACCCTTTGGCGGTGCAACACGCGAATAGCGATCGGTCGCGGCGCCTCTGCGCCGCGCAGGGTATGAACCGTTGCGGGTGCTGGCCGGCAGGAGCCGGCGGCAGCCGCCAGTGAAGAAGAATCGACGCGAGGACAAGGATGAGTGAGCCGCAGCCGTCTAACGGCGCAGAGACGAATGCCGCGAAGCCGGCACCGGCCGGACTGGAATCGCTGGCGGCGGTCGGCAGCCGGCTGGCGCAGCTTCGGGAGACGAAGGGCTGGTCGGTCGACGACGTGTCGGCGCGACTCAAGGTCGCACCGCAAAAGCTCCGGGCGCTCGAGGCCGGCGACATCAGCCATTTGCCCGGCGTGACGTTCGCGCTCGGCGTCGTGCGCAGCTACGCGAAGATGCTCGGCGTCGATCCGGAACCGTTCGCGCAGGCGCTGCGCCGCGAGCGCGGGGTGCCGGAAGTCGACCTGTCGATGCCTGCGTCGTCGGGCACGGATCTGCCGCGCGGCCGCGTGTCGATTCCGCTGGGCGGCTCGTCGCGCCATCATCCGTGGCTGTGGGGAACGGGGATCGTCATCGTCGCGGTGGTCGCCGTACTGATGTGGCACACTGGCGGCGATTCGTCGAGCCTGCTCGCGCGCTTGAAGGGCGGCGACGCCGAACATGCGTCGGCCGCAAGCGCGGCGGCGGCATCGTCGTCCGCCGAAGAAGCGGCGACGAACGGCGCGTCGGCGGCGGTTGCGAATGAGGTTCCGGCCCCGGCTGCTGCATCGGCTGCCCCGGCGCAGGCGATCGCGTCGGCTGTTCCGGCGCCTGCGGCCCCGGTCGCGACGGCGGCTGCATCGCAGCCCGTGGCGGCGACGGCGGCGGCAAGCACGGCCGCGCCGGCTCAGCCGGCGAGCGTCGTGGTCGCGGCGGGCCAGTCGATGGTCGAACTGAAGGTCAAGCAGGATTGCTGGTTCAGCGTGCGCGACAAGAACGGCAAGGAGCTGTTCTCGGCGCTGGTGCGCGCCGGCGAAACGAAGCAGGTTGCCGGTGACGGGCCGTTCAAGGTCACGATCGGCAACAAGGCCGGTCTCGACGCGGTTGCGTTCGACGGAAAACCGGTCGATCCGGCAAAATATTCGGCAGCGCGGGGTAACGTGGCGCGGTTCACGTTGCCCTGACGTCAAGCGCCGTGGCGAAGGCTTGCCGTTGCGATACCGGCAGGCCGTGAGGGCACGGCGCTTTTTCAATTCATGCGCCGCGTCGCGGCGCATTCCGCGTAAATGGATCTATCGATGCAATCCGAAGCTCAATCCCCACGCAGCAGTCAGATTTGTTCAACCGAGCCGGTGTTCGGCGGGCATCAGCCGCGCCGCGTATCGCATGCGGTGGATGTCCGCTGGGGCGGGCAACTCGTGACGATCGGCGGCGACGCGCCGGTGCGCGTGCAGTCGATGACGAATACCGACACGGCCGATGCGATCGGCACGGCGATCCAGATCAAGGAGCTCGCGAACGCGGGCTCCGAGCTGGTACGCATCACGGTCAACACGCCCGAAGCCGCGGCCGCCGTGCCGGCGATTCGCGAGCAGCTCGACCGGATGGGCGTGACCGTGCCGCTCGTCGGCGATTTCCACTACAACGGCCACCTGCTGCTGCGCGACTACCCGGGCTGCGCGGAGTCGCTGTCGAAGTACCGGATCAACCCCGGTAACGTCGGTCAGGGCGCGAAGCGCGACACGCAGTTCGCGCAGATGATCGAGGCCGCGGCGAAGTACGACAAGCCGGTGCGGATCGGCGTGAACTGGGGCAGCCTCGACCAGGACCTGCTCGCACGCATGATGGACGAGAACGGCGCGCGCGCGCAGCCGTGGGATGCGCAGAGCGTGATGTACGAGGCGCTGATCCAGTCGGCGATCGGCTCGGCCGAACGCGCGGTCGAGCTCGGCCTCGGCCGCGACCGCATCGTGCTGTCGTGCAAGGTCAGCGGCGTGCAGGACCTGATCGCCGTGTACCGCGAACTCGGCCGCCGCTGCGGCTTCGCGCTGCACCTCGGGCTGACCGAGGCCGGCATGGGCTCGAAGGGGATCGTCGCGTCGACGGCCGCGCTCGGCGTGCTGCTGCAGGAAGGGATCGGCGACACGATCCGCATCTCGCTGACGCCGGAACCGGGCGCGTCGCGCACGGGCGAGGTGATCGTCGGCCAGGAAATCCTGCAGACGATGGGCCTGCGCTCGTTCGCGCCGATGGTGATCGCGTGCCCGGGCTGCGGCCGCACGACGAGCACGCTGTTCCAGGAACTCGCGATGCAGATCCAGACCTATCTGCGCGAGCAGATGCCGGCCTGGCGCAAGGAATATCCGGGCGTCGAGAAGATGAACGTCGCGGTGATGGGCTGCATCGTCAACGGCCCGGGCGAATCGAAGCACGCGAACATCGGCATCAGCCTGCCGGGTTCGGGCGAGAACCCGGCCGCGCCCGTCTTCATCGACGGCGAGAAGGTCAAGACGCTGCGCGGCGAGCGGATCGCCGAGGAATTCCAGCAGATCGTCAGCGACTACGTCGCACGCAATTACGGCCGCACCGAGGCCCTGAACTAATTCGTCCACACACACGAACGATGACTGAACAGAAACGCAAGATCGAGAAGCTCACCGGCGTCAAAGGCATGAACGACATCCTTCCGCAGGATGCCGGCCTGTGGGAGTTCTTCGAAGCTACCGTGAAATCGCTGCTGCGCGCGTACGGCTACCAGAACATCCGCACGCCGATCGTCGAACACACGCAGCTGTTCACGCGCGGCATCGGCGAAGTCACCGACATCGTCGAGAAGGAGATGTACAGCTTCACCGACGCGCTGAACGGCGAGAACCTGACGATGCGCCCGGAAAACACCGCGGCCGTCGTGCGTGCGTCGATCGAGCACAACATGCTGTACGACGGCCCGAAGCGCCTGTGGTACATCGGCCCGATGTTCCGTCACGAGCGTCCGCAGCGCGGCCGCTATCGCCAGTTCCATCAGGTCGGCGTCGAGGCGCTCGGCTTCGCGGGCCCGGATGCGGATGCCGAGATCATCATGATGTGCCAGCGCCTGTGGGACGACCTCGGCCTGACCGGCATCAAGCTCGAAATCAACTCGCTCGGCCTCGCCGAGGAGCGCGCCGCGCACCGCGTCGAGCTGATCAAGTACCTCGAGCAGTTCGCCGACGTGCTCGACGAGGACGCGAAGCGCCGCCTGTATACGAACCCGCTGCGCGTGCTCGACACGAAGAATCCCGCGCTGCAGGAAATTGCGCAGAACGCGCCGAAGCTGATCGACTTCCTCGGCGACGAATCGCGCGCGCACTTCGAAGGGCTGCAGCGCCTGCTGCTCGCGAACAACATTCCGTTCAAGATCAACCCGCGTCTCGTGCGCGGCCTCGATTACTACAACCTCACCGTGTTCGAGTGGGTGACGGACAAGCTCGGCGCGCAGGGCACGGTCGCGGCCGGCGGCCGCTACGATCCGCTGATCGAGCAGCTCGGCGGCAAGCCGACCGCCGCGTGCGGCTGGGCGATGGGCATCGAGCGCATCCTCGAGCTGCTGAAGGAAGAGGATCTGGCGCCCGAGCAGGAAGGCGTCGATGTATATGTCGTGCACCAGGGCGACACCGCACGCGAACAGGCGTTCATCGCGGCTGAGCGCCTGCGCGACACGGGCCTCGACGTGATCTTCCACTGCAGCGCCGACGGCGCGCCGGCGAGCTTCAAGTCGCAGATGAAGCGGGCCGATGCAAGCGGCGCCGCGTTCGCGGTGATCTTCGGCGAAGAAGAGGTCGCGAACGGCACGGTGGGCGTGAAAGCGTTGCGCGGCGTGGGTGCGGAAGGGGAAAAGAACGTTCAGCAGACCGTACCGGTCGAAAGCTTGACCGAATTCCTAATCAATGCGATGGTTGCATCCGCCGAAGACGGCGACGACTGATCGCGCTGGCATCCGCTCGACAAGAAAAGCCTGAACAGGAAGAAGGAATCGCTCGCCGATGAGTTATCACGACGAACAAGAATCGATTGAAAGTCTCAAGGCGTGGTGGGCCCGCTGGGGTAACCTCACCACGTGGATCGTGCTGGCGGCGCTCGTCGTCGCGGCCGGTTTCAACGGCTGGAACTACTGGCAGCGCCGTCAGGCTGCCGAGGCGTCCGGGCTGTACGAGCAGGTCCAGAAGGCCGCCGCCGCGAACGACAAGGCGACGATGGCCCGCGCGGCTGCCGACATGGAAGACAAGTTCGGCAGCACGCCGTATGCGCAGATGACGGCGCTCGCGGCCGCGAAGACGCTGTATGCGGCCGGCGACGCGGCAGGCGCGAAGGCGCAGTTGCAATGGGCCGCCGATCACGCCAAGGACGAAGAGTACAAGCAGATCGCGAAGCTGCGTCTCGCGTCGCTGCTGCTTGACGAGAAGGCGTACGATGCGGGCCTCGCGTTGCTGTCGGGTACGCCGGTCGATGCGTTCAAGGGCCTCGTCGCCGATCGTCGCGGCGATCTGCTTGCCGCGCAAGGCAAGACCGACGATGCGCGCGCGGCTTACAAGCTCGCGCTCGACGGCCTGTCGAAGGACGACCAGTCCGCGCGCCAGCTCGTGCAGTTCAAGCTGGACGCGCTCGGCGGCTGAATCCCGGTCCCCTCAACCTCTTAACTCTGCTTCGCTAACCGATGAATTTGCTGAAACGTTACGCTGTGCCCGTTGCCTGCGCGGCGGCTGTCCTCGCTTTGACGGCTTGCTCGTCGTCGAAGGACGCGCGCCGCGTGCCGACGCCGCTCACCGAGTTCAAGCCCGTCATGGACGTGCAACAGGTCTGGAAGGCGAGCGTCGGCAAGGGCGGACGCTACCTGTTCTCGCCGGTGGCCGTGGGCGACGCCGTCTATGCGGCGGGCGAAAACGGTTCGGTCGAGAAGATCGATGCGAAGACGGGCCAGACGCTGTGGCGCTCGAAGGTCGGTTCGGACCTGTCGGCCGGCGTCGGCAGCGACGGCAACCTGACGGCGGTCGGTGCGCTGAAGGGCGGCGTGTTCGTGCTCGGCCCGGACGGCAAGCAATTGTGGAAGACCAGCGTGCAGGGCGAGATCTTCTCGCCGCCGCTCGTCGGTAACGGCCTCGTGGTCGTCCGCACGATCGACGGCCAGGTGATCGCGTTCAACGCGCAGACGGGCGAGCAGAAGTGGAACTACCGCAACCGTGCGGTGCCGCTGAACCTGCGCGTGTCGGCCGGCATGACGTTCGCGGGCGACGCGGCCGTGCTCGCGGGCTTCCCGGGCGGCGGTCTGGTCGCGATCAACCTGCAGACGGGCGAGCCGTTCTGGCAGACCCCGGTGTCGTTCCCGAAGGGCGTGACCGAAGTCGAGCGCATCAACGACGTCAGCGGTCCGCCGACGCTCGTGGGCGCGCAAGCCTGCGCGGTGACGTTCCAGGGTCAGCTCGGCTGCTTCGATGCGAACTCGGGCCGGCCGCTGTGGGAAAAGCCGTTCTCGAGCCGCAGCGGCCTCGCGCAGGACGATTCGGTGGTCGCCGGCGGTGACGACTGGTCGGTCGTCACCGCGTACGACGCGGCCACGGGCAACCAGCTCTGGCGCAACGACAAGCTGAAGAGCCGTGACGTCGGCGTGCCGTACCTGCTCGGGCACGCGGTCGTGATGGGCGATTACCAGGGCTTCGTGCACTTCCTGTCGCGCGAAGACGGCAGCTTCATCGCGCGGATGAAGACCGACGGCAGCGCGATCACGGCGGCGCCGGTCCTCGCGGGCAATACGCTCGTCGTGCAGACGAAGGACGGCGGCCTGTACGGGTTCCGCCCGCGCTGACGCGCAGGAAACCGGTGCGGCCGTGGCGCGGCGGGCAGGTCCCGCGCGCCGCGGCCGCGCGACTTGAAGGCGGCCGGCGTTCCCGGC
>Ga0209370_1002518_pt1 | contig 13010 bp, 16 predicted proteins | sample AgamicAtPrz_FD_187164 | JGI IMG/M metagenome (GOLD analysis project Ga0209370, IMG submission 187164) | Agave microbial communities from Guanajuato, Mexico - At.P.rz (SPAdes) (version 2) | ecosystem: Host-associated > Plants > Phyllosphere > Phylloplane/Leaf | place: Guanajuato, Mexico... | reverse complement strand
TTTTTGTTCCGCAGCGAGCGTGCCGGCAGAGACGGCCATCAGAGCACCCGCAACCAGACCCGATAACCATTTTTTATTCAAGGCGATCATAGTGTTATTCCTTCTGAAAGCTCGTTAACAAACGAACTAAAACTGTGCAATCTGGATATATGCAAAAATCATGCATAGTTTGTCGCTCTGCTCAAAATAAAAAGAAACCTCTTTACCCGGCAGCTTCCGCTCGCTTTTTGAAGCATCGCAAGAATAACTGTAGCCCGTGTCTCCGGCTATAGCCCAGACGAAAAAACGCCTTTTATCAATTTTTTATGCAGGTTAAGTCTACGTGATAAGCCGAAACGGCCTTCAGGGAGGTGAATAATTCTTTAAAGGAAGGTTAAAAGCAGCAGAAAAAATGGCCTTCTGCAGCCGCCATGGCAGCGACTGCGCAAAAGTCAGACAGGCTTAGTGAAGAAAATTGGGAGATGCATCATTATTCTCTGCATCATCTTCCGCGCTATACAGCAGATGATGTGCATTGGCTTCCATCATGACCATCGAAATTTGCTCTTCGCTCAGGCGCATAAACCAGGCGAACTGCTTGAACGACAGCCCTGCCCCGGAGAATAAAGACTGGCAAACGACCAGTTTTGGCAGATTATCATCCTGTATGTCGAGAAATGCCTTCACCGTCAAAGAACTGGCATTGATGGCCGACAGGTCGGAGGCCAGCGCCAGCAGCGCGGAGGGCTTCACTTCGGCCAGCGCGGAGAAAAGGATCACGTCGTTAATCAGATCGATTTTGGCATCGAAAATGCCGTCGAAATTCTGCATATGAGGCAGATGCAGCGCCTGGCAGGAATCGCATTCGAAGAATGTAATTCCGGCATCATCAAGCCATTGACGTAACGTATCCAGTGTAGGTACGACCTGTAAATCCATCGCTGTGCAGCCTCTTTAATAAAAACTTCGCATAGGGTACTTAAAAAGCGCGCGGTAATCCATTTAACCACCCGTTTTCAGACAGTAGCCCGGCGTCGCATGACGCTCGATCCATAAGATCATTTTACCCGCAATATCGACCCCTGTGGTTTTTTCCACGCCTTCCAGTCCGGGCGAGGCGTTCACCTCCATGACCAGCGGCCCGCGCGTTGCGCGCAGCAGGTCTACACCCGCCACGTCCAGCCCCAGGGTTTGCGCCGCTTTCACCGCAATTTCCCGCTCCCGGTCGCTGATATCGGCTACACGCGCGACGCCGCCGCGGTGAAGGTTAGAGCGGAAATCGCCCTCTTTGGCCTGACGCTCAATGGCTGCCACCACCTCGTTTCCCACGACGAAGCAGCGGATGTCGCGCCCTTTGGCCTCTTCGATATACTCCTGCACCAGAATGTGGGCATTCAGCCCGCGGAAGGCATCAATCACGCTCTCCGCTGCCTGACGCGTCTCCGCCAGCACCACGCCAATGCCCTGGGTGCCTTCCACCAGCTTGATCACCAAAGGGGCGCCACCCACCATGTCGATCAGATCGCTGGTGTCGTCCGGTGAATGGGCAATTCCGGTGACGGGGAGATCGATCCCCTGACGGGCAAGGAGCTGCAGCGAGCGCAGCTTGTCGCGGGCGCGGGAAATGGCGACGGATTCGTTGAGCGGATAGCTGCCCAGCATCTCGAACTGGCGCAGCGCGGCGGTGCCGTAGTAGGTAATCTGGGAGCCGATGCGGGGGATGACCGCATCAAAATGCGGCAGCTTGCGACCTTTGTAGTGAATCGACGAGGCGGCCGGGTCGATGTTCATATAGCAGGACATCGGGTCGAGGATCTCAACCTGATGCCCGCGTTTCGCCGCCGCTTCTCTCAGGCGCTTACATGAATAGAGCGTTCCATCCCGGGACAATATGGCAATTTTCACCCTGCACCTCTCTGAAGACATGGAAAAAGCCTGCGTATCATATACGCAGGCAGGCGCAGGATAAATGGACTATCGCGTCGCCCAGCCCTGTTTGTGCAGATAATCAAGAATAAACGGGCGATTTTCTTTAATGATGGTGCGACGAATATGGTCAGTCCAGGTATCGCGACGGTTATTGCTACCGCGCGTCAGGTAGTAGTTTGCCAGCTCTTCATCGTATTGATTCAGGACATCCTGATCGACCGGCTGATAGTGGTTTTCATGCACCAGCATCGCCGCAGGAATGCGCGGCTTCAGATCCGGGTTATCCGCAGGCCAGCCGAGGCACAGGCCAAACAGCGGCAGCACGTGTTTTGGCAGCTTCAGCAGCTCGGTCACGCTTTCAATGTTGTTACGCAGGCCGCCGATGTAGACACCGCCTAACCCCAGCGACTCCGCCGCCGTGAAGGCGTTTTGCGCCATCAGCGCGGTATCCACCACGCCCAGCAGCAACTGTTCGGCCAGCCCGAGCTCGGCCTCAGGGCAGATCTGCAGATGACGGTTGAAGTCGGCGCAGAACACCCAGAACTCGGCCGCCTGAGCCACATGCTTCTGCCCGCCGGTCAGCGTCACCAGCTGCTCGCGCATGGCCGGGTCGGTGATGCGGATAATGGAGCTGCACTGCAGGAAGCTGGAGCTGGAGGTCGCCCTGGCGCTGTCAATAATCGCGGCACGCTGCGCCTCGGTAATCGGCTCATCGGTGAAGTGGCGAATGGAACGGTGGGAACGGAGCAGGTCAATCGTGGGTGTCATCTTGTCTCTCTTTGTCTTGCTTAATACGTATTGCAGCCAGTATAGGCAATGATTTGCGCGATGTAATTGGCGAAACATAGCCTGACTGTATCAAAGCGACAGGCGAAACCTTCTTTAATGGCGGCAGGTTATCGGGCACTATATGTCTTATTCGCCGTCAGGCTTGTTTTTTGAGGAGAGAGAAATGTTTGCAGTAATTTTTGGTCGTCCAGGGTGCCCATACTGTGTACGCGCGAAAGAGCTGGCTGAGAAACTGACCGAAGAGCGCGATGACTTCAACTTCCGCTACGTGGATATCCACGCGGAAGGCATCACGAAGGCGGATCTCGAAAAAACCGTCGGCAAGCCGGTTGAAACCGTACCGCAGATCTTCCTCGATCAGAAACACATCGGCGGCTGCACGGACTTTGAAGCGTACGCCAAAGAGCATCTGGGCCTGTTTGCCGCCCAGTAATGTGAAGACGCCCTCACCGAGAGGGCGTTTTTATTTGTGGTGCCGTCGGTGCCGAAGCAGACTGCGCACAAATAAGTAGCAGAGCGCGCCAAGGGCGCACCAGAATACAGCGCTCATCAACCATGCCAGCTCCTGCCAGAAACTCCGCGTTGAGATATAGAGCAAGCGCATCAGCAGCAAACAGAGCGGCGCGGCCAGCATGGCACCCAACAGCGGCTTCACCACCTCCCCTTTACGGGAGAGAAAACTGGCAGCAGCCCCCGGCAGCGTAAAAAAGAGCAGCCCCAGCTCCGGATGACCCGATGCCCTGAATGCCCCTTTCACGTTAAAAGCAAGCGACATGCATACGACCGTGAACAGCAAAAAGCAGCTGATCACCCCCGCCCAGTTTCGTTTAATGTTCAAACTATCCTCCTGACTTATCTCTATCAAATACACTTTCGTCGGGTAGACGCCCAGTCAGATAAAGCAATGCGGCAATCCTTGCCAAAGTACGCACAGGGTGATGCGATAATCAGTAGCTGTCAGTAGCTAATACGATTAAACTACACGCCAGCTAATGTTTTAGGGAATAAAGCAGGAAACAGGGAGCGTTAACGCCTTTCCCTGACCCAGAAAACAGTAGCCCAAAAAGTCCTTTCATTCAACAACTTACTGGTAAACAAGAAGTTAGCCTCCGTGAATATAAACGTCGCAGACTTGTTAAATGGGAATTACATCCTGTTATTATTTGTGGTACTGGCGCTGGGCCTTTGCCTGGGTAAATTGCGCCTGGGTTCAGTTCAACTTGGTAATTCCATTGGCGTTTTAGTCGTCTCCTTATTATTAGGCCAGCAGCACTTCAGCATTAACACGGACGCGCTCAACTTAGGTTTTATGCTGTTTATTTTTTGCGTTGGCGTGGAAGCAGGACCGAACTTTTTTTCAATTTTCTTCCGCGACGGCAAAAATTATCTGATGCTGGCGCTGGTAATGGTCGGCAGCGCGCTGCTGATCGCCTTAGGGCTGGGTAAACTGTTTGGCTGGGATATCGGGTTAACGGCCGGTATGCTGGCAGGCTCCATGACGTCCACCCCTGTGCTCGTGGGCGCCGGTGATACCCTGCGCCATTCCGGCATGGCCGGCGCGCAGCTTTCTACCGCACTCGACCACCTGAGCCTCGGCTATGCCCTGACCTATCTGATTGGTCTGGTGAGCCTGATTGTCGGCGCACGCTACCTGCCCAAACTGCAGCACCAGGATTTGCAGACCAGCGCCCAGCAAATCGCCCGCGAGCGCGGTCTGGATACCGACTCCAAACGTAAAGTCTATCTCCCGGTGATCCGCGCCTATCGCGTCGGGCCAGAGCTGGTTGCCTGGGCTGACGGCAAAAATCTGCGTGAGCTGGGGATTTACCGCCAGACGGGCTGCTACATCGAACGCATCCGCCGCAACGGCATTCTGGCGAACCCGGACGGCGACGCGGTGCTGCAGATGGGCGATGACATCGCTCTTGTAGGTTACCCGGACGCCCACGCCCGTCTCGACCCGAGCTTCCGTAACGGCAAAGAGGTGTTTGACCGCGACCTGCTCGACATGCGCATCGTCACCGAAGAGATCGTGGTGAAAAACCATAACGCCGTGGGCCGCCGCCTGGCGCAGCTGAAGTTGACCGACCACGGCTGCTTCCTCAACCGCGTGATCCGCAGCCAGATTGAGATGCCTATCGACGACAACGTCGTGCTCAACAAAGGCGACGTGCTGCAGGTCAGCGGCGACGCCCGCCGCGTGAAAACCGTGGCCGACCGCATCGGCTTTATCTCCATTCACAGCCAGGTCACCGACCTGCTGGCCTTCTGCGCCTTCTTTATCGTTGGCCTGATGATCGGGATGATCACCTTCCAGTTCAGCAACTTCAGTTTCGGCATCGGTAACGCCGCCGGGCTGCTGTTCGCCGGGATCATGCTGGGCTTCCTGCGAGCGAACCACCCGACCTTCGGCTACATTCCGCAGGGCGCGCTGAACATGGTGAAAGAGTTCGGTCTGATGGTCTTTATGGCGGGCGTGGGCTTAAGCGCGGGCAGCGGGATTGGTCACAGCCTCGGCGCCGTCGGCTGGCAGATGTTGGTTTCCGGACTTATCGTCAGCCTGGTACCGGTGGTGATCTGCTTCCTGTTCGGTGCCTACGTGCTGCGCATGAACCGCGCCCTGCTCTTCGGGGCGATGATGGGGGCGCGTACCTGTGCGCCTGCCATGGAAATCATCAGCGATACCGCGCGCAGCAACATCCCGGCGCTGGGCTATGCGGGCACGTACGCTATCGCTAACGTGCTGCTGACACTGGCGGGTACGCTGATTATCATCATCTGGCCCGGACTCGGATAACTCCTAAGTTTGCGCGTGGTTGAAAAAATTTTCGTTACGCGCAGAACTTTTTTATCAGGGGGCAGTCATAACTAGTGCCACTGCTTTTCTTTGATGTCCCCAATTTGTGGAGCCCATCAACCCCGCCGTTTTGGTTCAAGGTTGATGGGTTTTTTGTTGCCTGCTATTATAACCCCTTCTAATCAATCAGTTAGGAACTAACAATTGCGACTGTGGCGGCAAAGTGGCGACAGCGCTCTACTTCCCGTTCCTTAGGCCTGTATCATGTCATCAAAAAATCAATCCCAGTATTTTTCAATTGCTGTATACATTCCTGAGGAGTTGAAGCAGACTTTTGTAGAAGAATGCAGTATTGTCGGCATTGACGCCAAAAGAGTACAATGTTTCTCCTCCAATCCAGGCATACGTGAATATCTGAGCATTTTAGTTGAACGTGGGCAGAAGTTTGCGCCATACCTTCTTAAGGTACTGAACTTGTTGCAGTCAAAATCCAAAATAAGAATTGAAGTCGCAGCCGATAGAAAAATCATAGACTTACAAGGTGTAAGTGTTGATGATGCTCTAAAGTTGATTCAAGCTGCTGATGCCATTCGGGTAATTGACCAGCAAGAACCGGAAGATATGAACAGTGATTCCGCAAAACACACAATCTGACAAATTGAGAATTCCAGTGAACTATATAGATCAATTTATCAATTTTGTTTCTACCTTGTACACTCCTAGAAGAGCCTGCACAACATTATTTATGATATGTGGTGGAGTCCTATCCTTATGTATAATATTACCGCTTCTACATTTATGGCTAACGCCTGCAATAAAACCGATAGCACAAAACTATGAAACTTATATTTTATTAATTTCACTTGTAATAGGTGTTTCATTAGGAATTGTTGTTTTCAGCATAGTTGATTTGATTGTATTAACAATCTATGAACACCTCATTTCTAAAAATAAAAAATCCCAAAGTGAATTAAAAGCTATTAAGGAAAAGAATATACGTGACGAAGTAATATTTTCAAATTTTAAAACTGCTTACTTCCATCTCAGTATTGATAAGATTAATATTATTAGAAGCTTAATCACATTCCCTTCCCTTAGCTTTCATAGCGAACATGAAGATGTAAAATTCCTTGAAAAATCAGGGTGGATTGAAGCGTTAACTTACATCAGTGATGAGGAGAAGGTATATCAACTTAATCAAACAATCAGGTTATATGCTGATGATAGATGGAACGAGGAAGTAAATTTCAACACGGATCATTTTCATAGCTTTGACGCAGAAACAGCTATATCCATTATTAATGCCATGTCCGATGTAAAAATCAAGGCAGAATTAGATGAGTTCAACTTTTCATTTTATATGAGCGACATTGAAAAATGTTTTGAAGTAAGTGAGTTTACCGAGACGCTTTACTCTTTAAGATTCAAAGAAAGATATGAAAAAAAGTTTTCCGAGCTACACCTCAAACCTTTCAGAAGTGAGCGATTATTTTCTATAAAGGTTCGTGAAAACATTCCAGATTTAGACATTCCTTTTTAGGGTAACAGTGATTTTTTAAAAGTTCCTAATTGTCACTTTTTTCAGTGCATAAATCTTCTCAATATGCTGTCTGGCTTGTCCTGACTGACATACAAACATATCCATCTAAGAGGCAAATAAATACGGCTCTTGCTTCAAACACACTTAAATCCACTCTTAGTCTTAATTATCAATAAGTTACCAAAGAAGCAAGAAATTTGTTATATCTTCAAAAATGAAAAACACTGAAATTCTTTTCAACCTTTTCAGTTTTGGATTTCTGCTTAACCGCCAGCACTGGTGCGGCCAAGCGGTCTGGTTTGAAGAAAAATAAAACTGAAAAATTTTTATGATCTAAAAACCGCAGGCGGGTGCGGTGTAGTGCAATTTTGGTCTGCGAAAGATTTTTTTTGCCATGCTGTGACGCGCCAGCGCCCTGCTGTACACATGATCTGTTTTAAGGGTGGCTCTGAGTGGCTTAAAAGGCTGAACGCGGCAGAGCGCCGCTGGCAGCGCGTAGCGATAGCCGCCTGTGAGGTAAGAAAAGAGATATCCCCGCCAGGGGATGAAGGGCATAAAAAAACCCGCTTTCGCGGGTTATGTTCTGGACAGGTTTACTTGCTAATCACCGGGGAATATTTGCCGTTCAGCGTGTCCGCTTTCGTTCCGGTGTTCCGTATGGCTCCCGCGTTGGTCGGTGCTCCCGTATTGCTGTGCGTGTGGCTTGCCGTTTGCTCTGCCAGCTCTTTCACCACTTCGAGTGTGTCGAGCATCAGCTGCGCCACGTTGATTGTGCCGGAGCCAATCCACACTACCGGGGCAATAATCTGCTGTTGTACGGCCGCCACGCTTTTACGTATCTGGCCAATTTTCTCGATCAGGTCTTTACCCGTTGTGACTGTCTGGCTCCCGGCTATGTCCGTTTCATCATTGCCGCCGATACTCGCCACGCGGTTATTTACTGCCTGGCTGTAATCACACCTGCTGAATGGCTCCGGCCAGTAGTGTGGACGTGCCCAGCACGGTAATTTTATCCGTGGCCTTAACCGTGGTTTCGCGGCTGACCAGCTCCCGCTGTTCTGTATCGGCCTTAACCACCCGTGCCATAGAAGTTTCACTGGTCGTCTGGTCTGTCTGCCTCACCCAGTCACCCGCCTGGGTGACGCGCTGCGACACTTCCGCACGCTGCTGTTGCAGCTGTTCGCCTGGCTGGATATCCGGGAGGCTAGTTCCGTCCGGCACGGTCTGTCGCACAAACGGCTTATCCGGACGTCCGCCAGTGAAAGCGATCTCTACCAGCGTCCCTTCTGGCGGAAACTGGAACATCCCCGAATCATTACCCGCTATAGGAACCGGTAGCGGTACAGCAGAGTAATATGGCCACGTTTTTTTCACGTCATAATCCGCGTTTTCCCTGAACGCACAGCGGATAAGGTTTTCAATCCCTTTCTTCAGCGTGTCCTGCTGCTCCGCTTCAGTGGCGTTATTGACCGGAACGGAGGGCAAGCAGTTAATCTGCCCCAGCATTCCATCCAGCAAACGGGCATCTTCCGTGTAATCGGTGATAGCCAGCAGCTCGTCACAGGTCAGGCGGTGCTGTTGAACCGGGTTCAACTTATTACGGAGGATCTGCGGACGCATACCAACGGCAGCTGCCACATCTTCAAGATTGTGCGTCAGCGCAAACGCTCTGCAAGCTGCATCAAAGTGAGCATGTTTAGAGGTTTGATAATCAAACATAGCAACCTTCTCTTTTAGATTTCAAAATTGAACTAAATGATGTTTAAGTTGCAGCTGGAGAGCGCATCCACTGTCATGGCTGCGATATTGATCATTACCTTTTCGCGCTTTTTGTCTTTGCGGAGACGATTACGAATCAAACGACCACCTGTCAACATGTCATGAATGGTATCTATAGATAACCCTGTGAGTTCACTGTATTTTTCTATAGAGATTGAAGGTACGGTTAATGAGATTGAAATGTAAGGTGTCATGATGCATGACTTCTTGTTTAACTACCTTGAACTGTGATAAGTTCCCAATTGGGAACAAGGTGCATACCAGGATCGCATAAGAGATATGTCAACATCAAAGTACCCAAATGGGAACTCATTGAATTTTGAGACGGGTGGCCGTGAGGCGATTGAGCGTCTTGTTGAGGCATACGGTTTCACAACAAGGTAGGCACTAGCAGATCATTAAAAGGTATCTAAAAGCACTTTGGCTAATAGATATCTTCATGACACATTTCCTTCAGACTGGATAATTAGATGTGCTCTTGAAACTGGTACTTCATTAGCTTGGCTAACGACCGGAAATGGCCCCGTATTTGACGATATAAAAAATGATATTGTTACAATTTCTCGTAAAAAATTGTAGATGGAAAATTGTTCGATTCTAATTTGCTACCTACTAGATAAAGCTTTGCTCCCTGATACAATTCAACCACCGTTAATTGTAAGAGACTCAGAAAAAATGTTCTTATGCGAGCAAAAATTTGATGAAATTACAGATGGCCAATGGTTAATTTTAGTTGAAGGAAAAATAAATATCCGTACAATAACCAGAATACCTATTGCTAGAGTTAAAGTTTCCGATAAAAATTCTTTCTTTGAATGTAACATTCAAGATATCAAAGCTATCGCTAAGTGCAAATTTTCCTTGATGGAATATCTATAAGGAACTAAATTAATGAGTGATTCAACTGAACATAACGACTTCAATTCAAGAAGATATAGACTGGAGCGTGCGAGGAATTTTATTTCTTCAGATACCTATGAAGTATTACTTAATCTTTTAAACTCGCGAAACTACTCTCAATTTGATCAGGTAATAAATTCATACGATATTTCCAGCTCTAGCAGAGAATACTTTAGTAATATTCCCGGACCTCACGGAAATGTTGTAAGATACCCAGAAGTAGAGTCATCATATTCATTAATCAAAGACCTCGAAAGGAAAGTAGCGGAATCTGTAGCTACTTCTGATAAGTTATATGAGCAGATTGCTAAATTAGAATTAGAATTAAGATCCACTTTAGATAGCAAAGAAAAAATATCGCTCCAACTCAAGAATCAACATAATAAAAACCGTGATCTATTTGAACAAAACCAAGAACTACTTAGTAAATTCCAACAAAAGAAAATAGATGAAAAAGTTCCTGAGTATGTCCAAGGAGTTAAAGAAAAACTTCAACAAGATGATAAAGATTTCACTGAAATGTCTTATAACTGGGCTATAGCAGGAGTAATATTTGCACTAGCAGCAATTATTGCCGCCTTTATGACATTTTTCTTTAAGATAGAAATTAAAGACACCACACTTACTGAGCTTTTATATTATTACACGCGCGGATTACTTGGTGTGGCTTTACTCTCATGGCTTTCTTATTTTTGCCTTAACAACTCCAAAAAATATACGCATGAAGCTATAATACGTAAAGATCGTCAACATGCATTAATGTTTGGCGAAGTATTCCTTCAAATCTACGGTTCCACAGCTACAAAGCAGGATGCGATTGATGTTTTCAAAGATTGGAATATGTCAGCGAACTCTGCTTTTTCAGATAAAACCCAGCAACCTCCGAGTTTATTTAACATATTAGGTTCCGTTTTAGATAAAAAACCAGCTGCAAATGATGATAAGTGATCCAGCGAACTCGTGTGTTTAGAACGCTAAATATCAAACATTAACACTGGTTATATACAGTAAAAATACCCTCAAAATGGAGGGTGTTGAATATGACAGTACGAAAAGCAAACACCGGAAAATGGATTTGTGAATGTTATCCTACAGGGCGTAGCGGACGGCGTGTGCGTAAACAATTCGCCACTAAAGGTGAAGCTTTGGCCTTTGAGCGTCACACAATGAATGAAGCAGAGGCTAAGCCTTGGCTGGGCGAATCGATAGACAGTCGTACTTTAAAAGATATAATTGATCTTTGGTTCAAACTGCATGGCAAATCCCTGACAGCTGGCGAGCATGTTTACGACAAGCTCATCCTGATGGTCAATGCACTCGGAAACCCGCTAGCTATAGATCTCAGTTCCAAATTATTCGCGCATTACCGTGATAAACGTCTGACGGGTGAAATCTACTATAGCGAGAAGTGGAAGAACGGAGCCAGCCCGGTAACCATCAATCTGGAGCAAAGCTATCTGAGCGGAGTATTTAGCGAGCTAACCCGACCTGGTGAATGGACAGCACCTAATCCGCTGGAGAACATGCGCAAGTTCACGATTGCCGAAAAAGAAATGGCCTGGCTAACGCATGAGCAGATCACAGAACTACTATACGACTGTCAACGCCAAAGCACCCTACTCGCTTTGGTCGTTAAAATCTGCTTGAGTACCGGAGCGCGCTGGCGCGAAGCGGTGAACCTTACCCGCTCCCAGGTCACAAAGTAACGAATCACGTTTGTCAGGACCAAAGGCAAAAAGAACCGCAGTATTCCGATCAGCAAAGAGCTGTATGAGGAAATCATTGCCCTGGACGGCTTCAAGTTCTTTACGGATTGCTACTTCCAGTTCTTGTCAGTGATGGATAAAACCTCCATTGTGCTTCCGCGCGGGCAACTTACCCACGTTCTGCGTCACACGTTCGCCGCACATTTCATGATGTCCGGCGGGAACATCCTTGCGCTGCAAAAAATCCTGGGCCATCACGACATAAAAATGACGATGCGCTATGCTCACCTGGCTCCTGACCACCTTGAAACAGCTCCACGCTTTAATCCGTTGGCTACAATGGCAACATAAATTATTTAGTTGGGTAGTAAATTGTCACCAGTAAAATCGCTACATTTATGTATTGAGCCATCTTGTAAATTCTTTGATCAATTCTCTCAGAGAGGGTATTACCATCCCACGTTTGTAGGCTCCAGCCCCCCCGCCCCACGGTGACTGTCAATGCTATGTATGAAGAAACTGCTTTAATAGCATTAACCCATGAAAATTCGAACCGCCAAAAATACCAGATGACAATCATTGCAGCTGAGAAAAAGAAGAAATTATACGTTGCAGCAGCACGTAGTTTTTTCCTTAAGTGACATGAGGATTCGATGAAGCTAGGGACAATGTAATCATTTGGGAAAAATTTCCTGACGAACCACTCAAACCCTTTGCGGGGGGAAAATAGCATCAGTATTGAGGCAATAAAGAGTTTCATGGCTCATTCCAGTAGCCCTGTAGTAGGAAAGCCATTATAAACTTCACCGAAAGCAATGACTAAGTAACAAATGCCAAGTGGCGACAAAGTGGCGGCAGCGGTTGGCATTGCCCCGTAATCGCCACTCCTTACCAATAACCTAACTTGTTGATTATTTTACAAGTCATTGTTTTTGCTAACCCGTTTACATAAATGGGTTTTTTGTTGTCTGAAATTCTCTGCTCCATCATCCCCCTCTTCCCTCCCCCGCCTCAAACATATATGATTAAACAAATATGTATCAACTATCCACAGGGTTCGACCATGCTCCACCCGCTCCAGCTTTTCAAAACCCTCTCCGACGAAACGCGGCTCTCCATCGTCATGCTTCTGCGTGAAGCCGGCGAGCTGTGCGTCTGCGATCTCTGCTCCGCAACCACGGAGTCACAGCCGAAAGTCTCGCGCCATATGGCCTTACTTCGTGAGTCCGGGCTGGTTATCAACCGTCGTGAGGGAAAGTGGGTCTATTACCGTTTGTCTCCGAACATGCCTGCGTGGGCAGCCGTCATTATCGATAACAGCTGGAACTGCCTGCGGGAAGAAACGCGTGCCAGGCTAAAGAACAGCCTTCCAGGGTTGTGTTAAACACATTCACAAAAACAGATATAACGGAGTAGAAGATGTTTCTGGCAGGGGCAATTTTTCTGTTTACGCTGGTACTGGTCATCTGGCAGCCCAAAGGGCTCAGTATCGGCTGGAGCGCGACGATTGGCGCCGGGCTGGCGCTGGCCAGCGGCGTGATCCACCTTAACGATATTCCGGTGGTGTGGAATATCGTCTGGAATGCCACGG
>Ga0209370_1002517_pt1 | contig 13010 bp, 13 predicted proteins | sample AgamicAtPrz_FD_187164 | JGI IMG/M metagenome (GOLD analysis project Ga0209370, IMG submission 187164) | Agave microbial communities from Guanajuato, Mexico - At.P.rz (SPAdes) (version 2) | ecosystem: Host-associated > Plants > Phyllosphere > Phylloplane/Leaf | place: Guanajuato, Mexico... | reverse complement strand
CCATCGCCTTGGCCGGCCTGCTGGCCGAGGCGGGCAAGCGCGTGGTCGTGGTCGACCTCGACCCGCACGGCTCGATGACCAGTTATTTCGGGCACAACCCCGATGCGCTGGAGCACAGCTGCTACGACCTGTTCCTGCACAAAGGCACGGTGCCCGATGGGCTGCCGGGCCAGCTGCTGCTACCCACCAGTGACGAGCGTATCTCGCTGCTGCCGTCGAGCACCGCATTGGCGGTGCTCGAGCGTCAGTCGCCGGGCCAGAGTGGCCTGGGCCTGGTGATCGCCAAGAGTCTGGCGCAGCTGTGGCAGGATTTCGACTTCGCCCTGATCGACAGCCCCCCTTTGCTGGGCGTGCTGATGGTCAACGCCCTGGCCGCCAGCCAGCAGTTGGTGATCCCGGTGCAGACCGAGTTTCTCGCGGTCAAGGGCCTGGAACGCATGGTTGGCACGCTGGGCATGATCAACCGTTCGCGCAAGCAGGCGTTGCCGTACCAGATCGTGCCGACCCTGTTCGACCGCCGCACGCAAGCTTCGCTGGGTACCTTGAAAGTGCTGCGTGACACCTACGGCGACCAGGTCTGGCAAGGCTATATCCCGGTGGATACGCGCCTGCGCGATGCCAGCCGCAATGGCGTCACGCCTTCGCAGTTCGATGGCAAGAGCCGTGGCGTGGTGGCCTACCGGGCGCTGCTCAAGCACCTATTGACCTACCGTTCCGCGTTGCAGGTGGCCTGATGAACCAGGCGCCGCATATCACCACAAAGCCGCAGATGGCCTTGCAGTCCTACCTTGATGGGTTGCTGCAGGAGGCCACCGAGCCTCTCGAGTTGCCGCAAGAGCAGGACGCGCCGGCCGCGCCACCCGTGGAACCGGCCCCTGCCGATGAGTTCGAAGCGGCGGTCCGCGAGGAACAGGCCCGCGATGCACAGCGCCAGGTCACGCCAGCCGCGCCTGCGGCCCGGCCTTTCGCCGAGCCGCAGGCCAAGGTCCTGCCAACCGTGCTGCCGCCCGTCACGCCTGTCATGGAGCCGGTGGTGGCGGTGGTCGAGCGAGAGGTGGTGGCCGAGGCCAGTATCCCGCTGTTGACCGAAGCCCCGGCCATCGAGCCGGTGACGCCACTGGTGGAGCTGCACGTGCCGGCGGCGCCTGCCGCGCCAACACCTCCGGCGACGGTCGACGGGCGCCCGGAATGGGCCGCCGAGCCATTCGAATGCCTGCTGTTCGATGTCGCCGGGCTGACCCTGGCGGTACCGTTGGTTTGCCTGGGGTCGATCTATACCCTGGCCGGCCAGGAGCTGACGCCGCTGTTCGGCCAGCCGGACTGGTTCCTCGGCATCCTCACCTGCCAGGCGGGCAACCTCAAGGTGCTCGACACGGCGCGCTGGGTGATGCCGGACCGCTACCGCGACGATTTCCGCCAGGGCCTGCAATACGTAATTTCCGTGCAGGGCTACGAATGGGGATTGGCCGTGCACCAGGTCAGCCGCTCGCTGCGCCTGGACCCAAACGAGATCAAGTGGCGCAGCCAGCGCGGTCAGCGCCCATGGCTGGCCGGCACGGTGATCGAACACATGTGCGCGCTGCTCGACGTCGCTGAGTTGGCCGAGCTGATCGCCAGTGGCGCGGTCAAGCAGATGAACACCAAACACAACTGAATCAACGCCGCTACTGCCGCGGCAATACAGAGCACACCGCCGATGGCGGATTTTGAGGGCTAGGGGAATGAAAAAGTCGTCTGCACAAGGTTCCGAAGATCCGATCCTGCAGTGGGTAACCTTCCGTCTGGACAACGAGTCCTACGGTATCAACGTCATGCAGGTGCAGGAAGTCCTGCGCTACACCGAGATCGCCCCGGTTCCGGGCGCCCCCAGCTATGTACTGGGCATCATCAACCTGCGCGGTAATGTGGTGACCGTGATCGACACCCGCCAGCGCTTCGGCCTGATGTCGAGCGAAGTCACCGACAACACCCGTATCGTCATCATCGAGGCGGACAAGCAGGTGGTCGGCATCCTCGTCGACAGCGTCGCTGAAGTGGTGTACCTGCGCCAGTCGGAGATCGAGACCGCGCCGAACGTCGGCAACGAAGAGTCGGCCAAGTTCATCCAGGGCGTGTGCAACAAGAACGGCGAGCTGCTGATCCTGGTCGAGCTGGACAAGATGATGACCGAGGAAGAGTGGTCCGAGCTGGAGAACATCTGAGTTGATCTTCGAGGTTGCTGTCATCTTCCTGGCGCTGCTGTGGGCGCTGAGCCTGTGGTTCTTCCTCAACTACAGCAAGCGCCAGCGCGAGCTGGCCGCCCAGCAGGCCCAGGGCGATGCGCTGCGTGACCAGCGCATCAAGGACCTCGCCAAGCGCCTGGACGACTACCAGAACGGCACCGTGCGCATGGGCGAAGCGATCCATGAACTGCGCGCAGTGGTGGCGCCGCTGCCCGAGAAGCTCCAACAACTCGAGCAGCGCGACCCCAACAGCGTCACCTTCGCCCAGGCCGCAAAGCTTGTGGGAATGGGCGCCAGCGTCGAGGAGCTGACCCAGACCTGCGGGTTGACCCAGGCCGAGGCGCAGTTGATGAGCAAGCTTCATCGCGGTGAGTGAAGTCGGAAGGCGACCCTGCGGTCGCCTTTTTTCTGTCCGAAATCAAGGCTTTGCCCATGAGTGATTGCCACCCACGCGGATCAGGCGGTTGAACGGCAGCCACTGGCGTAGTGCCGCCCGATAGGCTTCTGGATCCACGTACTGGAAGGTATTGATACGCGGCATCTGGAACAGATTGGTGATATGGCGCAGGGTCTTCAGCACCGGCAGGTGCCGGTCGACGACGTCGGTGAGCAGCCCCGGGCCGGTCAGGCGGTTGAGGCTGGCGGCATAACGATAGAAGCCGGCCGGGTCGTCCTGCAGGCTGGGGCGGTTGCCATAAAACTCTGGTTCAGCCAGATAGCGGCTGCGCATCTCCTCGCTGATCGCCAGCAATGTCGGGTTGCCGGCGTGGCTGCCGATCAGGCTGGTGTTGAACTGGCAGTTCATCCCGAGCTTTTCGTTGGACATTGGAGGGAACAGCAGCAGCCCTTCGTCGGTGGTGCTCAGCTCCACCTGCCCGATGGCTTCAGCCGGGCTGCCCAGCGGCCGGCCATTTAGCTTGTAGGGATGTTCGCCCACGGCCAGCAGTTTGTCGTCGACGTCCATGTAGATGCCGCCTTCGCTGTGCAGCATGGGATAGCGCAACACATCAGCGGCGGAGGAGAAGTTGCCACCCTTCAGGGCAGCCTGGTACTGGGCATGGTACGGGCCTTCACGAAAGTGGACGAACCAGTCCTGATCTTCCAGCGGCAACACCTGGACGCCAGGTGCCGCCTTTGCGAGCAGCTGCAGGTTTTCATCAAAGGCGCCGATGTTGGCTTTCGAGAGGTATAGCCGCAGGTTGTAGGAACTGCCGCGCAGGCGTTCGGCATTGCTGTGCAGATTGCTCAGCAATTGCGCGTCGATGGCTTTGTCCCCCACCCACAGGCTCAGAAATTGTTTTGGTACGGGCCGTGCTCCGGCCGGAAGCGAGCCTGGCATCTGCACCGGCAGATGCAGTTCCACGCCAAGGGCTCGCAGCGTGCGCATGCGCATGGCGTCGGTGACCGGTCGGCCTGACAGACTCACTGGCTGCAGGTCGAGGGTGTCGAGCTGGGCAATGTAGTACTGGGGATCGACCGCGTTGAGGTCGCCCTCGAGGATGAAACTGTCGTTCTCAAGGTCGTAAACCACTTCGGTGTTGTAGCCGCCCACGCAAGCTGCCAACAGATCGGGTGTGCCGTCGAAGCGTGGTCTGCGATCAATGGCTTGGAAGGTGGCCGTATCGGCACCCTCCAGCGCTGGAATGGCATCGGGAATGTGGAAATAAGGCGCGACCTCGTTGACGGCCAGGCGCGGGGGTGAAACCGGGCTTAGTGGATAGCCCAGTCGACCATTGACCTCCTGCGGCGCAATGAACCCCTCGTTCTTGAACCGGTACAGCGCAGCACCGCGATTCAGGCCGGCGTGCGCCAGCGGCAGGGCGTTGAGCAGGCCAAAGGTAGCCGTGCCCACGCCTTCGGCACGATCCTGCTGGCTGTGGCCATTGATGGCCTGATCCAGACCCAGGCCAAACTGGGCGATGCCGCCCAGGGCAAAGATCGGCGCCAGTTCCGGTACGACGATGGCCAGCGGGGCGAGCAGGTTGACCGCCGCGTTCAGATAGTGGCGCCAGCGTGCCTTGGTGATTTCGCCATTGCTGGTGATACGGTAGTCGGCATCCTCGTAGCTGCGCTTGCGTTGTTGGCGGGTCAGCGCCAGGAAAAGCTCATCCTCGATCAGCGGGCTGTACTTGTCGGGCTTGTAGTTGACGTAGGTGCGTGGATGCCAGACGCCTTCAGCGGTGAACCCGGGGCGGTGGCTGGACAGGTGGTTGAGTGCGGGGTAGGCGGCAAGCCCGTCCAATGCGGTGGCCAGGCCGCTGAAGTCGAGGCCGTCGGGCTGGTCGGCGAGGGCAAAGTGCTGTTGCAGGGCGCAGCGGGTGTCCGCGTTGCGGCACTGGTTGGCGACCCAGTCCTGCAGCGCCGAGGGGTTGGCGAAGGCATGCAGCGGCGCCGAGTTGCCCGGGATATACAGCAGGGTCAGGCCACTTTCGGGGTCGCTGATCTGCAGCAGGTCGGTGGCGACATAGCCATAGATGTTCAGAAAGCGTCGGTGCAGTGGCTGCGGGGCCTGCTCCAACCCAGCAGCGCGCCAGGCAAGCCGGCGCGCCTGGTCGTCGAGGCTGCCTTCGGCGACCTGGCGGTTGCAGGCGGTAATGAAGGCGATTTTCGCCCCCAGCCGATGGCTGGTTGCACGGCGACGCCAGTACGTGTCCAGCATGGCCTTGTAGGCGCTGTGGAAGTCGAGGTTGCAGATGAACTGCTGGAAGTCCTCCGCGGCCAACCCTACATGGGTACGGGCGCTGTATTCACTGGGGACGGTCTGGCGGAACAGGCCGTTGTAGATGGCATAGCCGCTGCCGTTGTACAGCGGGCTCGGTGGCTCGAGCCGGTCGACCAGGGTGATGCGTTGGCTGTCGGGAAAGTGCCCGGCCCAAGGGCTGCCAAAAACCGCGCCGATCAGGTTGTTACTCGACTCGCCCTGCCAGTTGGCCATCACGGCCTGAGTGAGCGTCATTTTCTGTGCCACCACCCCAACCTCGCCCACACCGTGGCGCCATTGATGGTGCAGCACGACCACATCGGTGCGGTCGGGGTCCAGGGACTGGCCGCGGCGAGCGGCCCAGTCGCGAATGGCCGTGGCTGCGGCGCGCTCAGGGCGTGGGAAGTCCTTGAGGTGGTCGCTGACATAGCGCACACCGGCATTGCTGACGAAGCGGGGCTTCATGGTGATGACCCAGGAAAGAGATGGGTAGCCACGATGAGCGATGCGCCCTACCTGCGAGCGGCAGCGGGCTACCGCCCGGCGTCAGGGGTGGTAGGGCAGGCCTGGCAGTTGGGGGGTGACATCGCGCTCGGCGGCGGGCGCGTCGCTGAAGCCCATGGGCACCTTGCCGCGCAATTGCCAGGCGAAGGCGATGATCTCGGCGATGGTCAGGTACAGGGCTTCGGGTATCTGCTCGCCCAACTCCAGGCGCGCCAGCAGGCGCACCAGTTCGGCGTTTTCGTAGATCGGCACTTCGTGTTCGCGGGCCAGGGCCAGAATCGCTTCGGCCAATTCGTCGTCGCCCTTGGCGCTCAGGGTCGGGGCCTGTTGGCCGTCGTAGCTCAGGGCAATGGCCTGGCGCGGTTGCTTGCTGCTCATGCGTTCTCGTCCACCCAGCGTTGTTCCAGGCGCGTGCGCGGGCCTTGGGGCGGCGTGCCGGGGTGGCATTCCAGATCGCCGACGTCGAGGCCGCGGGCCATCAGGCGTTCGCGCAAGGCACCCAACTGGCTGTCGATCAGGCGCGCGGTTTGCTCCTGCTGTGCCCACAGCTGGCCGGACAGTCGGCCCTGGGCCAGTTGTGCCTGGACCTGCAGCGGGCCGAGCGGCGACAGGTCGAAAGCCAGCTCGATGCGCCACAAAGCTTTCATCGGATCATCCTGTTCGCGTTCACGGTCGGCCTGTTGTTCCGGGGTTTCTTCGCGTTGCAGCTTCACTTGCAGGGGAATGAACTCCTGGCCATGGCGAACCGGGATCTCGGTCTGCCAGGTAGTTTGCTGGTTGCCGTTGTCGAGTGTGCCGCTCTGCTGCAGGCTGGACAGCGAATGGCTCTGCAGCCGGGAGATCGCCGCGGCGGCCAGGCGCAGCAATTGCTGCAGGTCGCCTTCGCTTTCCAGCTTCTGCAGCAGCCGCGAGGGCAGGGGGAACGCGCTCGGCAGCGGGCGTGGGCTGACCTGGCCGAGCATGCCCAGGGCGCTGCGCGCCAGGCCTGGCAGGGCCTGGGCGAGGGTGCTGGTGGCCAGCGCGGTAGTCAGCGGTGGATGGCCGGGCACGCTGGGCAGTGCCTGGGCCACCAGCTTGACCAGTTGAGCCTTGAGGTCCGGCGCGATACCGCTGGCCAGTCCGCCCAGCAGCTTGGATTCGAAGAACGTGCCGCTGTTGTTGAGTGCCTGGGCGAGGTTCTTCGCATCGCCGAGTTGCCGCGCGTCCGGCAGGCTGGCGAGCAGGCGCTCGGCACTGGCGCGCAGCTCGGGGGCCGTATCGGGGCTGCTGGCGATCTGCTGCAGGCTGTTGAGCACACCCGGCAAGGAGGCCTGCAGGCTTTGCTGGGTCGACAGGTGCTGGGTAACGGCCAATTGGTCCTGGCGACCGCTCAGGGGCACGAAGCGCAGCGCCTGTTCACCCTGCACCAACGCGCTGAGCAGGCTGCCCACGGGGAGCCGGCGCGGGCTGTCGATAGCCAGGGTGGCACCGGCCTGGCTGCTGTTGAGCAGGCTCACCAGCGAGCGGAAGGTGACGGCTGAACCAGGGCTTTGCGGCAGTGCCTGGCTGGTCAATACCTTGGCCTGCAACAAGGTGCCGACCGGGAGCTGCCGGGTATCCAGTTGAGTCAAGGTGGCGATGTTGCCGGCACTGGCCTGCTGCACCATCACCGCCAGGCGGCTGCTCTCGGGCTGGGTGACGGTGATCAAACTGCCGGGGGGCATCGGCTGGCTGGCGGTGGTCAATACCTGGATCTGGTTGCCATTGGCCTGGGTCAGCCGCAGCAGCATCTGGAACTCCTGGCCGATCTGGCGCAGGGTGACGACCTCGGCTTCGGCGGTTTCTCCAGGCGGCAGCAGACCGGGCTGGGCCTGCAGCAGGCGCAGCAGTTCGCCGGACATCGCGGCCCTTGTCGCTTGGGCGCTTACCGCGGTTTGTGTGCTGAGACTATTGATTTCAGTCATGATTGTATACAACCTGTCGAACCAGCCCTCTTGGCAGCGCCATGGCGCGTGCAATAATGCCGCTCGCTCGCCATTGCCAGTATAACGGCAGGGGTTGGAGCGACTTGAGACACAGACTGCATAAGGCGATACCGTGACCCTTCACCTCCAAGCCGCGGGCCTGGCCTGCGAGCGCGACTGGCGGCTGCTGTTCGAGCACCTGCACTTCGAGCTGCACCCCGGCGACATGCTGCAGATCGCCGGCCCCAACGGTAGCGGCAAGACCAGCTTGCTGCGCCTGCTGGCCGGGCTCATGCAGCCCACCGCCGGGCAGATCCTGCTGGGGGGCCAGCCGTTGGCCGAACAACGCCATGCCCTGGCCAGCATCCTGCTGTGGATCGGCCATGCCGCCGGGATCAAGGACCTGCTCAGCGCCGAAGAGAACCTTGCCTGGCTCTGCGCGTTGCACCGTCCGGCCAACCGCGAGGCGATCTGGAAGGCGCTGGAGGCCGTCGGCCTGCGCGGTTTCGAGGACGTGCCCTGCCATACCCTGTCCGCAGGCCAGCAGCGCCGAGTGGCCCTGGCCCGGCTGTACCTGGACAGCCCGCCGCTGTGGATCCTCGACGAGCCTTTCACCGCCCTCGACAAGCAGGGCGTGGCGCAACTCGAAGCGCATCTTGCAGCACACTGCGAGCAGGGGGGTACCGTGGTGCTGACCACCCACCATACGCTCGAACGCAAGCCATCCGGCTATCGCGAGCTGAACCTGGGGCAATGGGCGGCATGAGCGTATTCCTTCTGCTGTTGCGCCGCGAGGCGCGGCTGTTGTTCCGCCGCCCGGCGGAGCTGGCCAACCCGCTGGTGTTCTTCGCCATCGTCGTCGCCCTGTTCCCGCTGGCGGTGGGGCCAGAGACGCAATTGTTGCAAACCTTGTCGCCGGGGCTGGTCTGGGTAGCGGCCTTGCTGGCGGTATTGTTGTCGCTGGACGGGTTGTTCCGCAGTGATTTCGAGGACGGATCGCTCGAACAGTGGGTGCTTTCGCCGCATCCGCTGGCCATGCTGGTGCTGGCCAAGGTGCTGGCGCACTGGATCTTTTCCGGGTTGGCGCTGGTATTGTTGGCACCATTGCTGGCGTTGATGCTGGGCCTGCCGCCCAGTTGCCTGCCGGTGCTGCTCGCTTCCTTGCTGCTGGGTACGCCGGTGCTGAGCCTGCTGGGCGCGGTGGGGGCGGCGCTGACGGTCGGTCTCAAGCGCGGCGGCCTGCTGCTGGCATTGCTGATTCTGCCGTTGTATATCCCTGTATTGATCCTGGGCAGTGGTGCGTTGCAGGCGGCGTTGCAGAATATGCCCGCTACCGGTCATCTGCTCTGGCTCGCCAGCCTGACGGCCCTGGCGGTGACACTGGCACCCTTTGCGATCGCGGCCGGCCTGAAGATCAGCGTCGGCGAATAACGAGTGCCGGGCATTGCAGCCCGGCCAACACCCTGGATGTACCCTGATGAAAATAAGCTGGACGTGGTTCCACAAGCTGGGTTCCCCCAAATGGTTCTATGCCATCAGCGGCCGCATGCTGCCGTGGCTGACCGTTTGCGCCATCGTGCTGTTGCTGGTCGGCATCACCTGGGGCCTGGCCTTCGCCCCCCAGGACTACCAGCAAGGCAACAGCTTCCGCATCATCTATATCCATGTGCCGACCGCCATGCTGGCGCAGTCGTGCTATGTGATGCTCGCCGTGGCAGGCGTGGTGGGGTTGGTGTGGAAGATGAAACTGGCCGATGTCGCGCTGCAGTGCGCGGCGCCAATCGGCGCCTGGATGACCGCCGTGGCGCTGGTCACCGGGGCGATCTGGGGCAAGCCCACCTGGGGCAGTTGGTGGGTCTGGGACGCGCGCCTGACCTCCATGCTTATCCTGCTGTTCCTGTACTTCGGCATCATTGCCCTGGGCCAGGCCATCAGCAACCGTGACAGCGCGGCCAAGGCCTGCGCGGTACTGGCGATCGTCGGCGTGATCAACATCCCGATCATCAAGTATTCGGTGGAGTGGTGGAACACCCTGCACCAGGGCGCCACCTTCACCCTCACCGAAAAGCCGGCAATGCCGGTGGAAATGTGGGCGCCACTGCTGATCACCGCGTTGGGCTTCTATTGCTTCTTCGGCGCCGTGCTGCTGCTGCGCATGCGTCTGGAAGTGCTCAAGCGTGAAGCGCGGGCCAGTTGGGTCAAGGATGAGGTATTGAGCCAGCTTGGCCGGGAGGCGGCACGATGAGCTTTGCCTCCTTCAGTGATTTCCTCGCCATGGGCCACCATGGCCTGTACGTCTGGTCGGCCTACGGCATCTGCCTGGCAGTACTGGCGCTGAATGTCGCCGCGCCCCTGCTGGCCCGTCGCCGCTACCTGCAAGAAGAGGCGCGTCGTTTGCGCCGGGAGAACAAACCGTGAATCCGCAGCGCAAGAAACGCCTGTTCATCATCCTCGGCCTGCTGGCCGGTGTCGGCGTCGCCGTGGGCTTTGCCCTGAGCGCGCTGCAGCAGAACATCAACCTGTTCTACACCCCGACGCAGATCGCCAACGGCGAGGCGCCCCTGGACACCCGTATCCGCGCTGGTGGCATGGTCGAGAAGGGCTCGGTGCAGCGCTCGGCCGACTCGCTCGACGTGCGCTTCGTGGTCACCGACTACAGCAAGTCGGTACCGATCACCTACCGCGGCATCCTCCCCGACCTGTTCCGCGAAGGGCAGGGCATCGTCGCCCTCGGCAAGCTCAATGCCGACGGCGTGGTGGTGGCCGATGAGGTATTGGCCAAGCACGACGAGAAATACATGCCGCCGGAAGTCACCAAGGCCCTGAAGGAAAGCGGCCAGGCCGCCAGCGATGCGGGGGCCAAGCCATGAACGCGGCCCTGGTGATCCCCGAACTGGGTCAGTTGGCGATGATCCTGGCCATCTGCTTCGCCGCCGTGCAGGCCAGCGTGCCGCTGCTCGGCGCCTGGCGCGGCGACAGCCTGTGGATGGGCCTGGCGCGGCCGGCGGCCTGGGGGCAGTTCGCCTTCCTGGCTTTCGCCTTTGCCTGCCTCACCCACGCCTTCATGACCGACAACTTCTCGGTCGCCTATGTGGCCAGCAACTCCAACAGCGCCTTGCCCTGGTACTACAAGTTCAGCGCCGTCTGGGGCGCCCACGAAGGCTCGCTGCTGCTGTGGGCATTGATTCTCGGTGGCTGGACCTTTGCCGTGTCGATCTTCTCGCGCCAGTTGCCCCAGGTGATGCTGGCCCGGGTGCTGGCGGTCATGGGCATGATCAGCGTGGGCTTCCTGAGCTTCCTGATCATCACTTCCAACCCGTTCCAGCGCCTGCTGCCGCAGGTGCCGGGCGACGGTCGCGACCTCAACCCGCTGCTGCAGGACTTCGGCCTGATCGTCCACCCGCCGATGCTGTACATGGGCTACGTGGGCTTCTCGGTGGCGTTCGCCTTCGCCATCGCCGCCTTGCTCGGCGGGCGTCTGGATGCGGCCTGGGCGCGCTGGTCGCGACCCTGGACCATCGTCGCCTGGGCCTTCCTCGGCGTGGGTATCACCCTCGGCTCGTGGTGGGCCTACTACGAACTGGGCTGGGGCGGCTGGTGGTTCTGGGACCCGGTCGAAAACGCCTCGTTCATGCCCTGGCTGGTGGGCACGGCGCTGATCCACTCGCTGGCGGTCACCGAAAAGCGCGGGGTGTTCAAGAGCTGGACCGTGCTGCTGGCCATCGCCGCGTTCTCCCTGAGCCTGCTGGGTACATTCCTGGTGCGTTCCGGTGTACTGACCTCGGTGCACGCGTTCGCCGCCGACCCTTCGCGCGGCATCTTCATCCTGTTCTTCCTGCTGTTCGTGGTCGGCGGCTCGCTGACCCTGTTCGCCCTGCGCGCCCCGGTGGTCAAGAGCCAGGTGGGCTTTGCCCTGTGGTCCCGTGAAACGCTGCTGCTGGCCAACAACCTGGTGCTGGTGGTGGCGGCGTCGATGATCCTGCTCGGCACGCTGTACCCGCTGGTGCTCGATGCCCTGACCGGGGCCAAGCTGTCGGTCGGCCCGCCGTACTTCGACGCCTTGTTCCTGCCGCTGATGGCGCTGCTGATGGTGGTGCTGGGTATCGGTGTGGTGGTGCGCTGGAAGGACACCCCCGGCAAGTGGCTGGCCGGCATGCTGACCCCGGTGCTGCTCGGCAGCGCGGTGCTGGCGCCGGTCGCCGGGCTGATCGTCGATGATTTCGACTGGCCGGCCCTCAGCGTGTTCGCCCTGGCCGCCTGGGTGGTGCTTGCTGGCGTGCGCGACATCCTCGACAAGACCCGTCACAAGGGGCTGGTCAAAGGCCTGGCTGGCCTCAACCGCAGCTATTGGGGCATGCACCTCGCGCACCTGGGGCTGGTGGTCTGTGCCCTGGGCGTGGTGCTGTCGAGCAACAACAGCGCCGAGCGCGACCTGCGCATGGCGCCGGGCGAGACTGTCGAGCTGGGCGGTTACCACTTCCTGTTCGAGGGGGCCAAACACTTCGAAGGCCCGAACTTCATTTCTGACAAGGGGACTATTCGCGTCTCGCGTGATGGCCGCGAAGTGTCCGTGCTGCACCCGGAAAAACGCCTGTACACCGTGCAGCAGTCGATGATGACCGAGGCCGGCATCGATGCCGGTTTCACCCGCGACCTGTATGTCGCCTTGGGCGAGCCGCTGGAAAACGGCGCCTGGGCGGTGCGGGTGCATATCAAACCCTATGTCCGCTGGATCTGGCTGGGCGGTCTGCTGACTGGCCTGGGCGGCTTGCTGGCGGCCTTCGACCGGCGCTACCGCGTCAAGGTCAAGACCCGGGTGCGTGAGGCCCTGGGCGTGTCTGGAGCAACTGCATGAAGCGTTGGATCATGGTGGTGCCACTGGCGGTGTTCCTGCTGGTGGCGGTCTTTCTCTACAAGGGGTTGTTGCTCAAGCCCGACGAACTGCCTTCGGCAATGATCGGCAAGCCATTCCCGGCGTTCTCCCTGGCGTCGGTGCAGGATGACCGTACCCTGACCCAGGCCGACCTGCTCGGGCGCCCGGCGCTGGTCAACGTGTGGGGCACCTGGTGCCCGTCCTGCAAGGTCGAGCACCCCTACCTGAACCAGCTGGCCGAGCAGGGCGTGGTGATCCACGGGGTCAACTACAAGGACGACAATGCCGCCGCGCTGAAGTGGCTGGCCGAGTTCCACAACCCTTACCAGCTCAACATCGCCGACCAGCAAGGCACACTGGGCCTGGACCTGGGCGTGTATGGCGCGCCGGAAACCTTCCTGATCGACGCCAAGGGCATCATCCGCTACAAGCATGTCGGTGTGGTCGATGCCACGGTGTGGCGCGAGCAGCTGGCGCCGCTGTACCAGGGCCTGGTCGACGAGGCCAGACCATGAGGCGCTGGCTTACCGCTGCCGTGCTCGGCCTGAGCCTGGCCGGGGTGGCCAAGGCCGCCATCGACACCTACCAGTTCCGCGACGAAGCCGAGCGCGAGCGCTACCAGCAACTGACCAAGGAACTGCGCTGCCCCAAGTGCCAGAACCAGGACATCGCTGATTCCAACGCACCGATCGCCGCCGACCTGCGCCGCGAGATCTTCCGCATGCTGGGTGAAGGCAAGAACAACCAGCAGATCGTCGATTTCATGG
>Ga0209370_1002514_pt1 | contig 13023 bp, 9 predicted proteins | sample AgamicAtPrz_FD_187164 | JGI IMG/M metagenome (GOLD analysis project Ga0209370, IMG submission 187164) | Agave microbial communities from Guanajuato, Mexico - At.P.rz (SPAdes) (version 2) | ecosystem: Host-associated > Plants > Phyllosphere > Phylloplane/Leaf | place: Guanajuato, Mexico... | reverse complement strand
ATCCGGTCGATAGCAACGACCCGAACGACGAAGCGCGGGAAAATCGTATTTCGCGGCATCTCGCGCTGCGAATCCTGCCCATTTTCATGTTTGCGTATGTTGCCGCCTACGTCGATCGCATCAACGTCAGCTTCGCGAAACTCCAGATGGGGGTCGACCTGGGTTTCACCGACGCAGTGTTCGGATTCGGCGCGGGTACGTTCGCGCTCGGCTACGTGGTGTTCGAGGTTCCGAGCAACATGATCCTGCAGCGGGTGGGCGCCAAGCGATGGCTCACGCGCATCATCCTGTCCTGGGCGATTGTCTCGGCATTGACGACTTTCATCGCGACGCCCAAGCAGTTCTATGTGATGCGCTATCTGCTCGGGATTGCGGAAGCCGGGCTCGTCCCCGGCATCGTGTATTACATCTCCCAGTCGTTCCCGCGATACCATCGCGTGAGGGTGCTGTCGACCTTCTACGCGGCGCTACCGCTGTCCGGCCTGATCGGATCGCCGCTGAGCGGCTTCATCATGGAATATTTCGACGGAATCGGTGGGCTTTCCGGCTGGAAATGGATGCTGATGGTCGAGGCGCTGCCGGCGTTCGTCGCGGCGCTTCTGTGCTGGAAGTATCTCGAGGACGACGTCACCCAGAGCCGCCACGAGACCGAGGCCGATCGCGCCTATCTCGCCCGCACCCTCGCCGAAGATCGCGCGCTCGCCGCATCGGCCAACAACAGCGCGATGTTCGGCAGCTGGATCTTCTGGGTATTCGGGCTGATCTACTTCCTCGATGTCGTCGGCATTTACGGCTACACGCTGTGGGCGCCCACGATGATCAAGTCGCTCGGCGTGGGTCGGGATTTCTTCATCGGATTGATTGCAGCGCTGCCCAATGCGGTCGCGATGGTCGTGATGATCATGACCGGACAAAGTGCGGATCGCAGCCGCGAGCGGCGCCTGCATACCGCCGCACTGTTCCTGCTGGCCGCGTTGGGCCTGACGCTCGCCCTCGTCTGGCACGGCAATCTGTGGCTTACCGTCATGGCGCTGTGCATCGCCAATGCGGGGTTGCTGTCGCTGCCGCCCGTGTTCTGGGGCATGCCGACGGCGGTGCTCGGCCCGAGCAACGCCGCCAGCGGCATCGCGTGGATCAGCGCGATCGGCAACATCGGCGGCTTTTTCGGCCCTTATATGGTCGGCGTTCTCAAACAGTCATCCGGAGGCTTTGCGCTTCCCGTTTCGTGCATGATCGCGTGCCTGCTGCTGGGCCTGTGCCTGACGCTGTCGTTGCCGAAACACATCGTCAACAGATAGGGCCGCGCCGGGATGGACGCCGCGGGGCGGCCATCGGCGTCGGCAGTTGCGCCGACGCAGCGCGCCGTCCATGCGCGTCGCGACCGACGCCGCTAGTCCGCGTTGGGATCCAGCCCCAGCGACTGCGCGCCCAGCACGAACTCGGGCAAGGTTCGCGCGCCCATCTTCCGCATTGCGTGGCCGCGATGGATCTTCACGGTGATTTCGCTGAGTCCGAGCTCCGCGGCGATCTGCTTGTTCAGGAGGCCGCTCACGACGTATTTCATCACTTCGCGCTCGCGCGGCGTCAGCGTCTGGTAGCGGCGGCGCACGTCGGCAACGCGGCTCTCCGACTTGCGCCTTTTCTCGTCCTTCAGTAACGCATTCTGGACGACGTCCAGCATGTCCTGGTCGCGAAAGGGCTTGGAAAGGAAATCCAGCGCCCCGTTTTTCATCGCCTTCACCGACATCTCGACATCGCCATGAGCGGTGATGAAGATGATCGGCAACTGCACGTCGCCAGCGACGATCTGCTCCTGCAATGCCAGCCCGCTCTGTCCTTTGAGCCGAACGTCGAGAATCAGGCAACTCGGCACATCGGGCTTGTCGAAATCAAGGAACGCCTGCGCGGAGCCGAAGAGCTCCACACCCAGGCCGACCGATCGAAACAGCCGGCCGAGCGCTGTTCGCATGGAATCGTCATCGTCGACGACGTACACGACGGAGTGTGTTGCGATGAGATCGGGACCCTGGCTCATGGCTGAGTGATTCCTTCAAGCGGTAGAACGAACTGCATCAATGCCCCCTTGTTTTCCTGCGACTCGGCCCAGATGCGGCCGCCATGCCCCTCGACGATGGAACGGCAAATCGAGAGCCCCATGCCCATGCCCTCCTTCTTGGTGGTGAAGAAAGGCGTAAACAACGAATTGACGTCTTCGCTGCGAATGCCGGGGCCGGAATCCTCCACGCGCACCTGCACGTTTGCGCCGTCGACGAGCGCGGTCGACACGGTCAGGATGCGCTTGCCGTCAGCGACACCGCTCATCGCCTGGACGGCATTCATCAGCAGGTTGATGATGACTTGCTGCAACTGCACGCGATCCCCGCGGACCCAAAGAGACGGTTCACCGGCCCGCGCGACCTCGACGCCGTGACTCTGCAGCTCCCGACGCATGAGATCGACGGATTGCTCGACGATGGACGTCACGTCGACGAGCGCGTCGTCCCGGTCTCTTCGCTTGGCCATCGCCCGAATCTGCCGAATGATGTCCGTCGCCCGTCTCGCGTCGTCGGTGATCTGTTCGAAGGAATCGCGCACCTCGACGAGATCCGGCACGTCGTGGTCGAGCCAGCGCAACCCCGCCTCGCCGGACGTGACGATCGCCGCCAGCGGCTGAGTGACCTCATGCGCGATCGAAGCCGCCAGCTCCCCCAGCATCGTGACGCGCGTGACATGCGCCAGTTCCGAGCGCGATCGCTCGAGCGCCTGCTCGGCCTGCCGCCGCTCCTCGATGTCCGTGTTGACGCCGTACCAGCGCAGGATCCGGCCGTCTTCACCGCGCAATGGCGCGGCACCGACGATCATGCAACGATACTCGCCGCTGCCGAGCTGGACGCGCGCGGTGACCTCGAACGGGCTGCCGGAAGAAATCGCATCGTGCCACGCTGCGCGCAGCGTCTCGATGTCGTCGGGATGAACGATATCGCGCCATACATCCGTGCCGTCAATGGTCCGCACGCCGTAATCCGTCCAGCGCCGATTGAGATACAGCAGGCGCCCGTCTTCGTCCGTGCTCCACACCATCGCGGGAATCGCGTCGACGGTGGCCACGAGTTCCTCTTTCTGGCGGCGCAGCTCGGCTTCCAGCGATTTCGCCTGCGTGATGTCGCTATCGGTGGACAGGATCGCGATCGGCAGGCCCGACTTGTCACGTGACACGATCCACCGACTCGAAATCACGACGCGTTCGCCGTTCTTGCGAATGCGCGTCAGCTCGCCCTGCCAGTTGCCGTCCGCCACCGTCTTCTCGATCAGCTCCGCAATCGGCAATGCGGCGCCGGTGTGCGTCAACTCGTGGAACGCTTTGCCGAACGCTTCCGGTGCGCCCCATCCGTACAGGCGCTCCGCGCCCTTGCTCCAGAAGCGGATACGCCCGTCGAGCCCGTACACCACGATCGCATCGTGAGTCAGGTTGAGCAAGTCGACCTGGTTCTGCAGCGTCGCCCGGCTGCTCTGATTGCGCAATGCCAAAGCAGAGACGGTCACGATCGCAATGACGCTGACGATACAGCGCGCGAGAGAACTGACTGCGATCTGATCGCTCTGGGCGAGAAGGAATCCGAGGACCGTCAGGGATACGCAGGCCCACGCCACACCGACGGTGACCGTTTGAGACGCGACCGACGCGACCAGCAGGACCACGACGACATACAGCACGGCGACGGCGACGTCGACGGGCGCAAATGCGTCGACGAGGAATACCGCGAGGCCGAGCGCAATCGCTACCGCGTACACCGCGGGCTGACTGTTCCGGAGCTGCGTCTGGAGATTGGGCCCGAGCGCCGACGCACGCGCCGCCGCGAGTTCGGCCGGCGCTATGACCGGATCCAGGTATGCGCCGCGGCCATCGCCCGCCTGGCGATCGTTGTTCATAAAGTCACTCGGTAAAGACGGATTTCCGGATCACGTCCGATTGCGCTCCGAGCCGATATCCTCGAGGCGCTGCTTGATCTGCGCCGGATCCACCGGTTTGCTGAATACGCAGATCGCGCCAAGCTTCATCGCTTGCTCGCGGGTGGCTTCGGATGGAAAAGCTGTGATGAAGATCACGGGTGGGGCCGGCCCGCGCTCGAGAAGCGCCTCATACATCTCCAGCCCGGTGATGCCCTTCATCTGGACGTCCGAAATGATACACGCGACGTCCATGATCAGGTCGGCGTCAAGGAATTCCTCGCCGGACTCATAGACCCTGACTTCCCAGCCGAGCGAGCGAACGAGGCTTCGCGTGGCTCTGCGGATGGACCGGTCATCATCGACGATGGAAACAATACCTTGGTTGGGCATACGAGCGGTCCTTGACCTTCCATTCAGTAACAATTTCGAGAACGCGAACATTTCAGGTCGACGGCTCGACCGAATCGTATGCTGCCGGCATGCGGCGCGCAAACTATACTTCGGTTTAAGTATGGCCTCGGCGAGCATGCTCGCGCGCTGCCGGCACCGGCTACGCGGTCGGGGCCGCCGCCCCAAGGCGCTGCAAACCCGTCGGAATGAACGGCGCCTCCTTGCGGCCGTCGGCGACGCTCCAGTACGGTGCCGCGTCGCGCCCGCCGCCGATCGCGGGAGCGCTGTCGAAACTTGCGATCTCCAGATCGCGGAGCTGGGCCTGAATCCAGTCGATGAACGCCCGAATCGACATGGGCACCTGCCGCCGGTCCGGATACAGAACGGAAATCGGCAGCGGCGGCGGAGCATATTCGTCAAGGATGACGACGAGCGTTCCTTCGGCGAGTTCGTCCGCCACCATGCGCTCGCTCACCTGGGCGATGCCGACGCCCTCCACTGCATAGCGAACGGCGGAACGGACGTCATTGACGCAAATGCGCTCCGCCAGCCTGAGCCGCGATTCCGCGCCATCGACGGTGTAGCGGAATTCCCGGGCCGGGCCGAAGCGCCGCGGGGTGTAATGGATGACGTCGTGACAATGCAGGCTGTCGGGGTCGGCCGGCGTGCCGCGAACGCGCAGATAGTCCGGGCTCGCGACGGTCACCACGTGAAAATTCCCGACGCGCCGGCTGCGCAGCGACGAATCGGCAAGCTGCCCGACGACGACTGCGCAGTCCACGCCGTTCGCGATCAGGCCGTCCGCATCCCCACCTACGTCCACGCGCAGGCCCACTTCCGGGTAAGTTGCGTGAAACGCCGGCACGAACGGCAAAACCGAATGTGCGACTTCCTGGTCGACGTCCACGGCCAACCGACCGCGCGCGATCTTCCCCGCGCCGCTGAGTTGCTGCTGCATGTGCTCGATCTCGCCGAGAATGCGCTGGCAGTGCTCCTGATACTGCGCGCCCTCGGTGGTCAGCCGAACACAGCGGGTCGAGCGCTGAAGCAACGTCACGCCGAGATGCTCCTCCAGTCTCCGGACCAGCGTGCTGGCCGACGCCGCGCTGATACCGAGCATCTCGGCCGCTGCAGTGAAACTGCCCAGTCGGGCGACGTGACTAAACACTGACATCGCGTGCAGGGTACGGTCCATGCTGTTCTCCGGAAATCGTTGCGGTAGAAGGATTAACCAGAAGTCTAGAGAACAGTCGGCCCCGGCAATATCACCTCGTGGGAGCTTAATCCTTATACGATGGTGTTACGAGGCGCACGGCTGGCGCAGCGCGATGAAATCGTGGCCCGCTTGGGATTCCCGGGCCAAATGAAACAGGTCGGCGGCTCGGGTTCCGGCGATGCTACTGCCGCGCGGCCGGAGCCACGCGTTTTGCGACAGCGGAGTTTGAGCAGCCGATCGTGCCATGGTGATAAGGTTCCTTTTTATCTCATTATCATGCTGTTCGGCGATGTCTGCGAACAGCCACGCAGCGACACCGGGTGGCCTTCTCGAGCCGGCCAAAAGGCCCTTTTGCGAACCGACGCACGCTTCTCAGTTAGTCTCTACCCGACCGCTTAGGTACCGACTTGGAAGGTTTGACGGGCCGAGCGCAGGTAGAGACATCGACGACGCAGATTTCGGGATGCGGGCCCGCTGCCGATTCGCTTCGGATACGTACGGCCAAAGTGAGCAGCCGCTGTACCACCCCCTCAAAATTCAAGTAGGTGCCGTCGGGCAGTTCCCAGCCCTTTGGCCGCGGCTTCTGATGCACCACGAGAAGGATGCCTTCGCGGCCATTTTGCGCGCGCAGATATTGCCCGCATAGCTGGCTGACCAGCGCTTCCTCAAGCTGCTGCATCGTCCAACTCTCCGCGACCTTGATTTCAGTGGCCACATTGGCGTCGCTGGCCTTCGCTCTGAAACGCAGGTCTGGTTCCTTCTCATCTGCTACGCGCACTTCGCGCTCGATCGAATAGGCGGTTCCCTGCATTTGTCTTAACCGATCCGCCATCCAGTTCTGCACAGCGGCTTCGTCAGGCTGTGCACTCAAGGTCGTGCCCTGCTGGAAATCGCCATGGACAAGATCGTGTTGCAAGTCTTCTAAGCGCTGCATCGCCATACGCTGCAGTTCGTGGCCAGTCACTGGCTGCCTCTCAAACTGCTGCTCAAAGCGGAGCGGCTCATCCGCACGCCAGGCTGTCTGCTCCGCGTCATTGGCAGCCCGTTCTCGCGCTAGTGCGAGCAGACGTGATCGAGCCACCGGGAAATTGGGTTCATCCATCAAGCGAAGGATAGCGGCATAGGTGGCATGTCCCGGTGTGCTGACCAAAGCTGTGAATGCCGCTGAACGTGCATCTTGCGCATCGTCGCGTTCGTCTGGCGAAAACACGCCATTGTTCGTGCGGTCACGATCCTCTTCCACTCGCACTATGCGATACGCGAGCATGACCAGACGCTCTAGGGTTGCTACATCGAGATGCGCGTCCGGCGGTGCCGACCGCGACCAGCGCGAACCGAATATCTGGGGCAATACACGCTCGACGAGCGCTGTCTTCTGAGCCTCGCCCAGCAGATCGAGCTTTGCCATCAATGTGTCCGTCGCACCTTGCACGTCGATCGCATATGCGGCCCCCAAGTATTGCGCACTGACTTGCGGGTCCGTTGAAGACTGGAACCTGTCAAGCACCAATGTGTAGAACGCCCGCTTTGTGTCTGCTGGCAAGCCGCGCTTGAGGATGAACAGAACTGGACGCAGCGCAACACAATTCAGATCAGATCGAGCCTGCAGTTCGCGCCACAGGGAGGGAGCCATCAGGCGAGTCAGGCTTTCATCGCTGCGGCTGATGGCCTCCACGATTTGATAATGTCCTGGTGGCGTGGGGTCGTCCAGGTTGCTTGTCGCCTCTTGCGCGAACACCTTCTCTACCGCGGCAGGCCAGACTGCAGCTAGCGCTGTGGTCCAATCGGGAAAACCGTTGAGTTCCAGCGTCGCGTATTCAGCGGCACGAATTGCTTGCTGCTCGGTCAGATGCAGCGCCCAATCTGCCCGTGCCGCCGCTTCAATCGAAACCCCGGCGATGCCCAGACAATCAATCGAGCTGATCAGGTTGCGTTCGCCGGGCGGACGCGCACTATGCAGTGTCGGTTTCCAGGCTCGCCAAATCTCGGCAAGCCCGGCGGTAAACGCTGCCGCGACTTCCTCTCCGGCCAGTTCTTTAATGGGCGCGACGCTGTCGATCGCGTAGCGCGAATTGCTGCTGGTGGCCTCACTAAGCAACTGCCAAAGGCTATAAATCCGGTTGTCAACGCCCTTCGGTGTGATGGGGTGCAGGTGATGCAGCTGCGCCGGATTTGCCTGCAGATCCGCGATGAAGTCGACCCACGACTGCTCCTGCTCAACCTGTCTGTGCTCGCTTTCCAGAATAGCCTCTGCCAACTCTTCTTCGCTCTTGATTTCTTCCGCCGACTTGATGCGTGGAGTCATCCATTCGATATAAGCTGCTTGCATTTCCGTGTCCGTTGCGGCGACGCCAGCAATGCGTGCCTTCAACGCCTCTGGCTCGCCAGCCGTGAGCCAGAGATTGAGCGCAGTGTTGATAGCCAGTTGCCGCTCAGTAGCGAGCGGCCGAGATGCACCGTCGGTCAAAAGCCAATCGATGTCGTCGAGCACCAGCCCAGGCGGCCAGCCAAGAAACTTCATTTGGAAAGAGTAGAGCAACGGGCGTCCCGACAGATTTTTGTGGTTGCCCAGTCGGTCGGCAGCTCGCCAGAAGACGGCACGACGGCGCTCCGGCGTACGATGCAACAGTTCGACCGCATCGGCCGCCTTGTTGATTTGCCGCTGCGTCATGTCCAGATGCCCATCACCGATACACAGCACTGCGTCGATCGCTGCGGTTGGCGATACATTGGATGGTGACAAATCCAGTAGACGCTGTGCTGCCACGCCGAGCGCCGTAGCGTACTGCTCATGCCTTGGCGATCTTTCGCCAATACCTACTTCCGGCTCCGCTTCTAGCTGTTGCAAGAGCCCTTCAATCAATCGAGTCAGGTCAGCCGCGCTCGTCAGCCGCTCGACGAGCTTTGCCCCGTCCCAATCGAATCTGAAGCCACCGCCCTCGGCGTCACCCAGGTGAATGACCGCCAGGATCGCCAGCAGGTCATCGACACCGAGCAGTCGCGGGAACAAGTCCTCGACGGCTTCCCGGACGACTGTTGGCGAGATTGATGCACACTGCATCTTGATGTATTCGGCATAGTCTCTGTGTGCGGCTTCACCACCAGCAGCAAGAAGAGCGCGACCGGCGGTGATGGCTGTGTAGAGATCTTGGTATCGGCCGAACGACGCGGCGACCGCCAGATCAACACAATCTTTGATCTTGCCCAACCAAATCAAGCGCAACACGAAGCGTCGAATTTCGTCGTGTTCCTTGTCCGCCGCCCAGATGCCGCGCAGCGTCGTCGCGATATCCGGCTGAGCAAATCGCGCAAGGCTACTCAGATCTAGGTGTGGCACTTCTTCCTCCCGGCGCATCCGCTCCACCAGCGCCGTGAGCAATGTTTGCCGTGTTTCAAGAGAAAGGCTTGCCGGGTCTCCTGCGGTGAACAGCAGAAAGGGCGCGCGACGCACAACCTCCCTGGCGACGCTTTCGTCCCAGAGAGCAAGCCAAGCCGCCGTTTCCAACATCGAAGGCTTGACCAACTCGACTTCGTAGGTCCGTGAAAAAAGCAGATCATGCAGTCGGCGTTGCGGGAGGTTTGCACGCCGCAACCGCTGCAGCCAACGTGCCGCAAGATAGGCGCGCACCACGCCTTCGTTGTCGTTGTGCAATCTGGCGCGGCCGAAAGTCGCTGGGTCGAATGCCGGCCTCGTGAGCAGTTTCATCCGATCTTCGCTAGACCAGTCCGGAAGCACGTCGTCGATCTTGGCTACGCTTCCTTCGGTTTCGAGCCGGGTATCGTTATCCGGTATTGCGACGGTCGTCTGCCGTCCAAACACGAGGGCTGCACCGATCCGTTCTAGGCCCTGTTTAGCGCGCTCGGTGTCAAGGCTATCCCGGCGACCGCGTTCCGGGTCTGTTTCCTGGAGTCGTTCACGCAGGCCCACTTCCGTCATCACGGTGAAGCTGCCAAGGTGCCCGTGGCTGTCCCAGTAGCTCACGATCCAGTCTAGGTCTAGCGGCCGGCACGCGAATCCCCATAGGCTCGCAGCCTCGATAGCGTCCATTAGCCCTTCGAGGTTCGGGGCGTTTTTGGCTGCGGCATAAGTCCGTACCTGCTCGGTATCGAGCTGGGCCATCACCACGATGAGAGGCGTTTCAGCCGGCGTCGGTTCTGGGCGTTTTTCGCGGCGGAGGACGCGGCGGACCAGCGTTCCGAGCGGGGGAAGAGGATCGGCGGGGTTGTCGTGGGGCAGTGGCAGTTCGTCGTTCAGCCGCTGCGCATCGCGCGCGAATTCCCAATCAGTGTGCCGTCCGGACAGAACGATGTGGGCGCGGCTCTCTCCACCGGCAATCCCTTCAGCAATTTGTCGCAGCGCTCTTTCCAGGCGGATATTGTCGAGTTTCGCCTCATCAATGGAGTCAATGAAAAACCATCCCGGTTCATTGCTGTTGCGCCAATCATTTAACCGTTGCCGGTCGGCAGGCCGCAAAGCCTTATCGAGCCCGTCGCGACCAACATCTTGAACAGTCGCGTAGACAGCAAATCTGCCTGCAGCCGTCTGCTGGCGTGCTTGCTCGGACAGTTCCACGGTCTTGCCACTACCTGCCTCAGCTAGGATAACGACGCGGCGCTTAGCAATAAGCTCGGACCAACCCAGCAAGCCATTCGACAAGCCAGCCGCGGCCCGAAACCGTGAACGGGCGAGCGGATCTGTATTTTCTCGCCATTCATAAAACTGGCGATTCAGCGGGATGGCGGTCATTGGTATAGGTGCGCAGCGGCAGTAGGTCTCTGTTGAGGGCGATTGGCCACGGGAGGCGCCTCAGAGATTGCCAGCGCCGGGCGTTGGCTGGTCAGCTGGATACAGGATGGTGTCGGTGATGCGGCCGGCGACCCCGTCGAGGTCCGGGAACAACACACCGCGATTGATGCCGGCCCGCTGAAGCTGTCCCCGAATGATGCCGAATTTTTCGCCTGGAATACGAATATAGCGCAGCCGGTCGCGAAACTCAGGGTTGGTGTCGAGCGCGAAGTACTTCGTGTCGAGCCCACTCTGCTTGCCGCGATGCACTGTAAACCAGCCATCCTGGGCAGCGATACGGCGGGACACGTGCCGCGGCTTAAGCAAACGTGTTTGGCCGAGCCCGAGCGGATCTTTGCTCTCATCGGAGGAGATCAGATCGCCATGCGTAACGGGCAACATCCAGACCGCGCCCGGCAACACGCCGCGGCCCTCCTCGTTTTCACACGAGCGGTTCTCGCACGGTTTCTCGACGGCTGGCTTTTTCACGGCGAACCAAAGAGCCGACAATGCACTCCCCGACCAATCCAGCAAGCGGGTTGGCATCGCGTGGTGTTGCGCGATCGCGAGCCAGTCGGCATTCGTCAACTCCACGGTCGATTCGACGTGAGGCACGGCACGCTGCTTGAACTCGTCGAGCATGCGTTGCTCGGTGCCGGGCCGAAGCCGCATCTGGTACGGTGCGCGTCCAATGGAGGGCAGCAGCCGCCACGACTCGACTTCCTGACCGCGAAACAACGGGAAATCGAGATCCATCACGGGGACGCTGGCAAGCCAGTTGTCGACGTGTTGTAGAAAGCTCACGAGGTCCGTCGCTTCCCCGCCACATTGGACATCGCGGAGATTGGGATCGAGACTGGATGAGGTGCTCATTGGTGAATCCTTTGTTCGTGGGTCAGGGTAACGGCCCGAAGGCTGCGCTTTCGACCATGTGGGGACGACATGGCATGACGCGCACATCGGTGCTCGGCACGCCGTAGTGTGCGCGCAAGATCGGCTCGTCGAGCTCCCCCAGATACGCGCGATACAACGCGAAGTGAGCGGGGGTCAGGCGGGTCAGCATCGTCAACCTCTCAGTTTCCGTCCGCGCCGACGCCAAATGTGGCATCGGGCAGGCCTATCGCATTGATCGGATCGATCCACTCCGGCGTGATCTCGCCAACCGCAATCCGATGCGCGGTCGGCAGAAACTCAATATCGCGTACCGTCACCCGATGGGAGGTGTCGCCGTCGACCGTGACAAGCATCCCGCAGGGGATCTCATCATCGAACACCATCGTCGAGCCGCCAACGGTAACGGTCCCGTTACCTGCGCCCGTCATGGCCGAAAACGTGAAGTAGACCGCGATTTTTGTCTGGAGCGCCCCCTTGACCCGCACCACCACTTTTCCGTCGCGGTGATCAATGGCTTCGCATTCGTCGAGCACCCCGTCCGTCGCGGGCCACCGGATCGCTTCAACATGGACGTCATAGGTCCAGGTAAAGTCGAACGCCGAGCGAACATCGAGCCCCACTCCGATTTGACGCGCGAAGGACCGACCGGCCGCCAGCAATGCCTGCGCCAGTTTCCCGTCCAGGCCCTCGACCAAAGTCTCAGCCAGCCGATCGGCGGCAAACTGCGCACGTTCGTCCTGAAACGCCGCCAGCGCCCCGCCCAAATTATTGGTCCAGAGCAGCCGCGGATGTGCCGTACAGAAGCGTTGCCAGTCAGCATCGGTGGACACCACCAGCACCGCCGTGTCGTGCTCGCCGGCCCAGTGTTCGAGCGCCAGCAGCGCCACCGCGTCGGGGAACTCGTGCTTCTTCTTGCTCGACTCCGCAAACGGCGGCTGCGCCGCAAAGTACCGGTCGAACAGGGTGCGCATGTCGACCCGCGCGGCGACGTCGAGCACCTCGGCGCGCGTGCCCGCCAACCAGCCTTCCATGCGCATCCTCGCTGCGAGCGCCGGCTCGTCCATCTGATACTCGATGACCCGCAGCTGCTCGAGCGCGTCACTCGACAGCAGCTGCGCCCGGGCCGCCATCCGCACCGAGCGCGCCAATCCACTGCGTGCTTCGGCGGCATCGCGCTGCACATGCGCCTCCACCTCACGTCGCACCACGTCCGGCATCAGCACCTGGACTCGGTCGCTGCGATGGAACTGCTCGACACGGCGCAACAGCCCGCCCTCCAGATTACGTTGTTGCGCGTCGAACACCGAGGTGTCGAGTGCAATCGCGCCGAGCCGATTCGTGGCGATCAATTCGATGATGCGGGTATCCATCACGTGTTCCTGGCGAGTAGGTATGGGTTAGCGCGGCGCATCGATCGCGAGTATCGCGCGCAGGTTGGCCTTGGTCTGCACGAGCGCGCGTTGCTGCGCCTGCTTCTGGTCGACGAACTCGGCGGACATCTGCTCGCTGCCCCCGAGCTCGGCCACGGCATCAAGCAGCAGTTGGCGAATCGCCGCCAGGTGGCCACCCTCGTCTTGGGCGTCGCGCCGCAAATTTGCTCAGCAGGAAATGCTGCCAGGAGGGAAGCGTCTAAGCAGACTGGGCGTCAAAGATGTTGAATGTCGGCTGAGCCATGATGATTCACCGCCCCAATACAAGTGCACGCAGCTCAGATAGTTTCGAGCCTGCCTGATGACTCTTCGCGCGCCAAGTCACCGGAAACATATCCGTCATCCGCGCAGCATGC
>Ga0209370_1002510_pt1 | contig 13041 bp, 10 predicted proteins | sample AgamicAtPrz_FD_187164 | JGI IMG/M metagenome (GOLD analysis project Ga0209370, IMG submission 187164) | Agave microbial communities from Guanajuato, Mexico - At.P.rz (SPAdes) (version 2) | ecosystem: Host-associated > Plants > Phyllosphere > Phylloplane/Leaf | place: Guanajuato, Mexico... | reverse complement strand
CGCTTGAGGGCCAGCACGGCCAGGGGACGCAGCTGGCCGGCCTTGATATGCGGCAGGGTCGAAGGCAGGTTGTCCGTCATGGCATTGACCTGTCCGCCCAGTGCATCGGTAATGGCCTGACCCGCACCCTTGTAAGGAATGTGCAGCAGCTGGATACCTGCCAGATTCATGAAGTTCTCGATATTGGCATGACCCAGTGACCCCGTTCCCGGCGAGGCAAAGGTGTACTTGTCGGGGTTGGCCTTGGCCAGCGCGATGAACTCCTTCATGGTCTTGGCTGGCACGCTGGCATTCACGACGAACACGCTTGGCACGCTCATCACATTGGTGATGGGAGCAAAGTCCTTGATCGCGTCATAGGGCAGCTTGCGGAAGATGGCCGGGTTGGAGCCATGGGTGGACACCGTGGCCATGCCGATGGTGTACCCGTCGGGAGCGGCCTTGGCGATTTCCGAAGCGCCGATGGAGCCGCCGGCTCCGCCACGGTTGTCCACCACCACGGCCTTGCCCAATATCTGGCCCATCTTGTCGGCCAGCAGGCGCGCCACCATGTCGGTGGAGCCACCGGCTCCAAAGGGCACGATCAGGCGGATGGGGCGATTGGGGTAGTCCGCTGCTGCATTCGCAGCGAGCGCGGGGGACAGCGCAGCGGCTGCGGCGCAGGCGGCAATGGATGACAGAACGGTACGACGAATAGCCATGCGGCTTCTCCTTGACTGGTTATGAGTCGATCGAAGGGCGCAGGACTTGGCACTCCAACCTTTTTTTCATTCTGTGCCGCAGGCCGCGCCACGAAAAGCGACAAGACGGCACGCAAGTATTACCAGCCGTCATAATTCAAGCCGTCATGCGCATGCACTCCCCGTCCCTGTCCGAACTTCACGCCTTTGCCGCAGCCGCCCGCCTGGGCAGTTACTCGCTCGCCGCCCAGGAGCTGTATGTGACGCAGGGCGGCATCAGCCGGGCCATTGCCAGGCTTGAAGAGCATCTGGGCTTTGCCCTGTTCGAACGCCTGGGCAGACGCAACGCGCTCACTGCGGCAGGACAGGACTATCTGCAGGCGATTGAGCCCGCCGTGATGGCGATCGAATCCGCATCGGCCGCCGCACGCAGGCGCCGCCATGGGCCTCAGCTGCGCCTGTCGGTCATTCCCACGCTGTTCAGCCACTGGCTGATTCCGCGCCTGCCCGACTTCAACCGCCGTCACCCTCAAATCATGCTCTCCTTCGCACCCTACCGGCGCGACGATCCGCTCAATGCGCCGGAGATCGATGCCTGGATTCGCGTCGGCAGCCAGCAATGGCCGGCGGGCGTGGAGGCCGAGTATGTGATCGGCCGCGACCTCATCCCCATCTGCCACCCGCGCGAGCTGCAAGGGCCAAACCCCATCCGCAGCGAGCAGGATTTGCTGAGCCGCCCGCTGCTGTTCCACACCAACTACCCGGGCAACTGGGCCAGCTGGATGCAGGCCCGGGGCCTGAGCCAGCCTTGTCCCGCCCCGGTCGCGGACTTCGAGACCGTGGCCCTGCTGGTGCAGGCCGTGGCAGCCGGCATGGGTGTGGCCATGGTGCAGCGCTGCCTGGTGGAAGAGGATCTGGCATCGGGCCGCGTGGCTCTGGCACTGGATGCGCCGGTGCATATCGAGCGCGGCTACTTTCTGTGCCAGCAAGGCAACCGGCCTCCCACGGAGGCCCTAAGGCAGTTTCGCAGCTGGATACTGGAGCAGGCCGGACCCCGGGCCGTCAGTGGCTGAGGCGAGGCCGGACACTGGCGCGAATACAACAAACACTCTTGAGTCAGATCAAGATTTCGCGCAAAACAGCTTTCCAGCCAATGCGCCAATCAGCGCCAGGCTCTGGAAAGCACCCACTGGCAGCAGGCACTTGCGCAGACCAGCGCGGCATAGCCGAGCATCTTGCCATCGCGTGAAAACAGCCAGAGACTGGCCAGCAAAACCGCTACACCCAATATGAAATTGATAGCTACTTGCGCAGTGAAGGATTGGGCCCCAGCCTTGTTTTGCTTGAACCATCGAGCGCAGATCGCCAGGCCCAGCGCGAGAAAAAAAGCCGGGGCGACGAAGTTGAGTAAATGATTAACGCTCGCAACAAGATCCATGGCAACAATCGATTCCAAGGCTTTGAGACCGGGGGGTGCCCAATCCGGTTCTAAATTTTATAATCCCCCGTTATGGCAGTCTGGGCTTTAGGTATCAATCACCACACGGCTCCGCTCGATATGCGGGGCCGTTTTGCGTTCGCGCTCGATCAGATCGCGCCGACGCTGCAAGGCCTGCGCGCATCCCTGTCCCACGCGGGCCGGGCTCACAGCGGCGTGGAAACCGCCATCCTCTCCACCTGCAACCGCACCGAGATCTACTGCGCTGCCGACGCCCCCGCCATGGATCACACCATGCACTGGCTGGCCAACAGCGGCGGCGTGGCGCCTGAGCTGCTGCGCCAGCACTCGTATCTGCTGCAGGATGGCTCGGTCGCCCGCCACGCCTTCCGCGTGGCCTCGGGGCTGGACTCCATGGTGCTGGGTGAAGCGCAGATCCTCGGCCAGATGAAGAACGCCGTGCGTGCGGCCGAGACTGCAGGCGCCCTGGGCACCACGCTCAACCAGCTGTTTCAACGCAGCTTTGCCGTGGCCAAGGAGGTGCGCAGCTCCACCGAGATCGGTGCGCACAGCATCTCCATGGCTGCCGCTGCCGTGCGCCTGGCCGGCCAGCTGTTCGAAGACCTGAGCAAGATTCGCGTGCTGTTCGTGGGCGCGGGCGAGATGATCGAGCTGGTCTCCACCCACTTTGCCGCTCGCAACCCCAGGCAGATCACCATCGCCAATCGCACCATGGAGCGTGGCGAGAAGCTGGCCGCCCAGTTCGGCGCCGGCACCATGCGTCTGGCCGACCTGCCCGAGCATCTGCACGAATACGACGCCATCATCAGCTGCACGGCCTCCACCCTGCCCATCATCGGCCTGGGTGCCGTGGAGTCCGCTCTCAAGAAGCGCAAGCGCCGCCCCATCTTCATGGTGGACCTGGCCGTTCCGCGCGATATCGAATCCGAGGTCAAGAACCTCAACGACGTCTATCTCTATACCGTGGATGATCTGGCAACCGTCGTGCGCACCGGTCAGGCGCAGCGCCAAGCCGCCGTGCAACAGGCCGAGGTCATCATCGACACCGGCGTGCAAAGCTTTATGCAATGGATGGACCAGCGCAACCCCGTGGGCGGCGCTGTCTCGCTGATCCAGCAGGTCAACGCCCAGGCCGACGAATGGCGCGCGCTGGAGATTGCCCGTGCCAAAAAGCTGCTGGCCAAGGGTGAAGACATCGACACCGTGCTGGAAGCGCTCTCGCGCGGTCTCACACAGAAAATGCTGCACGGCACCATGGCCGAGCTGCACAAGGGCGACGCCGAAGAACGCGCCCAGACGGCAGACACCGTCTCCCGTCTGTTCCTGCGCGCCAGCCGCAACCCCAGCAAGCTTTAGCGGCGCTCGCCCGCTTCGGCGCTGCCCTCCTCGTGCAGCGCATGGCCCGACCGCGGCCCGCCCTCCCTCTTCCCTGACTCCACAAAGGTGAGCACCCTCACCTTTTCCAAGCCTTAGCGACCCCCTATGCAAGACTTTTTGCGCAACCAGCTCGAACGCTATGCCCAACGCCTGCAGGAGCTGGATTTCCTGCTCTCGCGCGAAGACATCATGGGCGACATGAAGCAGTACCGCACCATCTCGCGCGAACATGCCGATGTGACGGCCATTGCCAGCCGCTACACGCGCTACCTGCAGACCGAAGCTGACATCGCCGCCGCGCGTGAAATGCTGGACGACCCCGACATGGCCGAAATGGCGCAGGAAGAGATCGGCAGCGGCGAAGCCGAGCTGATCAAACTCGAGGACGAGCTGCAGCGCCTGCTGCTGCCCAAGGACCCCGACGATGCCCGCCCCGCCTTTGTCGAAATCCGCGCCGGCACGGGCGGCGACGAATCGGCCCTGTTTGCTGGCGACCTGACCCGCATGTACACCCGCTACGCCGCCAACGTGGGCTGGAAAGTGGAAGTGATGAGCGCAAGCGAAAACGAAATCGGCGGCTACAAGGAAGTGGTGCTGCGCATCGAGGGCGACAATGTGTACGGCGCGCTGCGCTTCGAGTCGGGCGGCCACCGCGTGCAGCGTGTGCCTGCCACCGAAACCCAGGGACGCATCCACACCAGCGCCTGCACCGTGGCCGTGATGCCGGAGCCCGACGAGGCCGAGGCCATCACGCTCAATCCTGCCGATCTGCGCATCGACACCTTTCGCGCCAGCGGCGCCGGCGGCCAGCACATCAACAAGACCGACTCCGCCGTGCGCGTGGTCCACCTGCCCACGGGCATCGTGGCCGAGTGCCAGGACGGCCGCAGCCAGCACAGCAACAAGGCCAAGGCCCTGCAGGTGCTGCAGGCCCGCATCCAGGAAAAGGAACGCAGCGAGCGTGCAGCCAAGGAAGCGGCCATGCGCAAGGGCCTGATCGGCTCGGGCGACCGCAGCGATCGCATCCGCACCTACAACTTTCCCCAGGGCCGCCTCACCGACCACCGCATCAACCTCACGCTGTACAAGCTGCTGGCCGTGATGGAAGGCGATCTGGGCGACGTGATCCAGGCCCTGCAACATGCGCGCGAGGCCGAGCTGCTGGCGGAGCTGGCCGCTTCCTGAGTCCGCAGGCACCGGCCAGGCTGCAGTCGGCTCGAACCGGGTCCGTTCGAAAGCTCCGCCAGAAATGGGGACAATCTCAAGATGACACAGCGCTTTTTGCCGGTTCTGGTTTCGGCCCTGCTCTCCAGTCTTTTGCTCGCATCGACCGCCGCCCAGGCTCAGGCCTTGCGCAAGCCGTCTGCCTATGACTCGGGCGCGGGTCGTCCGGTCGACGCAGCGGGCAGCCGCAACACGCCCGCCAGCCTGCCCGTGCTGGCCGGCCGCGCCGATTTCGATCGCGTGGCCCGCATCTTCGACCCGGCCAGCGCCATGCCCCATGTGCTGTTTGTGATCGACCGTCACAGCAAGAGCGCACCGCTGCATTTCATCAACACGCCACGCTACGCGTTTCACGAAGATTTTCTGCGCGCCAAAGGCCTGCTGCAGGGCGGCAAGCCAGCGCTCAACCGCAATTACCGCGAGCCGGGTCGTCGCTTCATTCTCGGCACGCTGAGCTGGCAGCCCGCGCTCAAGGACTACAGCTACGAGTTCTGGGAGGGCGACCAGCTCACGCCCGAGTTGCTGCAGACCACGGCCACCGCGCTGAAAACCGGCTTCTTCGCCCCTGTGCGCTTCAAGGCCAACTCCACGCAGCAGGAAGCCGTGGCCCAGCAGGCCGGTGTTGCAGCGGTCACCCAGGCCCAGTTGCTGGGTGCCCAGACCTATCTGCCGCTGAACCAGGGCCAGGCCGTGGGCCGGCTGCGCATCCTCAACCAGGCCGAAGGGGTGAATGACCTCCAGCCCAGGGACATCGTGCTGCTGCGCGAAGTGCCCATCAGCCTGCCTCCCGTGGCCGGTGTGGTGACGGAGCGCCCCTCCACGGTGCTGTCCCATGTCAATCTGCTGGCGCGCGGCTGGGGCATACCCAATGCCTATGTGCAAAAAGCCGCCGAGCAATACGCTGACTTCAACGGCCGCTGGGTGCATATCGACGTGCAGCCCGCCAGCTTTGCGCTGCGCGCCGCCACGGCTGCCGAACAGCAGAACGCGGAACAGCAGGCACTGCGCCAGCCCGCCAAGGGCAGCAAGGTCTTGCTGCAGCCCGATCTGCGCCGCAGCGAACTGGTGCCCCTGGCCGGCCTGCGCGGCGCGGATCGCCGCCGCTGCGGTGCCAAGGCCGCCAATCTGGGTGAGATCCAGTCCGCTCGCCTGGCGGACGTCAGCGTGCCCGATGGCTTTTGCATTCCGTTTGCCGCCTATGCCGACTTCATGCGCGCCAACGGCCTGGCCGAGCGCATTGCCCGCATGCGCCAGCAGCCCGGTTTTGCGACGGATGCAGGCCTTCGAAAGCAGGCCTTGTCCGCGCTGCAGGGCGAAATCGAGCAATGGCCCGTCAGCCCGGCCATGGCAGATGGCTGGGCACAGCGCTGGTCCGGCCAGTTGGGCAGCCAGGGCGTGTTCGTACGTAGCTCTTCCAGCTCCGAGGACCTGCCCAACTTCAGCGGAGCAGGCCTCTACACCACCGTGCCCAATGTGCGCAGCGGCACGGATCTGGCCGCCGCCGTGCGCAAGGTCTGGGCCTCGGTCTACAACTTCGAGGCCTGGGAAGCCAGACAGGCAGCGGGCATAGACGATGCGCAGGTGATGATGTCGGTGTTTGTGCAAAAAGCCGTGGACTCCTCAGCATCGGGCGTAATGATCACTCGCGACCCCTTCGACGCCTCGCACCGCTACATGAGCTATATCGCCGCCAAGCGCGGCATAGGCATCCGCGTGGTCGAGGGCCGACGGGTCGCAGAGCAAATCCTCTACTCCAGCCGCAGCAAGGCCGTGCAGGTGCTCAACCGTTCCCAGGACGATGTGGCGCTGCAGCTGGATGCCAGGGGCGGCGTGCGTGAAGTGGCGGTGACTGCCGGCCGCGCCGTGCTCAGCGACGCACTGGTGCAGCGACTGGCCCGCGCCGGAGCCGGCATCAAGCAACGCTTTGGCGGCCGGGACCAGGACATCGAGTGGGCCGTGCAGGGCGACCAGCTCATCATCCTGCAGGCGCGCCCCTTCATCTCGGCGCCCGGGCGTTGAAAATCCGCCATGCTGAATTTCGAGTCACCTGTCGTCATCGAGCTGCTGCAAGCCCGGAGCTGGACCCCGCAGCGAGAGGTCGCCATTCCCGTGCCTGTGCAAAGCGCTCTGGACCAACAGCCCGGTCTGACCAGCCACCCCGCCGTGGCAGCACTGCAGAACCTGGCGGGCTTGCACATAGGCCAGGTGGGCAAGGGCCAGGAATGCGCCAGCAGCGATATAGAGTTTGACTGGCTTGAAACGTATTTCACCGGGGAAGATGCAGACGACGCCCTGCTCTGCTGGGAACAGCGCCTGCACACCCGGCTGATAGCAGTTGCCGACGTTCACCATGCCCACGGCCAGTTGCTGATGGCAGGCGATGGACGCTGCTTTTCCTGGTCCTTTGCAGGCATGAGCTTCGAGGGCGAGAATATTCAGCAGGCGCTGGAGCATCTGTTGCTGGGAATACGTTCGCGCCCCATGCTGGAGCCCGGCCAGTCGTCGACCCAGCTGTACGGCACGCTCTACAAGGCGGGCGACCCCGAGATATACCGCTACTGAATTTCCGAAGAAGATGGCCGCCGGCCAAGCCATGACCGAACCCTCGCCCCCCACTTTCTCCGTCGCTCAAGCCCTGCAGCAAGCCGCCCGCCAAGGCTTGGCGCGTGTCGATGCACAGATGCTGCTGCTGCACTTGATGCAGCAGCCAGCGCATGCCCGTGCTTGGCTCATCACGCATGACTGCGATGCCCTGAGTCAGGAGCAGCAGCAGCGCTGGGACCAGCTGTGCACCCTGCGCCAGCAAGGCACGCCTGTCGCCTACCTGACCGGAAACAAGGAGTTCTACGGCCTGGATCTGGCCGTGGACAGCAGGGTGCTGGACCCGCGCCCCGATACCGAGACCCTGGTGGACTGGGCGCTGGAGCTCATACCCGAAGGGCAGCCGGTTAGCGTTGTCGACCTGGGCACCGGCAGCGGCGCCATCGCCCTGGCCCTGCAAAGCCAGCGCCCCTCAGCCCGAGTCATCGCCGTAGACGCCAGCGCCGATGCCCTGGCCGTGGCCCGCAGCAACGCCGCCCGGCTTCAACTGCCCGTGCAGTTCGCCCATGGCAGCTGGCTGGAGCCTCTTGACGGGCTGGAACCTGTAGACCTGATCGTCAGCAATCCGCCCTATATCCGCGCCGACGACCCGCACCTGGCGGCGCTGACCCACGAACCGCTGTCGGCCCTGGCCAGCGGCGCCGATGGGCTGGAGGACATACGCAGCATCATCGACCAGGCTCCGGCCCGCCTGAAAGACGGCGGCTGGCTGCTCTTCGAGCATGGCTGGGATCAGGCCGAAGACGTGGCGCGGCTCATGCAAGCGACCGGCTTTGAACAGGTCCAGCACCGCCACGACCTGGCCGGCATTGCCCGCTGCACAGGCGGCTGCCGGAGCGGCAAGGCTTGATTTCCCGACCTCCACCCCCAAATATCCTGTCAGCAAGATTTCCTCACAGCATCGCATTCCTTGCGGTCGGTGAAATAATTGCAGACATCGCGGCTGGTACCGCCATTTCCAAAATCCGGAGCCCACTATGAGCAACACTCAACAACGCATCGACGACCTGGTCAAGAACAACGACATCCTGCTGTTCATGAAGGGCAACGCCAGCTTCCCTCAGTGCGGCTTCTCCGGCCGTGCCATCCAGATCCTCAAGGCCTGCGGCGTGGATGCCAAGTCCATCGCCACCGTGAACGTGCTGGAAGACCAGGAAATCCGCCAGGGCATCAAGGACTACAGCCAGTGGCCCACGATTCCCCAGCTCTACATCAAGGGCGAATTCATCGGTGGCTCGGACATCATGATGGAGATGTACGAATCGGGCGAGCTGCAGCAAGTGCTGGCCGCCAAGTAAGCCCCATCCCGTCTGCAAGCCACCGGCACCCCGGTGGCTTTTTTCATGCCGCCTCCCAGACCCGTCCCCCCTCACCACTGCTGCATCCATATCGATGGCAGCGCCCTGCCCAACCCCGGCCCCATGAGCCTGGGCGTGTTGCTGCAGCTGCCCGACGGCAGCCGCCATACGCTGTCGCAGAATCTGCACCGCAGCGGCTGCAACAACGAAGCCGAGCTGCGCGCCCTGATGGCCGCCCTGAAGCTGGCACGCGATCTCGGCGCGCGCAGCCTGACCGTGCGCACCGATTCCCAGGTGCTGCTGGAGCAGCTCGGCCCGCCCACGGCCAAGCCGGCGCGGCCGATTGCGCGGCTCAGCCAGCTGTTCGAGGCCGCCCGTGCACAGATGCAGGACTTTAACGAGCTGGTGCTGCAATGGGTGCCCAGACACCGCAATACCGAGGCCGATGCGCTGGCACGCATGGCCCATTCGGCAGCCGCGCTTCAGTCCTGAAGCCAGTACAGCTGCCTGCCACAGGCTTTATGTGGTCGAATAGAGACTCCTTGATAACCGGCCGCAGGCACTTCGACGTGCCGCAGCAGCCCTGCCTATGAGTGTGTCCCAAAGCCTTGCGGTGATTGTTCTGCTGATTCTGCTCAGCGCCTTTTTCTCTGTGGCGGAGATTTCTCTGGCCGCCTCGCGTCGCCTGCGCCTGCGCCAGATGGCCGACGACGGCAACGAGGGAGCCGAGCATGCGCTGCGCGTACAGGAGCAGCCGGGCGAATATTTCACCGTGGTGCAAGTGGGACAGAATGCCGTCGCCATCCTCGGCGGCATCGTCGGCGAAGGTGCGTTCAGCCCCGCATTGACCGAGTTTTTCTCGATCTGGTTCTCGCCCAGCCTCTCGGCGACCCTCGGGTTCCTGCTCTCGTTTTTCATAGTCACCTCGGCCTTCATCCTGCTGGCCGACCTGTTGCCGCGCCGCATCAGCATGAACGAGCCCGAGCGCTATGTGGTGCGCGTACTCGCGCCCATGCGCTGGTTTGTGGTGATCTTCAAGCCCGTCATCTGGTTCTACAACCTGGCGACCGACACCCTGTTTCGCCTGCTCGGCCTGCCGGCCACGCGCGACGAACGCATCACCAGCGACGACATCCTGGCCATGACCGAAGCGGGCACCAAGGCCGGCGTGCTGGCCGCCCGCGAGCAGCAGGTGATTGCCAATGTGTTCGAGCTGGACTCACGCATCGTGGCCTCGGCCATGACGCAGCGCGAGCGCATTGCCTTTTTCTTCAAGGATGACGCCGACGCCATCATTCGCGCCCGCATTGCCGAGGAGCCCTTCTCCACCTACCCGGTCTGCGATGGCGATATCGACCATGTCATCGGCTATGTGGATGCCAAGGATCTGTTCCAGCGCGCGCTCAACAACCAGCCCCTGTCCCTGCAGGATGGATCGCTGATTCACAAGGTGCTCATCGTGCCCGACCGACTGAGTCTTGCAGAGGTGCTGGAGCAGTTCCGCATGGTGCACGAAGACTTTGCCGTCATCGTCAACGAGTACAGCCGCGTCGTCGGTGTCGTCACCCTGAACGATGTGATGAGCACGGTGATGGGCGATCTGGTCAGCCCTTCTGACGAGGAAGAGCAGATCATCCGCCGCGACGAGCATTCCTGGCTGATCGACGGCGTCACCCCCATCGAGGACGTGATGCGCGTGCTGCATCTGGACGATATGCCGCATGACGACGAGTACGAGACACTGGCCGGCTTTCTCATGGTCATGCTGCGCCGCGTGCCGCGCCGCACCGATGCGGTGATCTGGGGCGGCTACAAGTTCGAGGTGCTGGACGTGGACAGCTACCGCATCGACCAGGTCATGGTGACCCAGCTGCCCGAGCCCGCGGCCGAATCTGCCGCACCTTCGGCGGCCGCTGCTGCCAAGGTACAGGGCAGCGCCGCCCAGGCCCAGGCCAGCAAAAGCAGCCACTCCTGAATCAGGAGCTTCTTGCGCTTACTCCAAAAGGACTTCAGGTTCTTTTATTGCTGAAACCAATGAAAAGAGAGCGCTAGGCGCTCTCTTTTTTCTGTATATCGCCACAGTCACAGTATCAGACCGACTGCGGCTCCTCCACCAGCCAGCGCCGCTGGGCACCGAACACGGCATTCGGATACTGGGGCTGGCCCCGGCTGCCGTTGTAGCGGCCCAGTGCCATATAGGCATCGCCCTTTTCGCGGTCCATGTAGTGGCGCAGGATCACGCAGCCGAAGCGCAGATTGGTCTGCATGTGGAACAGCTTGCCGATATCGCCGTCACCGATCAGCCGCATCCAGAACGGCATGATCTGCATATAGCCACGCGCGCCCACACTGGAGATGGCGTATTTGCGATAGCCGCTCTCCACCTGGATCAGACCCATGACCATGGACACATCGAGGCCCGCCCGCTTGGACTCGTACCAGACGGTCTGCAGGAACTCGCGCCGCGCCTGCAGGTCGGGCTTGCGCTTGGCCAGCTTGTCGCTGCTGGCCACCAGCCAGCGCAGATAGCTCATGCGCGCCGCTGTGGAGGCGAACTCCAGCTCGGGCGGCGCGCCCGAACCCGCCACGGCCGCGCTGAGCGCCGTACGCACGGAGTCGGCCAGCGGCTCTTCGAGCTGCCCGCCGGCCCAGGCCGCCTGCGGCCACAGCCAGCCGGCCGCCGGGGCAAGCGCAGCGGCAGTCTTCAGGCAGTGGCGTCGGCTCAGCAGGGTTTCGGGCATGGAAACAGCAGCTTACAAGCCCAGGCGGCTCTTGAGGTGACCCAGCACCTCGTTCGTCGCCAGCTTTGTAGCTTCTGTGTCACGGCGCTGCTGGTACTCGACCACGCCTTCCTTCAGGCCACGGTCACCCAGCACCACGCGGTGGGGCACGCCAATCAGCTCCCAGTCGGCCAGCATGGCACCGGGGCGCTCATCGCGGTCGTCGAGGATCACGTCCACGCCCAGTGCCAGCAGCTCGCCATAGAGCTTCTCGGCCTCGGTCTTCACGGCCTCGCTGCGACCCATGCCGATGGGGCAGATCACCACGGTGAACGGTGCAATCGCATCGGGCCAGATCATGCCGCGCTCGTCGTGATTCTGCTCCACGGCAGCGGCGGGCAGGCGGGTCACGCCAATGCCGTAGCAGCCCATCTCGAAGTGCTGGGGCTTGCCGTTGTCGCCGAGGAAAGTGGCTTCCATGGCCTTGGAGTACTTGGTGCCCAGGTAGAACACATGACCGATTTCAATGCCGCGCTCGATCGCCAGTTCGCCCGCACCGTCGGGCGATGGGTCGCCAGCCACCACATTGCGCAGATCCGCCACCACGGCGGGCTCGGGCAGGTCGCGGCCGAAGTTCACGCCGGTGATGTGGAAGTCTTCCTCGTTCGCACCGCAGACCCAGTCGGCCATCACGGCCACATCGCGGTCCACCACGATGTTCACGGGCTTCTTCAGACCGATGGGGCCCAGATAGCCGGGCTTGGCACCGAAGTGCTCCTCGATCTCGCCCACGGTCGCGAAACGGAAGCCCGCCAGGCCTTCGACCTTGCCGACCTTGATTTCGTTCATCTCGTGGTCGCCGCGCAGTAGCAGCAGCCACACCTGAGTCTTGACGATCAGACCCTTGTCGTCTAGTTCGTCCGTGGCCAGCACCAGCGACTTCACGGTCTGCGCCAGGGGCAGGCCCAGCTGCTCGGCCACGGCTTCGCAGGTGCTGTTGCCGGGAGTGGCAACCTTTTGCATGGCCTGGGCGGCAGCAGGACGGGCCTGGGTGGGCGCCAGGCTCTCGGCCTTCTCGATATTGGCCGCGTAGTCGCTGTTCGGGCAGTAGACGATGGCGTCCTCGCCCGTGGAGGCGATGACCTGGAACTCTTCGCTCAGATCGCCGCCGATGGCGCCCGAGTCGGCACGCACGGCGCGGTACTGCAGGCCGAAGCGGTCGAAGATGCGCTTGTAGGCTTCGCGCATGGTCTGGTAGCTGATCTGGGCCGCATCGCGGTCCTTGTCGAAGGAATAGGCGTCCTTCATGATGAACTCGCGACCGCGCATCAGCCCGAAGCGCGGACGGCGCTCGTCGCGGAACTTGGTCTGGATCTGGTAGAGGTTCTTGGGCAGCTGCTTGTAGCTCTTGAACTCCTGACGCGCGATATCGGTGACCACCTCTTCGGACGTGGGCTGGATCACGAAATCACGGCCATGACGATCCTGGATGCGCAGCAGCTCGGGGCCCATCTTCTCGAAGCGGCCGGTTTCCTGCCACAGCTCGGCAGGCTGCACCACGGGCATGGTGGTTTCGATGGCGCCGGCGCGGTTCATTTCCTCGCGCACGATGGCCTCGACCTTGCGGATCACGCGCAGGCCCATGGGCATGTAGTTGTAAATGCCAGCACCCAGCTTTTTGA
>Ga0209370_1002508_pt1 | contig 13062 bp, 15 predicted proteins | sample AgamicAtPrz_FD_187164 | JGI IMG/M metagenome (GOLD analysis project Ga0209370, IMG submission 187164) | Agave microbial communities from Guanajuato, Mexico - At.P.rz (SPAdes) (version 2) | ecosystem: Host-associated > Plants > Phyllosphere > Phylloplane/Leaf | place: Guanajuato, Mexico... | reverse complement strand
GTGCGGGCAGCGGTATTGCATCGGGCGTTGCCATTTCGGCACAGGCCACGCCCTACGACTATCTGAAAGTGGCCGAGCAAAAGCTGGAGCAGGGCAAGGAAGTGGTGGTCAGCCCCACGCTGGCCTGGAGGCCGGTGCGCGATGCGCGTACCCAGTTCTGGTATCCGCGTCTCACGCGTCACCCGGATAGCAAAATTCTGGCGCAGACCAATACCGTTCTGGAGCAGCGCCACTGGGGCATGAGTCTGGAGGCGCTGGCCTGTGTGGGCTCGATCTACCAGAACGCTGGCCCGGCGGCAGGCTCACTGGGGGACTTCAATAACGAGTCGATCAAGGTGACCTACCTCTCAAGTGCCTTGATGAGTGTGGTGGAGTCCGGTTCAACCGGTTGCGGTGGCGCGCACCCCAACAATCATTACGACCCCTTTGTGCTGGACTTGCTGCGGGGCGGCTATATGGACTTCACCCGCCTGCTCAAGGACGTGAAATATGGCGAGTACAAGCTGGAGTATGGTGATCGGCTTTCGCGTTTTCTGAACAGGGCCGTGAACCGGCATTCCGAGGATGACAAGGAGTGCACCGAGCTGTTGCCCCAGTACATGGCGCTGATGTTCGACAAGCCCGACAAGATGAGCTTTGTGATTTCAGGCATAGGCCATGCCATGGGTGTGTGCCTTGGCAGCGGCGTCAGTGTCCCGTTCAAGGAGCTGAAGGCCTATATCAAGCCGGGGGCGCAACGCTATTTCCAGCCCTGAGCCCCTTCCGGCACGATATGAGGCAATGGCGTTGGCCGGTCTCTGCATTCGCGCACAGTCAAATCGGGCTTGCTGACCGATAATGGTCGGCTTGGCGGCATGACTTCTGTCCGTTTGGCTGTCCGTTCCGAATTTTAGTTTTTGGCGAGTTTGAGATGCTGTATCTGTCCACCCGCGGCCATGCTGACCGCAAGCGTTTTTGCGACATTTTGCTCGAAGGCCTGGCTCCCGATGGCGGCCTGTACCTGCCCGTCGAGTACCCCCAGATCGACGATGCCAAGCTGAGCCAGCTGCGCGAGACGCTGGCCAACAAGGGCTATGCGGCCCTGGCCTTCGAGATCCTGTCGCTCTATATCGACGACATTCCGGCTGAAGATCTGCGCGCCCTGTGTGCCAAGACCTATACCAGGGAAGTTTTTGGCAGCGACGCCATCGTGCCCGTGCGTCAACTGGACGGCGTGCTGCACATCGAAGCCCTGTCCAACGGCCCCACGCTGGCCTTCAAGGACATGGCCATGCAGCTGCTGGGCAATCTGTTCGAGTACGAACTGGCCCGCCGCAACGAGGAACTGAATATCCTTGGCGCCACCAGCGGGGACACCGGTAGTGCGGCCGAATACGCCATGCGCGGCAAAAAGGGCGTGCGCGTCTTCATGACCAGCCCCCACGGTCGCATGAGCCCCTTCCAGCAGGCGCAGATGTTCAGCCTGCAGGACGAGAACATCCACAACATCGCTATCGAAGGCGTGTTCGACGACTGCCAGGACATCGTCAAGGCCGTCTCCAACGACCACGCCTTCAAGGCCCAGTACAAGATTGGTACTGTCAACTCCATCAACTGGGCACGTCTGCTGGCCCAGGTGGTCTACTACTTTGCCGGTTATCTGCAAGCCACCCGCTCCAATGATCAGAAGGTGAGCTTCACCGTGCCTTCGGGCAACTTCGGCAATATCTGCGCAGGCCATGTGGCGCGCCAGATGGGTCTGCCTATTGCCAAGCTGGTGGTGGCCACCAACGAAAACGATGTGCTGGACGAGTTCTTCCGCACCGGCGTCTACCAGGTGCGAGGCTCGGCCAATACCTACGAGACATCGAGCCCCTCGATGGACATCTCCAAGGCCAGCAATTTCGAGCGCTTTGTGTTCGACCTGGTGGGGCGCGACGGCGTGCGCACCAGGCAGCTGTTCGCAGAAGGCGTGGCCAAGGCGGGCAAGTTCGATCTGAGCACAGATCCCGCCTTCAAGGATGCGGCCAGCAAGTACGGTTTTGTGAGCGGCAAGAGCACGCACGCCGACCGTCTGGCCACCATCAAGGACACCTTCGAGCGCTTTGATCAGATGATCGACACCCATACCGCCGATGGCGTGAAGGTGGCGCGAGAGCATCTGGGCGCCGAGCCCATGCTGGTGCTGGAAACCGCTCTGCCCATCAAGTTTGCGGCGACTATCGAAGAAGCGTTGGGCCGCCAGCCCGACCGTCCCGCCAAGTTCAACGGCATCGAAGACCTGCCCAAGCGTGTGGTCGTCATGTCCTCCGACGTGGACCAGGTCAAGGCCTTTATCGCCGAAAACTGCAGATAAAGTCCTGCGGCGTTAAGCTTGAAAAGCATCTGTGGCTTGGCGACAGATGCTTTTTTTCTTTGGATAAAATTGGTATTTTTCGCTTACCCATAGAGTGTTGGTAGCTATCAAAAATATATTGAAATCAAGATGAAGGTCATAGGCTTTGCCGGATATTCGGGCGCGGGCAAGACCGCCCTGGTCGAGGCGCTGGTGATGCTGATGAAGCAGCGCGGACTCAGGGTCTCGGTCATCAAGCATGCCCACCATGACTTTGATGTGGATCGCGAGGGCAAGGACAGCTGGCGTCACCGCAAGGCTGGCGCTTATGAAGTGCTGCTCGCGTCCGATAGACGCATGGCGCTGATGCGCGAATACGAGCAGCCTGCTCAGCTGAGCGTGCACCATATGCTGGCGCAACTGGATCCCAGCGTGGACTGGGTGCTGGTTGAAGGCTTCAAGCATGGCGAGCTGCCCAAGATAGAGGTCTGGCGGCGGCAGCAGGACAGGCTGGATAAAGGCAAAAGTCTGGAGCCGCTGTTTGCGCATGACCCTCGGGTGCTGGCAGTGGCTACCGACGCTGCCCATGACCTGCCGCAAGCGCCCGTCCAGCCCGTGCTGGATCTGAACCAGCCCCAGCTTGTGCTGCAATGGCTGCTGGCTCATTCGGACTCTCTGCAATACAAGAACTAAGGAAAGACACAGCAATGCAAGCACCACAGACGCCTCGCAAGCCGCTCAAGCCTCTGGATGAAGCCCTGCAGGAGCTGCTGGCCCATGCCCAGCCCCAGGCCGGCGCACAGATGGTGGACACCTTTGATGCCGATGGCCGCGTGCTGCTGCAGGCCGCCGTCTCGCCGCTGCAAGTGCCGCCTCAGGACAACTCGGCCATGGACGGCTATGCGGTGCGCATCGCCGAATGTGCCGACGGCGCTGCGGTGCTGCCGGTGTCGCAGCGCATCCCTGCCGGCACCTCGCCCGAGGCGCTGGCCGCTGGCTCCGTCGCCCGGATCTTCACGGGTGCGCCCGTGCCGGCCGGGGCCGATGCCATCGTCATGCAGGAGGACTGCGAATTGCTCGAGGACGGCCGCGTGCGCATCAAGGCCCAGCCCCGTGCCGGCCAGTGGATTCGCCGCGCGGGCGAGGACATCACGCAGGGCGCCACCGTGATCGAAGCCGGTACCCGCCTCACTCCGGCCCATCTGGGTCTTGCAGCCAGCATGGGCTTTGCCAGCCTGCAGGTGGCACGCAAGCCGCGTGTGGCCCTGTTCTCCACCGGCGACGAACTGGTCATGCCCGGTACCGTGGCACCGCAGGACATGCCAGCGGGCAGCATCTACAACAGCAACCGCTTCTTCCTGCGTGCATTGCTGCTGCGCATGGGCTGCGAGGTGACGGATCTGGGCATTGTTCCCGATGACCGCGAGGCCACGATTGCCGCGCTGGCCGATGCCGCCATGGACCACGACGTGATCGTCACCAGCGGCGGCGTCTCCGTGGGCGAGGAAGACCATATCAAGCCCGCAGTGAAGGAGTTGGGTCAGCTGGACCTCTGGCAGATCAACATCAAGCCTGGCAAGCCTTTTGCTTATGGCCGCGTCAATCGCGAGTCCGGCACGGGCTTTGCGCATTTCATCGGTCTGCCGGGCAACCCGGTCTCCAGCTTTGTCACCTTCCAGGTGCTGGTGCGCCCGTTCCTGCTGCGTCTGCAGGGCGTGCAGCATGTGCTGCCGCGAGCCATAGAGGCGCGCGCCGATTTCGTCTGGCCAAAGGGCGACAAGCGCAGAGAGTTTTTGCGAGTGCGCTACAACGAGCGTGGCGGACTGGAGCTGTTCAGAAACCAGAGCTCGGGCGTGCTGACTTCCACGGCTTGGGGCGACGGCGTGGTGGACAACCCTGCCGGCACCACGATTGCCATGGGCGACAGTGTGCGCTTTATCCCGTTTGCCGAGCTCATGGCCTGATGGAGTTGTAGATGAAGACCGTTACGATTCGATATTTCGCCTCTATCCGGGAAGCCTTGGGTACGGGCAGCGAAAGCCTGCAGACCCCGGCAGCCACCGTGGGAGCATTGCGCGAGCAACTGATGAGCCGCAGCGATGCGGCTGCCCAGGTGCTGGCTGCCAGCAAGGCTGTGCGCATGGCGCTGAACCAGGATATCTGCGATGCCGATGCCGTGCTCAGCAATGGCGACGAAGTGGCATTTTTTCCGCCAGTGACGGGGGGCTGATGAGTCTCTGAGCGCTTGTGAGCCTCTAAAAACGGTTTCTGAAGAAGCCTGAAGTCCACAGAAGGCCTGTGCAAACCGCTTGCACAGGCCTTTTTGCTGTCTGTCGGTTTCCGGGTGCCAGCCTTGATCGTGAGATTGCTTACTAGGGTTTTCCTGGGCGTGTTTTCGTGAATCTGACGAGATTCATTTTGGAGAATCCGCGCTTTCTACAAGAAAGACAGAAAGCACTTACTCATGACAACTCACGTCAATATGGAGGAGACCCGCTCTGCGCGCTTTGCCATGCGCTGCGCCAGCTGGGCGGAGAAGTGGTTCCCGGATTCCTGGGTGTTTGCCGTGGTCGGCATCTTCATCGTGGTGCTGGCAGCGTTTGCCATTGGTGCGCCGGTGCAGGAAACCAGCAAGGCCTTCGGCAAGGGCTTCTGGAGTCTGATCCCCTTCACCATGCAAATGGCTTTTGTGGTGATTGGCGGTTATGTGGTGGCCAGCTCCAAGCCCGCATCTGCACTCATCAAGGCGCTGGCCCGTGTGCCCAAGACCGGCCGTGGCGCCGTGGCCTGGGTGGCGTTTGTGGCGCTGAGCGCCTCGCTGCTGAACTGGGGGCTGAGCCTGGTGTTCGGCGGTCTGCTGGTCAAGGAACTGGCACGCCGCACCGACATCAAGATGGACTACCGTGCCGCCGGTGCCGCCGTCTATCTGGGTCTGGGTGCCGTGTGGGCGCTGGGCATTTCGTCTTCGGCGGCGCAGCTGCAGGCCAACCCTGCAAGCCTGCCTCCCGGCATTCTGGCCATTACCGGCGTGATTCCGTTCACGCAGACGATCTTTCTGTGGCAGTCCGGCGTAATGCTGGGCGTGCTGATGGTGATCTCCATCGTCGTGGCTTACATGACGGCACCCGGTGAGAAGACCGCGCGTGATGCGGCCCAATGCCAGGTCGACCTGGGCATAGAAGTCGTGCAGGAAGTCAAAAAGCCCAGCCGCCCCGGCGAATGGCTTGAATACAGCCCCATCCTCATCATCTTGCTGGTGGCGCTGACCGTGGGCTGGATGGTGGAGGAGTTCTCGAGCAAGCCTTTCATTCAGGCAATCTCTGGGCTGAACACCTACAACCTGCTGTTTCTCATGGCTGGTGCGCTGTTGCACTGGCGCCCCCGCAGCTTTCTCGATGCCGTGGCACGTGCCGTGCCCACTACGACCGGCGTGCTGATCCAGTTCCCTCTGTATGGTGCGATTGCGGCCATCATGACGGACGTCAAGGGTGACGGCGGTGCCAGCATTGCCCACCATATCTCCACCTTCTTCACCAGCTTTGCCACGCATGACACCTATGCACTGCTGATGGGCACCTACTCGGCCGTGCTGGGCTTCTTCCTGCCTTCTGGCGGTGGCAAGTGGATTGTGGAAGCACCTTATGTGATGCAAGTGGCCAATGATCTGCAGTACCACCTGGGCTGGGCCGTGCAGATCTACAACGCGGCCGAGGCGCTGCCCAACCTGATCAACCCCTTCTACATGTTGCCGCTCTTGGGCGTGCTGGGCCTCAAGGCGCGTGATCTGATTGGCTTCAACTTTGTGCAGTTGCTGGTTCATGCGCCCGTGGTGCTGTTCCTGTTATGGTTCCTGGGTCAGACCCTGAGCTATATCCCCCCTGTAATGCCATGACCGAAACCGCCGATTTGCCATCTACCGAAGTGAACCCAGAGATCAGCGCCCGTACCCGCAAGGCGTTGGCCCAAGCGCGTGAGCGCGGAGTCAAGCTGGGCACGGCCGGCGCGGCCAATATCCGCGCCACGGTGGAAAAACGTAAATCGGCGGCCGATGCCTTTGCCAGGCAGCACGAAGCACTGTTCGCCGAATTGCTGCAACAAGGTCTGACCCACCGCGCCATGGCGGCCGAACTCAATGCGCGGGGCATTGCGGCCGCCAAGGGCGGTGAGTGGACCCATGGGCAAGTGCAGCGCATTCTGAACCGCTACGCAGACTGGAAGGCTGCCGAGTCGATCCAGGCCTGAGGCCGTCATGCCGATCAAAAAGCCGTGCTGCGTTTGCTGCACGGCTTTTTTGATGGAGGTCGGGGACGAATGAGTCAGGCAATGTAGAGCAAGACCGCAACGCACAGCTTATGCACCATGCCGTGCGACCGCTTTCTGCCTTGTGGCAGCCAGTGCCAGCAAGCCAAGCACAATCAGCATCAGACCATAGCCATAGGTGGTGGGCACCAGCCCCAGGCTCTGGGTCAGCAGGCCTGCGGCGATGGCAGGCAGGCTGAAGGCCAGATAGCTCAGCACATAGATGGTGGACAGCAGGCCGCCGCGTTCATGCGGCTCGGCCAGCGGCAGCACGCTGCGCAGCGCCCCTTGAAAGCCCACGCCAAAGCCCGCACCGGCAATGATGGAGGCTGCCACCATCAGTGTCAGGCTGTGGCTGGCCACGCCCAGCAGAAGAATCACGATGCCCAGCGGCAGAACCGAACCACCGAAGCGCAGCATGCGCTGGGCCGTCCAGTGGCGAAGCAGCCAGATGGCCGCTGCGGCGCTCAGGGTGTTGATGCACACGGCCAGGCCTGCCATCAGGGTGGAGCCGGTGATCACGCGCAGCAAGGTGGGGCCTAGCGACAGATAAAAGCCCGCCAGCGCCCAGGCAGCGATGTCCAGCGGTGCCATGCGCAGGAATGCAGGGCGGATATGCGCGGGAAGGCGGATGCGAGGGCGCATGGAGGCCACAGCCCCGCTGCGGCGGCTGACGGTTTCAGGCATCACGGCAATGGCCCAGGCCGATGCCGCAAATACCAGCAGCAGCCACCAGTAGACCTGGTGCAGCCCGTCATGACCGTGGCTGGCCAGTTGGTTGGCGCCGAACACGCCGGCTGCCATACCCAGCATGGGGGACAGCGTATTGATCAGCGCACCGCGTTCACGGTCCAGATCGAGCAGGGCCGCGCCCAGGGCTGCACTCGCCATACCGGTGGCAAAGCCCTGCACCACACGCGACCAGAGCAGAGCCTGCGCATCCTGTGCATGGGCGAACATCAGCATGGAGACCGCCTCCAGTCCCAGGGCGGCAAGAATGACGGGGCGCCGGCCCAGGTAATCGGACAGTGCGCCCATGGTGAGCAGGGCGACGAGCAGACTGAAGGCATAGACCGCGAAGATCAGGGTCAGCATGCCCGAGGAAAAGCCCCAGGCCTGCTGGTAGAGCCTATACAAGGGCGTGGGAGCGCTGGATGCCGCCAGAAAGCTGGCCAGGGTCAGGGCGACAGCAGCCATATTGCGAGTGCTGGACACCGCAGTCAGGGATACAGAGGATGTGGGCATGGAAAAGCAGGCTCCGCTACCATAAAAGCAAATTTTTTGCGTTTGCGTATTCTGCGTTAGTTTGCTGTTAACGCAAATATTTAGCTTTAATGACCATGATTGCAAAAGACCCAGTCCAATCCCGGCCGGGCGGGCGCAGCTCCCGTGTACAGGCCAGCGTGCATCAGGCGGTGAGGAAACTGCTGGAGCACATGCCGCGCGAGGAGCTGACCTTTCCCCTGATCGCCACCGAAGCCGGCGTGACGCCTTCCACGCTGTACCGCCGCTGGGGCGATCTGCCGCAGTTGCTGGCCGATGTGGCGCTGGAGCGCATCCGTCCCATTGCCGAGCCTGCGGACACGGGCAGCCTGCATGGCGATCTGCAGGCCTGGACCGAGCAATACATCGAGGAAATGGGCTCTCCCCTGGGACGAACCTTGCTGCGCGATACCTTGGTGGCAACCCAGGAAGACCAGGTGACCTGCGCCTGCGTGGACATCATTCGCGACCAGCTTGGCATCGTGCTGGGCCGGGCCCGTGCGCGTGGCGAAGAGGCGCCCGATGTGGAAGCCATGCTGGACCAGTTGGTGGCACCCATCGTCTATCGCATTCTTTATGGTCTGCAGCCCGATGTGGCGTTCGGACGCAAGCTGGTCGAACAACTGGTGCCTGAACAGGTCTGAGGCTCTTGCCCTAGAATCGCGGCTCACAGGTGCCAAGGGACGCCTGCCCGCACAAGAGGCTCTCACCCTTGCTTTCGACAGCGTGTTCACGCTCGATTTCGATGTTCTGTCAGACCATGGTTGTTCTAGGGGCCCAGCGCGGGAGGCTCCGATGCAACCTGGAGCACTGTCATGACTTCATCTCTCCACCCCCAGGCGCGGCGCGCGCTGACGCGGGACTACAAACAGGCTTTTCCCGCCATGGGCATCTACGCGGTGCGCTGCGATGCCGCTGGCTTGTTGCGCCTGGGTGCCAGCCGCAATGTGGACGCAACGCTCAACCGCCTGCGGTTCGAGCTGAGCAATGGCTCCCGGCGCGATGCGGCACTGGCCCAGGCCTGGGCTTGCCATGGCGCACGGGCATTTCGTTTTGAAGTACTGGACCGAGTCAAGGAGCGCGACGACCCCTTGTTCGACTATGACGCCGAACTTCAGGCCCTGCTTTCCCTGTGGCAGCAAGCGCTGCAAGGGGTACAGCCATGAGCAGTGAAACCGTGAATGTCGTGTGCTCAGGCCAAGCGCTGCTCGGTGGTACTGCAGCCATTGATCCGTCGAGTCCGGCCATGGGGGCCGGTTCTGTTTGCGGATTCGTTTCGCCGCAGGCCCCGGTCGACGAACTCAAGGTACGCGCCCGCGTGCGCCTGAACCGTGCGCGGCGCGAGGGTGCTGCGGGCTCGGCCTCATTGCGCGACCATTTGCATCAGGCGGCGCGCGAGGTCGGCTTTGCCGGCTGGGAGCAGGCGCGTCGGGTGCTGGGGGCGCTGGCGGCACCGGGAGATGACATGGGCAGCTTCTGGCATGTGCCGCGTAGCGGCATTCTTCTGCACATCTGGTTCAGCGAGTACGCGCAGGCGCGCAGTGTACTCGCACAACTGGCGGATGGTTTTTTGCTGCCTTATCGGCGCCAGTGCTTCATCGTGCAAGCGCCATTCATCGAGGCTTTGGGCTTGAACTCGGCCGATCCGGCCTGGGCTGCCATAGGGCGAGATCTGGTCGCTGCCTATGGAACGCCTGCCTGGCGGGCCTTGGTCTGGCAGCGTCTGCATGCGCCTGTCGGAGCCTTCTGATCTAGCTCCGGAGTTTGAAGCGCAAAATGCGGGACTGAAAGTGCTGAGAACCGGTTCCGTCCGGGGTTTCAGGCAGAGTCTTCGGGAGTGGAGAACTGCGGTGTACGCCATTCCAGCAGCTCGGCCAGGCGCTGCACGATCCAGCCCGCCTCAGGCGCCGTGACGACCGAGCCCTCCGCGGCCAAGCCCGCGTGCATGCCCAGCAGCACCTGTTCTTCGGAGGAGTTGCCCGAGTGATAGAGCGTCTGTGCCTGCTCGGTCAGATGGCTTGCCAGGTCTTCGCATAGCTCATAGCGTGCGACGACCTCGGCAATCGGTACGGACAGCTTGCCGCTGCGTGTGCGAAACAGCTCGGCAAAGCTGGTCGGCGGCTGAATCTGGCTGGTGTCGTCCATGGCTTAGCTTGGTTCGAACAGGCGCTCGAAGCGCTCGATGTCCACGGCCAGCTCGCAGGTAATGAGCTGGCCCGATTTGTTGTCGCGCTTGCGGTGGGCGGCAAACAGCGTGGCCTTGCCTTTGAAGTTGTAGTCGGGCAGGTGGATCAGCTCATAGGGATAGGGCACAAAGAGCTGGAACTCGAAAATCATCCGGTGCTCATTGCGCGGAGAGGGGTACAGCGTGTACTCCGGCAGATTGATGGTTTGTGTGGCCATGGCCCAATGCTAATGCGGCAGACATGCCCATGCTGGCCTGCGACAATGCAGGCATGACTGAAGCACGTGTATCCATTCAGACCCAGGACTTTGACCTCTCGGCCGAGATTGCCGCCCTGCGCGCCGGCGATGCACGCGTGGGCGCGGTCTGCAGCTTTGTCGGCACGGTGCGCGACCGCAACGAGGGCGATGCCGTCTCCAGCATGGAGCTCGAGCATTACCCCGGCATGACCGAGAAGTCGATCGAGGCCATCATCGACAAGGCCGTGGCGCGCTTTGGCATCTATGGCGCGCGCGTGATTCACCGCATCGGCCTGTTGCAGCCCATGGACCAGATCGTGCTGGTGGCCGTGACCAGCGCCCACCGCGGCAAATCCTTCGAGGCCTGCGAATACATCATGGACTATCTGAAGTCCGAAGCGCCGTTCTGGAAAAAAGAGCAGACCGAGCAAGGCGCACGATGGGTGGATGCGCGTGTCAGCGACGAGCAGGCATTGGCGCGATGGCAATAATTCTATGAATTGATAGCTGCTTTCGCATTTATTCATTGAGTTTCAGTCGAAAAATCATCTGAAATGAAGTGCATAAGAGCGGTAGATGCTATGCTTTTTGTAGACCGTTCGGCTGCAGCCAGCGTGGCGGCCTGAAGACCAGCACATTGCCGGCCATCACCAGGGCCAGGCCCAGCAGTCCCACAGCAGTCCATTCATAGCCTTCCACCACGGCCGAGATATTGAGCGCCACTATGGGGAACAGCACCGTGGCATAAGCGGCTTTCTCGGGGCCTAGTCGACCCACCAGTGTGAGGTAGGCGGTAAAGGCAATCACCGAGCCGGGAATGGCCAGATACAGCAGTGCGCCTGCATATTGCGGGCTGGTGTCAAAGTGCCAGGGCAGACCGGCGATCAGCGCATACGCTAGCAGCAGCAGCGTGCCGGCCAGCATGCCCCAGGCATTGGTGTGCAGCGGCTTGTAGCCCAGGCCCTGCAGCGATGCAGAAAGCATGTTCCCGCAGGAAAAGCACAGCGTTCCACCCAGCGCCCACAACAGACCTTGCCAGCTGGCGTGCTGACCCTGCTGCAGCTCTGGCCAGAACAGAATCACCAGACCCGTCAGGCCCAGAGCGCTGCCTGCGAGCACATTGGGCGCAAGCCTGCGGCCATGGATGACTCGCGCCAGAAATGCATTCCAGATGCTGGCACTGGAAAACACCACGGCAGCCAGGCCGCTGGTCAGGGTCTCGCTGGCGTGCATGAAGCAGACAAAGTTCAGGCTGAACAGGCATAGTCCCTGGCCCAGCACGCGTGGAATGGCTGCGCCGCGGGGGACGCGCCACTGGCGGGTCAGCAGCAGCCAGGCAAAAAGCACCAGGGAGGCAAGACCAAAGCGGTAGGCGATGGACAGCTCTACGGGGACGCTGCCCAGCTGCATCTTGAGAGCGATCCAGGTGGAGCCCCAGATCAGCACGACCAGGGCATAAAGAGGTAAAAGCATGGCAAGTCTTGGTGCTTGGAAGAACCAGATCTTGCGCGCCTGGATTGGCTCTGCATTGCACATTCCTGCGGTTTTGTGGCGCTGCAGCAAGCGCGGCCAGATAGCTGGCGCCACAATGCAGGCATGCCCGCCAGCGCTGTATCCGCCCCATCGCATCTGAGTCATGTACTGGCTCGGTCACGCGCCCAGATCAGGCGCAGAGCGGGTTTGAGTCAGTCGCTGGAATTGGCAATCTGGACCAATCACGATGATGAGGTGCACTACCGGCAGCAAGGCCATCACACGCTGTCTGTCTATCTGGCCGGAGGTCGGGGATCGCAACTCAAGGGCGATGCACTGGCCCGAGGCGAAGCAGGGCGCTTTTGCGTTCTCCCGGCCGAGCATGAATCGCGCTGGCTGGTGCGTGAGCCTGTGCAGTTTCTGCACCTGTATGTCTCTGACATTGCCTGGGCCGACCGAGTGGTGCGCCTGCTGGATGCCGAGCCGCGCAGCATTACGCTGACACCGCAGATTTATTCCCAGGATCCAATCTATGCGCAATGGTCGCAGGCGCTGTGGCGACTGGACTGGAGTGAGGCTCACGACATATGGCAGGCGGACTTCCTGAGCCAGCAAGTGCTGGATCGGCTGGTGCTGCAATCGGCGGCGCCCTGGCAGCGGCACAAGCTGCTGAAACCGTTGGGTGGCCTGTCATCCACGGCCCGGCGCAAGGTGCTTGACTATGTGGAGGCTCATCTGGCCGACAGCAAAGCCCTGAGCTTGCCTGCGCTGGCGCAGGTCGTGGCCTTGTCCGAATATCACTTTGCCCGTATGTTCCATCAAAGCATGGGTTGCACCGTGCATGACTGGGTCACGCAGCGGCGTCTGCAGCAGGTCTGCGCCCGCCTGCAGGGCAGCGCAGGCGGTGCAAGAGGACGCACGCCGCAGCTTGCATGGCTGGCTGCCGAAACGGGGTTTGCCAATGCCAGTCATTTGCTGCGCAGCTTTCGCAAGCACTATGGGCTTACTCCTACGCAACTGGCTCGGTGCTGGCGCGATGCTTGAACTTGATATACCGCAAGCAGGGCGGTTGCGGATCTGCTTTTTGCTGTTTTTTGCGCATTCGGGTCTTGAAACCCCCTGTTTGACTATCAGATAAATGGCAATGAATCTGATTGGAGCGAAAGCGACAAACCATGCGAATTGACAAACTGACGACCAAATTCCAAGAAGCCTTGGCCGACGCGCAGTCCCTGGCGCTCGGTGCTGATCAATCCACCATCGACCCTCTGCACCTGCTGGTGGCCATG
>Ga0209370_1002505_pt1 | contig 13082 bp, 9 predicted proteins | sample AgamicAtPrz_FD_187164 | JGI IMG/M metagenome (GOLD analysis project Ga0209370, IMG submission 187164) | Agave microbial communities from Guanajuato, Mexico - At.P.rz (SPAdes) (version 2) | ecosystem: Host-associated > Plants > Phyllosphere > Phylloplane/Leaf | place: Guanajuato, Mexico... | reverse complement strand
TGGATAAAAACGCAGAGTGTATTGATGCGTTTGGCGCGATGGGGTTTGGTTTTATTGAAGTCGGGACGGTAACGCCGCGCGCGCAGCCGGGAAATGATAAACCGCGTATGTTCCGTCTGGTTGAGGCGGGCGGCATCATTAACCGCATGGGATTTAATAACCATGGGGTTGATCATCTGGTAGAGAACGTCAAAAAAGCGCGATTTAAAGGCATACTGGGGATTAATATTGGCAAGAATAAAGATACCCCGGTTGAGCAGGGGAAAGAGGATTACCTGATCTGCATGGAGAAGGTCTACGCCCATGCGGGTTATATTGCGATAAATATCTCTTCGCCTAACACGCCGGGTTTGCGTACGCTGCAATATGGCGATGCGCTGGACGATTTGCTGGCGGCCATTAAATTAAAACAGCAGGAACTACAGCAGCGACACCTTAAATATGTTCCGGTGGCCGTAAAGATTGCGCCGGATCTGTCTGAGGAGGAATTAATCCAGGTCGCTGACAGCCTGGTGCGCCACCAGATTGATGGTGTGATTGCAACCAATACCACGCTGGATCGTACGCTGGTTAGCGGACTTAAACATGCAGATGAAGCGGGCGGTCTGAGCGGACGCCCGGTTCAGGCGCGCAGCACAGAGGTGATCCGCCGGCTGGCGCAGGAGCTGCAGGGGCGCTTACCTGTTATTGGTGCCGGTGGAATAGATTCACTCATCGCCGCACGGGAAAAAATTGCCGCGGGCGCCACCCTGGTGCAGATATACTCCGGATTTATTTATCAGGGACCGGCTTTAATTAAAGATATCGTGACCCACCTCTAAGACATATCTCACTTTCCCCGGCCAGGGGGTTTATTTCTCCCTCTGGCTCGTTTATATTTTCCCCTGTTGTTCTATTTTTCAGCTTTTTGCTTAAAGCGATATTTTATTTTTTAGGCGCCATTTAGCGCAGCAGAATCCCACAAGGCACATCATGAAAATCAAACCCGATGACAACTGGCGCTGGTATTATGACGCCGAGCATGACCGTATGATGCTTGATTTGGCTGATGGCACACTCTTCCGCTCCCGCTTCTCCCGCAAAATGCTGACGCCCGACGCTTTTAACAGCAGCGGATTTTGCGTCGATGATGCCGCACTCTATTTTAGTTTCGACGACCGCTGTCGTGAGAGTGAATTATCCGCTCATCAGCGTGCCGAGCTGATCCTGAATGCGCTGGTGGCAAGCCGCTTCCTCAAGCCGCTGATGCCAAAAAGCTGGCACTTCATCAGCCATAAACATAGCTGGCAGCCGGTAGCAGGCGATATGGTCACGGCTACGCTGGCCGAGAGCGGTGAGCAGGCACAGCTGCTGGTAGTAGAAAGCAGTGAAAACGCGGCGCTCTGTCTGGTGGCGCAGCCGGCACTGAGCATGGCGGGAAAAAGCATGCAGCTCGGCGATGCGATCAAAATCATGAACGATCGCCTGCAGCCGCTGCAGCTGGCGACCTGGTACGCGCGCGCGGTTTAGATTTTATCTCAGCTCAATATCACCGGCCGGAATACAGCTGCAGCTCAGAATAGTGCCGTCAGCGCGTACGGCGCTCTGCTTTAACGGCCTGACGGTGCCGGCGACCAGCGTGACTTTACAGCTGCCGCACAGCCCGGCCCGGCAGGAGTAGGGAATACGAAACCCGGCCATCTCCAGCTGCTCCAGTAATACCTGCTGATTATCTCCCTCAAAACGCCGGCCCTGACAGGTAATGGTGACGCTGGCAGGCGCGCCTGGCTCTGCTGTCAGCGGAGCTTCTGTTGTGCCGGCACCATAGACGCGCGGCGTATGGCGTTCCAGAATAGTCACGCTGTCGCCGCTGCGGATCAGCCCGCTGTTCAGGGCTATCAGATTGAGGCCAAAATCGATATCACCGCTGCCATCCTGCGCGCTGCGAAAGCCCTGCAGCGTGGTCAGCGGCTCACCCGCCGGATGTTTCTCTCCGTTCTCCGTCCCGATAGTGGTAAATATGCAGCGGCTGCACGGTTTCGGCACGACAAACTCAACGTCACCGATTTGCAGCCGCTTCCAGCTATCTTCATCCCAGGCGGGGGCGCCGCTGACCACCAGATTAGGGCGAAACTGCTCCACGCGTACGCCAGCCGGGCAGCGCTGCTGCAGATCCTGCATCGACGCCATATTGACCAGCAGAAACGGATAGCCGTCGGCAAAGCCGAGCGGTACGGCGTCAAAGCGCTTTACGCGCCGCGTCGGTGTCTCACCTGTCCAGCGCAGCTGTACCGGGCGCGGAAAATAGTCGCTCAGCCAGCGGTTAATCGCTTCCGGCGCGATGCGGGCAGTAAAGGTGTTGCCCCAGACAACGGTTTCGCTCTCTTCTGCCGCAAAGTCAGCGTAGCGGATCAGCGCCTGCTGACCGTCCGGCGCGTTAATCAGCAGGCCATCCGGCAGCACAACCGGCGTAAAACGCACCAGCTGCGGAAACTGCCGGGCGGTGATGAACGTCCCGTCAGGCTCGGTGATCATAAAGATGCGATCAAACGCCAGACCGCTCTGTAGCACCTGTGCATGCGACTGCTGCAGGCCGCGCATCGATTTGACCGGGTGAATATAAAGACGGGATAAGGTAATCATCATCGCTCCTTGCAGACAAAAAGAAGCTAACTTTATGACATAGGACGCTGATTCGCTATAATGCGCAGCAATTTTAGCAAGAGTATAAGTGACGATATGAATTCTCTGTTTGCCAGTACGGCGCGTGGGCTCGAAGAGCTGTTGAAAACTGAGCTGGACGCGCTGGGCGCGCAGGATTTGCAGGTGGTGCAGGGCGGCGTCCACTTCCGTGCCGACGATCGCATAATGTATCAAAGCCTGCTGTGGAGCCGTCTGGCTTCACGTATTTTGCTGCCGCTGGGAGAATTCGGTGTCTGGAGTGACCTCGATCTCTATGTCGGCGCGCAGAGTATCCCCTGGGCTGAGCTGTTTGACAGCGAAACCACCTTTGCCATCCATTTCAGCGGCACCAACGACGTCATCCGCAACAGCCAGTTTGGCGCGCTGCGTATTAAAGATGCGATCGTTGACTGCTTTACCCGTCAGGATCTGCCGCGCCCCAGCGTGGATCGCGAGCAGCCGGGTATTCGCATTAACGCCTGGCTGAATAAAGATCGCGTCAGCATCGCACTGGATCTCAGCGGCACGGCGCTACATCAGCGCGGCTATCGTCAGCAGACCGGTCAGGCGCCGCTGAAAGAGAATCTGGCGGCTGCCATTGTTATGCGTTCCGGCTGGCAGCCGGAAACGCCGCTGCTGGATCCCATGTGTGGTTCCGGCACGCTGCTGATTGAGGCGGCCTTAATTGCCTGCGATCGCGCGCCGGGTCTGCTGCGCAGCCACTGGGGCTTTAGCCGCTGGAAGCAGCATAACGCAGCGCTGTGGCAGGAGCTGCGCAGCGAAGCGCTGCAGCGCGCGCGGGCTGGCACCGCGGCCACCCAGGCACGCTTCTTTGGTTATGATAATGATGGCCGCGTGCTGGAGTGGGCGCGCGCTAACGCGCGTCGTGCTGGCGTCTTCGAGCTTTTCACCTTTGCGCAGCAGGATGTGCTGAAGCTGAGTAATCCGCTTGACGATAAAAGCGTGACCGGAACGGTGCTGAGTAACCCACCTTATGGTGAGCGTCTGGAGAGCGAGCCGGCGCTGATTGCGCTGCACAGCCAGCTGGGCCGCATTATGAAGCAGCAGTTTGGCGGCTGGAATCTGTCGCTGTTCAGCGGCTCACCCGATCTGCTGAGCTGCCTGCAGCTGCGCGCGGAGCGCCAGTTTAAAGCGAAAAATGGCCCGCTGGAGTGCGTGCAGAAAAATTATCAGCTGGCGGCGTCCGGTGCGGCTGGCAGCGCGCAGATTGCGGAAGATTTCGCAAACCGCCTGCGCAAGAACCTGAAGAAGCTGGAGAAATGGGCGCGTCAGTCGGGCATTGAGTGCTACCGCCTCTATGATGCCGATCTGCCGGAATACAATGTTGCAGTGGATCGCTACGCCGACTGGGTGGTGGTGCAGGAGTACGCGCCACCAAAAACCATCGACGCGGCCAAAGCGCGCCAGCGGCTGTTTGATGTCATCAGCGCCACGCTCAGCGTGCTGGAGATCCCGGCTAACAGGCTGGTGCTGAAAACCCGCGAGCGGCAAAAGGGCAAAAATCAGTATCAAAAACTGGGAGAAAAGGGCGAATTCTTTGAAGTACAGGAGTTCAATGCCCGGCTGCTGGTTAATCTTACTGACTACCTTGATACCGGCCTGTTCCTCGATCACCGTATCGCGCGGCGGATGCTCGGCGAGATGAGTAAAGGTAAAGACTTCCTGAACCTGTTCTCTTACACCGGCAGCGCCAGCGTGCACGCCGGGCTGGGCGGGGCAAAATCCACCACTACGGTTGACATGTCGCGCACCTACCTTGAGTGGGCAGAGCGCAACCTGCGCATTAATGGTCTGACCGGCCGTCAGCATCGACTGCTGCACGCCGACTGCCTGAGCTGGCTGCGTGAAAGCGACGAGCAGTTTGACCTGATTTTTATCGATCCGCCGACCTTCTCCAACTCCAAGCGTATGGAGGCGGATTTTGATGTGCAGCGCGATCATCTGATGCTGCTGCAAAACCTGAAGCGCATGCTGCGTCGCGGCGGCACCATTATGTTCTCTAACAACAAGCGCGGCTTCAAAATGGATCTGGAGGGCCTGCAACGGCTCGGCCTGCAGGCGCAGGAGATCACGCAAAAAACCCTGTCACAGGACTTTGCCCGTAATCGTCAAATTCACAACTGCTGGCTGGTCAGCCACGCCGGTAAGGAATAATTTATATGTCGTTGATCAGTATCCATGGTGCCTACCTCTCATTCAGTGACGCACCGCTGCTGGATAATACCGAACTGCACATCGAAGAGGGCGAACGCGTCTGTCTGGTGGGCCGTAACGGTGCCGGTAAATCCACATTAATGAAAATCATCAACGGCGAACAGCCGCTGGATGATGGGCGTATCATCTATGAGCAGGACCTGATCGTTTCGCGCCTGCAGCAGGATCCGCCGCGTAACATTACTGGTTCGGTGTATGACTTTGTCGCTGAGGGCGTGGCCGAGCAGGCGGAGCATCTCAAAGCCTATCACGCCATTTCGCACAAAGTGATGGAAGATCCGAGCGAGAAAAACCTCAATGAAATGGGCCGGCTGCAGACGATTCTCGATCACCAGAATCTCTGGCAGCTCGACAGCCGTATCAACGATGTTCTGCAGCAGATTGGCCTGCAGGCTGATACAGAACTCTCTTCGCTCTCCGGCGGCTGGCTGCGCAAAGCGGCCCTGGGCCGGGCGCTGGTCAGTAACCCACGCGTGCTGATGCTGGATGAGCCTACTAACCACCTCGATATTGAAACCATCGACTGGCTGGAAACGTTCCTGAAAACCTTTACCGGCAGCATCGTGTTTATTTCGCATGACCGTTCGTTTATCCGCAATATGGCGACGCGCATTGTCGATCTCGATCGCGGCAAGCTGGTCTCCTGGCCGGGAGATTACGATCAGTTCCTGGTGGGTAAAGAGGAGGCGCTGCGGGTTGAGGAGATGCAGAATGCTGAATTTGACCGCAAGCTGGCGCAGGAAGAGGTGTGGATCCGTCAGGGGATCAAGGCGCGTCGTACCCGCAATGAAGGCCGCGTGCGGGCACTGAAAGCGCTGCGTCGCGAACGCTCCGAGCGTCGTGATGTGATGGGCAAAGCCAATATGCAGGTCGGCGAAGCGGCCCGCTCCGGAAAAATTGTCTTTGAGCTGGAGAATGTAAACTACAGCGTGGAAGGCAAAACGCTGGTTAAAGACTTTTCAGCCCAGGTACAGCGCGGCGATAAGATTGCGCTGATTGGGCCTAACGGCTGCGGAAAAACCACGCTGCTGCGCCTGATGCTGGGGCAGCTGAAAGCGGACAGCGGGCGGGTGCACTGCGGCACCAAGCTTGAAATTGCCTATTTCGATCAGCATCGCGCTGAACTCGATCCGGACCGGACCGTGATGGATAACCTCGCGGAAGGCAAACAGGAAGTGATGGTCAACGGCAAACCCCGTCACGTGCTGGGTTACCTGCAGGACTTTCTGTTCCATCCGAAACGCGCCATGACGCCGGTACGCGCGCTGTCGGGCGGAGAGCGCAATCGCCTGCTGCTGGCGCGGCTGTTCCTGAAGCCCAGCAACCTGCTGATCCTCGATGAACCGACCAACGATCTGGACGTTGAAACGCTGGAGCTGCTGGAAGAACTGGTCGACGGATATCAGGGCACCGTACTGCTGGTCAGCCACGATCGTCAGTTTGTGGATAACACCGTTACCGAATGCTGGATTTTTGAAGGCAACGGCGAAGTGGGTGCATTTGTTGGCGGCTATCATGATGCGCAGCAGCAGCGCGCGGCGTACAAACAGACGCGTGTTGCCCCGACGGTTTCCGCGCCGGTGAAAACGGCTGAAAAAAATGAAACCGCCAAACGCAGCGCAGGCAAGCTAAGCTATAACCTGACGCGTGAACTGGAACAGCTGCCGCAAAAACTGGAGCAGCTGGAAGCGCGGATTGGTGAGCTGCAGGCGCAGATGAGCCATCCCGATTTCTTCAGTCAGCCGCATGAAAAAACGCAGCCGGTGCTGGATACGCTGGCGCAGACGGAGCAGGAGCTGGAAACCGCCTTTGCCCGCTGGGAAGAGCTGGAAGCGCTGAAAAACGGCGCATAACACAGAGGAAAAGGGCATGTGCGCAACGTCGCCGCAGGCGCAGCAGTGGATGCTCTGTCCACAGTGTGATTTAACCGTCAGGCTGCCCGCTGTGCCGGCGGGCAGCCGTGCCCGCTGCCCGCGCTGCCATACGCAGCTGCTGGCGAACTGGCATGAACCGCGCAGGCGTCCTACCGGCTATGCGCTGGCGGCGCTGTTTATGCTGGTGCTGGCCAATCTGTTTCCGTTTATCGATATGCACGTCGCCGGTCTCTCCAGCCGCATTACGCTGCCGGAGATCCCGCGCGTCATGGTGCGGGAGGATTACCGCAGCCTGGCTTCCCTGTTTCTGCTGTTTGTGCAGGGGATCCCGGCTTTCTGCATGGTGACGATTTTGCTGCTGGTAAACCAGATTGCTCTGCCGCACCCGCTGCGGCGGGGACTGGCGCGTATTCTTTTTCAGCTGCGCAGCTGGGGCATGGCAGAGATCTTTATGGCTGGCGTGCTGGTGAGCTTCGTCAAGCTGATGGCATATGGCGAGATCGGCTTAGGCAGCAGCTTCTGGCCCTGGTGCCTCTTCTGCTTGCTGCAGCTGCGCGCGTTCCAGTGTGTGGATCGGCGCTGGGTCTGGCAACAAATCGACGCACTGCCCGCGCTGCCGTTTACGCCGCAGGCGGGGAAAAGTGGTCTGCAGCAGGGACTGCGCAGCTGCCCCTGCTGTACGGCTATTCTGCCGGCGACGCAGCCGCGCTGCGATCGCTGCGGGGTAGCAGCGGCACCGCGCCGCAGGCATAGCCTGCAGTGGACGCTGGCGCTGCTGCTGACTTCCGTTATGCTCTATATCCCGTCCAATATCATGCCGATCATGGTCACTGAGACGCTGGGTTCCCAGTATCCCTCAACGATCATGGGCGGCGTTATCCTGCTGATGAGCGATGGTTCCTGGCCCGTTGCACTGGTAATTTTTATCGCCAGTATTATGGTGCCTTCGCTGAAAATGGTCGCTATTGGCTGGCTCTGCTGGCACGCCAGCGGGCGCGGCCAGCGGGATGGTGAAAAAATGCATCTGGTCTACGAAGTGGTGGAGTTTGTTGGTCGCTGGTCGATGATCGATGTGTTTGTTATCGCCGTGCTCTCTGCGCTGGTGCGCATGGGACAGCTGATGAACGTTTATCCCGCACCGGGAGCGCTGCTCTTTGCCCTGGTGGTGATATTAACCATGTTTGCCGCTATTACATTCGATCCGCGTCTGATTTGGGATCGCCAACAGGAAACTGAACGTAAGGAGTCGCGTCTTGACGGACAACAATCACGGGACTGCTAAGGTCGATCAGATCAAACGCTGGTCGCCAGTCTGGATCGTACCCATCGTCACGCTGTTGATCGGCGGGTGGATCCTTTTTTACCACTTCAGCCATCAGGGGCCGCTGGTGACGCTGATCACCGAAAATGCCGAAGGCATCGTGGCGGGTAAAACCACGATCAAAAGCCGCAGCGTGGATGTGGGCACCGTAGAGAGTGCGGTGCTGACCGACGATTTGCATCACGTCGAGATCACAGCCCGTCTGAACGCCGGCATGGAGAAGCTGCTTTATAAAGACAGCGTGTTCTGGGTGGTTAAACCACAGATTGGACGCGAAGGGATCACCGGTCTTGGCACACTGCTTTCAGGCGCCTATATCGAGCTGCAGCCCGGTGCGAAAGGCGAACAGCCGGAGCATTATCAGCTGCTCGACTCACCGCCGCTGGCGCCGCCGGATGCGAAAGGGATCCGCATTGTGCTCGACAGCAACAAAGCGGGTCAGCTCAATCCGGGCGATCCGGTGCTGTTCCGCGGTTACCGCGTCGGCACGGTGGAAACCAGCACCTTTGATACTGACAAACGTATGATGACCTATCAGCTGTTTGTCACTGCGCCTTATGACCGGCTGGTGACCACGAATGTGCGTTTCTGGAAAGACAGCGGCATTGCCGTTGATATGTCGGCTTCGGGGATGCGCGTGGAGATGGGCTCACTGACCACGCTGTTTAGCGGCGGCGTCAGCTTTGACGTACCGGATGGCTGGGATCTGGGTGAGGTCGCACAGAACAAAGCGGATTATCATCTTTATGACGATCAGCGCAGCATTCAGGATTCACTCTATACCCGACACACTGACTTCCTGATGTTCTTCAGTGATTCGATTCGCGGCCTGCAGGTGGGTGCACCGGTTGAGTTCCGCGGTATTCGTCTGGGAACCGTCGCGCAGGTGCCTTATATGATCCCGGGTATGGACCAGGCGCTGAACACAGATTATCGCGTGCCGGTGCTGATTCGCATCGAACCCGATCGCTTTACCGCGCGACTGGGCAGTGATTTTAATCTGGAGCAGCATCTGCAGGACGGGAAGAAACGTGGTCTGCGCGGCACGCTGAAAACCGGCAACCTGCTCTCCGGCGCGCTGTTTGTCGATCTCGATTTCTACGATAAAGCGCCAGCCTATAAAGGACCGAACAGCGTAGCAGGCCTGGAGGTGATCCCGACCGTCAGCGGTGGTCTCAGCCAGATCCAGCAGAAGCTGATGGCGGCGCTGGATAAGATCAACGCGCTGCCGCTTAATCCGATGATTAATGAGGCGACCGGCACGCTGAAAGAGAGTCAGCGCACGCTGCGCCAGCTGCAGAATACGCTGAATAATCTGAACCAGCTTACCGGCAGTCCGGCAATGAAAACATTGCCTGCTGATATGCAGCAGACGCTGCGTGAACTCAACCGCAGCATGAAAGGGCTGCAGCCGGGCTCGCCAGCGTACAACAAACTGGTGGGAGACATGCAGCGGCTTGATCAGGTGCTGCGTGAGCTGCAGCCGGTGCTGAAAACGCTGAATGCGAAAAGCAACGCCCTGGTATTTGAAGCGAAGCCAGGCCAGGATCCGCAGCCAAAGAGGGCGAAACAGTGAAAAAAGCCATCATCGCAGGAGCTATGTTGCTGCTGGCAGGGTGCAGTACAACTATCGACACCACCTACTATCAGCTGCCGGCAGGCAGCAGTACGGTACGCGTCGCCAGCAGCGCGGGCAGCAGCCAGCCGATGCTCTGGGTGGAACATGTGAACGTGCCTGACTATCTGGCAGGCAACGGACTGGTTTATCAGACCAGCGATGTCAAATATGTCATTGCCACCAATAATCTCTGGGCCAGCCCGCTCGATCAGCAGCTGCAGCAGACGCTGATTGCTAATCTGAGCCAGGCGCTGCCGGGCCGCGTGGTCGCCGCGTCACCGCATGGAGAGGGCTACGATACGCTTAACGTCAGCGTAAGTGGTTTTCAGGGACGTTACGACGGGCGGGTCGTGGTCAGCGGTGAATGGCTGCTGCAGCATCAGGATCAGCTTATCAAGCGCAGCTTTAGTGTGACGTTGCCGCAAAATGAGGATGGTTATGATGCGCTGGTCCGCACGCTGGCTGCAGGCTGGCAGCAGACCGCACAGCAGATCGCGAACAGTGTGGCTTCGCTAAATTAGGAATTGGTTTAGATAATTGCTAAGTCCCTGATTCTTCGTAGCAACGCTGCACCGGAGATCGGGGGCTTTTTTTTGCCTAATCAGAAACATAGACACTGCTTTGACATTTCTTTATGTCGTTTTAACGGCAAAATCGTGACGCTGGCGTGAATTTTGCGCATTGCTTTTTCTGCGCATTGGGGTTAGAACTTTACTGTGGCTGAACATTAATTCGCCACTCTTTCTTTCCACCAGATTCCACCAGACCTGAAATGAGGGAAACGCGGTATGAAGAGACAGAAGAGAGACCGTTTAGAACGTGCACATTCACGCGGTTATCAGGCCGGCATTACTGGCCGCTCTAAGGAGCTGTGCCCCTATCAACTGATCGATGCGCGGTCTCACTGGCTGGGAGGCTGGCGTCAGGCCATGGAGGACAGGTCGGCGGTGGCGTAGCCCTGCCGGATGTCAGCAAAGGGAAAACCTCCGCCGCGGCGGAGGTTTTGTTAAGCAGGATCAGAATGCAGAAGTATCTTTAAACAGACCGACTTTCAGATCGGTAGCGGTGTAGATCAGATTACCGTCAACAAAGACTTCACCATCTGCAACACCCATCACCAGCTTGCGGTTGATTACGCGCTTGAAGTGAATTTTATAGGTCACTTTTTTCGCTGTTGGCAGCACCTGACCGGTAAACTTCACTTCGCCCACGCCCAGCGCACGGCCTTTGCCTTCCGCGCCTAACCAGCCGAGATAGAAACCAACCAGCTGCCACATGGCATCCAGGCCCAGACAGCCAGGCATAACCGGATCGCCTTTGAAATGGCAATCGAAGAACCAGAGGTCGGGGCGGATATCCAGTTCAGCTTCAACAAAACCTTTGTCGAAGTTACCGCCATCTTCGGTCATTTTGACCACACGGTCCATCATCAACATGTTGTCAGAGGGCAGCGGTGGCCCATTTTCGCCGAACAGTTCGCCGCGACCTGAGGCAACCAGGTCTTCTTTGCTATAGGATTCGCGTTTATCTACCATGTTCTCAATATGCCTTCTTTTAGTGAAGCCCGAATATTAGCGAACAGTTGTACGCCGGGCAATGCCCCTATTTGTGGTTAAACCAGTTGAGCCAGCGTAACGGCCACGGGCGGGGTGCAGATTCCTGCTGGTTAAACTGCGTAATGCGGGTCTGAATCATAGTCAGCAGCGATTCACCGCTCTCGCTCTGCCACGCCACGCCGGTCAGCAGCGGCAGGGCTTCATCGATACGGTCAATCGCCCAGAGATGGAACTCTCCTGCTTTCACCGCGTCAACGATCTCCTGACTAAGACTGAGATGACGCACGTTAGAGGCAGGCAGAATAACGCCCTGTTTACCGGTCAGCTCACGCGCCTGGCAGACATGAAAAAATCCTTCAATTTTTTCATTGAGGCCACCGACCGGCTGCACATTGCCAAACTGATCAACAGAGCCGGTCACCGCAATCTGCTGGCTCAGCGGCTGATTAGCCAGCGCGCTGATCAGTGCGCACAGCTCTGCCAGCGAGGCGCTGTCGCCATCTACCTCAGAGTAAGATTGCTCAAACACTATCGAAGCAGAGAAGGGCAGTGGCTGATCGAGTTCCAGCTCAGCAATCAGATAGGCCTGCATAATCATCATGCCTTTGGCATGAATATTACCGCCCAGCTCAGCTTTACGCTCCACGTCGTTGAGTTCACCATCGCCCGGGTGCACCACGCAGGTAATACGCGACGGCTCGCCCCAGGCGCGCGGGTGCCCCGGAAACTCAATAACCGACAGGCCATTGATCTGTCCGATAACCTCGCCATCTGTTTCAATCATGATCTGATTTAGCAGGATCTCATCGCGCATGCGTTCAGTAAGGTAGTTTTCCCGCCACTGGCGTGCTTCAAGCGCCTCCGTCAGCGCTTCACCATTGATGATGTCGCCGTGCAGGGCGGCCTCATGCAGCTGTCGCCTCAGCCAGCGCGGACAGAGCGGCAGCGTATCCTGATCGCCGGTAAAACGTACCGCTTCCGTCAGCAGCGGTGGCCAGAAATCAGCCTCCGGTGCATTAAGGTCTGCCCGTGCTGCCTGCGTCAGAACCCACTGACACCAGTTGAGCATATCGCTCTCATCAGCAATCTGCAGATTCTCTTCAAACTCACTGTAGAGCGCCATTTCGTGCACTTCGGCATCCAGCTCCTGAAAGCTGGCCAGCGCATCGCGATCGCCGCACAGGACCAGGCGGACGCTGAGGGGCAGAGCCGGAATTGTCACCGGCAGGGGCTGTCGCTCATCCTGCGAATACCACTCAAACCGCTGCAGTTCGATACACCGGCGCAGGCGCAGCCAGAGCAGGGGCTGTGCCAGCAGCGTATTAATGGAGAGGATCAGCGTACCGCCGTTGGCGCGATGCAGCAGCCCGGGCTCAGGCATCACGCGATCTTTATACTGACGCACGCAGCCAAACAGCTGCTCTGCTTCGATCCAGTCAGCATAAAACACGCCGCCGCTACTGGTAAAAGGACGGTTGATGTCTGAGGGCGGCAGCAGCGTAACGGTGTCGCCCATCACATGATAGTCACCGCCATAGAGCTGCCCGGCATCAGGCTGAAAACGCTGTGCGGCCTCAGCAATCCAGGCGAGATAGTCGCTATTTTCCTGGCTGCGTAACAGTAGCAGCGGGAAACCCGCAGACTGATGGTGTAAATGCGCCAGCGCATTCAGCAAACGCGGCTGAACCGCGGCAAGGCTATCGCTATCTTTCAGTGAAACCGTTGAAAAGAGGGTCTGCCAGGGGGTGCTATCTGGCTGCAGGGCTTGCCACGTAAGTTGGTTGCTGGTCAAAATATTCGCATTAGTCTGATTTAGG
>Ga0209370_1002503_pt1 | contig 13099 bp, 9 predicted proteins | sample AgamicAtPrz_FD_187164 | JGI IMG/M metagenome (GOLD analysis project Ga0209370, IMG submission 187164) | Agave microbial communities from Guanajuato, Mexico - At.P.rz (SPAdes) (version 2) | ecosystem: Host-associated > Plants > Phyllosphere > Phylloplane/Leaf | place: Guanajuato, Mexico... | reverse complement strand
TGGTGTTCGGCGTGCTCAACGCCTTTGGCGTGAGCGCCTTCGGCCGCGCCGAGGTGGTACTGACCTTCGGCATGTGGACCACGCTGATGGTGTTCGGCGTGCTCGGCCTGATCGCAGCGCCCGCCGTCGAGCTGGAAGGGCCGTTCGGCGTGTCGCTGGTCGGCACCGACCTGATGACCATCCTGTCGCTGGTGGGCATGGCCATGTTCATGTTCGTCGGTTGCGAATTCGTCACCCCCTTGGCGCCGGAATTGCGCCGTTCGGCCTGGGTGATGCCCAAGGCCATGGCGCTGGGGTTGTTCGGCGTGGCCAGTTGCATGTTCATCTACGGCGCGGCGATGAAGCGGCAGGTGGAAAACGTGGTGCTCGATGCCGCCAGCGGCGTGCACCTGCTGGACACCCCCATGGCCATCCCGCGTTTCGCCGAGCAGGTGATGGGCGATATCGGCCCGGTGTTGTTGGGCATCGGCTTCCTCTTCGCCGGCGCCGCCACCATCAACACGCTGATGGCCGGGGTGCCGCGGATTCTCTACGGCATGGCGGTGGATGGGGCATTGCCCAAGGTGTTCACCTACCTGCATCCGCGCTTCAAGACCCCGCTGCTGTGCATCCTGGTGGTGGCGCTGATCCCCTGCCTGCATGCCTGGTACCTGGGTGGCAACACCGACAACATCCTGCACCTGGTGCTGGCGGCGGTATGTGCATGGAGCACCGCGTACCTGCTGGTGACCCTGTCGGTGGTGATCCTGCGCATCCGTCGCCCGGACCTGCCGCGGGCCTATCGCTCGCCGCTGTTCCCGCTGCCGCAGATCGTCTCCAGCATCGGCATCCTGCTGGGCATGTGGTTCATCACCCCGCCGGGCATGAACCCGGCCGATGTCTATGTGCCGTTCGCCGTGATGCTTGGCGCCACCGCCGTCTACGCGCTGTTCTGGACGTTGTGCGTGCAGAAGGTCAACCCGTTCCGGCCGGCCAGGGTCGAGGATGTGCTGGAGAAGGAATTCGCCGCCGAGTCCGGTCAACCTCATAGCGAGCAGGTGCGCCATGTCGGCAAGCTGGCTTGAGCGCCTGACCGGGCCACGTGCTCCGGCCGGGTATCGGCCCGGGGCGACCCTGGCCCGTCTGGGGCGCAACCTCGGATTGGCGGATTTGCAATCCGCAGCTTCCTTTACCTACCGCGAGGATGGTCCGCGTATCGAGGTGCGTGAGCGCACCGAAAGCCACCTGCTGATGCATCTGGTGATGTGCGAGTTCATCCTGCGCGTGCCAGCCAGTGGCCAGGGCACGCTGCGCGCCGAACTGCACCACACCGGCATGCTGCGGCGCAGCGGGCTGGGTTGCCGCCTGCGCGGCGGTGACCCGCTATTGTTCGAGGCGCTCAAAGCTCGCCTGGCTGCAGTGCAGGCCGCCCTGATGCCCTTGGACTTCAAGCGCCTGGCCATCGACTGCAGTAACGGTCAGTGGCAGGTGACCCTGGAGCACATGGGCGCCAGCGAGGTGGTCAACCGGATGCCGGCGCTGCGCCGTTACATTCCCCTCACAACCGAACAGCGCCACCATCTCTGGCTGGCGTTCGACGGGTTGGCGTACGCCCTGCGCAACCTCTGAATCCTGTAGGAGCGGCTTTAGCCGCGATCACCCGCAAAGCAGGTGCCAGGCACCGCGACACCTGCATCGCGGCTGAAGCCGCTCCTACAAGAGATGACAGTTGTACCTTCATTGATAACATGTTAACAATTGCTCCATAACAACAACCGTTGCTGTGGAGGTCGCCATGCCCATGCCCCAGCCCGCTTCAGTGCACAGCGCAAGCCCGGCCCAGGACGGCCTGGAGCGCTGGACGACGGCCATGCAGAAAGTCTGCGGCCAGTTCCAGACCGAACTTGCCTTCAACCGCTCGCTGTTCATCGGCGAGATATCGACCTACAACCGCGCCGGCCTGGCCCTGGCCAATCTGCGCACCAATGCCGGCAATATCCGCCGCCTGGGCGACAACCCCGACCGCGACGACGACCAGCATTGCTTTCTGGTCAGCCAGCGCATGGGCTATTCACAGATCACCCAGGAGGGCGTGAGCATCCAACTGTCGCCGGGCGAGCTGCTGCTGATGGACTCGGTGGGGCCGTGCGAGATCACTCCGTTCGGCCTGATCGAGCATGTTTCGCTGTCACTGTCCCGCGAGCAGGTGCGCAAGCATCTTGCGAAGCAGGGCGCGACCTTCGGCAAGATCTCCTCGACCAACGCCTGCGGGCGCATGCTGCACCTGCTGATGGACCAGCTGTGCCGCGAAGGCGACGAGGCCGGGGCAACCCAGGGCGAGGCGCTGCAGGCGGCGTTCATCGCTCTGCTGGAGCCGGGCTTCGAGCACGCTGATGACAACCCCGGCTCGCTGGCCGGTCTCGGTGGCGTCAGCCTGCGCGGTTATGTGCAGAAGGTCATCGACGAGTCGCTGGGGCAGCCCGGGTTGACCCCGGCGAACCTGGCCGAGCGCCTGAGCATTTCGGTGCGCCACCTCTACCGGTTGTTCGAAGAGGAGGGCGATAGCGTGTGTCGGTATATCCAGCGCTCGCGACTCAAGCGCAGCGCCGATGATCTGTCCAACCCGTTCCTCAAGCGCGAGTCGATCACCTCGATCGCCTACAAGTGGGGCTTCACCGACTCGGCGCATTTCAGCCGAGCGTTCAAGAAGCAGTTCGAGCAGTCGCCGAAGGATTTCAGGGCGATGGCGTTGACGGCAGGGCGCTAAAAGCATCGCCGGCAAGCCGGCTCCCACAGGTTATGCGTCCCCTGTGGAAGCCAGCTTGCCGGCGAAGCGGTCGCGAGGATGTAATCAGGCTAGCGCAAGGTAATGCTTCACAAAGGTCTCGCTCAACACCTCCCACAGCACCGGCGTGCCCTTGGTCACGAACCAGGCATCACCCGCTTTGTAGCGCGTCACCTGCCCGGTGGATTCATCGGTCAGCTGAATCTCGCCGGTCACGATCACCGCCTGCTCGCTGAACGGATAGACCATGCGGAACTTGCCCTGGGTGGTGCCGAAATAGGCGCTGCTGACCGGGTCGGTCGGGGCGCCGTGGGTCATCTTGCCGTAGCACTTGACCTCGCCTTCGAGGATGGTCGAGCCAAGGTCGGCAACGGTGCCCCAGGCGTCGAGTTCGGACAGCTGCACACCCTGGCGGACGGCGGTGAGGGTCATGGTGGTTCTCCTGGTCTTGTTCAAAAGGAATCAACGGCGGCCGTTGAAGAAGCCCGACAGCTGATGCACGGTCTTGCCGGCGGTCAGCAGCAGTGGGCGGATATGGTCCTTGCCGAGGATGCGCGCATGTTTGACCGAACTGATCAGGTCATAGCGGGCCGAGCCTTCGCTCATGCCTTCGGCGAGGATCTTGCAGATGATGTGGCTGGGGGTGACGCCAAAGCCCGAGTAGCCCTGCACGTAGAAGGCGTTGGGGCGGTTGCTCAGTCTGCCGATCTGCGGGAACAGGTTGGCGCTGGTGGCCATCGGCCCGCCCCAGGCCAGGTCGATGCGCACGTCCTTGAGGTAGGGGAAGATCTTCAGCATCAGGTTGCGGTTCCAGGCCTTGAGGTCCTTCGGGATATGCTCCACGAACGGCGTGGCGGCACCGAACAGCAGGCGGTTCTCGCGGGTGACGCGGTAGTAGTCGATCACCGGGCGGATATCGCTGTAGGCGCCGCGGATCGGGCTGATGCGCTGGATGAGCTCGTCCGATAATGGCTCGGTCATCAGCTGGAAGGCATAGGTGTTGACGGTGCGCGCATGCAGTTCGGGTTCGAGCTTGTTGAGGAAGCTGTCGCAGGCCCACAGCAGCTTGCTGGCCTTGACCGAGCCGCGCCCGGTGCGCACGGTGATGCGCTCGCCGTAGTGCACCTCCAGCGCCGGACTGTGCTCGAAGATCCGCGCACCATGGCCGACCAGGGCCTGGGCCTCGCCAAGCAGCAGGTTCAGCGAATGCACGTGGCCGCCGCCCATGTGCAGCAGGGCGCTGCTGTAGGCGTCGGAGCCGATGATCTGCCTGACCTCCGAGCCGCCGAGAAAGCGGATCTCGTCCTTGCCGTTGATGGCCTTGAAGTCCTTTTCCCAGGCGCGCAGGGTCTTTTCCTGGCGAGCGTTGAAACCCATGTAGCCGTAGCCGTGGCAGAAGTCGGCGTCGATCTGGTAGCGGGCGATGCGCGCCTTGATGATGCCGGCGCCCAGCTCGCTGATCTCGAAGATCTCGCGCAAGCCTTGGTCGCCCACGCTGCTCTTGATCTTCTCCAGGTCGTGGCCGATGCCGGCCATGATCTGCCCGCCGTTGCGCCCGGTGCCGCCGAAGCCCAGGTAGCGGGCCTCGAGCACGACGACATTGGTGATGCCTTGCTCGGCCAGTTCCAGGGCGGTGTTGATGCCCGAGAAACCGCCGCCGATCACCACGACATCGGCTTCGATGTCGCTTTCCAGGGTGGGGAAGCTGAGGTTGTACTTCTTGGTGGCGGTGTAGTACGTCGGCGTTTCGATGTTGATCATGGCGCAGCCTGGACAGTTGGAATTATTGGACAGCACGGCTTGCACAAGCGCTGGCGGTTGCAGGTATTGAGCACCTAACGACAGGTAGGTGTCTTGCCTGGGGCTGCCAGGGTTTTGCTTCAGGCTGCCAAGTTGTCCATCGCGTCCAACACCGTAGGCATACGGCGGCAGCATGACCTCCACGGGAGAAGTGGTGATCATGCGCCTCATGAATATGTTAAGTAAATCAACCTCTGTGGCTAACGCCAGTCAGTTTAGCGATAGGGGCCGCTTTGCGGCCCATCGCCGGCAAGCCGGCTCCCACAAATACAGCGCAGGCCTCACTAATTGCGCGGTCCCTGTGGGAGCCGGCTTGCCGGCGATGGGCTGCGTAGCAGCCCCTGTGACGCTTATTACTTGAAATCCCACTGCATCTGCGTGGCGATGCTCACACCGCTGGATGACCTGACACAGACGTCCAGGTAGTCGGTGAAGCGTGGCGGCACGGCAATGCCTTCTTCCAGCAGCCGACTGTTGTCGAACAGGTAGTTGAGGTCGGCGAAGCCGCTGTACAGACGCAGTGCGCGCAGCACCAGCCGTGGGTTGGCCGGGCCGATGCGGGTTTCGAAATGGCTGGCGAGCGATTTGAGGTCGTCCGCCTCGACCTTGCGATAGCGCTCGCCCACCGGCTCCGCGCCATTGGCCAAGGCGAAGGCCTGGTCGATCTCGGCGAAGGTGCAGGCCGAATGATGGCCGGCGGAGATATGGTAGAGGTCATGACCCAGGCGGGGCTTGAGCACCAGGCCGATCAACGCCTCGGCGCAATAGTCCACCGGGATCACGTCGATCTGCTCGTCCAGGCCGCAGGTGAAGCTTTCCAGGGCGAAGCCCATGCGGAACACCCAGAAGATGCTGCCCGAGGCCTGGCAGCCGAGGCTGCGGTGGCCGACCACGATGGACGGCCGCGCCACCACCAGCGGCAAGGTGGGCAGCTCTTCACGCATGCGCCGTTCGATCTCCGCCTTCGAGGCGGTGTAGTCCACCAGTTGCTGCGCGGCCTCGGGGAATTCCCACGATTCGCTGATCGGCGATTCGCGTTGCGGGCCGCAGCACATGGCGGTGCCGACGTGGAGGAAACGCTTGAGGCGGCTGGAGCCGCTCAGCACCTGGGCAAAGGCATAGGTACCCTCGACGTTCACCGGCCAGATACTGGGGTTCTTCGAGAACGAGGCCACAGCGGCGCAGTTGATTACCCGGTCGATCTGCATCAACCGCGGGGTCTCGCGGGCCAGCCAGGCGGTGTCGAGGAAGTCGCCACAGATAATCTGCGCCTCGCTCAGCGCCAGGCACTGGCTGTCACTGACGCCATGCTGGCGCAGGTTGTTGCGCAGGCGTTGCAGGCCCTGCGCCGGGTTATCGGCGCGAACGAGGAAGCACAGGGCCTCGGCATGCCCTTCGGTGATCATCTGGGCGGCGACGGCGCCACCGAGAAAACCTGTGGCGCCGGTCAGCAAAATACGCTCCTGGGACGGTTGAGGGACGGTGGGCGTATGGATGGCGGGGGTATTCATAGGTTTCCTCGGCAAGTAGTTTGCCCGTGTTCGATCCGTTCTGACGGATGTGAAAGTTGCGTGAAAGTTTGAACGCCGAGCAAGTTAAGGTCAGCAATGTATCAGCCCTCTTTAAATAAGAAGGTGCGGTGCGCCAGTGCAGGCTGATAAGCGCGCCATCTCTGGGTCAGGCCTTTGCGGCCGGGGTGGCGAGTAATTGTCTGGCGGGTGGGCAATTAATGCAATTAACTGTTTACGCAGCTTTGCAGGGTTTTGGTGAAAGAATTTTAATGGCGAGTGCGTCGATGTGAGTAATTGTAGAAATGTGTAAATATATTTAGAAATATTGTTCGAGCACCCGAGTTACATGGGCACTTCCCAGATCCCACCGTCACCCATGACGAATACCCGCTGACCCGCACTCGCCTGCAGTGTCATCGCCCCGGTGAAGCTGCCGAACGATGGCAACAGGGTCAGGTGTTCTGAAACCATGAAACAGGGCAGACGCACCTGCTGGCGACCACGGCCGCGTAAGCGGTACGCCGGATGCACATGCCCCGCCAGCACATGCCGGCCAGGGTGCGCGCAGGGTTCGTGGTGCAGGGCGAACGGGCCGAGCAGCAAAGGCTCGGTCACCACCTCGAAACCCAGCGCGGGCGGAGGGTCACCGGCATGGCGGTCATGGTTGCCGCGTACCAGGGTGATGGGCAGCGCCGCATGGCGCGCGCGCCACTCGAACAGGGTCGCCAGGGTCTGCGGGGTCCTGCCTTGGGCGCTGTGCAGGAAGTCGCCGAGGAACACCAGCTGTTGGCAGGCAAGACCGTGCAGCAGTGCATCCAGGCGTTGCAGGTTGCAGGCGGTGGTGCCACTGGGCACCGGCTGGCCCAGTGCCCGGTAGCCGGCCGCCTTGCCCAGATGGAGGTCGGCGACCAGCAAGGTGTGGCGCTCGGGCCACCACAGGGCCTTCTGCGCCAGCAAGCAGAGCTGGGTGCCGGCCACCCATACCACCTGGTGCGCCAGGGGGACGCTGGGCATGCCCTGCGTGGTCACGGCCGCTGCCGCGCCGGGCGCGGCAGCCCGTCCTTGGTACGCCGCGTTCGGCGCGCGCTGCCCGGCTCGCGGTTGTCGTCCTCGACCCACACTGTTGTCACAGGTGCGTCGTTGCCGCCTGGCCCTGCGGCCTGTTCCAGGTCGGCGACCATGCGCCGGATCCGGTCGGCGAGTTTCTCCGAACTGAGGCTTTCGCGAAAGCGCTCCACCAGCAGGGGGAAGGCAAACGGCGTGGCGCGCCTGATCACGCGCACGTCCAGGCGCAGCGCCTGCAGGCGTTGCAAGGTCTGGCGCAGGCGCTGCACGTCGAGCTCCTGGCTCAGCACCTCCTGGCGCGCCTGCGTGAGCAACAGGTTGTCGGGGTCGTGCTGTTGGAACACGTCGAAATAGAGCCCGCTGGAGGCCTGCAGCTGGCGTGTGCTCTTGGGCGCGCCGGGATAGCCGGTGAACACCAGCCCGGCGATCCGGGCGATCTCGCGAAAGCGCCGCCGCGCCAGCTCGCTGGCATTGAGGCTGGCGAGCACCTCGGGCAACAGATCGTCGCTGTCGAACAAGGTTGGGGTGAGGGCGACGGGGTAGTCGACCGGGCTCGCACAGAGCAGCTCCAGGCCATAGTCGTTGACCGCGATGGAGAAGCTGCGCGGCGTCTCCCGCGCCAGGCGCCAGGCCAGCAGGCTGGCGAGGCCGAGGTGTACCGAGCGACCGGCGAAGGGGTAGAGGAACAGGTGCCAGCCTTCACGGGACTTCAGCGTCTCGGCCAGCAATGTGCATTTGCCGGGCAGCGCCGACCAGGCTTGCTGCACGGTCAGCAGCGGGCGCAACAGGCGCATCTCCGGGCTATGGTAGTGGCCCTGGTCCGCGGCATCCAGCTGCTCCAGCAACGCCTCGGCAAGTTCGCCGCTGAGCGGCATGCGCCCGCCGTTCCAGCGCGGGATGGCGGCTTTGCGGCCGCTGGCGCGGCGCACGTAGACGCACATCTCGCGCACTTCCACCAGCTCCAGGGTGCGGCCGCCGAACAGGAAATGGTCGCCAGGGCGCAGGCGGGCGATGAAGCCTTCCTCGACGGTGCCCAGCGAGCCGCTGCCACCGCGACCCCAGAACTTCACGGTGAGGCTGGCATCGCTGACGATGGTGCCGATGCTCATGCGGTGACGCCGCGCCAGGCGTGGGTCGGGCACCCGCCACAGGCCGTTGACGTCGGGCTCGGCGCGGCGGAAGTCGGGGTAGGCGGTCAGCGACAGACCTCCGTGACGGATGAAGGCCAGGGCCCATTGCCATTGGCCGTCGGACAGGTCGCGGTACGACCAGGCGCTGCGCACCTCGGCGAGCATGTCCTGGGCCTGGAAGCCATCGCCGAGGGCCATGCTCACCAGGTGCTGGACCAGTACATCCAGCGGCCGCTCGGGCGCCTGGCGCGCCTCGACCTTGCCTTCGGCCACGGCCGTGCGCACGGCGGCGGCCTCCAGCAGCTCCAGGCTATGGGTCGGCACCAGCGTTGCCCGCGAAGGGCGGCCCGGCGCATGGCCGGAGCGCCCGGCGCGTTGCATCAGGCGGGCGACCCCCTTGGCCGAACCGATCTGCAGCACCCGTTCCACGGGCAGGAAGTCCACGCCCAGGTCCAGGCTGGAGGTGCACACCACCGCTTTCAACTGGCCTTTCTTCAAGGCCAGCTCCACCCAGTCGCGCACCTCGCGTGACAGCGAGCCGTGGTGCAACGCCAGCAGCCCGGCCCAGTCGGGCCGCGCCTCGAGCAGCGCCTGGTACCAGGTTTCCGCCTGCGAGCGGGTGTTGGTGAATACCAGCGTGGCAGGGCTGCCCTCCAGCTGCTCGACGACCTGCCCGAGCATGCGCAGCCCCAGGTGCCCGGCCCAGGGGAAACGCTCGAGGGTGGCCGGCAGCAAGGTGTCGATGCGCAGATCCTTGGCGTCGTGACCCTGTACCAGGCGGCCCGCCGGCATCAGCACCTGCTGGGCATGGCCCAGGTTACCCAGCGTGGCCGAAAGCGCCCAGACCAGCAGCGACGGCTGCCAGCGGCGCAGGCGGGCGAGGGCCAGTTGCAACTGCACGCCCCGTTTGTTGCCGAGCAACTCGTGCCATTCATCCACCACCAGCATGCGCAGACCGGCGAATGCCTCGCGCGCATTGGCCTGGGTCAGCAGCAGGGTCAGGCTTTCCGGCGTGGTCACCAGGGCGCTGGGCAGGCGCCGTGCCTGGCGGGCGCGCTCGGCGCTGCCGGTGTCGCCGGTACGCAGGCCGATGCTCCAGCCGATCCCCAGGTCATTCAGGGGCGCCTGCAATGCCCTGGCCGTGTCGGCGGCCAGGGCGCGCATGGGGGTGATCCACAGCACGGTCAGCGGCGCCATGGCGGGCTTGCCGCGACGTGTGGGCGTGGGTTGCGAGGCACATTGTTCGGCAAAGCGATCCAGCGCGGCGAACCACACGGCATAGGTCTTGCCGGCGCCGGTGGCGGCGTGCAACAGCCCCGATTCGCCATCGGCCACGGCTTGCCAGACGGCCTTCTGGAAGGTGAACGGCTTCCAGCCGCGCGCGGCGAACCAGTGGCTCGAAGGCTGGCGGCGCTTGACCATCACAGCAGCCCCTGCAAGGTGGCCAGCGTGTCGGCCTGCTCGATGGTCTTGTCGGTGCGCCAGCGCAGCATGCGCGGAAAGCGCACCGCGATGCCGCTCTTGTGGCGCTTGGACAGGGCGATGCCTTCGAAGCCCAGTTCGAACACCAGGGTCGGGGTGACGCTGCGTACCGGGCCGAACTTGTCCACCGTGGTCCTGCGCACGATGGCGTCGACCCGGCGCATCTCTTCATCGGTGAGGCCGGAGTAGGCCTTGGCGAAGGGCACCAGCACCCGCTCGCCCGGGGCGCTGTCGTCCCACACCGCGAAGGTGTAGTCGCTGTACAGGCTGGCGCGCCGACCATGGCCGCGCTGGGCATAGATCAGCACCGCGTCGATGCTGAACGGATCGATCTTCCATTTCCACCACAGGCCCAGGTCACGGGTACGGCCCACGCCGTACAGCGAGTCACGGCGCTTGAGCATCATGCCCTCGACACCCAGCTGGCGCGAGGCCTCGCGCTGGCGGGCGAGCGCCTGCCAGTCGTCGCCGGTCACGCGCGGCGACAGGCGCAGGTGCGCATCGCCGATGCTATCGACCAGCGCCTCGAGCCTTGCCCGACGCTGGTCCTGGCCGTGGCTGCGCCAGTCTTCGCCCTGCCACTCGAGCAGGTCGTAGGCCAGCAGCGCGGCGGGCAAGGTCTCCAGCAGCTTCTTGCCCAAGGTCTTGCGCCCGATGCGTTGTTGCAGCAGGGCGAACGGCTGGACGCCGAATGCCTGCTCGCCGCTGTCGGGTGGCGCCTTCCAGATCACCAGCTCGCCATCGAGCACGGTGCCGTCGGGCAGCGCGGCGGCAAGTTGCGCAAGCTCGGGGAAGCGCTCGGTGATCAGCTCCTCGCCCCGCGACCACAGCCAGGCACGCCCATCGCGTTTCACCAACTGGGCGCGGATGCCGTCCCACTTCCATTCCACCAGCCACTCCTGGGGCGGGCCGAGCACCGCGTCGAAGCGCTCGAGCGGCTCCTGCAGCGGGTGCGCCAGGAAGAACGGGTAGGGCTGGCCGCCGCGCCGGGCATGTTCCTCGGCCGACTCCTGGGCGACCAACGCCAGGTAGCGCTGGGGCGTCGGCTGGTGCGCAAGGTCGGTGTAGCCGACCATGCGCTGCGCGACACGCTTGGCGTCGACCCCGGCCAACGCGGCCAGGGCGCGGGTCACCAGCAGTTTCGAGACGCCGACGCGAAAACCGCCGGTGAGCAGCTTGAGGCTGACCATCAGGCTTTGCCGGTCGAGCCGCGTCCACAGTGCCTGCAGGCGCGGCGCCAGTTCCTCGGGGGGCAGGCCGCGCAGCGGCAGCAGCTGCTCCAGCCACCACTGCAGGCTTTCATCCGCGACCTGGGTCGACTCTGGCAGCAACAGCGAAAGGGTTTCGGCGAAATCGCCGACGGCCTGGTAGCTCTCCTCGAACAACCACTCGGGCAAGCCGCACAGGCGGATCGCCAGGTCGCGCAGCACACGGGTCGGCACCACCTGGCGGGGGCGTCCGCCAGCGAGGAAGTACACCGCCCAGGCGGCATCGGCAGGCGGCGCGGCGGCCAGATACTCTTGCAGCGCGGCGAGCTTGGCATTGCTCGAGGTGGTGGCATCGAGCCGGGTGTAGAGTTCGGCGAAGGCTCTCATCAGGCGTTCGGCTCCAGGCTGTCGTCTTCCTCGCCGTACTCGGTCTGGAAGGCGCGGGCATCCAGGCCGCGCTCGGTCAGGTAGCGAACCAGCACGTTGACCTGACCGTGAGTGACCATCACCCGCTCGGCGCCGCTCTGCTCGATGGCCCACAGCAGGCCTGGCCAGTCGGCGTGGTCGGAGAGCACGAAGCCGCGATCGACGCCGCGCCGGCGTCGCGCCCCGCGCAGCAGCATCCAGCCGCTGGCGAAGGCGTCGCTGTAGTCGCCGAAGCGGCGCATCCAGGTGCTGCCGCCCGCCGAGGGCGGGGCGAGGATCAGCGCCCGGTGTAGCAATGGGTCGCCCTTGCCGGTCGCCGTGGCGAGCAGGGTTTCGGGCAGGCGCACACCGGCGGCGCGGTAGACCTGGTTCAGCGGCTCCACCGCGCCATGCACGAGCAGCGGGCCAATACTGGCGTCGATGCCGTGGAGGATCCGCTGGGCCTTGCCGAAGGCGTAGGCGAACAGCACGCTCGGACGCCCGGTGGCGGCATTGGCGCGCCACCAGGCGTCGATGTCGGCGAAGATGCAGGCCTGGGCTTGCCAACGGTAGATCGGCAGGCCGAAGGTCGATTCGCTGATAAAGGTGTGGCAGCGCACCGGTTCGAAGGCTTCGCAGGTGCCGTCCGGCTCGACCTTGTAGTCGCCGGAGGCGACCCATACCTCGCCGCGGTATGCCAGGCGCACCTGGGCCGAGCCGAGCACATGGCCGGCGGGGTGAAAGCTCAGGGTCACGCCGTGGTGTTCCAGCGGCGTGCCGTAGGGCAGGGTCTGCAGGTCGATGTCCTCGCCCAGGCGGGCGCGCAGGATCCCGGCGCCGGGCGCCGCGGCGAGGTAGTGGCGATTGCCGCGCCGGGCATGGTCGCCGTGGGCGTGGGTGATCACCGCCCGGTCGACCGGCCGCCAGGGGTCGATGTAGAAATCACCGGGTGGGCAGTACAGCCCTTCGGGACGCGCGACGATCAGCTCCATGGCTCACCTTGGCCTGAGGGTTAACTGCTCAGAGCGTCGGCAGGCACACCAGGTTCATTGTTCCTGTCAGTGGCCAGCGGTGTGGGCCGGCGCCAAATGTGACGCCGGCCAGGCGTCACCCTTTATCAGCTACGAAAGAACGCCAGCAGATCCTGGTTGATCACGTCGGCGTGGGTGGTGGGCATGCCATGGGGATAGCCCTTGTAGGTCTTCAGGGTGCCCTTGGACAGCAGCTTGGCCGACAGTGGCCCGGAGTTCTCGTAGGGCACGATCTGGTCGTCGTCGCCATGCATCACCAGCACCGGCACGGTCACCTTTTTCAGCGACTCGGTGAAGTCGGTCTGGGAGAACGCGACAATGCCGTCGTAGTGGGCCTGGGCGCCGCCCATCATGCCCTGGCGCCACCAGTTGAGGATCACGCCCTGGTCCGCCTTGGCGCCGGGACGGTTGTAGCCGTAGAACGGCCCCGCCGGGATGTCGTGGTAGAACTGCGCGCGGTTGGCCTTGAGTTGGGCCTGGAGGTCGTCGAACACCGACTTGGGCAGCCCGCCGGGGTTGCTGGCGGTCTGGACCATCAGCGGCGGCACGGCGGCGATGATGGCTGCCTTGGGCACCTTGTCCTCGGGATGGCGGGCCATGTAGTGGATCACCTCGCCACCGCCGGTGGAGTGCCCGACATGGATCGCCCCCTCGACACCCAGGTGCTTGACCACCGCCGCCACGTCGTCGGCGTAGTGGTCCA
>Ga0209370_1002499_pt1 | contig 13125 bp, 10 predicted proteins | sample AgamicAtPrz_FD_187164 | JGI IMG/M metagenome (GOLD analysis project Ga0209370, IMG submission 187164) | Agave microbial communities from Guanajuato, Mexico - At.P.rz (SPAdes) (version 2) | ecosystem: Host-associated > Plants > Phyllosphere > Phylloplane/Leaf | place: Guanajuato, Mexico... | reverse complement strand
AATTTGCCTGGCGGCACTAGCGCGGCGGTCCCACCTGACCCCATGCCGAACTCAGAAGTGAAACGCCGTAGCGCCGATGGTAGTGTGGGGCCTCCCCATGCGAGAGTAGGGAACTGCCAGGCATCCATCAAGTAAGAGAGCCCTGAACACGCGTTCAGGGCTTTTTTACGTCCGCAGAAAGCTCAGAAATGCGTAAAAGCTAACCTTTTTTCAGCCAGCTGGCGATAAAGTCTGCGACGTGATCAGGCTGATTGATATCCAGCAGCGGCAGCTGCTCCCTTCATTCTTTACTATCGCTTCTCATTCCGGAGCAGAGCCAATTCCCTTATCGGGCAAACTAATGTTTTACTACCCGCTTCGCGTTTTTTCTTCGCAAGGAAATGAGGTAAAGCATGACCCATCAGGAACATCAAAACAGCAGACCGCCTGTATCAGCAGCAGAGACGCGGCAACGGATCCGGGCAATTGTCGGGGCGTCGTCCGGTAACCTGGTCGAGTGGTTTGACTTTTACGTTTACTCTTTTTTCTCCCTCTATTTTGCTCATGTCTTTTTTCCGGCAGGTGATACCACTACACAGCTTCTGCAAACTGCCGGGGTATTCGCTGCAGGTTTTCTGATGCGGCCGATCGGTGGCTGGCTGTTTGGCTATATTGCCGATAAGCACGGACGTAAAACGTCTATGCTGATCTCGGTCTGCATGATGTGTCTGGGCTCTTTAGTCATTGCATGTCTGCCAGGCTATGGCGAAATTGGCATAGCCGCGCCGGTTATTCTGCTGCTGGCGCGTATGTTTCAGGGGCTGTCAGTGGGTGGCGAGTATGGCACCAGTGCAACCTATATGAGTGAAGTCGCGCTGGAAGGCCGCAAAGGGTTTTATGCTTCTTTTCAGTATGTGACGCTGATTGGCGGCCAGCTGATGGCGGTGTTAACCGTCGTGGTACTGCAGCAGCTGCTGGATGATGAGGCGCTGCGCAGCTGGGGCTGGCGTATCCCGTTTTTCATCGGTGCCGGGCTGGCTATCGTCGCACTCTGGCTGCGACGCTCTCTGAATGAAACCTCTGAAAAGTCACATCGCGCGCATCGCGATGCAGGCAGCGTGATAGGGCTGTTGCGCAATCACTCACGCGCATTCTTTATGGTGCTGGGTTTTACCGCCGGCGGCTCGCTGAGCTTCTACACCTTTACCACCTATATGCAGAAGTATCTGGTCAATAGTGCCGGAATGGACGCGCGCAGTGCCAGCGGTCTGATGACGGGGGCGTTACTGGTCTTTATGGTGATCCAGCCTGTTGTCGGTGCGCTATCAGATAAAATCGGACGGCGTGCTTCCATGATGATATTTGGCGCGGGCGCCGCAACCTGTACCGTACCTGTTCTGCTGCTGCTGCAGCATACTGAGAGTCACTGGGTCGCATTCCTGCTGGTTATGCTGGCGCTGATTATCACCAGTTTCTATACCGCCATCAGCGGGATCCTTAAGGCTGAGATGTTTCCGCCAGAGGTGCGTGCGCTGGGCGTAGGACTCTCTTATGCGGTGGCCAACGCGATTTTTGGCGGCTCGGCTGAATATGTCGCTCTGCTGATGAAAAGAGAAGGTATTGAAACCAGCTTCTTCTGGTATGTCTCAGCCATGGGCGCGCTCTCTTTCCTGGTCTCACTGATGCTGCATCGTAAGGGAAAAGGAATTGCGCTGTAGTCAGTGACGGATATTCCAGAGCATGATGCCGCTGGCAGCGCCGGCGGCATCCCACGCCAGGTCTTTCCAGCTCCAGCCGCTTCCTGCCGCACGGCTGTCATAGAGCTCTTTCGCCGCGCCAAAACTGAGAGAAAACATCAGGCCAAAACCCATATTTTGGGCGTTATCCTGCTGCTGATGACGGGAGATTTCGCTGCCGGCGGCGGCAAGCAGCGCTGAGGCGACATAGTGCTGCGCTTTATCTTTACCGGTCCAGCCATCCTGCGCCTGATGCGCACATCCGCTACACAGCAACGCTATACAGAGGATGCACGCCCGCATGACTTTACAGCAGCCGGCTGATCAACCGATCGATGCGGATGCGCCGCAGTCGACGGATAAGCTTGCGCACTTTGGCGGGGTAGTCAGAGATACTTTCCAGCTCGCGAAAGTGAGTGACCACCGTAGTATGCTCGCGGATTAGCGTCAGCTCTTTCTCGCGCTGTTCCGCCAGCTGATTAAGTGGGTCGTGAATCAATACCGCATTTTCCAGATCCAGACGCCACGCGCGCGGGTTGAGATTGTTGCCGGTGATCATCATCCACTCATCATCAACCCAGATGCCTTTCAGGTGATAGCTGTTTTCACCATCTTTCCACAGGCGTACCGTCAGCTGACCGTTATCAACATAGTACTGCAGGCGGCTGAGGAAGCGACGCAGGTTGATCTCATAAAGATAGGGCAGGGCGCCGATCACTTTAAAGGGCTCAGACGGCGGAATATAGAAATCGTTCGCCGTCTTATCACCGACAATAATCTCGACATCCTTGCCCTGACGCAGCAGATGGATCAGGTTACGCACCAGAATGGCGGGCAGATTAAAGTAAGGTGTGCAGAGCGTCAGCTTCTGCTCGGCGCAGGGCATCAGATGGAAAATAGTTTTATTAAGTAAGCTGCGCTTGCCCAGACCCACCAGCGGCGTCACCGCCAGCGTATCGTTGCCGGCATCACCGGTAAAATGATAATGAAAACTGCGCAGCTCGCTGCGAAACTGACGCGTCTCGTTTTTGATTTCCGGGCTGGAAGGGCGCTCAGCCTGATCGAGGCGGTTGACCGCGTCAGACTGTTTCAGGTTTTCATCGATCCACTCATACATCGCATTCGTTAACTGCGGATTACGAATCAGCTGATAGCGATCGTAGCGGTACCGTTCATGCTGATGCAGATAGACATCATTCAGGCTGGCTCCGCTGTAAAGCAGCGTATCGTCGATGATAAAACCTTTGAGATGCAGGACGCCCAGCGCTTCCCGCGTATTAACCGGAATGCCATAAACCGGAATGGCAATATCCGGATGCCGGGTAGCCATCTCGCAGTACCAGTCAGCATTGGTCAGGCCACGCGCCGCACCGATACGTCCACGCTGCGCACGATGCCAGTCCACCAGAATGGCGATATCCAGTTCCGGACGAGCCTGACGCGCCGCATACAGCGCCTCCATAATACTGCGGCCGCCATCGTCATTTTCCAGATAGAGCGCAGCAATACAGATGCGTTTTTCTGCCGCTGCAATTTTTGCCAGCAGCGTTTCGCGAAACTCAGCGGGCGAAAAAAGCGTGGTCACATCCGACACAGATTGTGACAGTTTAGGCAGCTGTGCGAGGTGTTGTTGGTGTTTATTGCGTTTAAATTTAGACAACATCACAGTGCACTTCTTCTCTGTTCATTTGTATGGCCTTTTGCCATCAAATCATGATCCTAACGTCAAATAATAACATCAACTCACCTGTTGAGGAGGATTTTTACCGTTCTCTACAGGCGGCGTTACGACGTCAATCAACGGTAAATTAAGCGTGACAATGCCATCATCAAGCTGAATATTCACGCGAAAGTTAAGTTTGCGCGCCAGCGTAATCATGCCGCTATTGTGCGGCATGGTTATACCGTTCAATTGTTGCAGACCGTGATCGCGGGTATAGCGAATCATCTTCTCCAGCAGCCGTCGTCCCATACCCAGCCCTTTGAGATCGGAACGAACCAGCACTGAAAACTCGGCATCGACATTATCAGCGTCAGATATCGCGCGGGTAACGCCGATAATCTCTTCAGCGCCTTCCCGCTGGCGTACCGCCACAATCGCCATTTCGCGGTCGTAATCTATCTGCGTCATATTGGCTAAATCATCGTGGGTGAATTCGCTGATTTCACTGAAATAGCGGTAATAGAGATCTTCTTTAGTCACCTGCGCAATAAAAGCGCGCAGCTGCGGCTCATCCTCAGGCAGGATTGGGCGAAACAGGCAGTGCTGGCCATCTTTCAACTCAACCTGCTCCTCCAGATGCTGTGGGTAAGGGCGGATAACCAGCCGCGCCTCGCTGTCGCCGCTAAAAGGGGCCAGCTGCAGCGTGACGTCAATAAGGGTAAAGGTTTCTGCCGATGCCAGCAGCGGATGAATATCAAGCCGCTGGATCTCCGGACAATCCACCACCAGGTTTGATACCTGTACCAGCAGCTGGCTCAGCCCGGCGATGTCGAGCGGATGCAGCGCGCTGCGGCTGCGGATCTTGCCGCTTTTTATCGCCTGAATCACCAGATAGCGCGCCAGCGTCATATTCAGCGGCGGCAGCGCTACGGCGGCCTGCTTATCAGGCTGCCATTCAGCCCCCCCTTCGCCGAGCAGGATAATCGGGCCAAACAGCGGATCCTGGTCTACCACTACGCGCAGCTCCTGAGCGCCAGCCCGGCTGGCCATACTCTGTACCAGCAGGCCATCGACGCGCGCCTGCGGATGCGTGCTGCGCACGCGCTCAAAAATAGCCTGTGCGGCCTGTTTCACCTCGGCAGCGCTGCGCAGATAGAGCATCACACCCTGTACCTCAGATTTATGGGCGATATCGGGCGAGCGCAGTTTGAGGGCGACCGGATAGCCCGTCTGTTCAGCAATAGTGACCGCTTCCTGACTGTCGCTGGCGATCCAGCCGGGCAGCGTTGTCAGACCATAAGCCTGCATAACAGGCTGCACCTCATGGGTATCCAGTGTGGTCACACCGCGGTCAAGTGCCTGCTGCAGCAGCTGATGCGCTTTAGCGCTGTTTTGCTGCAGTCCCGGTGGCAGCGCCGGCGTTTCCCGCAGCTGCTTCTGGTTACGGCGATACTCGACCTGATGCATAAACGCGGTCACGGTGCCTTCCGGGGTGCGCCAGGTCGGAATGCCGGCCTGGGTAAAGGCGCGCCGCGCCGCCTGGGATGAGGATTCACCGCACCAGTTAGTCAGCAGCGTGATCTGCCTGCCGCGCGGATGACGCGCGAGTGCAGCAATAATCTGCTCCGCCGTCTCGGTCGCTGGCGCAACCGCGCTGGGGGAGTGAATAATCATCAGGGCGTCAAAATCATGACTGTCGAGCAGCAGTTCAATGCAGGCAACGTAGCGGGCAGGTGTGGCGTCATCTTTTAAATCCAGCGGGTTTCCCCGGCCAGCGCCCTCCGGCAGCAGTGAGGCTACTCTCTGTCGCATCGCCTCATCCAGCGAAGCCAGCTTACCGCTGCGCGCATAGAGCGCATCCAGCGCCAGAGCAGCCGGCGCAGCGCCGTTGCTGACGATCATCAGGCGCTCGCCGCGCAGCGGACGCATGTGGCTGAGTGATTCAACCGCAGAGAAAAGTTCATGCGTATCCTGCACGCGCAGCAGGCCGGCGCGTTGTATTGCGGCATCCCAGGCGGCATCCAGGCCGCTCAGGGTGCCAATCATCGCCTGCGCCTCCCGGCTGCGTCCGCTTTTGATGACCAGAATAGGCTTATTGCGTGAGGCGCTGCGCGAGGCGGAGACAAAACGCCGGGCATCGCTCAGGTGTTCCAGGTAGAGCAGGATAGCGCTGGTTTTCGGGTCGCGTGCCAGAAAATCGAGCACGTCATCGACATCGATATCGAGGCTGTCGCCCAGCGCGATAAACCAGGAGAAGCCGAGATTCCGCTGCTGCGCCCAGTCGAGGATGGTATTTGAGACCGCGGCAGACTGTGAAACAAAAGCAATACGCCCTTTAGCGATGGGCACCGGCGAGAAGCTGGCATTCAGCCCCTGCCACGGGGCCAGCAGTCCAAGACTGTTAGGGCCGAGCAGGCGAATCTGCCACTGGCTGGCGCAGGTTTTCAGCGTCTCAAGCTGGCTGGCGGGTGAGGAGAGAATAATGCAGGCTCTGCAGCCTTTTTCGCCCAGCTGCTGCAGCAGCTCGGGATTGCGCTTTGCATGGGTGCAGATAATGGCCAGATCGGGAGCAAAAGGCAGACTGGCGATATCGGGCCATGCCAGCACGCCCTGTACCGCCTTATATTTTGGCGTAACCGGCAGCACCGGGCCGCTAAAGCCGCCCGCCAGCAGGTTGCGCATCAGGAAATAGCCGGCACGCCCCGGCGTTACCGAGGCGCCAATTACCGCAATCGATTTAGGTCTTAACAGCGCTTCCAGTCCACGTTGACTCATCATCCACTCCTGCTGTCGGGATTGGCATGATTGTAAACGCTTTTACGGCGAAAACCGATTTGCTGCTGTCAGGCTGCGAGCCAGCTTCAGTTTTCGCTGCTGTTTAACGCCTGCGGCGTATGAACCGGATGATGCGGTTTGCCTGCAAGGTAGGCGTGACGGAACTGTTCAAAGTGCTGCTGCAGGGCGCTGGCGGCCACGTTGTCACCCGCCTGAGCAAGCAGCGCTGCGGCGACCTCTGCCGTGCAGTGCTGTCCTTCGCCGTGCGCCTCCCGCAGGGTGTAGCGCGACGGGGTGTTCACGCTCAGCGACATCACCGGAAAATGGTCCAGCCACGGGCTTTTACGAAACATTTTGCGCGCCTCAGACCAGGTGCCATCCAGCATAATAAACAGTGGCGGTTTACCGCTGATCGGCGGCACAGTCAGCACCTCACGTCCGGGATCGGCATAAGAGGCGGGGAACACCACCACCGGCTGATAGTCGCTGCTCTGCACTGCTGCCAGCAGCGCCGGGTCAGGCTCCGTTCGCGACCAGCCGAAGGCGAGGGTATCCGGCAGCACATCGGCAATCAGGCGTCCGGTATTGCTGGGCTTCATCGGTTCAGTGTCGAACATCACCAGGCAGAAGCGGCTGCGCGACTGCTGCGGCTGCAGCGTGGCACACAGGCAGTGCCTGTGCGGCAACAGACAGCGCTGACAGCGCACAACGCGATTACCGCGCGCGAGAAAGGGCCGCGTAGCGCGGGCCAGACGTTGCGCCCGTAAGCGCAGAACAGCATTTTCAGACATAGACAGGCAGGGCAGGAAAAACGTCAGTGTAATAGAAGGGGGAAAGCAAGGCCAGCAATCTGCTGGCCTTCAGTGACTACAGGGTTTCGTCGAGCCACTCATTAAACGGCGTTTTCGGCATCGCTCCATTCAGCATATCGACCATTTCGCCCCGTTTAAAAATCATGATGGTCGGGATCGTGCGGATACGAAAACGCGTGCTGAGCGCCTGCTCAGCTTCCGTATTGACTTTAATAAAACGCACTTTGCCGCTGCGTTCGGCCGCAACTTCTTTAAATACGGGCGCAAAGTTCACGCAGGGGCCGCACCACGGCGCCCAGAAGTCGATCACGACCGGCAGGTCATCCTGCAGATATTTATCCAGCGTAGCGGCCGTGGCATTAATCACCTCGCCGTTGAAAAGCGCTTCGCCGCAGCGACCGCACTTTGCACCGTCGGCCAGACGCGCTTCGGGAACGCGGTTAACTGCCTGACAGCCGGCGCATACAGTATTCATTGTCATCTCAAACCGGTCCTGTAAATCTGATGATAGAGTCGTATTATGAAAAGGCTGGATGCTATGCTCAATCTGGATTACCCAATAGGTTCAATAGTTGATAGCTAAGCGCTGGCACATCAGGTAATCTTCGCGCTCTCAATGCTGGAGGAACAGATGAACGACGAATTTAAAGGCAAAAGCGGCAAGGTAAAAGTGATGTATGTACGTGAAGAGGAGGGCGGCAGTAAGCCAAATCCGCGTACCGGCAAAGGCGGCCGTCCTGCTGCGCGCCAGGAAGATAATCGTCGCTCTGCTCCCCGCAGCAATCGCAACAATGACGAAAGCGATCGCGCGCGCGCGCCGCGCAGCGGTGACGATTCCGGTCGCTCACGCAGCCGTGACGACGCTGGCCGCTCACGCGCGCCGCGCAGCAGCGATGATGCCGCACGCGGCCGCCGCACGGATCGTAATGACCGTAGCGAGCGCAGCAGCCGCCCTGAGCGTAACGACCGCGACGATCGCGGCTTCAGTGATTCACCGTGGCGCACCGTATCCCGCCCGCCGGTTGCCGCTGCCGGCAGCCCGGCGGATGACGCCGCTGACGCGAAGCCGGTGATCGATTCCGAGCAGATCCGCCGTCAGCGTCAGGAAGAGACGCGCGTCTATGGCGAAAACGCCTGTCAGGCGCTGTTCCTGAGCCGTCCGGAGAGCATCGTGCGCGCCTGGTTTGTCCAGAGCGTTACGCCGCGCTTCCGCGAAACGCTGCGCTGGCTGGCCGCAAACCGCAAAGCGTATCATGTGGTTGAGGAGGCTGAGCTGGCGAAAGCGTCCGGTACCGAACATCACGGCGGCGTCTGCTTTATTATCAAAAAGCGCAGCGGCATGGCGGTATCAGAGTGGCTGAAAAAGGCCGAGCGTAAAGATTGCGTTCTGGCGCTGGAAGATGTCAGCAACCCGCATAACCTGGGCGGCATTATGCGCAGCTGCGCGCATTTTGGCGTGAAGGGGCTGCTGGTGAACGACGCGTCGCAGCTGGAGTCGGGCGCCGCCGTGCGTACTGCTGAAGGCGGCGCTGAGCACGTACAGGCGATCAACGGCGAAGATTTCGCTGCAAGCCTTGATGCGTTCCGCAAGGCGGGCTACACCATCGTGACCACGTCGAGCCATGAGGGCACGCCGCTGGCGCGCGCCGAACTGCCGGCGAAAATGGTACTGGTGCTGGGTCAGGAGCGGGAAGGGCTTTCAGACAGCACCTTCCGGCAGGGTGAACTCAACCTGTCGATTGGCGGAACCGGCAACGTCGAGAGCCTGAACGTCTCGGTAGCAACCGGTATTCTGCTGGCCGAATGGTGGCGTCAGAACGCATAAAAAAACGGGCCATAGCGGCCCGTTTTGCATGGTGGCGGCTTAGTGCGCGCCACCCCCTCCGCCGCCTGCACCAAATGGCGGACGGGCAAACCATACCAGCACCAGCAGAATCACAAACACCCCCGCAGACGCCCAGAAAATCTCATTGGCTGAAATAATCAGGCCCTGATTAGTGATCTCCCGCGCAATCCACGCAGACGCCTGCTGGTGGCTCATGCCCATGCCTTCCAGCTGCGCATACATCTCCTGCGAATTCTGGTTGTAAGGATTGACGGATTCGCTCAGATAGCTGTGATGCATCGACTCGCGGTTGGTCCACAGGGTCGTGGTAATAGAGGTTCCGATCGATCCTGCCAGCGTACGCACAAAGTTAGAGAGGCTGGAGGCAGCGGCGAGGCGCTCCGGCGGCAGTCCCGACAGCGTAATGGTGGTCAGCGGCATAAAGAAACAGGCCACGGCAAAGCCCTGAATAAACTGCGGCCAGGCGGATGCGCCGAAGTCCATGCCGGGCTCAAAGGTGTAGGCGCGCCAGTAGAAACAGACGGCGTACATAATAAAGCTAAAGGTCACCAGCCGGCGCATATCGAGCTTGTGGGCGAACCGGCCAATAATGGGTGAGAGGATCACCGGAATAATTCCGACCGGGGCAGATGCGAGTCCGGCCCAGGTGGCGGTATAGCCGTAAACCTCCTGCAGCAGCTGCGGCAACAGAACAATGGAGCCGAAGTAGAGCATGTAGGCCAGGCTTATCGACAGACAGCCGATGGTGAAGTTGCGCATTTTAAACAGCGACAGGTCAACGATCGGATGATCGTCCGTCAGCTCCCACACCAGCAGCACCGCCAGCGCTACCACGGCCACCACCGTCAGCACGATAATCTCTGTCGAGCTGAACCAGTCGAGCTCTTTACCGCGATCCAGCATCACCTGCAGCGCGCCGATGCCCACCACCAGCAGTACCAGACCGACAATATCGATCGGACGGATCTCGGTTTTGGTTTCACGGCCGCGCAGCGTCTGCAGCGTCAGCATCACCACCACGATGCCAATCGGCACGTTGATAAAGAAGATCCAGCCCCAGTGATAGTTATCGCTGATCCAGCCGCCCAGGATCGGGCCGCAGATTGGCGCAACGATCACCGTCATCGCCCACAGCGACAGGGCAATACTGCGTTTAGCCGGGGGATAGTTACTCAGCAGCAGGCTTTGCGACAGCGGGATCAGCGGACCGGCTACAATCCCCTGCAGAATACGGAAAAAGATCAGCATCTCCAGGCTTTCTGACATGCCACACGCCCAGGAGGCGAGTGCAAACAGGATTGTTGCCCAGGTGAAAAGCTTCACTTCACCGATGCGCTTTGCCAGCCAGCCGGTAATCGGAATCGAGATGGCGTTAGCCACCCCGAACGAGGTGATAACCCAGGTGCCCTGTGAATTTGACGCGCCCAGATTACCGGCAATGGTCGGGATCGCCACGTTGGCGATAGTTGAGTCGAGCACCTGCATAAATGTCGCCAGCGATAGGGCGATAGTCATCAGAACAAGTGGCGCGCCCTCAAGCGGTTTTTGTGCCATAACAGTCTCCGGCGGATCAGCCCGCGTTGGCACGAACGATAGCGGTAATCATCTGGTTGACCGGCGCAAGATCAATCGCCAGCGCGTTGCTCTCATAGGCGGCCTGCGGACGAACGGCGCCAGCCAGCACTGCACCCTCTTTGTTCTGCGTATCAACCTTCACCAGAGTCGAGAGTCCGATGCGCAGCGGATGCGCCGCCACTTCATCCGGGTTCAGTTCAATACGCACCGGCAGGCGCTGTACGACCTTGATCCAGTTGCCGGTAGCGTTTTGTGCGGGCAGCAGCGAGAAGGCGCTGCCGGTTCCCATATCGAGCCCCGCGACCTTGCCGTGATAGACCACATCATCACCATAGATATCGCTGACTACAGTTGCAGACTGGCCGATGCGGACGCCGGCAAGCTGCGTCTCTTTGAAGTTGGCATCTACCCACAGGTTGGTGGCGGGCACTACGGCCAGCAGCGGGGTGGTGGTGGAGATTTGCGAGCCGACCTGCACGCTGCGGCGTGAAACATAGCCATCAATCGGGCTGCGTATATCGGTACGCTGCAGATTAAGCCAGGCGTCGCGCAGGGCAGCGGCGCTCTGCTGCACCGCAGGCTGATTTTCCAGACTGGTATTCAAAATCATCGCCTGGTTGGCGTTATATTGCTGCACAGCGACGTCAAGCTGCGCTTTAGCGGTCGCCACGGCGTCACGCGCGTGCTGCAGCTCTTCACGGCCAATCAGATTTGAGGCGCCCAGCGGTTCGCGGCGCTTCAGATCGGCTTCAGCCTGGTCCAGTGCCGTCTGCTGGAGCTTGATAGTGGCCTGATACTGCCTGCCGTTGATCATCAGCTGATGCGTCTGCCGCACGCTGGTGGCCAGGGCGGTCTGCGCTTTTTCAAAGGCCTGCTGCGCATCGGTTTTGTCCAGTGAGACCAGCACGTCGCCTTTTTTAACGCGATCGGTATCATCAAACCATACTTTGTTAACGCTGCCGGAAACCTGCGCCATCACCTGCACCTGATTGCCTGCCACATAGGCATCATCAGTCTCCTGAAAATGACGCAGTACCAGATACCAGTAAGTCAGATAGCCAATACCGGCCACAATAAACACGACAGCCAGCAGGATCAGCGCAATTTTACGCTTCTTCTTCTTGTTTGCAGGCTGTTGCGGGCTTTGAGCTTCCGCTGTCGCACTCATGTCGTTCTCCACGTTTGCCATAAGTCGGGGTGTGCTGATCCATCAACACGGTAACCCGAATCGAAAAAGCCAGCGCAAAAGGCGCTGGCCAGATAAAGGAAAATTAAAATAGCGATTTCGGCAGGGGGTTGTGTCGCACTTCTTGCTATTAGCGAGAGAGTGAGGCGATAACCTGATCTTCGTCCATTTTGTCCAGACGGTTAAGCAGCTTGCGCGTGATGGCTTCCAGCTGCTCCTGCTCAGTGGCGCTCAGGGACGACCAGAGATACTGCAGGCTCTGGTGCTGGGGCGGCAGCAGCTGACGCAGAAACTCGTTGCCTTTTTCCGTCAGATGCAGATGCAGGCAGCGGCGATCGTTGTCGCTTTCACGGCGTTCGATCCAGCCGCGCTTTTCCAGTTCATCCGCAATGCGCGTGGCGTTGGTGCGTGAAGAGCCCAGTGCCGCACTCAGTTCTGATGGCTGAATGCTCTGGTTTTCCTGCGCATCCAGCGTGATCAGCGCCATAAATAAGGTTTCGTTAATTCCCTGTGCCTTGAGCATCTTGTTGCGATTATCCAGCAGCTTGCCCTGCATATGCATACACAGGCGGGTCAGGATAATTTCCTGCAGCGGAAAATCTTTATGACGATTTGCCCGGACGTTCAGCATCTGCTCAATGGGAGTAAACGAACTTTCCATCTAAAAAAACCTCTTGATTGCAACGTAGAATTATCACATTCAGCGCGCTAACCGCTTCGCTGTGGAATAATTTCGAGAGTAAAAATAACTACAGTGAATAAGTACACTGCTAACGATATCAAACTCACCTGTTAATGGACAGCGCCGCTTACCGATTTACGCTGTTTTTCTTGCTCAGGCAGGCTCTGCGCTGGCGTTACGCCACCAGATTATCAGATTAAGTAGCGTCGCCAGGGCACCCGCCGCACAGACGCCATACCAGCCAAACAGATGAAAGGCGTTGGCCGAGATCACCGAGCCGAGCGCCCCACCGGTAAAATAGCTGGTCATATAGCCGGACGTCAGGCGATTACGCGCTTCGGGCATAGTGCGATAGATAACGCTTTGGTTGGTGATATGTACGCCCTGAACCGCCAGATCCAGCAGCACAATGCCGGCAATCAGCGCCAGCAGGCTGCTGCTGCCGAGTGCGGTAATACCCCAGGAGATCAGCATGATTACCAGTCCGGCGCTGGTGGTGAGTTTTGCTTTGCCCCGGTCTGCCAGTCCGCCCGCCTGCCGCGCCGCAAGCGCGCCTGCAGCGCCTGCCAGACCCAGCAGGCCGATCTCGCCCTCGCTGAAATTCCACGGCGGTGCAGCGAGTAGAAAGGCCATTGAAGTCCAGAGCATGCTGAAGTTTGCAAAACTCAGGCAGCCGGTCAGCGCCCGGGTACGTAACACCCGATCGGCGCTGAACAGTGAGAAAATTGAGCGCAGCAGCTGCAGATAGTTAAGCGGCACGCGCTGCTGGTAGCGCGGCAGATAGCGCCACAGCGCCAGCGCCATCAGGATCATCAGCACGCTAGCGCACCAGTAAACGCTGCGCCATCCGGCAACCTGAGCCAGCGCGCCG
>Ga0209370_1002496_pt1 | contig 13137 bp, 13 predicted proteins | sample AgamicAtPrz_FD_187164 | JGI IMG/M metagenome (GOLD analysis project Ga0209370, IMG submission 187164) | Agave microbial communities from Guanajuato, Mexico - At.P.rz (SPAdes) (version 2) | ecosystem: Host-associated > Plants > Phyllosphere > Phylloplane/Leaf | place: Guanajuato, Mexico... | reverse complement strand
CATCGCGTACGCCCGTTCCGTCGGCTGTCGTCAGCCGCCTTCGAAGCGAAGGAGTGTAAGCATCAAACGGTTCTTCACTAAGAACCAATTGAAGAATTTCGATGGAACCACTCGTTGCATCGATACGTACCGATGCGACGCTTGATCCGGTTTGGCAGGCCACATCGCGCGCGGGGTGGGCGCGATTCAGTGTGTGTCGCGGGCGGCTTCGTCCCGCCACTTCGCCGGCACGATTGCGCGCCATTCTCGCAGCAGCAGGTTTTTCACGGCGTCGGGGTGCGCAGCCGACAGGCGCACCAGCACGATCGGCCAGCCGACATAGTGATCGGTCACGTAATACACGTCGGGCGCCGACTCGATCAGCCATGCGCGCTCGTCCGGGCCGACGCCCTTCACGACGAGCGTGTCGCCGTCCTCGCGCAGCCGCGCGAGCAGCTTGCCTTTCACCTTGAGCGCGGGCGTGCCGTACGACGTGCCTTCCTCGACGCCGCGCCACGCCAGTGCGATCTGCCGGACTTCGTCGAATGTCACGATGCCTCCCCGACCGTGCGTCGATGGTTGACGGTCCCGCCACCCTACCGGAAACCGCGCGACGCGCCCAGCCGGGTGGCGCTATCCGCCGGCCGCGCGCGCGGCGGCCGGCGCACGCCCGGTGGTCGCGACGATCGCGAACGCGATCGCATTCGCGGCGGCGCTGGCGAGGATCGGCACGAGATAGCCGCCGCCGGCGTCGTAGATGAAGCCGGCCGCGGCCGGCCCGATCAGCGTACCGAACGCGACGCTCGTGTACAGGATGCCGATGATCGCGCTCACGTTGCGCCCGCCGAAATAGTCCATCACGACCGCCGGCAGCACGGCGACCCAGCCGCCGTAGAACACGCCGAACACGAGCGCGAACCCAGCCAGCGTCGCGACGCTGCCGGCGCCCGCCCATGCGACCAGCGCGACGGCCATGCCGGCAAACATCGCGAGCAGCGACGCGCGGCGGCCGAAGCGATCGGCGAGGCCGCCGAGGAAGAAGCGGCCGGCCGTGCTGCCCACGCCGATCGCGCCGAGCAGCAGCACGGCCGTCGACGGCGCGACGCCATGATCGGCCGCGTATGGCACGAGGTGAACGAACGGGACGAACACGCCGAACGAGCAGACGAGGCAGGCCGCGTAGAGGCTCGCGAACGGCCGCGACGTGACGGCTTCGCGCACCGTCGCGCCGGCATGCACGTTCGCGCCGGTCGACGCAGCAGCGGCAACGGCATGCCGACTGCCGTCGCCGGGTGCGTCGCCGTCCGGCAGCAATCCCCGCCGGCGCGGGTCGTTCTCGATCAGCAGCGACATGCCGGCTCCCAGCACGATCGCGAGCGCGGCCAGCGTGAAGTACGCGCCGCGCCAGCCAACCTGCGCGATCAGCGCGGACGCGAGCGGCGGCATCACCAGCGTGCCGACGCCGATCCCCGCGACCGCGAGCCCCGACGCGAACCCGCGCCGGCGCACGAACCAGCGCTGCACCGCACCGACGGCCGGCACGTACGCGCAGCCGACGCCGAACCCGACACCGAGCCCGTACGCGACATAGACCTGCAGCAGCGTATGCGCCGCGCCGGCGGCCGCGAGCCCCGCGCCGGTCAGCAGCATCCCGGCGACGGCGAGCCGCCGCGAGCCGAAACGATCGGCCAGCGGCCCGCTGACGATGCCGAAGCCGAAGTACAGGAAGCCGGCGAGGGAAAACACGAGCGAGATCTGGCCGCGCGACGCGGCGAAATCCCGCTGCAACGATTCGACGAACGCGCTGAACGTATACGCGCTGCCGAATCCGACGAACGTGACGGCGAACGCGGCCGCCACCACGTACCAGCCGTAGAAAAGGCGCGACGCGCCCGGGCGGTTCATGACGATGCTCCTCTCCGGTTCGACCGGCCGCTGCGCGGCAGCCGGATTGCCCCGTGGATATAGTTGAACTATGTTGATCGCATCGGCCGCCGACAGGCTGCCGCGAAACAGGCGATCCGATGCGTCAACGGTACTCGCGCGTACGCGTCGCCTCAAACGATATTTCGTCGACCTTTCGCTTTAGAAAAACTGAATGAATCGTTCCCGCCTGCCGCCGCTCAACGCGTTGCGCGCCTTCGAAGCCGCCGCCCGCCACCTGTCGGTGAAGTCGGCGGCCGAGGAGCTGTCGGTCACGCCCGGCGCGGTGAGCCAGATGATCCGCACGCTCGAGACGCATCTCGGCGTGCAACTGTTCGAGCGCGTGAACCGCGGCATCCTGCTGACGGCCGCCGGCCGCGACTACCTGCCACCCGTGCGCAACGCGTTCCGGCAGATTGCCGATGCCTCGCAGCGCGTGTCGGGCGCCGCCGACAGCGGTGTGCTGACGGTGAGCGTCACGCCGTTCTTCGCGTCCGCGTGGCTCGTCCCGCGCCTCGCGCAGTTCCGGCAGGCTTGCCCGGATGTCGACCTGCAGGTCGTCACGAGCCACGCCCTCGCGGATTTCGCGCGCGACGGCGTCGACGTCGCGATCCGCCACGGCCTCGGGCGTTACATCGGGCTGTGCAGCGAACGCCTGCTGACGGTGGAAATCGTCGCGCTCGCGTCGCCGGAACTCGTCGCGCGGCTCGGCATGCCGGCGACGCCGGCCGCGCTCGTCGGCTGGCCGCAGTTGCACGACGCCGAACGCAAGGGCTGGCACATCTGGTTCGGCGCGCAGCGGATCGACGATTTCGGCCCGCCGCGCGGCCCCGCGTTCGACGACTCGGGCCTGCTGCTGCAGGCGATCGTCGCCGGCCAGGGCGCCGGGCTGCTGCCGGCCGCGATGGTGCGCGGCGAGCTGGCGAGCGGCCGGCTCGTGCAGCTTGCCGACGTCGCGTGGCTCGACGATTTCGCGTACTACCTCGTCTATCCGCCGCATCACGCGGAACGGCCGAAGGTTGCCGCGTTCCGCCGCTGGATTCTCGATGCCGCGCAGGCCGACGGCGCGGCGTCGATGTCCGGCGCGGCGTAGCGTCGCGCGGGTCCCCGGCGCCGATCCGCTAACATGCGGCGCGGGCGATCGGCCCGACATCGCCCGACATCGATAACAACGAACCGAACGAGAGAGACCATGCGTGCCTTGCTCCGCCGCGCGACCCATGTCGCGACCCTGTCCGCCGTGCTGTTCGTCGCGGGCGCCGCGTTGCCGCCTCCCGCGCATGCCTATCGCGCGTCGCCCGGCTACGGCAACGAAGCCGATCTCGACCGTCACGACACGTATCGCAACCGCGACGGCGAAACCGTGCATGCGCCCGCGCATTCGAAATCGGGCCGCGCGCCGGACGGCGCGAGCGCGCGTTGCCGCGACGGCACGTACAGCTTCAGCCGCCACCGGCGCGGCACGTGCTCGGGGCACGGCGGCGTCGCCGCGTGGCTGTGAGCGCGGGTCGGCCGAATGGCCTGCGCCGCGCCAGCGGCAGCCGGCGGCGAAGTACAATACGCGCTCGCACCGCCGCGCCCCGCGCGGCACGCTCCGTACCGAATCCCCCGACGCCGCCACGCCCGCGCGCGCTGCGCGGCAGTCTCAACCACTTCTGACTTTCACACCGAAATGGCCCAATACGTTTTCACGATGAACCGGGTCGGCAAGATCGTGCCGCCCAAGCGCCAGATCCTGAAGGACATCTCGCTGTCGTTCTTTCCCGGCGCGAAGATCGGCGTGCTCGGCCTGAACGGCTCGGGCAAGTCGACGCTGATCCGCATCATGGCGGGCGTCGACAAGGACATCGAAGGCGAAGCCACGCCGATGCCGAACCTGAACATCGGCTACCTGCCGCAGGAACCGCAGCTCGACCCGACGAAGACCGTGCGCGAAGCCGTCGAGGAAGGCCTCGGCGACCTGTTCCAGGCCAACAAGAAGCTGGAAGAAATCTACGCGGCCTACGCCGAGCCGGACGCCGACTTCGACGCGCTCGCGGCCGAGCAGGCGAAATACGAGGCGATCCTCGCGTCGAGCGACGGCGGCAGCCCCGAGCAGCAGCTCGAAGTGGCCGCCGACGCGCTGCGCCTGCCGTCGTGGGACGCGAAGATCGAGCATCTGTCGGGCGGTGAAAAGCGCCGCGTCGCGCTGTGCAAGCTGCTGCTCGAAAAGCCCGACATGCTGCTGCTCGACGAACCGACCAACCACCTCGACGCCGAATCGGTCGACTGGCTCGAGCAGTTCCTGGTGCGCTTCCCGGGCACCGTCGTCGCGGTCACCCACGATCGCTACTTCCTCGACAACGCGGCCGAGTGGATTCTCGAACTCGACCGCGGCCACGGCATTCCGTGGAAGGGCAACTACAGCAGCTGGCTCGACCAGAAGGAAGAGCGCCTGAAGCAGGAAGAAGCGTCGGAATCGGCGCGCCAGAAGGCGATCAAGAAGGAACTGGAGTGGGTGCGCCAGAACCCGAAGGGCCGCCAGGCGAAGTCGAAGGCGCGTATCGCGCGCTTCGAGGAGCTGAGCAGCCAGGAATACCAGAAGCGCAACGAAACGCAGGAAATCTTCATTCCGGCCGGCGAGCGCCTCGGCAATGAAGTGATCGAGTTCAAGAACGTCAGCAAGTCGTTCGGCGACCGCCTGCTGATCGACAACCTGAGCTTCAAGATCCCGGCCGGCGCGATCGTCGGCATCATCGGCCCGAACGGCGCCGGTAAGTCGACGCTGTTCAAGATGCTGACCGGCAAGGAACAGCCGGATTCGGGCGATGTCGTGATGGGCCCGACGGTGAAGCTCGCGTACGTCGACCAGAGCCGCGACGCGCTCGACGGTTCGAAGACGGTGTTCGAGGAAATCTCGGGCGGCGCCGACGTGCTGACGGTCGGCAAGTACGAAACGCCGTCGCGCGCGTACATCGGCCGCTTCAACTTCAAGGGCGGCGACCAGCAGAAGATCGTCGGCAACCTGTCCGGCGGCGAACGCGGCCGCCTGCACCTCGCGAAGACGCTGATCTCGGGCGGCAACGTGCTGCTGCTGGACGAACCGTCGAACGACCTCGACGTCGAAACGCTGCGCGCGCTGGAAGACGCGCTGCTCGAATTCGCGGGCTCGGTGATGGTGATCTCGCACGATCGCTGGTTCCTCGACCGGATCGCGACGCACATCCTCGCGTTCGAAGGCGATTCGCAGGTCACGTTCTTCGACGGCAACTACCAGGAGTACGAAGCCGACAAGCGTGCGCGCCTCGGCGAGGAAGCCGCGAAGCCGAAGCGCCTGCGCTACAAGCCGATCAGCCGCTGACCGGCGCGGCCCGGGCGCCCGGCACCGCGATCACGCGGGGCCGGTGCCGAGGCGGGCCGCAACCGGCACGGCACAACGAAGAAGCGGGCTCATGGCCCGCTTTTTTTATCCCGCGTTGCTTCCCCGCCGCTTACACCAGCGCGCCCAGTTCGCGCAGGCGTGCTTCGGTCGCCGCCGCGCTCGTGTGATGAATGCCGTGCCAGCCGAGCGCCGTCGCGGCCGCCGCGTTGTGCGCGTTGTCGTCGATGAACACGAGCTCGTGCGGCGCGATGCCGGGCAGGTGCGGCTCGATCCGCGCATGCATCTCGCGGTAGATCGCCGGATCGGGTTTCACGAGCTTCACGCGACCCGACACGACGATGTCCTTGAACCGGCGCAGCACCGGGAAGTTGTCCCATGCATACGGAAACGTCTGCGCGGACCAGTTCGTCAGCCCGAACAGCGGCATCCCCCGCGCGTCCAGCCGGTCGACGAGGGCCGCGCCCTCTTCGAGCACGCCGCCGATCATCTCGTGCCAGCGCGCGTAGAACGCGCGGATCAGCGCCTCGTGCTCCGGAAACTTCGCGACGAGTTCGGCCGTGCCTTCCTCGATCGTCTGCCCGCCGTCCTGGCGGACCACCCAGTCCATCGCGCACACGTGCGTGAGGAACCAGCGGCGCTCGGCGGCATCGGGAATCAGTTCACGGTAAAGGTACTCGGGGCTCCAGTCGATCAGCACGCCGCCGAAATCGAACACCACTGCCTTGATCGTCATGCAAACTCCGTGGCGAGCACGTCCGCGAGCGGACGCGGCGTCACCGCGTTGCCCGACAGCGAATTGTTGTTCCAGATGAAGTGATGGTGCGCGACGATCTGCGCCGCCGACAGGTGGGCGCGCTCGTTCGTCGTGTGCAGGTCGGACACGACGGTCGTCCGGTAGCCGAGCAGCGCGGCACGGCGCGCGGCCGAATCGACGCAGAACTCGGTCGCATAGCCGCAGATCAGCACCGACCGGATGCCGTGGCGATCGAGCTGCGCCGCGAGCGGCGTGTCGTGGAACGCGTCGCTTGCCTGCTTGCGCACGCGCCAGTCGTCGCGACCGACGACCAGCCCCGCATGCAGTTCCCAGCCCGGCGTGCCGGGCACGACGTCGTCGTCCGCGTCGCCGTCGTGCTGCACGAAGCACACCGGCGCGTTCGCCGCGCGCGCCGCCGCCGTCAACCGGTTGATGCCCGACACCACGTCGTCGAGCCGGTACGCGGGCTGCGCCCGCTCCACCAGCCCGCGCTGCATGTCGACCACGATCACCGCAGTGTCCGCCATTGCTTGCCCTCGCTGTTATCGTCCGGCCGTCGTTCGATCGTTACCGAATCGTTGCCGGATCGCTATCCTGCCGTTGCCGCGCGTGGCGTCAGATCGGCTGCGTGCGCGCGTCGAGCCACGCCTTCGCGTCGCCGCTCAGGTGCCGGCCGACACGCTCGCGCACCGTCGCGTGATACGTGTTCAGCCACGCGCGCTCTTCGTCGTGCAGCATCTCGATCAGCACGCAGCGCGTGTCGATCGGGCACAGCGTCAGCGTCTCGAACGCGAGGAAATCGCCGAATTCCGTCTGCCCGGCCGCCCGGTTCACGACCAGGTTCTCGATCCGGATGCCCCACTGGCCGGGACGGTACACGCCCGGCTCGATCGACGTGATCATCCCCTCTTCCATCGCCGTGTACGGCTCGGCCGGCGCGTAGTGCGAGATGACCTGCGGGCCTTCGTGCACGTTCAGGAAGTAACCGACGCCATGCCCGGTGCCGTGGCCGTAGTCGAGCCCGGCCGCCCACATCGGCGCGCGCGCGATCGCGTCGAGCATCGGCGAGCGGATGCCGCGCGGGAAACGGGCGCGCGACAGCGCCATCATCGATTTCAGCACGATCGTGAAATCGCGCCGCTGCAGGTCGCTGACGGTGCCGACGGGTACGACGCGCGTGATGTCGGTCGTGCCCGTCATGTACTGGCCGCCCGAATCGATCAGCAGCAGGCCGTCGCCGGCGATCGTCGCGTGCGACTCGCGCGTCGCGTGGTAGTGCGGCATCGCGCCGTTCGCGTTGAAGCCGGCGATCGTCGCGAAGCTCGCCGACACATAGCCGGGGCGCCGGGCGCGCGCGGCAGTGAGCTTTTCCTCGATCGTCAGCTCGGTGATCGTCTCGCGATTCACCGCCTGTTCGAACCACGCGAAGAACTCCGCGAGCGCGGCGCCGTCGTGCTCCATCGTCACGCGCACGTGCTCGATCTCGGTGGACGTCTTGCGCGACTTCGCGAACGTCGACGGATTCACCGCCTCGACGAGCTTCACGCCGGCCGGCACGGCCTGGAGCGTGCCGAACGTCACGCGGCGCGGGTCGATCAGCAGCGTCGCGCCGTCGGGCAGCGCCGCGAGCGACGCGCGCGCGGCGTCGTAGGCGCGGACGTCGACGCCATCCTGCGCGAGCGACGCGGCCAGCGCCGGCGACACCTTGCCGTCGGCGACGAACAGCGTCGCGCGATCGGCGCCGATCATTGCGTGCGCAACGAACACCGGATTGAAGTTGACGTCGGCGCCGCGCAGGTTGAACAGCCACGCGAGATCGTCGAGCGTCGACACGAAATGCCATTGCGCGCCCTGCGCGTGCATCGCGCGGCGCACTTCGGCGAGCTTGCTTGCGCGCGTCGCGTCGGCCTGCGGCGCGACGTGCTCGAATACCGCGTCGCCGGGCAGCCCCGGCCGCTCCGGCCAGATCGCGTCGAGCAGGTCGACGTCGGTACGCAGCGCGATGCCGCGCGCGCTCAATGCGGCCGTCAGCCCGCGCGCGGCCGCGACGCCGAGCACGGCGCCGTCGACCCCGATCGTCGCGCCGGCCGCCACGTTCTGCGCGAGCCAGTCGACGTGCGGTGCGCTCTGCTGCCCGCCCGTCATCTTCATCAGCTGCACGCCCGTGCCCGCCAGTTCGGCGTCGGCCTGCACCCAGTAGCGGCTGTCGACCCACAACCCCGCGAAATCCGCGGTCACGACCAGCGTGCCGACCGAGCCCGTGAAGCCCGACAGCCAGCGGCGCGCCTGCCAGCGTTCCGGCAGGTATTCGGACAGATGGGGATCGGCGGACGGCACGAGATAGGCGGCCAGGTTCTCGCGGGCCATGGCGCCGCGCAGCAGCGCGAGACGGGCCGGCACCGGCGAGACTTCGGGGAGACGGGCATTCATGATTTCACCTGAGAGCATTCAGCGACGGGCCGACAGCGCGACCGTCACGGCTACGGCGAGGAACGCGACGCCGGTGCAGACCGGCCATTCGAGCGTCTCGCCATCGTAAAACAGTCCCGAGAGATTGCCGACCATGCGGGCGGCGGCCGCGCCCACGATGCCGACGAGCACCGCGATCCACCACGCCGGCCGGCCCGTGCGCCGCATCGGATGCAGCCAGCGGCCGAACAGCCCGACGGCCGCTCCCAGGACAAGGATTCCAAACCAGTTCATTCAACGCCTTCTATAAATTCAGATTCGTCCCATAGGCGTGAACGTTGCCAGCGGCTAGCATCGATTCATCCATCGAACCCGAGACCAGCCGGGCGCCGCGAACGTTCGAGTGTAGGGGCCGACTCGACGTTATGGCAAGCGCACACCGGCTGCCGTATTGAAGAAATCGTCATGCGAATCGCTCTGATCGATCCGGAGTCGCGCCATACCGCACTCCTGAACCGCCTGCTCTTCGCGGGCGGTCACGTGTGCCATGCGTTTGCGTCCAGCACCGCATTCTTCGAGTGGCTCGCCGCCGACAACACCTGCGACATGCTGGTCACCGGCCACTGGGCCGGCGACCAGCCGGCGCAGGAAGTCATTCCGCGCGCGCAGGCGGTCCTGCCCGGGTTGCCGGCCATCGCCGTGATGCAGTCGGCGCGCGAAAGCGAAATCGTCTCGTGCCTGCACGCGGGCGCCGACGATTGCCTCGTGCGCCCCGTGAGCGGGCCCGAGTTTCTCGCGCGCGTCAATGCGCTGAGCCGGCGCGCCGGCGTACGGCGGGCGCCCGCCCGCTCGCGCGAAATGTATGGCGAATACGCATTCGACGCGACGCATTGCCTCGTGCGTTTCGGCGACGCAATCGTTTCACTCACGCCGAAGGAGTTCCGTTTCGCGCAGTTGCTGCTCACGAACGTGTCGCGGCCCGTGTCGCGCGCCCATATCCTCGAAACGGTGTGGGGCCGCCGCCGCGACATGAAGTCGCGCACGCTCGACACGCACGCGTCGCGCCTGCGCAGCAAATTGCAGCTGCTTCCGGAGCGCGGCTACCGGCTGTTGCCGCTCTACGGCTTCGGCTATCAGCTCGACCGCGTGCCGATCGAGCCCCCAAATTCGCGGCCGCGCCACGCCGATGCCCGGTATGCAGCGAGTGAGGAAATCACCGAAACGCTATAATATGGGGCTAAACGATAGCCCTCGATATGCAACTCCTCACGATCGGAATCAACCACCACACTGCGCCTGTCGCCCTGCGCGAACGCGTGGCGTTTCCGCTCGAGCAAATCAAACCGGCTCTCGTCACGTTCAAGAACGTGTTTCTCGGCCCGCAAGCGCCCAATACGCCCGAAGCGGCGATCCTCTCCACCTGCAACCGCACCGAACTGTATTGCGCGACCGACGATCGCGCGGCCCGCGAAGGTGCGCTCCGCTGGCTGTCGGAGTATCACCGGATTCCGGTCGACGAACTCGCGCCGCACGTCTATGCGCTGCCGCAGTCGGAAGCGGTCCGGCACGCGTTTCGCGTCGCGTCCGGCCTCGATTCGATGGTGCTCGGCGAAACCCAGATTCTGGGCCAGATGAAGGATGCCGTTCGCACCGCGACGGAAGCGGGCGCGCTCGGCACCTACCTGAATCAGCTGTTCCAGCGCACGTTCGCGGTGGCGAAGGAAGTGCGCGGCACGACCGAAATCGGCACGCAGTCGGTATCGATGGCCGCCGCCGCGGTCCGCCTCGCGCAGCGGATCTTCGAAAAGGTGTCGGATCAGCGCGTGCTGTTCATCGGCGCGGGCGAAATGATCGAGCTGTGCGCGACGCACTTCGCCGCGCAAGGGCCGCGCGAACTCGTGGTCGCGAACCGCACGGCAGAACGCGGCCAGCGGCTCGCCGAACGCTTCAACGGCCGCGCGATGCCGCTGGCCGACCTGCCCACCCGCATGCACGAATTCGACATCATCGTGTCGTGCACCGCGTCGACGCTGCCGATCATCGGCCTCGGCGCGGTCGAGCGTGCGGTGAAGGCGCGCCGCCACCGTCCGATCTTCATGGTCGACCTCGCGGTGCCGCGCGACATCGAGCCCGAAGTCGGCAAGCTGAAGGACGTGTTCCTTTACACCGTCGACGATCTCGGCGCGATCGTGCGCGAAGGCAATGCATCGCGCCAGGCCGCGGTCGCGCAGGCCGAAGCGATCATCGAGACGCGCGTGCAGCATTTCATGCAATGGCTCGACACGCGCAGCGTCGTGCCGGTGATCCGTCACATGCATACGCAGGCCGACGCGCTGCGCCGGGCCGAAGTCGAGAAAGCGCAGAAGCTGCTCGCGCGCGGTGACGATCCGGCTGCCGTGCTCGAAGCGCTGTCGCAGGCGCTGACCAACAAGCTGATCCACGGCCCGACGAGCGCGCTCAACCGCGTCAACGGCGCCGATCGCGATTCGCTGATCGACCTGATGCGCGGCTTCTACCAGCACGCGCCGCGCTCGAACGACCAATCCGGCCACTAGCGCCGCCCGGTCGCCCTGCCGCCGGCCGGTCGTTGTCCTGCCGCCGGCCTATCCTTTCCGAATACCCCTTGCCCGGGAGCGCCGCTCCACACCATGAAGACGAGCATGCAACGCAAGCTCGACCAGCTTTCCACACGGCTGGCCGAACTGAACGACCTGCTGAGCCGCGAAAACGTCACGGCCGACCTCGACCAGTACCGCAAGCTGACACGCGAACATGCGGAACTCGGCCCGGTCGTCGAGCAATACGCGTTATGGCGCCAGTCGCGCAGCGACGAGACGGCCGCGCAGGAACTGCTCGCCGATCCGTCGATGCGCGATTTCGCGGAAGACGAAATCCGCAGCGCGCGCGAGGGCATGGCGCGCCTCGAGACCGAGCTGCAGAAGATGCTGCTGCCGAAGGATCCGAACGACGACCGCAACATCTTCCTCGAAATCCGCGCGGGCACGGGCGGCGACGAATCGGCGCTGTTCGCGGGCGACCTGCTGCGCATGTACCTGCGCTTCGCGGAACGCCAGCGCTGGCAGGTCGAAATGATGTCGGAGAGCGCGTCGGATCTCGGCGGCTACAAGGAAGTGATCGTGCGGATCGCCGGCCAGGGTGCGTATTCGCGCCTGAAGTTCGAATCGGGCGGCCATCGCGTGCAGCGCGTGCCGGCCACCGAGACGCAGGGGCGCATCCATACGTCCGCGTGCACGGTCGCCGTGATGCCGGAGGCCGACGAGATCGGCGAGGTCGAGATCAATCCGGCCGACCTGCGCATCGACACGTTCCGCGCGTCCGGCGCGGGCGGCCAGCACATCAACAAGACCGATTCGGCGGTGCGCGTCACGCACATCCCGACCGGGATCGTCGTCGAGTGCCAGGACGATCGCTCGCAGCACAAGAACAAGGATCGCGCGCTGAAGGTGCTCGCCGCGCGCATCAAGGACAAGCAGTATCACGAGCAGCATGCGAAGGAAGCGGCGACGCGCAAGAGCCTGATCGGCTCCGGCGACCGCTCGGAGCGAATCCGCACGTACAACTTCCCGCAGGGCCGGATGACCGACCACCGGATCAACCTGACGCTGTACCGGCTCGAGGCGATCATGGACGGCGATCTCGACGAACTGATCGGCGCGCTCGTCACCGAGCACCAGGCCGAGCTGCTCGCGTCGCTCGGCGACGCCGACTGAGGCCGCGATGTCCGACACCACCGCCGACGCGCTGCTGCGCGCATCGCCGCTCGACCCGGTCGATGCGCGCGTGCTGCTCGCGCACGCGCTCGGCTGGACCCGCACGCAACTGATCACGCGCGGCGACGCGCCGCTCGACGCCGCCGCCGTCGATCGCTTCCGCGCGCTCGAAGCGCGTCGCGTCGCCGGCGAGCCCGTCGCGCAACTGGTCGGGATGCGCGAGTTTTTCGGCCGCCCGTTCGATGTGACGCCCGACGTGCTGATCCCGCGCCCCGAAACCGAACTGCTCGTCGAAGCCGCGCTCGACGCGATCGACGGGCTGCCGCACGCCGCCGTGCTCGATCTCGGCACCGGCAGCGGTGCGATCGCCGTGTCGATCGCGGCCGAGCGGCCCGATACGCGCGTCTGGGCGCTCGACCGTTCGCCGGCCGCGCTCGCGGTCGCGCAACGCAACGCCGACAAGCTGCTCGATGCGCGGCGCCCCGGCGGCCCGCTGCATTGGTTGCAGAGCGACTGGTATGCAGCGCTGGATCCCGCGCTCGCGTTCGATACGATCGTCAGCAACCCCCCGTACATCGCGCAGCACGACCCGCACCTCGCGCAAGGCGACCTGCGTTTCGAGCCGCGCGGCGCACTCACCGACGACGCCGACGGCCTCAGCGCGATCCGCACGATCGTCGCGGGCGCCGGCGCCTATCTGAAACCGGGCGGCACGCTGTGGATCGAGCACGGCTACGACCAGGCCGAAGCCGTCCGCGCGATCCTGGCGTCGCACGGCTTCGTCGCGGTCGAATCGCTCGCCGATCTCGCCGCCATCGAACGCACGACCGGTGGCCGCCTGCCGGGCCGATGACCGGCCCGCCCGGTTGAAATCCGCTATCATTTCGATCTAACGCCCCGCAAACGCAAGGTCAGTCATGGACACCCAACAACGTATCAAGCAAATCGTCGACGAAAACCAGGTCGTGCTCTTCATGAAG
>Ga0209370_1002494_pt1 | contig 13147 bp, 15 predicted proteins | sample AgamicAtPrz_FD_187164 | JGI IMG/M metagenome (GOLD analysis project Ga0209370, IMG submission 187164) | Agave microbial communities from Guanajuato, Mexico - At.P.rz (SPAdes) (version 2) | ecosystem: Host-associated > Plants > Phyllosphere > Phylloplane/Leaf | place: Guanajuato, Mexico... | reverse complement strand
GGAAATGAGGCGCTTCCCCGGGGTCAAACTTCCCCGAATTGGCTGCGCTTCACTTCGGCATCCGGAATTTGCGCGTCAGCACGGCCGACAAGCTTGCGCGTTTGCCTATTAATCAGCGTTTCCCTAGGCTGCCGCCATCCGCGTCGCCCAGTTCACGAAGATCGCGAGTCCCGCCGGCGGCGTTGTCACGTTGGCGGGGTGTTCGCGTAATGTGATGCGATGACGACGAAAAGGAAATCGCTTTATCACGGCCACCGGTTCCCGGCGACGGTCATCAGCCACGCGGTGCGCTGATACTTCCGGTTCCAGCTCAGCCTGCGCGATATCGAAGAGTTGCTGTTTGAGCGCGGAGTGACGGTCAGCTACGAGACGATTCGCCGCTGGTGCGAGAAGTTCGGCGCGGGCTTTGCCCAGCGGGTGAAAGCGGCGCGCCGCAAGCCGGGTAGCACGTGGCACCTCGACGAAATGTTCGTCACACTGCGTGGCGAACCGTACCTGCTGTGGCGCGCAGTCGACGAGCGCGGCGCCGAACTCGACATCTTGCTGCAAAAGCGGCGCGACAAAGCCGCAGCCAAACGTTTCTTCAAGCGTGTGCTGCGTTCGAACCCGGTGCCCCGCAAGATCGTCACCGATCAATTGCGCAGCTATCCGGCGGCGAAAGCCGACATTCCGGAGCTGCTCAACGTGAAGCATGTGTTCGTCAAAGCTGCGGCCCGTGTCAACAACCGAGCGGAGAATAGCCATCAGCCCACACGGGAGCGCGAGCGGCGCATGCGAGGCTTTCGCGATCCGAAGCGTACGCAGGCCTTCCTCTCGAGCTTCGGTCCTATCCGGCAGCACTTCGCACTGAAACGACATTTGCTGCGCGCTTCTCTCTATCGCAAACACCTCGCGACCCGGTTTGCCGCATGGCGCGAATTTACCAACGTCACCCAAACTCCGTCGACTGGCTTCTGAGCCGCAGTGCGTTATGGATCGTCGTTGTCGAAGTCAGCCAAGTTGACAGTGCCCAAAGAGCGACAACGCAACCAGGCACGCAAGCGCACCCAACACCAGTTTCATCGAAAATTCTCCTTCCCCGACCGCAAGTCAAAGGCAGCTCACTTCGGTAAAGCTACCCGTCCGTATCGAGTTCGTCGATCAGATCCAGCTGGCCGGGAAGCGGGGTAGGTCGCGGCGCCGCGCGTTTCGGCCGAGGGTGGCCACCGCGACGCAGGCCACGTGCAACCGCCTGGACCTTGTGCCATAACAAGTCGGCATCACCTGGCGACAGATGCCCGGCCGCAACCTCGAGCGCGGCAACAAGCTCGTCGAGGTGAACTGATGCATCGGCGAGCACCGCGCGCGATCGCACCATCTCCTGGTTGTCTCGCCACGCGGATAACCACTGCGCCAGCTCTCGACGTTCGCTGCCGCTCAGTTGCTCGAGCAGCTCGGCCGGAACATCACCATCGACGCGAAACGTACCAACGACAATCTGCCGATCCCGCCGCGTCGCATTGTTATGCTCGACACGCAGCAGCTTGACTGACCGCCCCTGCTCGCGGATCTGCATGGGCTATTTGCTTTCCCAGATCCGCCCCAGACCCGCCGCGTGACACAGCAACGCCCATGCCGCATACGGAATAGGTGATTCGCCGCTGATCCAGCGGCGAATATGTCGGCCGCTTTTATCCGCAAGCCCCAAAAAATTCGCGGCCTGGCGGCCGGAAAACCCACACCGATCGACGACGGTCCGCACTTCCGGGCCCGTTGGAATCGTCCAAACCTCGCCAGGTCTCAGGCATTCCGCCCGAACCTGCACGTGATAGTCGTTCACTTCCATTCTCCATATCAGCCCCCGCGGCTTCGCCGCGGAGGAATCACGCCCGCCCCGCGATCACTTCGCGATCGCGGACCAGGCTTGACGACCCCATTCGCACCACATACGCCGTACCGGATCGTCCCTGTGCTTCGCACAGGGACCGGCGCTCTCCCTACGCCGGCTTCCGCCGGCGCGGGGAACCCGTGCGCCTCGATCCGGGCGCGACGGCGCGCGCGACCCGACATCGGTTCACAACAGCCCGATAGCTTGCAGGAAGGAGGGGCGTTCAGCCCCTCGCACAGGTGAGCGACTCGGGCGCATCAAGCGCGTACCGGGGCATTGCCCCGGATTATCGCACTCGCATTTCCGGCATCAACCGGGCGGTTTACGCGCACCATCCATCGCCGCTTGCTGTTCCAACGTCAGTTCGTCGACCCTGATTCGCTCGCGTCGATTCATGAACATCAGCGTATACGGCTCGGCCAGCGCACGCGCCGGTTTGCATAGCTTGAAGTCTTCGCCACTGTCCTGTTTGTTCCGCCAGAAGTTGATCGCGTTTTCGATATCCGTCAGCGTGTATTCCATGTCCCTATCGTCCCGACCTTGCGGCCGGAACGCCTGCTATGAATGTCAGTGAGTCGTCAGCGGCTCGGGTTCTTCGCGCAACGCTGCCGGCGAAACACCGAGAATCGCCACACACGTTAGACCGAACGCTTCGGCACTGGAAATCGCACGGCCACGTGCATCCTCATCGGAATGAGCCGACACCCTACAGTCCACCGGCACCGGGAACTCTTCGCACATCAATTTGAGCAAGTAATCCAGCATGATTCTCTCCAAAGCGCGCGCCGGTAAACGGCGCGCGATGTGACGGGATGGCCGTTAGTCGATAGCGCGGAAGATAGCGCTCATTTCAGGATGCGAAGCCGCGAAATCACGCAGCGCGTGATAGGCATCGATCAAGTGCCCGTTGTCGCTGAACAGTTCGATCATGTGCGACAACGCAAAGAGCGTTACGACGATGCCGAACGCCTCGACACCCATTTGCCCATCGTAGCCGTTCAGATGCCAGCTGACCGTCACGGGCACTTGCATCGCGGCAGGAGCAACATAGAAGCCGCCGTTCGACAGTTCAAAGAACAGCCAATGCCCGCCCGTGTAGTCGGGCGACAGACGACGCGCCCAATCGAAGAACATCCCTTCGCCGCGCAGATAATGGCGGCCGAGACGGGCGGGCAGAAAGCGCATGCGCAACTCTTCGACAACCAAGGTCGATTGAATCGGCGTTTCGGTTTGGTTCACGGTTTTTACTCCGGTAGTGCCCGCAGCGAAGTGCTGAGGCTCACTTCTAATGATAGGCTATTTTGCCCTATTGGATATTGATTTTATAAATCGCCGCTTGATGTTAACAGCGAAAATCAAACACATAACGGCTATTATGTCCTATTATAGTTATTGAGCCTCAGCACTTCGCTGCGGGCACTACCGGAGTAACGACCGTGAAATCTCAAGTATCGAACGCACCGACCGCTGCTATCGGCGCAGGCAAACCCGTTATCACCGTACCATTCGGCCAACTGACGAATTCCCCGTACAACGTGCGCCGCAAAGAGCCGACGAACATCGAAGCGATGGCGCAGAGCATCCGCGCAGCGGGCGCAGTACTGCAAAACCTGATCGTCCACGCCATCGAGCAGGATGGGCAGGCCGAACCTCTGTATGGTGTGTGCGCCGGGCGTCGCCGACAAGGCGGACTCGGATTGCTCTACAGCAACAGCGAAATCACGCACGACTTCCCGGTGCCGGTGATCGTCGTCACCGATGCCGAGGCTCGTATCGTGTCGCTGATGGAGAACGCCGAGCGCGAGGATATGGCGCTGGCTGATGTGTATGAGGCGATCCGCGACCTTCACGCGGACGGTGTGTCGATCGACACGATCGCCGAAATGTTCTCGTTGTCGCGCGTGACGGTCGAGCGCCGTCTGAAACTCGCGAACCTGTCGCCGGCGCTGTTTGCTCAATTCCGCGAGGACAAGATCGAACTGGCGCAGATGCAGGCACTGGCACTGACGGACGACCACGCCGAACAGGAACGCGTGTGGGCCGAGGCGCAGAAGGGGCAAAACTGGATGCGCACGCCGCGCTATCTGCGCGAGGCAATCACACGCGAGGAACTGAATGCGCAAGAAAATCCGCTCGCGATTTTCGTCGGGCTGGCCGTCTACGAGGCAGCAGGTGGCTACGTGCGTCGCGATCTGTTTGCCGAGGACGGCAGCGGCTACATCACGGACGCAGCGCTGTTGACCCGCCTTGCGTCCGAGAAGCTTGAGGAACAGGCAGCAGCAGTCACGGCCGAAGGCTGGTCATGGACCGAGACAATGCTCGAATTCGATCATAACGTCGTGTTCCAGTACGGCCGCGTGCATTCGACCGAGCGCAAGCCGACGCGTGCGGAAGCCAAGACGCGCAAAGCACTGGTTCAGGCGCTCGACGCGGCGACGCTCACCTACGAGGATGCCGACGAGGAAGCATCGAATCTGGACGAACTCGAACATGCGGTCGAGGCCGCACAGGCTCAACTCGACGCCTTCGATGAAACGCTGGTCGTATGGGCTGATGCTGACAAGAGCAAGGCAGGTGCCGTCATCGGTATTGATGACGACGGCCAGGTGCGCATCGAACGCGGCCTTGTGAAGCGGGAGAATCTGTCGACATCGACGCATGCCGGCGGCGACACGTCGACCACGAACGGCGCCGCGCCGAAAACGCGGCCCGTACATAGCGACAAGCTGTGCCGCCAACTGAGCGCACACAAAACCGCCGCTATCGCCGCCGAACTGGCGAAGCGCCCGGATATCGCCGTCGCCGCGTTGCTCGCGCGGATGATTCCGCCCGTGTTCGATGAGATCTACTTCCATTCCTACGGTCACGGCATGGGCATCGATGTCGCCGCCCGCAACCACCACGACAAGCTGCTGTCGGAAGCGGCCGACATGGCCGATAGCCCGGCATGGGCGCAGATCGACGCGGATCGCAAGAAGTGGGGGGCGATGTTGCCGCGCCGTATGGGCGAACTGCTTGGCTGGCTGCTGACGCAGGACGCCGACACCGTGTCGCACCTGTTCGCGTTTTGCGTCGGCGCGACGCTCGACGGTATCCAGTCGCGCCAAGGGCCGCACTCGATCAACGCGCTGGCCGACGTGCTGCAACTCGACATGACGCAGTACTGGCACGCGAGCGCAGCGCGGTATTTCGACCATGTGTCGAAAGCGCGAACGGTCGAGGTCGTCAAGGAAGTGGCCGGTGCCGAATCCGCCGCGCTCTACGAGAAGATGAAGAAGGGCGAAGCGGCGAGCGCGGCAGAGCGGGCCGTCGCGGACACCGGATGGTTGCCGGAGATTTTGACGAGCCGCGAGCTTCCGGGAAATCAAGCATGGCAAGGCGGCGACGACGAGGAAGAAACGGAAGAAGACGAAGCGATGGCCGATGAGGCTGAAGAGTAAGTAGTCGCGGCCCGCCCGGCTTGGGCGGGCCATAACCACCGGAGTACACCAACATGGCAAACGAAACTATCGACATCACGCCCACATGGGGCAACATTGGCGCGCTTTATGTGCGTCTCGCAGAGTCCCAAGAAGTGACGGCGATCCGGGGGATGCGTGCCGACGTTGCGCGTGCATTCGCTTCGGCCGAGGCATTGAAGGCGATCATGTCCACGCTGAACGACGATCAACGGGCAATCACCGCCCGCACGTTGACGGCCGAACTGGCAAAACAAGGCTACTGACATTCGCGCCCGTCCGGTCAAAAAGGCGGGCGCGTGTCCGACATCGACTAGCTTCCGGAGCACGACAATGAGCACGACAGCAGACCGTCTCTATGCACAAGCCCGTATCGTTCCGATCCAGCCGCAGAATCGCGTCAAGACCGTCAGGAAACTCGACAGCGGCGCGCTCGAAGTGACGCAATATAGCGGAGAGATTTTTACCATCGAGGCGACGGACGCGCTTTTTCAGGCGTTTGTCGTCTACACCGTCCTTAATCCCAATACCTGACGGCATCGCTCGCCCGTTAGGGCGGGCCTAATCGTCCAGGTTGAAAAGCGCCCGGTCCGCAGGACGAGATAACGCCTCATCCATCATCGCGCGGAAATCAGCATCGTCCCATTCACCGCGATCCACCCGCCGCAACACCGCCTCGCCAACCAGCATGATTTTGCGCTCGCGATCCGCGCGCGTTTGCTTGACCTGCTGACGCTGGGCCTTGGCGGCGACCTTGCGAGCTTCCTTGAATTCCTTAACTTTTTCGTCGGTCGCGGCGACACGTCGCTTGAGTAAATTCATTTCCGCTGCTGCCAGATAGGTTGGACAGAATGATAGCTCTGGTCGGCAATGAGCCGATCCAGTCGCTCTTTCGCGCTGTTGATCGCCGCAACCGGTGCGGTGCGCAATTGGTGATCGTGATGCGTGAGGATAGCGGCGCATAGTTCGACCGCATCGGCATCGAGTGCCCATTCGGTGCTGTCTTGTCCGTGATCGATGGCCGCGATGATCGCCTGTTCGGCAGCAATGAGCACTTCGGGCCGAATGGGAGAAACGTAGGCGTCGCCAATGAGCCCGGTCAGCACAATCATGACCAGTAGGGTACGCAGGTGTTCATGCGTTCCCTGCCGATTGCGCAACGCGGCGAGCGACGCGTGATAGCGAATCGACAGATCGTCGGCGTCGCGCCGAGTCATGGGCGACCACCAACGCTTGCTTTTGCGAGCCGATGCCGCTTGTCGAATCCGCGCAAAGGGAGGCGACTGTCTAGCCACTGGCGTTACCCTCGCGATATCGAATTACGTTAGCCCGCGACATTTTCCGGAAGGCGCTCGTCGGCAACCGGATCGCCCTTGCTGCCTCCGGTCTGTTTCTCAGCTTCGCGGTCGGCAATGAACGTGTCGCCACGCGTCTTGAGTTGCTTGAGCGCGGACGGGTCGGTTTTGGCCTGATCGAGCGCCCACAGCAACGCGCCACACAGCGTACCCCGGTCTACCGGGAAATCGAGCATTTCAACGATCCCGCCCAGCTCAATCAATTGGCGGGTGCGGGCCTTGCGCGCGGCTTCCTTCCGCTCGGCCACGACCCTGAGTGCCGCCACTTTTGCCTCTTCGGCGCGCTCGTTCAATTTCTCCAGTTTGACCAGTGCATCGAGGTCGCGCGATTCCTGTTTAGTCGGCTCCGCGATACTGGCGAGTTCGACCAACATCCGCTGCGATTCGGTCGGTGCCTTCAGGGCGTTGATGAAGGCGATGCGCTTGGTGAGCCATTGATCGATCGGCATGGATACCTCAAAGGTGAGAATTTTCAGGAAATGGATTCGGTGCCCGCCACTCGGTCTCGCGTCGGAAACACCACGTCGTATTGAGCAGTATGGTCGGAAAATCGTTCAATCTGGAACGCGTGCGCTGAAGGAAAACATCGGAATCCGGCACCAACTCCCATTGGGCGTTGATCTCCAATCCGCCGTCTGGATGGGCAAGTCGTGCGAAATCCAGTTGCCAACCGATCTCATTGGCGGCATTCCATCGATCGTACACCAGTCGCTCATACCGGAAAATCTCGTCCGCCGACCAGTTGTTTAATGCACGCAGGCGGGCCAGCGCTTGCTTACCGCGCCCCCGTGAATTGGCGAAGCCGAGATGAAAGCACAGAGAGCAGACCGAAATCAGATTTTCGAGCTTCTGAACGCCCATCACATACCAGTCATTTTTCCGGCACAGGTCGATATCGTCTTGATCCGGAAACGAATAGGACCAGAGTTCGTGCACGTCAAGCAAGGTTCGCTGGACCCCACAACACTGACAGACGTGATGACTCCGTTCGAGGATCAACTCACGCACTGTTTCCCAAGAACGCGAGGTGAGCAGATTCGCCAAACTGGCTCCCCACGACGTTTCCGGAATCAGATCACCACAGACGATTTTCTCTTCATCGAACAACACCGGCCGACGCTGCATGACCGCATCGGACGGCTGATCCCCTCTGAACAACAGCACGCCATCGAGCGAAAAAACACATCGCCAAACATCGGATGCACGTCATCCCACGATCTCACAGGCGGACGACTGATCAACGACGATAACGGCAATGGCGACGACATCGGCATCCCGAAGCTTCCCTTCCTGCAAGCTCGCAGCCCAAAATCCGCGCGGCAGCCAACATGGAGCGAGAGGCAAAGGCGCTTCCAGGGAGGATCGTAGTGACGAAACGGTCGAAGACCATTTCGTCACTACGCGCGGTTACTCGTTTCTATGCTAGCATAGAAACGACGCGAAACACCGTGCCCCCGCAATGCGCAGGCACATCAACCGCCCAAAGCGCAAGGAATCCCCGCTCGCATGTATCGCATGGAAGTGAAGCACGGCAAGAAAGGGCAAGCCGGACAACACAAGCGGTATCAGGATCGGGAAGAGCACTACGCTTACATTGCCCGCGAAGGGCGATTCGAAGAACGCGGCGATCTCGAACTCAGCGAGAGCGGGAACATGCCGGAGTGGGCGGCCAACAATCCAACCGTGTTCTGGGATATGGCCGATTGCTACGAGCGAGCCAACGGCCGGACCTATACGGAAATCGTGTTCTCGCTACCACGCGAGCTAAGCGCAGAGCAACGAATCGAACTAGCGCGCGAGTTCGTTCAGAACGTGCTCGGCGAGCGGCACGCCTATTCCTGGGCGATTCACGCCCCACTCGCCAGTGACGGTCTTGAGCAGCCGCATGTTCACCTGATGTTCAGCGAGCGCGTCAACGATGGTATCGAGCGCGATCCCGAGAAATTCTTCAGTCGCTACAACGCGGCCAATCCCGAGCAAGGCGGTGCCGGCAAGGATCGCTATTTCAACACGAAGGCGTTCGTGCGTGAGGTCCGGGAGGAATGGGCCGTCACCGCGAACCACTTCATGTCGCGACACGGCATCGAGGCGCGGATCGATCATCGCAGCTACAAGACGTTGGGTATCGAGCTTGAGCCAACCCGAAAGGTAGGCATCGCCAAATACGCCGGCGAGCGCGTCGCGATGGCCGAGACGCTGGCGCAGAACCGCGAGATCGCCAAACGCAACGGCGATCGGCTGCTTCTGAATCCGACGATCGGCGTGCACGCACTGTCTACGCTCAATTCTATTTTCTCGCGCCACGACGTCGAGCAGTTCGTGTTCCGGAATACGGATTCCGCCGAGCAGTACCAGCAGGTGCTGGCGCGCATGCTCAACTCGAAGGAATTGCTGGCGTTGGCCGCACCGGGCAAGGAAGGCGAATGGTTCACGTCGGCCGAACTGCGAGCGGTCGAAACCCGACTGGTTTCGCGCGCCGAGCGCATGGCCGGGATTGCGGTCGATCCGGTCGCCACGGCGACGGCCGACCAGGTACGCGATGCACGAAAGCTGAAGCCGGCGCAGTTGTCGGCGTTTGAGCTGTTGGTCGGCGATCGGCAACTTGGCGTCGTGAACGGTGCCGCCGGCACCGGCAAAAGCTACGTGATGGGCGCGGCTCGCGAAGCGTTCGAAGGTGAGGGTTTTCGGGTGCTCGGTGCGGCGTTGCAGGGCAAGACGGCCGAGGACATGCAGCGCGACGCCGGCATCTCGTCGCGCACGCTCGCCAGCTTTTTGACTGCGATCGAGAAAGGACATCTGACGCTCGATCCGCAGACGGTCGTGTTCATCGACGAAGCCGGGATGGTCGGATCGCGCCAGCTGGAGAAATTGCTGGGGCATGCGGAATCGGCTGGCACGCGCGTTCGCCTGGTCGGCGACGCGTGGCAGCTGCACGCGGTCGAGGCAGGTGACGCATTCCGGGCTGTCTCGAAGGAAGCGGAAAACGCCGGGGCGCTGGCCGGGCTCACGGAAATCGTCCGCCAGAAAGACGACTGGCAACGCGAGGCGTCGGTTGCACTGTCCAGGCACGATGTCAGCACAGCACTGAACGCGTACATCATGCACGGCTCGGTGTTCCTGCCCGAGTCGCTGGCCGCGGCCAGCGACGGTCTGGTGGCGTTCGCGCTCGAGGCGCGCGACGCCCATCCGGAAGATTCCCAGCTGCTGGTCGCGCACACCAATGCGCAGCGCGAGGGGCTGAACGCGGCGATGCGGACGGCACTTTCCGCGCGCGGCGAGCTCGGCGCCGATCAGCCTGTTTCGCTGGTGGCCGAGGTCGACGGCGAGCGGTCCGTGACGGTCGTGCCGTTCGCCGTCGGCGAGCGCGTGGTGTTCGGCCGCAACGATTACGGGCTGGATGTGCGAAACGGCACGCTCGGCGTGATCGAGAAAATTGCGTCGCGGCAGCACGACGGTGCGACGTCGCCCGAGCCCGGCTCGCTGCTATCGGTGCGCCTGGACAGCGGCAAACCTATCGTCGTCGACACCGGGCGATACGCGGATCTGGACTACGGCTACGCGCTGACGATCCACAAGAGTCAGGGCGTCACGGTCGATCGTGCGTATCTGCTGGCGACACCTTCGATGAACGCCGAACTGTCGTATGTCGGGATGACGCGGCACAAAAAGGAACTCGTCGTCGCGTCGGGCCGGGATGTGTTCGACGACGCGAAATCGCTGGTGCGGGGCTTGAGCAAGCCGGTCGAAAAAGCGTTCAGCGCGGCGCACGACGTGCGGCCTGTGATTCGTGACAACCCGGAATACACGCACCGGCAGACCTTTGCGAAACGCCGGGAAATCGCATTCGAAGCTGCGGCCGAGCGTCGGCGCGATCGATCGCCGGCCGGTTTGCGTGCCGAGCTGGGCGCCACGCTCGCGAAGGTTTCGGCCAAAGACGGTCCGACACTCGCGAGCGAACAGGCGCGTATCCGTCAGCTGACGACGGCGCTGCGCCGGCGCGATCAAGTGCAGCCCGGTGTGTCCTACGACGGCCGCGCATGGGATGCACTGGTCGCCCTGTCGGGCGAGACACGCGCACGCGAACTGGTCGACGCTGCCACCGCGCGACGCGAGCGCGAAGCGGCCGCCCGGTACCGCTCGGTCGAGCGGCCACTGTCGATCGCCGGCGAATTCGCGCAGCGTATGTCGAAGCGCGCCGAAGCGCGCGAGGCAGCGATCGCGGCACCGGCCGCACCGGTCGAAGTCGGACCGCCCAAGTTGCCGGCCGCGCAGCGCGACCAGTTCTCGTTGTCGGTCAATCGGTACGTCGACAGCTGGAACGACCTGAAGCGCATCCAGCGCAGCGGCATCGCGAGCCCGCCAAAGTGGACCAACGAGTTGACGGAAAACGGCCGACGACTCGACACGATGTGGCCCAGCTCACACGTCCATCTGCTGCAGGCGATCGAGCGCGATCGCGACACGCAGCGTGCATTGGCCCTGCCGAGCGGGAAGCCTCGCGCGGAGGCAATGATCGCCGGCATCGAACGGATGGGCCAGCGCGAATACGAGCGGCAGCACGGGCGAGCAGCCGACGGGCAACAGCGCGGCCTCGAGCGCGAAGGCCGCAAGCCGTATCAAGCGATGACGCCGGCCGAGCGTGTCGCGCGCCGCGACGAGTTCATGACGAACGTGGAAAACCAGGCGCAGTCGATCGACGAGCGCGAACGCCTGCTACGCGAGCAAGGCCGCAGTGTCGATCGCGGCAAAAAAGACTACGGCCGCGGCGACTGATCAGCAATCAGTGCAGCCGCCGCCAGGCCGACCAGAGTTCGGCCATCACGACCGGCATCGCGCCGTGCGAGCTGAGATTGGCGGGCGCGTCGGAAGTGGGATAGGCAAACACGCCGGGATCGTTCCGGATCAGGTGCAACAGCGTCGGTGAGTGTTTGCGCGACGCCTTTAACTGCGCAACCGCACGGTATTCAAGCTCGTGCAGCATGCGCCAGGTCAGCGGTCGGCCGGCGTAGCTCTGCCGGTGCTCATCAATCAGGCCCGCGGCCACAGCCGCGAGATCTGTCATTAGCCCTTCCCAGCCCGGGAATGCAAAAGCATGGTTGGTATCTTCGTCGTTTGTCGGGCGCATGATGTCCTCATGAGATAGCTGTATATCCATACAGTGTGCGCCGGGAGACCGGTAGAGATCAAGGGGTGAAAGTCCCCGACATTGCAAGAACTAGCGATTCACGATGTCCCCGAGTCATGCGTGGTCAACCGCGAGGCGGGCTGCGAAGCGTTGACAGGGGTGCTGATAGGCCAGCCATTGAGCCACGAAATGGATACATTCCCGAGTGCTGACGTACTACTGTATGCGGAAGGCAACACCGCGCGGTGCGCTATCGCGAGCGCTGCGTGGACTCGGCGTGGTCTGAGACCCTGGCATGTCAGTACGATCTCTACGCGGGAACCGGGAGATCTCCCATCTGGCCGCCGACGATATGGTCGAGCGGTCCGCATCGGGAAGGCGAGGAGCTGAAGCCGATGACGAACGGATGGGAGAAGTCGGACTCGCCCATAGTAGCGAAGAGGCTGGCGAACAAATCCGGGCAACCGGATGCGGAGTCAGTGGAGCGAAGGGGCGGGGCCAAGGGGAACACGGAATGGTCGCGCACGCGCCGGACGCAGAGCCGGATAAGCGTGTCCCAGAGGCTAGACCGTGTGCGCCAAGCCGCAAGGCAAAGGAAGAAGGAGAAGTTCACGGCGTTGTTCCATCTTATCGACCTCGACCTTCTGGCGACGGCGTTCTTCTGGCTGAAACGGAAGGCGGCGGCCGGGGTTGATGGCGTGACGTGGCACGACTATGAGCAAGACCTTGATCGAAATCTCGCAGACCTGCATGGCAGACTTCGCCGGCAGGCCTACCGGGCGCTGCCCAGCCGCAGGCGGTACATACCGAAGGCGGATGGCAAACAGCGACCACTGGGCATTGCTGCGCTGGAAGACAAGATCGTCCAGCGTGCACTGGTGGCAGTACTCAATGCTGTCTACGAGACGGATTTCTTGGGATTCTCATACGGTTTTCGGCCGCAACGCAGCCAGCACGATGCGCTGGATGCACTTGCGACGGGAATCGCTCGCACGAGCGTGAGCTGGATTCTGGACGCCGACATCAGCAGGTTCTTCGATACGGTCGACCACGATTGGCTGACTCGTTTCGTGGAACATCGCATAGGCGACCAGCGCGTGATCCGACTGATCCGCAAATGGCTGAAGGCGGGAGCGATGGAAGACGGGGTGATCGAGCCCACTGACGAGGGGACGCCGCAAGGGTCTGTCATTGTTGAAGTCCGTTAATTCTGCTACTGGGTGCACTAATTACGCTAATATCGCCTGTACCGCAGTACCTCAGAGCGTCGCTGTCGATATTTGCTGATGTTCGAGAGCAAACGATCCATGTTTTTTGCCTGCCGTGGAATCGATGCAGGAAT
>Ga0209370_1002481_pt1 | contig 13206 bp, 11 predicted proteins | sample AgamicAtPrz_FD_187164 | JGI IMG/M metagenome (GOLD analysis project Ga0209370, IMG submission 187164) | Agave microbial communities from Guanajuato, Mexico - At.P.rz (SPAdes) (version 2) | ecosystem: Host-associated > Plants > Phyllosphere > Phylloplane/Leaf | place: Guanajuato, Mexico... | reverse complement strand
TGGCGATATTGGGTGCAGGCCTTGGCGCCGGTGCCGGGCGTGGCGCGGGAGCCGGCGGCGGCGGCACGGGCGCTGGTGCCTGAGCAATCACCGCAGGAGCCGGCGCAGGAGCGCTGGGGCGCTGGTTGCGCTGGGCAATCAGGTCGCCGAGAGGGTCGGCCTGAGGGGCTGTTGCAATCGCCACCGGGGGCGGTGTCGTGATGGAGGGATTGTTCGCGGCTGGCGCGGCGGTCGAGTTGCCTGCGTCGCGCAGGCGTTCGCTGATCAGGGCTTCCAGCGGATCCACGGCCTTGGCGGGATAGAGATCCAGAACCAGCCGGTGCTTGTAGGGCGCAATCGGGGCCAGCGTGAAGACCTGGGGCCTGGCTTCCTGCTTGAGGTCGATCACCAGGCGCACCACGCCGGGTGCAAACTGGCCGACACGGATGCTGGCGATATTGGGATCGTCGGAGCGGACCTTGGCCACGAGCTCCTTGAGTGCCGGGTTCAGATCCAGGCCCTCGATATCGACGGCCAGCCGTGGCGGGCTGGGCACGAAGACCGGCTTGGCCGTCAACGGAATATCGGATTCCAGCGTGACGCGCGAGTAGTCGGGTGCGGGCCAGACGCGCACGGCCACGATGCTCGCGCCCTGCGCAATATGCTGGCGGCCCAGCAGCAGAACCACGCCGCCTGCCTGCAGCAGATTGCGGCGGGAAAGACCTGGTCGGGGAAGACCCAGCCGGGGCAGGTCCGGAAAATCCGTGGAGGAAGTTGTTTTGCTCATGCCGTCAATGCTTCAAGCACGGTGCAGCCTGCGGGGGTGCCAGCCTTGAGCGTCACCTGCCGTTGCACATCGTCAATTGCTTCGATATGGATAGCTATATCCGCAACAGGTGTAACCGCTGCAGCCTTTTCGGGCCATTCTGCCAGCTTGAGCCCGGCACTGGCAAAAATGTCACGAAAACCTGCATCTTCCCATTCACGCGGATCGTCGAAGCGGTAGAAGTCGAAGTGCCAGATCGAGAGGTCGCCGGCCTCGTGCGGCTCCACCACCGCATAGGTAGGGCTCTTGATGCGGCCCTGCACGCCCAGGGCGCGCAACCAGTGGCGCACCAGCGTGGTCTTGCCCGCACCCAGGTCGCCATGCAGGGTCACATAGGCGTTGCGCAGCTCGGGCAGGGCGGCCAGTTGCTGGGCGAAGCGCTCGGTATCCTGTTCGCTCTGCCAGAGTATCTGGCGCTGCGCCAGCGCCGGTGTGGGCTCGCTTCCTACAATTCGGGGTGTATGTTGAGCAGCAGTCAATTGGTTCCTTTGATGCAAGCCTGGGCTCGCGAGCTGGGATTCTCCCAAATCGGCGTGGCTGGCGTGGATTTGTCCTCGGCAGAGCCCGGTTTGCTGCAATGGTTGGCGCAGGGCTTCCATGGCGAGATGCATTACATGCAGGCCCATGGTTTGAAACGAGCCCGGCCTGCGGAATTAGTTCCCGGCACGGTGAGCGTGATCACCGCGCGCATGGATTATCTGCCGCGCGAGACCGGGGACGGCTGGCAGACCGTGGAATGGGACAGGCTCCAACGTCCCGAGGAAGGCATTGTCTCCCTCTACGCCAGAGGCCGCGACTATCACAAGGTGCTGCGCAATCGCCTGCAGAAACTGGCCGAGCGCATCGCGCAGGAAATGGGTCCGTTCGGCCACCGCGCCTTTACCGACTCCGCGCCAGTGCTGGAGGCCGAACTGGCCAGCCGCAGCGGGCAGGGCTGGCGCGGCAAGCACACGCTGGTGTTGAGCCGCGAAGCCGGATCGATGTTCTTTCTGGGCGAAATCTATGTGGACTTTGCGCTTGAGCCCACGGCTCCGGTCACGGCGCACTGCGGCAGTTGCTCCTCATGCATGGATGCCTGCCCCACGGGCGCCATCATCGCGCCGCACAAGGTCGATGCGCGGCGCTGCATCTCCTATCTGACCATCGAGCATGCGGGCAGCATTCCCGAGGAGCTGCGTCCCTTGATGGCCAACCGCATCTACGGCTGCGATGACTGTCAGCTGGCATGCCCCTGGAACAAGTTTGCCCATCCCAGCGTCTTGCCCGACTTTGATGCCCGCGCCGGACTGGCGGGCACGCAACTGGTGCATTTCTTTGCCTGGGATGAGGCCACGTTTTTGCGGGTGACCGAGGGCAGCCCGATTCGCCGCATCGGGCATGCGCGCTGGCTGCGCAATGTGGCCGTGGCTCTGGGCAATGCCTGGCGCGAAACCGGCAACCCTGCACTCCGTGCCGCGCTGCAGAGCCGTGCCGCCGATTCCGATCCCGTGGTGGCCGAACATGTGGCCTGGGCGCTGGCCCAGCGTGCCTGAATTTCAGTGAAATTGGCCTGAAACGCTTACCCCATAAGCGCAGGTAGCTATCAAATTCAGATTCCGATCAGCCAAAGCCCGAAGGGCAGGCTGAGCACGCCCAGCATGGTGGACAGTGAAATCAGGCTGGCCACAAACGAGCCCTCATAGCCCATGCGCACGGCCAGCACATAGCAGGAGGAGGCCGTGGGCAGGCTGGAGAACGCCATCAGCGCAATTGCCTGCGGCTGGTTCAGCTGGAACAGCCGCACCATGGCAAAGGCGATCAGCGGCTGGATGGCATGGCGTATCAGCAGCAACTCGCCTGCCAGCAGCTTGTTGCTGGTCAGGGCGCTGAGCTTGAGGCCGGCGCCGGCGGCCATCAGGCCCAGGGCAATCGAGGCTGCGCCGATACGGGCCACGGGGGCTTCCAGCAGGGCCGGAATCTTCAGTCCGGCGGCATTGAACAGCAGTGCGCTGACGGTGGCGATGATCAGCGGGTTGCGCAGCAGATGCCCGACAAAATGCTGGCCGCTGCCGCGCACCATGGGCCAGACCGCAGCCACATTGAACAGCGGCACGGACACGCCGATCAGCACCGAGACATAGAGCAGCCCGTCGGGCCCTGCCAGGCGTGAAACCAGCGCCAGTGCGATGAACGAGTTGAAGCGAAACGCCACCTGCGCTGCACCCGCATAGCTGCGGGCATCGATGCGTCGGCCCAGAAACGGCAGGTGCGGCAGGCTGTAGGTCAGCGCAATACCCAGCAGGCCTCCCAACACGCCAGCGGCCAGCAACTGGCTGGCCTCGCCCCATTGGATGGGGTTGCGCGTGATGGAATGAAACAGCAGCACCGGAAACAGCAGGTAGTAGACGAGCTGCTCCACGGGTTGCCAGACGCTGCGATTGATGGGCGTGAAGCGGCACAGCACATAGCCCAGCACGATGAGCGCGAAATCGGGGAAAAGCAGTTCTAGATAGTTCACGGCCCGCAAGCATAGAGCCGGTTGCGAATTTGCTGGGAGAAACCTGTCACCAAGTTTCTATCTGGCAGTACTTGCTGTCGCCACTTGGCCGCTTTGTATCCTGGCTTGATGCAGTTCAAGGAAACGGCATGAATCTAGGGTAATTACTGATAAATCAGGGCTAACAAGAATATGTCGGGTTTTTTGCGGCACGTACTATCAACCGTTAATTTCAGAACTCATAGGGAGACCCCTTCATGAATCGTCGTATGTGCATGGGCCTGACAATGGCTCTGGCAACTGTAGGTTTTTCCACCGGCGTGATGGCCGAGGCCAATTACCCCACCAAGCCCATCAAGCTGCTGGTGCCCTTCGCCGCAGGCGGCACGACCGACATCATTGCGCGTGTGATTGCCGAACCTCTGAGTCGGGAGCTGGGCCAGTCCGTGGTGGTGGACAACAAGGGCGGTGGCGGCGGCGTCATCGGTGCACAGGAAACCGCGCGTCAGAAGCCCGATGGCTACAACCTGGGCATTTCCACCCTGTCGACCATGGCCACGAATCCGGCCATCAACCCCAAGACTCCCTACAACCCGCTGACCGACTTCACGCCCATCATCAACATTGCGGCCACGCCCAATGTGATCGCCGTGAATCCCAAGTTCCCCGGTGCGGCCAGCTACAAGGCTTTCGAGGCTGAACTCAAGGCCAATCCCGGCAAGTACTCCTATGGCTCGTCCGGCACGGGTGGTATCCAGCACATGCTGATGGAGCTGTACAAATCGCTGACCGGCATCCAGATGACCCACGTGCCCTACCGCGGCGCGGGCCCGGCCCTGAACGACGCGGTTGCCGGCCAGATCCCCATGATTCTGGACAACCTGCCTTCGGCACTGCCTTTCATCAAGGACAACCGCCTCAAGGCCATCGCCGTGGCCGCTCCCCAGCGTCTGGCTGTGCTGCCTGATGTGCCCACCTTCAAGGAAGTGGGTCTGCCCCAAGTCAATCGCATGGCTTCCTACGGCATCCTGGGCCCCAAGGGCATGGACAAGGCCATGGTCGAAAAGATCAACGCCGCCGTGAAGAAAGTGCTGCAGGACCCCGCAGTCAAGAAGCGCATCGAAGACACCGGTTCGCTGGTGGTGGGCAACTCGCCTCAGGAATTCGCCAAGGAGCTGAAGGAAGAGTACGAAACCTACAAGCAGGTCGTGGCCAAGCAGAAGCTGACACTGGACTAAGCAGCTGATCCGCTGCTGATGCAGTAGCGGACGCCGCAAGCCCGAATTGCCGTCGAGGCCATTCGGGCTTTGTTTTTTTATTGTTTGCCGTTCCCGGGCAGCAACAGAATCTTGCCGATGCTGACCCCGGACTCCATATGCCTGTGCGCCTGGGCAGCGTCTGCCAAAGCGAAGGAGCTATCGATCACGGGCCGTATCGCTCCGCTCTCCAATGCGCCAAGCCATCGCTGGGCAAAGCGCTGGACCATCGCCTGCTTGACTTCGGGCGAGCGTGATTTCATCACGGTTCCGAAGATCCGCAGATGGCGGTACAGCACCAGGTCCATGGGTAATGCAGCGCCCTGGGAGCCGCCCAGCAGGCCCACCATCACCATGCGCCCGCCGACGGCCAGCGATCGCACATTGGGCTCCAGGTAGGGTGCACCGACGAAATCGATCACGACGTCCACGCCTTTGCCGTCGGTGGCCTGGGCCACCACGGTCTGGAAGTCCTCGCTGCGATAGTCGATGAAGACATCGGCTCCAAAACCCAGGACCGCTTCGCGCTTTTCGCCGCTGGCCGTCGCAAAAACCCGGGCGCCCGCAGCATGTGCAAGCTGAACAGCAGCCGATCCGACACCACCCGCTGCCGCATGGATCAGCACCGACTCGGCGGCGCGCAAGCCAGCCAGATGAAACAGGGCCTCGTGCGCGGTCACGAACACCTCGGGTATCGCACCGGCATCCACCAGCTCCAGATTCCCAGGGACATGCATCGCCATGCGGTGGTCTATGCGCGAAATCTCGGCATAAGCGCCGCCGCCCACGATACCCATGACCCGGTCGCCCACGGAGAAGCCCTGCACCAAGGGTCCGGCCTCGATCACGGTTCCGGCGATCTCCAGGCCCATGGTGTCTGCGTCACCAAAGTAAGCTCGGCCATAGGCGCCCTTGCGGTGATAGAGGTCGGCACGATTGACGCCGATGGAGGCGTTGCGTACTAGCAAGTCGTGGGGACGAAGCTCAGGAGCCGGCAGCTCGCGGGCCACCAGCACCTCTGGCCCGCCGAAGTCGTCAAAAACAATGGCCTGCATGGTGGCAGGCTTTACTGCGGGAATGGAGTCTGTCAAAAAGGTGGGCATATGCGTCGTTCTCGAAATATCTTTGAGTGCTGAAGATTACGACGCAAAGCTTTGTTTGCAATGCAGCGATTTCGCTCTACATTGATGCAAATTTGCATCAACTGATGAGCCATGAACTGGGACGATACCCGCATCTTTCTCGCCCTGAGCCGCACGCACTCATTACGCGCCGCAGCGCGCAGCCTGGGCATTGATCAGGCAACGGTAGGGCGACGCCTGAATGCGCTGGAGTCCGAGCTCGGAGCCAAGCTGTTTCTGCGCGCCAAGGATGGATACCTGCTCACGGCCGCTGGCGAGGTGGCACTGGCTGCGGCAAGGCGTATGGAGAGTGCAGCTCTGGACTTGCGCACCAAGATCGAGGGGCAGGATGAAAATCCCGGCGGGCTGGTGCGCGTGACAAGCACCGACTCCATCGCCATTGACCTGTTGCTGCCCGCTGTCGAGCGTTTGCAGCAGCACTGGCCGAATATCCGCGTGGATCTGGAAGTCTCGACCCAGTTGCTCAGCCTCGGTCGCCGGCAGGCGGATATTGCTTTTCGCAACGTCAGGCCTGATACCCCGGAGCTGGTGGTTCGCCGTGTGGCTTCGTGGCCTGTGGGGCTGTTCGCAAGCACGAGCTATCTGGCTCGCTTTGGCGAGCCCGCCCCTGAAGACGAGTTGCGCGGTCACCATCTGGTCGCATACGGGCCTTATCTGGAGCAGAGTCCGTTTCTAAGCATGGCCGGGGTGCCGGCGCGTCAGGCGAAGATTGCCATGTCGGTCCGCTCCAGTCTCCTCGTGCGCAAGGCGGTTGCGGCAGGCATCGGGATTGGGGAAATGCCGTTGTGGATGGGGGAGCGGGAAGGCCTGGTGCGTATCTGGCCGCAACGCCGACGCCCGAACGACTACGAAGTCTGGCAGGTCATGCATCCCGATCTCCAGCGCACGGCCAGGGTGAGAGCGGTTGCGCAGTTCCTGGCCGAGGCTTTCGATGGCCCATCAGCAGGCATCAGCTGAAGCAGGCTCAGCGCACCCCTCGCCAGCGTGTACGCTAGCCCCATGTCAGAAGCCCCTAAAAAAGCACGCGAGTCCCAGATTCCCGAGGACTGGCCGCAGCCCTTGCCGCAGAGTCAGGATGCCCTCGATGAGTTCATCGATGCCCTGCTGCTGGAGGACGGGCTTTCGCGCAATACCTTGTCCGCCTACCGGCGTGATCTGACGGCGGCTGCGCGCTGGCTGGCGCAGTTGCAGCCGCCCAAGGCGCTGGATGCAGCGCTGGAAGCGGATTTGCAGAGCTACTTCACGGCCCGAGTGGAGGGCACCAAGGCCACTTCCTCGAACCGGCGGCTGACGGTCCTGCGCCGCTACTTTCACTGGGCGCTGCGCGAAAAGCGCATCGCTGCCGACCCCACGGTGCGCATGCTGGCTGCCAAGCAACCGCCGCGCACGCCCAAGACCCTGACCCAGGAGCAGGTCGAGGCCCTGCTTGATGCACCCGATGTGGAGACTGCGCTGGGTCTGCGCGATCGCGCCATGCTGGAGCTGATGTATGCCAGCGGTCTGCGCGTCAGCGAGCTGGTGGGTGTGCGCATGCATGAGCTGGACTTGCGCTCAGGCGTGTTGCGCGTGACCGGCAAGGGGCGCAAGGAGCGGCTGGTGCCGTTCGGTCAGGAGGCGCAGCACTGGCTGGAGCGCTACCTGCTGCAGGCGCGAGCGGCGATTCTGGGAGGGCAGCAGACCGAGGAGGTGTTTGTGACCCAGCGCGGCGCGGGCATGAGCCGCGTGATGTTCTGGGTCATCGTCAAGAAATGTGCGCAGATCGCGGGGATCAACTCGCCCCTCTCACCGCATACGCTGCGCCATGCATTTGCCACGCATTTGCTCAACCATGGCGCCGATCTGCGCGTGGTGCAGATGCTGCTGGGACATGCCGATATCTCCACCACCACCATCTACACCCATGTGGCGCGCGAGCGGCTCAAGGCCTTGCACGCCGAGCATCACCCGCGAGGCTGATCAGGCCTAGACAGCCGGGCTGGCCAGCTGCAGGTGGTAGAGCCCCCAGACGGCGGCAGGAAAGCGTTGCTTGACGGGCAACTGGCCGAGCTCCGGAATCTGATGGGCAGCAAAAATGGCCCAGAGCGGGCCCACGCCGCCCATGGCCAACGGCACGCCGTCCAGCTGGGTGGCGATCAGCATGTGCCAGCGCACGGCCTGGGCCAGCGGTATCTGGCTGCGATAGCCGTCTATGCCCTGCAAGGTCAGCTGCAGGCCTTGAGCCATGGCCTGGCCCACATCCACGCCGGCGGCCTGCAGCACCTGCTCCAGCAGCGGGCCTTGCAGGCTGTGCTCGGCTTCGTCGTATTCAAGCGTGGTCCTGAGCGTCTGCTGCTCCAGGCTGTTGAGCGCATCCATGCCGCAGGACCAGGCTGCATCGAACAGATAGCCATGCATGATCAGCATGCGGTCCGCCACGGGCTGAGGCTTGCCACGATTGGCTTGCACGCCGGGGCCGCTGATGGTGAGCACCGCGGGTTGCAGACCATCGAGCACGCAGGGGCGCGAGGCCTTGCGCGTGGTCGTGGCCGATGCGGGCAGGGCCATGGCGCCCAGCGCAGCGCCCGCAGCACCGCCTTGCAGCAGCAGGGCGCGACGTGATAGAGGGTTTTGTTCTGCCATGGGTGCTTTCTCTGTGGTGATGGCTGCAGTCTAGCGGCAAGGCTTGCGGCCGTCATTGCGGCATGCCGGCCAAGACGCTGGCCAGCTGCGGCGTTGGTCTATTTGAATGTTTGAAGTTTTATTTTGATGTTTTCTGTCCAATGAATTGACGAATCGTCGTTCAAATCAACCTGGGAATTCACTTTGGTCAAAAATGCAGGTCTTGATTTTTGGATTCGAGTGATGACTAACTTTCTGCGTCGCAGCATGCTGACCTGTGCCCTGGCAGCCGTGCTGCCTGCCACCTTGTCCCTGAATGTCCAGGCGGCCGACAAAGCTGACGCGGCTGGCTGGCCCAGCCGTCCCATTCGTCTGGTGGTGTCCTATCCTGCCGGGGGGGTGAGCGATGTGGTGGCCCGTGCTCTGGGTGAAAAGCTGTCGCAGTCGCTGGGCCAGTCGGTGGTGATCGACAACAAGGCCGGTGCGGGTGGCGCGATTGGTCTGGATCAGGTCGCCAAGTCCAACCCCGATGGCTATACGCTGGGCTTTTCGTCCATCAGCCCGCTGACGCTGAGTCCGCATCTGGGCAAGCCGCTGTTCGATCCGCACAAGGATATCGTTCCGGTGGTCAGCGTGATGTACTCGCCCGTGCTGCTGCTGGGCACGACCCGCCTGACTGCCAAGAGCTTTCCCGAGCTGATGACCCAGGCCAAGGCCCATCCCGGTGATGTGCGCTGGGCCACGGCCGGTCTGGCGTCGCTGGGTCACATCATGCTCGAGCAGATTGCCGATCAGGGCAAGGTGCAGATCACCCATGTGCCTTACAAGGGCGGCGGCCAGCAGCTCAATGACGGCCTGAGCGCACAGTTCGAGGTGTTGTCCACGAATGCCGGCCCCGCCGTGATGCAGCATATCAAGGCCGGCAAGTTCAAGGCCCTGGCCGTGGGTGCTCCGACGCGTCTGGACTCGCTGCCCCAGGTGCCCACGCTGGCCGAGCTGGGTTACAAGAACGCCAACACCACATCGGTCTTCGGCATCTTCGCTCCTGCGGGTGTGCCCGCCGCCGTGCTGGCTCGACTGAATTCCGAGGTGAACAAGGCGCTGGCGCTGCCCGAGATTCGTCAGCGTCTGGAGGCCACGGACAATGTGCCTACCGGCGGCAAGGCTGCGGACTTTGCCAAGCAGATCGAGGCCGAGTCCAGGTCCAACGCCCAGATCATCAAGGCTGCAGGCATCCAGACCAACTGATCGGGACACTCTGCAATGACAAAGGGCTTGCGGTCACATCGGCCGCAAGCCCTTTGTCCTTGTGCGCAGCAAGCGCACTGAAGTGTCGCCAGGCGGACTGGCTCAGATCACTTCGCTGGCCAGGTTGTCAGCCCAGCTCAGCGCCTGCAGATGGGCCCAGTTGACCTGATGGTTGGACAGCTGCAGTGCATTGGCCGCGCGGGCAAAAGCCGCTTCGTCGCCCGACTCGCAGGCGCGCGTCAGATCCAGGAAGGGCGCAAAAACGCCCTGGTTGTGTACCAGTGCATCGACCACGGACTGGGGCAGGGCCACGGATTCAAGGGCCTTGGCCATGGGCTGGCTCAGCATCACATCGAGCAGCGAGAAAACGCCCACGACGAAGGCGTGGTCGCATTCCTCGGGTGGCAGCAGCTCGGCGGTCAGCAGCTCCATGAGCCGGCCACGCACCACGGCGGTCTGGCCCACGGCTGGCGGTGTGCCGCCGGCGCGTGAGGTGGTCAGCAGCAGGGCCGCCCAGCGGAACAGCTTCTTGAGTCCCAGAATCATCACCGCGTGGCGGAAGGAGGTGATCTCGCAGGACAGGCCGAAGCCCGAGCTGTTGATGAAGCGCAGCAGGTTGAAGGACAGTGTGGGGTCCTTCTTGAGCAGCTCTTCGATCTCTTCCGTGCTGGCCTGCTGGCGCACCAGGTTGATGAGCTGGATGATGGTGGTCTGCGTGGGGCGGATGGTGCGCGCCTGCACGAGCTGGGGCTGGGCGAACCAGTAGCCCTGGAACAGCTTCACGCCCAGGCCCAGCATATGCTCGAACTGCTCGGACGTCTCGACCTTCTCGGCCACGATCTGGGCACGCGTATAGGTCTGGGCAAACTTCACCAGCTTTTCGGCATGCTCGATCGCGAAGCTCTGCATGTCCAGCTTGACGAAGGAGGCCATGGGCAGCCAGGACGCATAGTTGCGGCGCAGCAGGTTCTGGTCAAAGGCCAGGCGAAAGCCGCGCTGGCGCAGGGCTGCGAACGTGGGCAGGCAGGCTTCGATGTTTTCCTGCGTGGCCTCGGCGGGCAGGGCCGGCACCTCCAGTACCACGCGGTCGGGGTGAATCAGCTCCAGGTGGCCGCCGCTCAGACTGTCATGGGTGCAGTTGATGAAAACCGTCTTCTTGCCCACCAGGGCTTCGGCGCCGGCATAGGACAGGGCGTTGAACAGCAGCGCAGCATCGGATGCCGCAGTGTGCGCGTTATGTGCCACCGAACGGTCAAACAGCTCGTAGCCATACACATCCCGTTTTTCATCGACGATGGCCTGGCGCGCAATGCTGGCCATATTGGCCTCGTCCCTGTCTGTAACGGGGCTGGCAGCCGGTGAAGAGGCGTTTGTGTCAGAGGTATCCATGTCGGTTATCGCTTGGGTGTGGGGTGGGGGAGCGCCGTCACTCGGACAGACACTCCGTCCAGCTCAGCGCCTGCAGATGTGCGTGATTGATGTCCCGGTGCTCCAGCTCCAGGCTGCAGGCGCTGCGGTCGAACTGCTCCTGGTCATGACTCTCGCAAGCCTTGGTGAGCATCAGCAACTCGCCCAGAATGCCTTCGTGATGCAGCAGGGCGGCGGAGACCGATTCGGATACCGGAATCAGTGCCAGTGCCGCAGGCAAGGGCATGCCCAGCATGCGGTCCAGCATGGAGAACATGCCGCAGATGAAGGCCAGATCGGCGTCGGTTTCGGTCAGCGAGTGCTTGGCCAGCAGCTCCATCAGGCGGCCGCGAATCACGGCGGTCTGGCCCACGGCCGGTGGCGGGCCGCCATCGCGGGCGGCTGTCAGCAGCATGGCGGCCCAGCGGAACAGCTTGTTCAGGCCGAGCATCATCACTGCCTGCTTGAACGAGGTGATCTGGCGATGGGCCCCAAAGCTGGCCGAGTTGATGAGGCGCAGCAGGTTGAAGGCCAGGGCTGCATCCTTCTTGAGAACTTCCTCGATCGCATCGGTGCTGGCCTGCTCGCGCACCAGTGTCAGCAACTGGATGATGCTTTGCTGCGTGGGAGTCAGCAGGCGGGTCTGCATCACCGTTGGGCGGGCAAACCAGAAACCCTGGAAAAGCTCGATGCCCAGGCGCTGGCCCAACTCATGCTGGTGGGCGCTTTCGACTTTTTCGGCAATCAGTTCGGCGCGGGTGTGGCGGTTGGCAAACTTGACCAGCACCGTGAGCTGGTCTGGTGCCAGCGTGGAAAGATCGAGCTTGATGTAGTCGGCCAGCGGCAGCCAGGCCGCATACACCGACTCCAGCACCGTGTGGTTGAAGGCCAGATGAAAGCCCTGGTCCTTGAGTGCCAGCAGCGTGGGCAGGCGGGCCGCGACCTCATGCACGGCGGCATGGCCCAGAGGAGGGATCTCCAGCACCACCTTGTCGGCCGGCAGCAGCTCCAGGTGCTCGCCGGTCAGACCTTCGTGGGTGCAGTTCACGAACATGAGCTTGGTGCCGACCAGATCTTCCTCGCCCGCATGCGTGAGGGCCGCAAAGATCAGCGTCGCGTCTGAGGCCATGGTGTGACCATAGGGCGAGCGCGAGCGGTTGAACAGCTCGTAGCCAATGATTTGCTGCAGCCCGTTGACGATGGGCTGACGTGCAATCATGCCTTTGGACAGGTTGCGCGGCGAGGCGAATGCCTGGTCCTCTATGGTTTGTTCACTCATTGCTGCATGACATCTGTGTGAGAAATGGTTGGCGGTGCCGGTTATTGTAAGAATGAGCCGATCATAGTGTCAGCTTCATCCGTTCAGGCAGTTTGCGCAAACAACTTCGGCAAGCGGCCCCGAACTCACTGTCGATTTTTGATTCGAGTCAAGAAAACAGCCTAGATCTGTTGCAGCCAGGCGATTTCGGTCGCGGTGAAGCCTGCGGCGCGGCGCGCCTTCTCGTTGAAGGGCGGTCGCAGGCGCGGCGCTTCATAGCGGGCCGTCAGCTCCAGATACCAGGACTCGGGGTCGAGGCCGTTTTTCTCGCACAGCCAGCGATACCAGTGGTTGCCTATGGCGACATGGCCGACTTCCTCGCGCAGGATGATGTCCAGGATGTCGCAGGCCGCCAGCGCATCGGGCGCATGGGTGTTGCGCAGCTTGTTCTGGATCTGCGGCGTGGCGTCCAGGCCGCGCGCTTCCAGGGTTCTGGGAACCAGGGCCATGCGGGCCACAATGTCGCCCGCGGTTTTCTCGCACATGGTCCACATGCCCTGGTGGGCCGGGTGGTCGCCATAGTCCTGTCCGTGTTGCTGGCGCAGGTGGTCGCGCAGCAGGCGGAAATGCTTGGCTTCCTCAGCGGCCACCTGCAGCCAGTCGTGGTAGTACTGCTCGGGCATGCCGTCGAAGCGCCAGACGGCATCCAGTGCGAGGTTGATGGCATTGAACTCGATGTGCGCTATGGCGTGAATGAGCACGGCCCGGCCTTCGAGGGTGGCCGGCGAGCGGCGCGCCACGGCCGTGTGGTGCCTGAGCTCGGGCCGGGCCGGACGGCCGGGCAGCTCGGATTCGGCAACAACCGGTACCGGGGCTGCTTCTGCTATTGAATAGAGAGCTTTTTGCGCATGCAGCTCAATGGCTGCAGCCGCTTTCTGCTCTGGGTCTGCAAGACACAAGACCTCTAGCGCGCGATGACGTAACTCCATCCCTACAATTCTAGGTTCTATAAAGAA
>Ga0209370_1002477_pt1 | contig 13216 bp, 6 predicted proteins | sample AgamicAtPrz_FD_187164 | JGI IMG/M metagenome (GOLD analysis project Ga0209370, IMG submission 187164) | Agave microbial communities from Guanajuato, Mexico - At.P.rz (SPAdes) (version 2) | ecosystem: Host-associated > Plants > Phyllosphere > Phylloplane/Leaf | place: Guanajuato, Mexico... | reverse complement strand
TGGCCGCGAAGCCTTCGGCGGCAGCGATTTCCAGCAGGCCATGGAGAAAGGTGCCGGGGTTGGGCCCGCGGGGAAAGCGATGCAGCCCCTGGGCGGAGACAGGAATCTGCTCCAGCGCCAGGGCCGGGTCTTCGTCGTCACTGGCGATCTGCACCGCCGAACTGTCCGGCGAGACGTCGTCGTGGCGATCCACTGGGTGGCAATCCACCGGGTTGCGATCCACTACGGCAGCTTCGCCCTCCTCCATACGCAAGGCGCTGTAGGAAGCGATCCACCAGTGTTCGGCGGCGCGCCGTGCCGGGGTACGCCAATAGGGCTCGAAAGCGTCGGCGTCCTGGGCACGATAGGCCTGGTCGCTGGCTTCGGGCGCCGGCAACGCCACGCAGCGCGGCGGATCGGCCAGTGGGCTGAGCCAGTCGACCAGTTGCGCGCTCTGCGCCAGGGGCTGGCCAGCGCCGAGCAGATAACCCAGGGCGCTCTGGTGCAGGCGCGAGGTTTTGGCGGTACCGATCTTCAGGTCGGCGATACCCAACCAGCAGGCGTGCCGCGCCCGGGTCAGCGCCACGTAGAGCAGGCGCAGGTCTTCGCCGAGGCGCTCGCGCTCGGCCTTTTCCAGGCTTTCTTCATCGGGTTTGAGCAGCAGGCGGCGGCGTTCGCCGTCGTGCACCTGCACCGGCTTCTTGTCGTCCAGCGGGCGGAACGAACAGATGAAGGGCAGGAACACCAACGGGTATTCCAGGCCCTTGGATTTGTGGATAGTCACCACGCGCACCAGGGCATCGTCGCTTTCCAGGCGCAGCACCTGCTCCTCGGCTGCCTGCCCGCGCCCGGCCAGGCAGTCGCCCAGATGACGGATCAGCGCCAGCTCGCCGTCCAACTCGGCGGCGGCCAGCTGCAGCAATTCGGCGAGGTGCAGCAGATTGGTCAACACCCGCTCGCCATCGGCGCGGCTCATCAGCCGTTGCGGCAGGCCGAAATCCTGCAGCAACTGGCGCAGCATCGGCAGCACGCCCTGGCGCTGCCAGCGCTGGCGGTAACCACGGAACTGCATGACCCGCGCCTCCCAGAAGCGCTCGTCGAGGTTCAGCTGCTCCAGCTCGGCAAGGCTCAGGCCCAGGGTCGAGCTGGCCAGCGCCGCACGCAGGGGGCGATCCTGATCGGGCTCGGCGCAGGCACGCAGCCACAGCAGCAGATCGTGGGCCTCGACCGTGGCGTACACCGAATCCTTGTCGGACAGGTACACGCTGCGCACCCCGCGGGCCGCCAGCTCGCCTCGAATCGCCTGGGCTTCCTTGAAATCGCGCACCAGCACGGCAATATCGCTGGGGCGCAGGGGCGTCAGCTCGTCGCCCTTGAGAAAACCGACACGCTGCTGCTGGCCGAGCACCAGCAGGCGGACGATTTCGCTCGCCGCGCTGGCGGCCAGGGCGTCCAGATAACGCCCCTTGGCGACCGCTTCCTCGCTGGGCAGGTGCCAGAGATTGAGCGCCGGTTGCGCCTCGCCCTCCACCGTCCAGACTTCCTTGCGGCCCTGGGCGCCGACCGCGATGAACGGCAGGTCGTCACGCAGCAGAAAGGCGCCCTGCCCGCCTTCACGGGTCTCGGCCCGCTCGAACAAACCGTTGACCGCCGCGATCATGGCCTCGCTGGAGCGGAAGTTGGTGTCCAGGTTGTAGTGCCGCCCGGTCGTGGCCCGGCGGGCGCGCAGATAGGTGTGGATGTCCGCGCCGCGGAACGAGTAGATGGCCTGCTTGGGGTCGCCGATCATAAACAGGCCACAATCCGATCTATTGGCCTCAACTTGGTAGAGCGTGTCAAAAATGCGGTATTGCAGCGGGTCGGTGTCCTGGAATTCGTCGATCAGCGCCACCGGGAACTGCTGGCGAATCACCTCGGCCAGACGCGAGCCACTATCGCCCTGCAGGGCGTCGTCCAGACGGGTGAGCATGTCGTCGAAGCCCATCTCGGCGCGTTGGCGCTTCTCGCGGTCGAAGCGCTGGCGAATCCACGCGGCGGCGTGGCGCAGTGCAGCCTCGCCCGGTGCCGGCAAGGCGTCGAGCTCACGCTTGAGCGTGGCCATGGCCTCCAGCGCCGGATGCGCGGGCGGCGAGCCGACCTTCCAGGCCTCGGCCAGGCCGTCCGGGGTCAGGCGGGTGAAGCCGGTGCCGATATCCAGTACCTCGTCGTCGCCATCGGCCCAGGCGCGCAGCTTGTCGAGCCAGGGGTTGTAATAGCGCGCCTGCAGCTTGCGGGCATCGACCTGTTTCTCCGCAGCGGCCTGGTCGAGCAGGCCCTGCAGAGCATCGGCCCAGGCGCTCCAGGGTTCCTTGAGTGCCTGCAGTGCGCGCTGGCGGTCACGCAGGGTACCGTCGAGCAGATCGCCCAACGCCAGGGCAGCACCGTCGTCCCGTTCGCCCAGCAGCGGGCGGATGCGCTGGCCCAGCGCGTCCGGCACGCCCCAGTTTTCCGCCACCCAGTCCAGGGCCAGGCCCTGCAGCGGATAGCAATGCTGACGCCAGTAGTCGCGCACCACTTCGGCGAGTAGTTCGCTGTGGTCAGTTTCCAGGGTCTGGCTGAACAGGCTGCCGCTGTCGAAGGCGTGCTCGCGCAACATACGCTGGCACCAGCCGTGGATGGTCGACACCGCTGCCTCGTCCATCCATTGCGCCGCCAGCTCCAGGCGCCGGGCGCACTCGGGCCATTCGGCGGAGGCGAAGTCGGCCTTGAGGGTGGCCAACAGGGCGTCGCACTCGGCGTCCCCGCGAAACACCGTGGCCGCTTCCACCAGACGCGCGCGGATGCGGTCACGCAGCTCGCGAGTGGCGGCATCGGTAAAGGTCACCACGAGGATCTGCGGCGGCAGCAGTGGCTCGCGAAAGGCTGCGTCTCCGCCGTGCCGCAGGATCAGGCGCAGGTACAGCGCCGAAATGGTGTAGGTCTTGCCGGTGCCGGCGCTGGCCTCGATCAGGCGGCTGCCGTGCAGCGGGAAACTGAGCGCCAAGGGGCGTACTGGCTGGCTCATGGCTGATCATCCTTGAGTTCGCTGATCGCCGCCTCGAATAGCGACTGGTAGAGCACGGCGCCCCAGTGTGCGAACTGGCCGTCGCCCAGCAAGGCGTCGAAATCCGGGTACTGACGCGCCAGGCTGGCGCTCTGCTGCACTTCGCCGGTGGTGGTGTGGCCGTCGCCTTCGTAGACCTTACGGGCAGCCTCCGCGGCCTTGTCCTCATCCTCGCTCTTGTCGAGCTGGGCGAACCAGGCCGCAACCGTTCTGATCGCCACAGGCAGCGGCGCCTGCATGCCAGCGGTGTAGGCGTCCAGCCACTGGCGCAGCAGGTAGTCGGCATCGGCCTGGCTCAGCGGCGCGAAGGCCAGGTGCACATCTTCAGCGACCAGCAGCGTGGTCAGCGGATGACCACAGGCAGCGGCCGCCACATGGCAAACCCAGGGCCTGAGCAAACGGTGCCACTTGTAGGAACGGTCCTTGCGCTTCAGCCCGCCGGGCTGCAGCTCCAGCCGTGCCAGGGCATCGCCGGCCGCGTGCAGATCGCCGAGCCAGTCCTCCAGCGCGAGATCACCATGGGCGAAGCTCAGGCGCAGCGGCGATGGCAATCGTTCGGGCCAGCGCGCCAGCAGCGCGGCATAGCCCTGCAACTGTGCCGGTAGTGGTTCGAGCAATTGCGCGCGCAGGCGCTCACCGAAGCCGGCCACCGGCAACAGGCCACTGCGCTGGATGCGCCGCGCGGCCCGCTCGAGTGCCACATCGACAGGCTGGTTTTCCTGCAGGGCCAGCGCGGCAGCCTGCAGCAACGCCTGCTGGATCTGATGGCGCTGCAGGCCATCGAGGGCGAAAGGCTCGGCATCCAGCTCGGCCTGTTCGGCTTCGTCCAGGTGCACCTTGAGGCGCGCGGTGAAGAACTGCTTCACCGGGTCACGCAGGAAGCGTTGCAGGGTTTCCAGATTGAGCGCGTCGTCCACGACGAATGCACCCAACGGCTGCTCGCTGGCCTGGGCCAGCGGCGCGCGGTGGGAGGCGGCCCATTCGTGCACGTAACTGAATAGCGGCCCATCGCCAGAGAAGTAACGGCGGCTGAAGGGTTGCAACGGATGCTCGATGGTCAGGGCATGCAGCAGGTCGCCGCCGCCCGCCAGGCGCCAGGCGCTGGCCAGGTGATCACGCAGCTGGCCGATCAGCACCGACGGCGGTCGCTCGGTGTTGTCGCGGATGCTGCGCCCGACCCAGCTGATATAAAGGCGCTCGCGCACCGCCAGCAGCGCTTCGAGCAGCAGGTAGCGGTCGTCCTCGCGGCGCGAGCGGTCGCCGGGGCGGTAATCGCCGCCCATCAGGTCGAAGTCCAGCGGCGCCTGGCTGCGCGGGTAGTCACCATCGTTCATGCCCAATAGGCACAGGTGACGAAACGGAATGGCGCGCATCGGCATCAGCGTGCAGACGTTCACCGCACCAGCCAGGAAGCGCTGGCTGAGGCCGCCCTGGTCGAGCCCACCGAGCCAGGCTTCACGCACCACGGCCAGCGGCAGGGCTTCTTCCAGGCTGGCCGCGTCGCACAGCTCCAGCCAACCCTCCAGGGCATCCTGGGCCTGGTTGCGCAGCACTTCGTCGCGTTCGTCCTGGGGCAGAAAGAAGTCGTCCAGCAGTGCCCGCAGGCGCTCGCCCCAGATCACCGGCAGCAGGGTTTCGGCGAGGCTGTCGCCGTGCAGCTCCAACGCATCCAGCAGCCGGGTCAGCGGGCCGATCAGCGCGGCATCCAGGCCACCGATTTCGTCGAAAGGCTCGATGCCCGCCCGTGCGCCAGCGCCACCCACGGCATAGCCGAGCAGCATGCGGCGCAGGCCGAAGCGCCAGCTGTTCTGTTCCAGCCCGGCGCCCAGTCCGAGGCCTTCGCGCTGTTCAGCATCCAGCCCCCAGCGCACCCCGGCGCCTTCCAGCCAGCGGCGCAGCAGCGGCAACTGGTCATCGGCGATGGCGAAGCGCGCGCGCACCGCGGCCACGTCGAGCAGGTCGAGAATCTCGCTGACGCTGAAGCGGCTGTCCGGCAGGCGCAGCAAGTGCTCCAGGGCGATCACCAGCGGCTCCTTGCCGCGCAGACCCTGGTCGGCCAGGGTGAAGGGAATGAAGCGCGGATCGTCGCTGGCGAACTGGCCGAACACCGCGCGGATATGCGCGGCGTAAGTATTCACGTCCGGCACCATGACGATCACATCACGCGGTCGCAGGGTCGGGTCCGCGCTGAACGCCGCCAGCAGTTGGTCGTGCAGCACCTCGACCTCACGCTGGGCACTGTGGGCGACGTGAAAACGCAGCGAGTGATCCTTCTCCGGATCGACCGCCGGCCAGTGGGTGCGGCTCTCTTCGACCGGGCGCAGCTCGAGAATGTCGTTGTGCAGTTGGCCCAGCAGCGTGCCCTCGTCCATCGCGCTGAACAGGTCGATGCGCTCGAACTGCTCGCGGTAGCGTTGCGGCTCGTCGTACTGGTCGAGCAGGTTGATGTAGTCGCGGCCCTGCTTGCCCCAGGAGGCCAGCAGCGGCTGGCCATGCTGATGCAGCTCCTCGACCTCGAACAGTCCCAGCTGGCCGACCTGTCCCGCTTGCCCGCCGGCTTTGCGCTTCTGGCGACGGTATTCGTGGCGCAGCAGGTCCTTGTCTTCGACGATATCGCCCCAGTGGTGCTGGGACGGGTTGTGCACGTAGAGCATCACCTGGCTGAAACGCGCCATGGCCGCCAGCGCCTCGAGCATCTGCGCCGGCAGTGAGGAAATGCCGAACACCGTGACCCGGCGCGGCAGGCCTCGCGGTGGCGTATCCAGCTCGGCCAGCCTGGCGACGAAGCGCGGATGCACCCCGGCGCGGCTCTGGGACAGATGCTCCTCGCCGACATCGGCCAGCAGCGTGCGCCACAGCAGCGGCTGCCACAGCGCGGTGTCATCGAGGGGCTTCACGCCGCCGCGGGCGTTACGCAGTTGATCAAGCCGGTCAGCCCAGTCCGCCAGCCAGTCGGCGCGGTACACCTGGTATTGGTCGAACAGGTCGGCCAGGCGCTCGGCCAGCTGGTGACGCTTGCGCAGGTCGGCGTCGTCGGCGAGAAAGCGGCGTAGCGGCGCGAAACAGGGTTCGTCGAGCAGGCTCGGCAACAGGCGCATCAGCCGCCAGGTCAGCGGCGCCTTGTCCAGCGGCGACTGCTGGGGAATCGCCTCGCTACCCAGCACCGTGCGGTAGGCCTGCCAGAGAAAGCGCGCCGGCAGGCTCACATCGGTGGCCGCCGCGATGCCGCAGCCGTCCTGCTCGGCCAACGCCAGCTTGAGCCACTGGGCAATACCGTTGCTCTGCACCAGCAGCACCTCGTTCTCCAGCGGGCGCAGCGGATACCGACGCATCCACTCCACCGCCAGAGCGCGCAGCTCCTCGAGGCGGTTGCCATGGATAACGATCAGACCGGGGTTAAGCGCCGACATGCAGGGTTCCTGGGTGCAGAATCACACCGCGAATGATGACAGAGCATTGCGACGAGGTGTGACGTGGCGCAGGATTTTAGCTCGCACGAATTGATGTTGGCGCTTAGAGCCTGTTCAAAGTCTCGCGAGCTACAGCAATGCAAGGCCTGGGCGGCCCCGCAAAAACAGGCGAGGACCGGTCGGAGTCGCGCTCGACTTTACGAGCTGTAAATGAGCAGTCTGACGGGAACGCCTAGTTTGGGCTGGCAATCCAGCCTGTTTTTAACGCAGCAGTGCCGACGCGCAGCAGACTTTGAACAGGTTCTCAGCCGACATCCTTGCGAGTGGTGCGCTGGTTGCTGATCCGCGCGCGGCGGAAATTCCAGCCGAGAAACAGGCGCGAGGCCAGGTTGTCGCGGCTGTGGGGTTCACCGTAGTGCAGCAGCACGGTGGAGCGCAGCGCCTTGGGGTCGCAAGGCTCGTTGGCATGCAGCGAGCGGTAGCCCCAGAAGAAGTAGGCGTTGCCGGGCACGATCTTGATGGTGACAGGTTTCAACCAGCCGCGTTTGACCGCGAAGGTGACCAGCTTCTGGGTCAGGGTGTTCTGCATCAGCGCCTTTTCCAGAATGTTGAAGTACAGGTTGGAGCGGATGTTGCGCAGGTTGGGGAAGAAGATGAAGTCGCCGCAGTAACGGCCCTCGGTGGGCGTGACCAGCGGAATCAGTGCTGTCAGCGCCGCGGCGTCGTAGTGGAAGTAATAGGACTCGCGTTTGCCGGTCTGCCCCTGCAGGCAGCGTAGCGCCGGAAAGATGTCCGGTGAGCGCGGCGGCTGGCCAATGCCGCCCTGGTAGATCCGCCGGAACAGATCCTTGACCTGGGGCGAGACGCTCATCTGCTCGAAGATGCTGCCCGTCACGGCGTCCAGCCCCTGCAGGGCGAAGTACTCGTGCTCGTGGCGCTCCACTTCGTGTTGGACGTGGGCGCGGGCGGCCTGCAACTGCTCGTCGGTGAGAAACCCTTCGATTACGGCGTACCCCTGTTGCTCCATGTCATGGAGCAGGCGCGGTACCACCTGCGGATCGGCTCTGGCGAAGTCGGGCATCGGGCGGCGTCCTTAGCTGATGGCGGTAGTCAGGCTACTGGCAGGCTCACGCAGAACCTTTTTCGGAGTGACCTGCAGTTGATACAGGTTCTCACTTTGTAGCCTTTTGAATGCTACTCACCCGCTTTAGCGCGCGGTTTCTGACGAATGGGTACTGGCCAGAGGATGGCCACAACTCAGTGTTCAGGGCTGCTTCGCCGACCACTGCGTGCGGATGTCGCCCTTCTCCAGATTACTCGCGCTATTGCCGAAAGCGTCTTCAGCCTTGAGGTCAGCGCCCTTGCCCGCCAGGGCATCGAGCATTTCGGTGCGCTTGAACAACGCCGCATACATGGCGGCGGTCTGGCCATTGCCGTTGCGCTGGTCCGGGCTGCAGTCGGCGTCGAGCAGGCGCTTGGCAATGCGCACTTCGCCTTTGAAGATCGCGCCCATAAGCGCCGTGTTGCCGCGCTTGTCCTGGGCACAAGCGTCCGCACCGGCGCTGAGCAGACGCTCCACCGCGTCGCGATGGCCGTGGTAGGCCGCCAGGATCAGCGCGGTGTAGCCCTTCTCGTCTGCGGTGTTGAGGTCGTAGCCGGCGGCGATGAACTCATCGAGCATCGCAACGTTGCCCTCGCGAGCGGCCTGGAAGTAGTAATCGCGCAACTGTGCCTGAACGCGCTCGGCATCCGGCGCAGCAGTGTCGGCGAGCAGCGGCGCGGCAATGCCCAGCGCCAGAACGAAACAGAAATTACGCAGCATGCAATCCTCCCGCGCGGCCTTGCGCCGCGTCTGGTCGTGACGTGCGGCTCGCCTGAGCCGCACGCCATGCAGTGGCAGGCTCAGTCCTGCAGTTTGGCGGCGAGCGCCTTGACGCGCGCCAAGTCGCCACCGGCTACCTTGGTCAATCCTTCGCCATACTGCGCATCGGCCTTGTAGAAGAACGACAGCATGATGTGCTTGCTCTCGTCTTCGGCCTCGGCCAGGGCGCCGCCCAGGCTGGCAATCAGGTCGCCCTGCATCTTCTTGTCGTAGGAGCGGTACAGCTCGCCGGCCTGCTTGAAGTTCTGTTCGCGCTGGATCTTCTTCTGCTCGGTGGTGCCGCTCAGTGGCAGGTTGCTGTAGCGCGCATGCTCGGTGGCAGGCCGCGGGTTGATGCGGCTGGGCTCGTAGTTCACCTCGGTGGTGGTGTGGCCGCTGTTCGCTGCGCCATCCTGGTTGCCGTTGTTGACCGGCACCTTGGCCTGGTTGATCGGCAGAAAGGCGTGGTTGGCGCCCAGGCGGTACATCTGCGTGTCGGCGTAGGAGAAAAGTCGGCCCTGCAGCAGACGATCCTCGGAGGGCTCGATGCCCGGCACCAGGTTGGACGGCGCCATGGCCACCTGCTCGGTTTCCTGGAACACGTTGTCCGGGTTCTTGTTGAGGACCATCTGGCCGATCTTCTTGTAAGGCACGTCCGGCCAGATCTTGGTGGCGTCCAGCGGATCGAAGTCGTACTTGGCCAGGTCAGCCGGTTCGAGCACCTGGATGTACAAATCCCACTTGGGGTAGTCGCCGGCGTTGATCGTGGTGATCAGGTCGCGGCTCATGTGGTTGAAGTCCTTGCCCTGGATCTGCTCGGTCTGCTGGGGGTCGTTGTTCTTCACGCCCTGCAGGCTGCGCCACTGGAACTTGACGTAGCGGTACTCGTTCTTGGCGTTGACCAGCTTGTAGGCGTGCACGCTGTTGCCGTTCATTTGCCGGTAGTTGGCCGGCGTGCCCTCGTTGGAATACAGCAGCGTCAGGGTGCGAGTGGCTTCGGGCACGTGGCTGAAGAAATCGAACTGGGTGCGGTTGCTGCCGTAGTTGGTGTTCGGGTCGGGCTTGAAGGCGTGCACCATGTCCGGGAACTTGATGGCATCACGGATGAAGAAGGTCGGGAAGTTGTTGCCGACCAGGTCCCAGTTGCCCTCGCTGGTGTAGAACTTGGTGGCGAACCCGCGCGGGTCACGCAGGGTTTCCGGCGAATGGTTGCCGTGCACCACACTGGAGAAACGCACGAATACCGGGGTGGTGGTGCCCTTGGTGAAGACCTTGGCGCGGGTCAGGTCGGAGATATCTTCCGTGGCGGTGAACTCGCCATGGGCGCCGGTGCCACGGGCATGCACCACGCGCTCGGGAATGCGCTCGCGGTCGAAGCGCTGCAGCTTCTGGATCAGCTGCACGTCCTGCAGCAGAGCCGGGCCGGTGTCGCCAGCAGTCTGCGAGTTCTGGTTATCGCCCACCGGCGCACCGTTGTCGCGAGTCAGAGGCGCAGCCTGGGCCGACAGGCCGAACAGCGAAGCGGACAAGGCCGCGGTCATCAAACCAAGGGCGGGCGCCCATGCGGTCGTGGGTTTCATGGGGGAATCCTCGTCGTTTTTATGAGTACGCGCGTCATGCGCTCGCACCAAATTACGAGAGGCCCTTCGCCTGGTTAAATTGGAAAAAGCCAACGCCTTGATAGGCAACGCTTATTACCCGATAGAGCGCGAGCGTGGTAAGCGAAGCGGCGATGGGGCCGCCGCTCGCTGACCTGTCATCAGCCTTCAGACCCGAAAGTGGCTGACCATCAGTTGCAGCTCATTGCCCAGACGCGCCAGCTCGACGCTCGAGGCGGCAGTCTCTTCGCTGGCCTCGGCGGTCTGTTCGGAGATGTCACGCACATTGACCACGCTGCGGCTGATCTCCTCGGCCACCGCGCCCTGCTGCTCGGCGGCGGCTGCGATCTGCTGGTTCATCGCCTGGATGCTCGACACCTTGCTGGTGATCGCGCCCAGAGCATCGCCGGCACGGCGAGCCAGCGCCACGCTGCTGTCGGTCAGCTCGCGGCTGCCCTGCATGATGGTCGCCACCTGCTGGGTGCCCTGCTGCAGGCCGGCGATCAGCCCTTCGATCTCCTCGGTGGACTTCTGGGTGCGCTGGGCCAGGCCGCGGACCTCGTCCGCCACCACGGCGAACCCACGCCCGGCCTCCCCGGCCCGCGCCGCCTCGATGGCAGCGTTGAGGGCCAGCAGATTGGTCTGCTCGGCAACGGCCTTGATCACGTCCATCACCCCGCCGATCTTCTTGCTTTCGCTCTGCAGCTCGCCCATGGCGTCGCTGGAACGGCTGACTTCGGCCGCCAGCCTGTCGATCTGGGCGATGGCTTCGGCTACTACGCGATCGCCCTGGGCGGCCTCGTGGTCGGCATCAGATGCCGCTTGCGAGGCATCGGCTGCGCTGCGCGCCACCTCCTGCACGGTGGCGGACATTTCCTGCATGGCGGTGGCCACCTGGTCGGTTTCCACCTTCTGGCTGTTCACGCCGGCGCTGGTCTGCTCGGTGACGGCCGACAGCTGCTCGGCAGCGCTGGCGATCTGGGTGACGCCGTCACGAATGCTACCGATCAGATCGCGCAAGGTGCTGCCCATGCGGGCGATGCCCTGTTGCAGCACACCCAGCTCATCGCGGCGGGTGACCTGCAGCGTCTGGGTCAGATCACCACTGGTGATGCGCTCGACCGCCTCTAGAGTTTCCTGCAGCGGGCGGGTGATCTGCCGGGTGATCAGCCAGGCCGCGACGATCCCCACCAGCAGCGCCAACAGCGTGGCGGCGGTCATCATCCGGGTGGCGAAGGCGCTGTCGCTGTCGCGCAGCTTGACCTGCATGGCCAATAGGGCATCGCTGCCCTTGACGATCTCCAGCACCTGCTCGGTCATGGCATCGCGCAACTGCACGCGCTCGGCGACTGCAGTGCGGTAGGTATCCACCAGAGCCCGGTAGCTGCCGACGGCGCTTTCCAGTTGCTGGATCAGGTCGCGGTAGTCGCCATTGAAGGCAGAGGTCAAACTCTCCAGCCCCTGGTCGGTATTCTCGATCTGCTGGCTCAACGCCCGCTCGGTTTGCTCATTGGTATCGGCCGTATAACTCAGCATGCGGTAGCGTAGGGTCTGCAGGTCGTCCTTGGTACGAGCGACGGCCTGGTAGCGCGCCAAACCCGCCGCATCGGCAGCGGCGCCGCGCAGCACCTCCTCCCGGACCTTGTCGACCAGCTCGAGTGCCCGCTCGGCCACCTCGATCATCTCGGCACGGGTCTTGTTGGCGCTGGCGTATACCGCATTGGTCTTGTCGTAAGCCTTCTGGTACTGGTCGATCAGTTCGATTTGCTCATTTATCAGCCGCACGTTTTCCGGGCTGCGAAACTTCGGCCTTATGGCCTGCTGCAGCTGCGAAAGCGTGCGGATATGCTGCTGCACCTTGTCGGCTTCCGTTGCACTGCCGTTGGAGAGCAGATACTGCAAACGTGCCACCCGCAGATCGGTAAGGGTGTGAGTGAGTTCATTGACATCGGTCATGCGTTCGCTGCGCTCAACCACCTTGCCGAGGCTGGTCCAGCCGACGAAGGCCAGAGCCATGGTCAGGAGCAGTACAAGACCGAAGCCCAGCGCCAGTTTCCGGGTGACACTGATATTGCCAAACCATGTGTTCATCGATTGCTCCAACTGCACATTCAAATAATCAAAACTGAGCGCTTTATTTTTTGGCCAGCCGCACTCCCAGCGCGGTTCGGAACGACTTCCCAGCCGCCATCCTGAAATTTTGCGTGTTCGAGGCACCGCGAAATGCGCAGCTCAAAACAGCAATATCAAAGTGATATCGCATTGACGTGAGCCGCTTCGCTTGGTTCAGCGTATTTTTCATGCGAGGTGGCTGGCTGCTGGCCGCCAGCCGAAATGCCCGCTCCCAATATTGCAAATGGGATTCATGGCAAGAATCGATCCCCGCGAAGTGGCGCTGATCAGTTTGTCGACCCAATCCCCCGCCCGGCGGTCTGAACCAGAACAGGCCAACGTGGAGCGACCGATGAACGCGTTCGATTGGCAGCGCATGCTGCTGGGAGATTTCCCCTGGCTTTTTCTGGGCGAAGTGGCGTTTCGCGCGCTGTTCGCCTTCGTGGTGGTTTTCGTGTTTCTCAAGGTCAGCGGCCGGCGCGGCATTCGCCAGCTGTCGCTGTTCGAGCTGGTGGTGATCCTCACCCTTGGCTCGGCGGCCGGTGACGTCTCGTTCTACGATGACGTGCCGCTGCTGCCGGTGGCCATGGTGTTCGTCACTCTGCTGGTGCTGTATCGCGCCACGGTGACGATGATGCGCCGCAGCGAGCGCATCTCCGACTGGATGGAAGGCAAGCCCGTGACCATCATCAAGGACGGCCTCTACGAGCTGAACAGCCTGGATCACCTGAACATTTCGTCCGACGAATTCTTCATGGAGCTGCGCCAGCAAGGCGTCGAACACCTGGGCCAGGTACGCCTCGGCATTCTGGAAACCGACGGCGACATGAGCCTGTACTTCTTTGCCGCCGATGACGTGAAACCCGGCCTCTCGGTGCTGCCGGCCGAGCACCGCGCCGAGTATCTGCAGGTGCCGCAGGTCGGCATCTATGCCTGCATACGCTGCGGCCACACCCAGTCGATGACTGGCGGGCAGCAGGCCAGTTGCCCGCGCTGCAGCCAGCGCACCTGGTCGCCAGCACTCAGCCACCAGCGGCAGCGCTGATTACGGCAGCAGCACCTCGAGAAAAATCACCTGAACGGATTCGCGTCGCCGCGCCTCTACCTTTTTATCGCGCCGGGAACGAGGCGCTCCAAGAAGAAAAGGCCCGCACCATGACTACATTCCTGATCG
>Ga0209370_1002475_pt1 | contig 13220 bp, 3 predicted proteins | sample AgamicAtPrz_FD_187164 | JGI IMG/M metagenome (GOLD analysis project Ga0209370, IMG submission 187164) | Agave microbial communities from Guanajuato, Mexico - At.P.rz (SPAdes) (version 2) | ecosystem: Host-associated > Plants > Phyllosphere > Phylloplane/Leaf | place: Guanajuato, Mexico... | reverse complement strand
CTACCTGGGCCTGGGCGCGGTATGGGCGCTGGGCCTGTCGTCGTCGGCCGCGCAGTTGCAGGCCAACCCGGCCAGCCTGCCGCCGTCGATCCTGTCGATCACCGGGGTGATCCCGTTCACCGAGACCATCTTCCTCTGGCAGTCCGGGGTGATGCTTGCCGCGCTGGTGATCGTCTCGCTGGTCGTCGCCTACGCCACCGCGCCCGGCCCGAACAGCGCCCGCAGCGCGCAGGACTGTGGTGTCGACCCGAGCTTCAGCGCACCGCCTTCGCCCCAGCGCACCCGCCCGGGTGAATGGCTGGAGTACAGCCCGATCCTGATCCTGCTGCTGGTGGCCCTGGCCGCCGGCTGGCTGTACCAGGAGTTCGCCACCAAGCCGGCGATCACCGCGATCTCCGGGCTGAACACCTACAACCTGCTGTTCATCATGCTCGGTGCCTTGCTGCACTGGCGCCCGCGCAGCTTCCTCGACGCCGTGGCCCGCGCCGTGCCGGCCACCACCGGGGTATTGATCCAGTTCCCGCTGTACGGCTCGATCGCCGCCATCCTCACCCAGGTCAAGGGCGCGGACGCCCAGACCCTGGCCCACCATATCTCGCTGTTCTTCACCCAGATCGCCACCCACGATACCTACGCCTTGCTGATGGGCGTGTACTCGGCGGTGCTCGGCTTCTTCATCCCGTCCGGGGGGGGCAAATGGATCATCGAGGCGCCGTATGTGATGCTGGTGGCCAACGACCTGCAATACCACCTGGGCTGGGCGGTGCAGATCTACAACGCCGCCGAGGCGCTGCCGAACCTGATCAACCCGTTCTACATGCTGCCGCTGCTGGGGGTGTTGGGGCTCAAGGCGCGTGACCTGATCGGCTTCTCGTTCGTGCAGTTGCTGGTGCATGTGCCGCTGGTGCTGGTGTTGCTGTGGGCACTGGGCACCACGTTGCAATATGTCCCGCCTGTAATGCCCTGATCAGGGAGGTGGAAAACTGCAAGCGCCATGGATCGGCGCTTGTGCAGCCGCTGCCGGGAAATCGGAAAAAGCTGAATGATGGCAAATTGACGCCAATATGCTGGCCACTTACTATGCGCGCCACTTTGCGTTGATCACCAGGGACAGGTATGCCGGTACGTCGTCACTCAGCGCGCAATTATGCGCGCTTCGCATTTGTCGCAACACTGTGTAGCCCGCTGGCCTGGGCCGTTTCCCCAGGTGACCAGGACCTGATCCGCGAACGCCAGAACCGCCTGCTCGAAGAGCAGCAACGGCGGCTCGAGGACCTGCGCAACCTGCCCGGCGAAAGCGCGCAACCTACCCAGCAGCAACGGCCTGAAGACACCCGCTGTTTCGATATCCACACCATCGAGCTCAAGGGCGCCGACAGCCTGTCCGCCGCCGATCGCGCCAGCCTGCTCAAGCCTTTCATCGACCAGTGCCTGGGTGTTACCCAGCTCAATGCCTTGCTCAAGGCGATCACCGACCATTACCTGGGCCGTGGCCTGGTCACCAGCCGCGCCTACCTGCCGCAGCAGGACCTGTCCTCGGGCCACCTGCAGGTGCTGGTGGTGGAAGGGCGCCTGGAAGGGCTGCGCCCGGACCCGGCCAGCGGCCTGAGCGAGCGCGAGCTGGCCATGGTTTTCCCCGGCGAAGTCGAACAGCGCCTGAACCTGCGCGAAGTCGAGCAGATGGTCGACCAGCTCAACCGCCTGCCGTCGAACAAGGCGCAGATGGAGCTGACCCCCGGCAAGGCCGTCGGCGGCAGCGAGGTGCTGGTGCGCAACACCCAGCAGAAACCCTGGCGCGCCTCGCTGTCGCGCAACAACGAAGGCCAGCGCAGCACCGGCGAGCAGATGCTCAACCTCGGCCTGGAATGGGACAGCCCGCTGGGCCTGGCCGACCAGCTGATGCTGCGCGGTGGCCACGACGTGGTCAGCGACCACACCCAGGGCTCGAAGAACGGCGTGCTGTTCTACAACCTGCCGTGGGGCTGGTGGAACTTCACCTACAGCTACAGCGAGAGCGAATACCGCTCCCTGGCCCAGGCCAACGGCTTTGCCTTCAAGCAGACCGGCGACAGCCAGAACCACCAGCTGCGCGCCGAGCGCGTGGTGCACCGCGATGCCACCAGCAAGACTTCGCTCAATGCCGGCATGGCCCACCTGCGCACCAACAACTACATCGAGGACAGCCGCCTGGAAGGCAGCAGCAACCGCCTGAGCGAGGCGCAGTTCGGCATCAACCATGGCCGGCGCCTGGGCAATGCCTTCGTCAACCTCGACCTGGGCACTCAGGAAGGCATCGGCGCCTTCGACGCCCAGGACAACGCCCACCCGCGCCCGGGCCAACCGGTGGCGCGCTACCGCAAGTACAGCGCCACGGTCAGTTATGTGCAGGGCTTCGACCTGTTCGGCGAGCGCCTGAGCTTCACCAGCCTGGCCACCGGCCAGCGCAGCGAGGACGTGCTGTTCAGCCCGCAACGCATCAGCCTCGGCGGCCTGTCGTCGGTGCGCGGGCTGAAGGACCAGTCGTTGTCCGGCGACAGCGGCGGCTACTGGCGCAACGACCTGCGCTGGACCCGCCCGGTGAACTGGCCGCTGCTGCAACCGCTGGTGGCCGAGTACGGCCTGGGCCTGGGCTACGACCTCGGGGTGATCCGCAACGATCGCTACAACGGCGAGTACCACGGCCGTGCCAGCAGCCACTCGCTGGAGCTGTTCGCCCGCGGCCAGCATATGGCTGCCAGCGTGACCTTCGCCCACAGCCTGGAACGCCCTGACGTGCTGACCGAAAAGGAACGCCCGGTGTATTTCCGCCTCGACTTCTTCATCTGACTCATCCGACTCATCCCAGCCTTACCCACGAGATTCCACATGGACGTCCGCCTGTTCGCCTTCCTGGCCCGCCAACGCTCGGCCCTAATTCAGCCCCGTGAACACTTCTGCGGCCTGCCCAAGCGCGGCCTGGCGTTTCTCCTGGCCAACGTCATGTTCTGGCAGCCGCTGTGGGCCCAGGCCGACGGTATCGCGGTCAGCGCCCCAGGCACCAGCCTGGGCCAGGCAGGCAACGGCGTGCCCATCGTCAACATCGCCGCGCCCAACGGCAGCGGCCTGTCGCACAACCAGTTCAGCGACTACAACGTCGGCCAGCAGGGGCTGATCCTCAACAATGCCACCGGGCGCACCCAGGGTACCCAGCTGGGCGGGATCATCCTCGGCAACCCTAACCTGCAGGGCACGGCGGCCAGCACCATCCTCAACGAGGTGACCGGCAGCAACCCCAGCCTCATGCGCGGCTACACCGAGGTGGCCGGGCAGAGCGCCCGGATCATCGTCGCCAACCCCCACGGCATTACCTGCGACGGCTGCGGCTTCATCAACACGCCGCGGGTGACCCTGAGCACCGGCAAGCCAATCCTCGACAACGGCCAGGTGCGCAGCTACCGGGTCGAGGGCGGTGCCATTGCCATCGAAGGCACCGGGCTCGATGCCCGCAACCTCGACAGCTTCGAGCTGATCACCCGCAGCGCCAAGGTCAACGCCAAGCTGCACGCCAAGCAACTGGATATCGTCACCGGGCGCAACGACGTCGATGCCGACACCCTCAAGGCCAGCGCCCGCGCCAGCGATGGCAGCGTGGCGCCGAGCCTGGCCATCGACAGCACGGCGTTGGGCGGCATGTACGCCGGGGCGATCCGCCTGGTCGGTACCGAACAGGGTGTGGGTGTGCGCCTGGCCGGCGACGTGGCGGCCGCAGGCGGCGACCTGGATATCGACGCCAGTGGCAAGCTGACCCTGGCCAACGCCAGCGCCAGCCGCGACATTCAGCTCAAGGCCGGCGAGGTGGAGCTGACCGGCAACACCTACGCCGGGGGCGAGGCCCGCGTGCGCAGCGGCGGCGACGTGCAAGTGCGCCAGAGCCTGGCGGCACGCCAGCACGTGACGGTGGCCGGCGCGCAGGTGCGCAACCAGGGGGTGATCGAGGCCGGGGTCGAGGCTGACCAGCGCCGTAACGATAATGCCGACCTGACCCTCACCAGCACCGGCCTGGTCAACAGCGGGCAGATCGTGGCCAGCCGCGACTTGGTGCTGACGGCCAGCGATACCCTGGTGAACAGTGGCGGCGCGCTCAAAGGCCAACGCCAGACCCTGGCGGCCGAGACACTGGACAACCGCAACGGCCAAATCCTCGCAAGCAGCGCGCTGAAGGTCACCAGCCGGGTGCTGGACAACCGCGATGCCGGCGTCTTGAGCAGCGATGGCAGCACCACCGTCAGCGCCCGTGAGCGCCTGGACAACCAGGGCGGCCAGGTGCTCGGGGTAAGCGAACTGCAGGTAAACGGTGGCCAGGTCAACAACGGCGCCAAGGGCCTGATCGCCAGCGATGGCCAGCTGACCGTCGACGTGACGCAACTGAACAACCTGGGCGGCACGCTCTCCGCCAGCCATCAGCAGCTCAAGGCGAGCAGCCTGGCCAACCGGGGCGGCAGCGTGGTGGGCAAGAGCCTTGTCGTCACGGCCGGGCAGTTCGACAACCAGGGCGGCAGCGTCGTGGCCACCGAGGGCACGGCAACCGTCACCGCGCACCAGCGCCTGGACAACAGCGGCGGCACCTTGCAGGCCAAGACGCACTTGCAGGTCGACGGCGGTGCATTGATCAACAAAGGGGGAGCCCTGCTGGGCGCCAGCGTCACGCTCGATGGCACCTCACTGGACAACAGCCAGAAAGGCCGCGTGGTGGCTGACGAGGGCGCGCTGAGCGTCAAGGCCAGCGGCGCCGTGAACAACAGTGGCGGGCGCTTGCAGGCGACTGTCGCCAACGTGGATATCACGGCCGCCAGTATCGATAACCAGGCCGGCGTGGTGGTCGGGCAGAAGGCGGTGAAGGCCACTGCTACCCACGGCACCCTGGACAACCGAGCCGGGCAGTTGCTCGGCAGCCGCCTGGAGCTGGTCGCCGACAGCGTCGACAACCGTGTCGGTGGCCAGGTGTTGGCCGGCAGCGAGGGCCTGCTGATCGAGGCCGCCGCCGTGCGCAACCAGCAAGGCAAGTTGGTCGCTGGGGGCTCGTTGGCCGAACTGTTGCTCGGCGCAGGCCGCCTGGACAACCAGCAGGGCAGCCTGACCGCCAGCGCCATCACCCTGGTGGCCGGCGATGCCGACAACAGCACCGGCAGCCTGACCAGCCTGGCCGGCAACCAGCAACTGACCGTGCAGCGCCTGATCAACCGCAGCGGCCTGATCGAGGCCAGCGACACCGTGCAGCTCAAGGGCCAGAGCCTGGACAACAGCGGCGGCAAGCTGATCGCCCATGCCGGCGACAAAGCCAGCATCGCGCTGAGCGGTGTGCTGGACAACCGCGGTGGCCGTATTGCCAGCGCCACCACCGACCTCGAGGTCAAGGCCGCGAGCCTGCTCAACCAGGGCGGCAGCGTGGAGCACGCCGGGCTCGGCAGCCTGGTGCTTGATGCCAACAGTTTCAGTGGCAGCCAGGGCACCCTCAGCAGCATGGGCAAGGGCATCTGGACCTTTGCCAACGTCACCGGCGTGGGCACCTGGCACAGCAATGGCGCCCTGGCTGTCAGTGGCCTGCAGGCAATCACTTTGGGCGCAGGCGAGCGTATTGCCAGCGCCAGCGACCTGCGCCTGGCCGGCGCGCAGCTGACCAATGCCGGCGAGCTGGTCACCGACGGCAAGCTGACCCTGGAGATTGCCGGCGACCTGATCAACCACGGCCTGTTCTCCAGCTTGAAGGCCATGAGTATCAGCGGCGCCAACCTGACCCAGGACGGCGGCCGTATCGCCAGCAAAGAGGCGATGACCGTGCAGCTGGGAGGTGCGCTGAGCAACCGTGGCCGGCTGACCAGCAGCCAGACCCTGGACATCACGGCCGCGAGCATCGATAACCAGGGCACCCTCGGCGCCCAGGGCAAGGCGACCCTGCGCGCCAGCGGGGCGATCACCAACCAGCAGGACAGCCTGCTGTTCGCCGGCGGCCCACTGGAGCTGCGCAGTAGCAGCCTGCTCAACCGCTACGCCGATATCTACAGCAAGGGCGACTTCAGTTACGCGGCGTTGGGCGGGGGCCGGGCAGCCAGCCTGCAGAACCTCTCGGGCAGTATCGAGAGTGAAGGCAACATCGACCTCAAGGTCGATTCACTGGAGAACGCCAAGGCTATCTTCGTCCCCGGCCGGACCATCGCCGAACGCTATATCCGCATCAACTGCACCGACTGCAGCGGTCGTAGTCACACCGGATCCTACATCGTCACCACCACCTACAAAGGCACCATCGAAAGCGATTCGCCCGCGGCTCGACTGCTGGCCAACCGTGACATGGCGCTCGATGCGAGCACGGTGGACAACCGCCAGAGCCTGCTGGCAGCCAACGGCGACCTGACCGCCAGTGCGGTGAACTTCCACAACCGTGGTCGGACCCTGGACAAGGAGATCGAGGAGGTCAGTTACTGGCTGCAGGGGGTGAGCAAGGGCGCCTACCGTGTCACCGAGGCGGCCACCAACGCCTGGAATGCGCTGAACCGAGGCCTGTCGCCGGACAAGCAGGCGCCGATACCGACCGCCGTGACCATGTACCCCAGTGAAAAGCCCATTACCCGCGTCGAGCCCGGTACCGACACCGCCTACGTCGGCACCGTCCAGGCCGGTGGCACCCTGGCGCTGAACGTCAGCGGCGAGCTGGTCAACGGCACCCTCGATGCACAGAGCAATGCCCAGCTCAGCGCAAAGACCTTGGACAGTGCGGCCGTAGGAGCGGGTGGGGTACGCATAGTGATCGGCACCCAGGCCGGTGATCCGGGCTTGCCAGCCGATGTCAAACGTGTCGAAACCACGGCTGCCGACGGCAGCACCCAGATCAGCTTCGTCCCGGTCGATTTCAGCGGAGCCCCGTTCGTCAGCGTCGACCCGACCGCCTTGCCGAGTTTCCGTTTGCCGCAGGGTGAGTACGGCTTGTTCGTGCGCACTCAGGACCCGACCGCCCACTACCTGATCGAGACCAACCCCGAGCTTACCGACCTGGGGCGCTTCATGGCCTCGGACTATCTGCTCGGCAACCTCGGCTTCGACCCCGACCAGGCTTGGCGCCGCCTTGGCGACGGCCGCTACGAGACGCGCCTGATCGCCGATGCAGTGCGCGCGCAGACCGGCCAGCGCTTCCTCGCCGATGGCCTGGCCAGCGACTACGAGCAGTTCAAGTACCTGATGGACAACGCCGTGGCCAGCAAGGATGCCCTTGGCCTGAGCGTGGGCGTGGGCCTTACCGGCGAACAGGTCGCGGCGCTGACCCATGACATCGTGTGGATGGAGGAGCGGGTTGTCGGGGGCGAGAAGGTCCTGGCCCCGGTGCTGTACCTGGCCAAGGTCGATTCGCGCAACCTGCGTGGCGGCAGCCTGATCCAGGGGCGTGACCTAAACCTGGTCACCGGCGGCGACCTGAAGAGTGTCGGTAGCCTGCGGGCGAGCAACGACCTGACGGCCGTAGCCGGCGGCAGTCTGTACCAGGGCGGCCTGGCCGTGGCCAATGAACACCTGACGTTGATGGCCCAGGACAGCATCCGCAATGCCCTGGCCGGCGAGATCCGTGGCAACCAGGTCACTCTTGAGTCGCTCAAGGGCGAGATCGTCAACGACCGTACCGCTACCGAAGTGGTGGTGGGTGCGGGGAGCAAGACCCATCTGGATGCCGGCGCCATCATCCGGGCGCGTGGCGCCATGAACCTCAATGCCGCTGGCGACCTGACCAACAAGGGCCAGATCAGCAGCGGTGGCGACCTGAAAGCCAAGGCCGGAGGCGACATCAACCTGCTTGCCGTGCAGGATCGCACCATCACTCGCGAAGCCCTGCGCCGTGGGTTGCGCACCGAAGAAACGGTCACCCAGCTGGGCTCCAGCCTGGAGGCCGCAGGCAACGTCAACTTGCAGGCAGGCCGTGATCTGTATGTCGAGGCGAGCAGCGCCAAGGCGGGCAAGCGCCTTGAAGCCAGTGCCGTGGGCAATATCAGCCTGGTGGCCGGCGAAGACTCCCATGCGATCGACAGCAGCAGCAAGAAAGGCAACAAGAAGGTCCACGAAGTCGAGGAGCACAGCCGGCTGGTCGCGGCCAGCCTCAGTGCCGGAAGCGGCCTGAATGCCGTTGCCGGCACCGACGTCAACCTGGTGGCCAGCAATCTGCAAGCCGGTGACGAGGCGTATGTCTATGCCGGCAACGATATCAGCCTGATCGCCGGGCAGGAGCGCGACTACTCGCTCTACGACATGAAGAAGAAGGGAGGCTGGGGCAGCAAGCAGACCCAGCGCGACGAAGTTACCCAGCTCACCCATGTCGGCAGCAAGATTACCAGCGGCGCCGACCTGCACCTGGTAAGCAAGGGTGACCAGCTCTACCAGGCCGCCAAACTCACCAGCGGCGCCGACCTGACCCTGGACAGCGGGAGTGACATCACCTTCGAAGGGGTCAAGGACCTGCACGACGAGAGCCACGAGAAGAGCAAGTCCAACGCGGGCTGGTTCAGCATGAAGGGCAAGGGGCGCACCGACGAGACCTTGCGTCAGAGCGAACTGGTGGCCACAGGCGATGTGATGATCAAGGCCGTGGGCAATATCCGCGCCGATGTTCGCCAGGTCAATCAACAGACGGTGCACGAGTCCATCGATGCAATGGTCAAGGCCGATCCCAAGCTGGCCTGGCTAAAGGACCTGGAAGCGCAAGGCGGCGTCGACTGGCGTCAGGTCCAGGAGGTGCACACCAGCTTCAAGTACGCCAACTCCGGATTGGGTCCAGCGGCGCAATTGGCAATTGCGATCCTGATGGCTGCGGTCATGGGGCCGGTCGGATTCGGTCTGACGGGCGCCCCCCTGGCAGGAGCCACCAGCCTGGCCACGACCGGCGCGGTCAGCACCATCAACAACAAAGGTGATCTGGGCGCGGCGCTCAAGGAAACCTTGAGCAAGGAGAGCCTGAAGAGCGCGGCGACGGCCATGGCGGTCGCAGGGGCGTTGCAGTACGCCGATCAAAACTGGTTCAAGGCCAGTGATGCAGCCAACAAAGGTGCTGTCAGCATCGAGGGTGGCAAGGCGTTGCCAGCGGCTTCCACAACCGACAATGTCCTGACGTGGAGCAATGCATCCGATGTCGCGCTCCGCGCCGGTGGCCGGGCGGTAATCAGTAGCAGCATTTCCACGGCCATCAATGGCGGCAGCCTCAAGGACAACCTGCTCGCTTCACTTGCCGGCGAGGCCAGCACGGTGGCCATGGCCACTGGCTTCAAGTGGGTGGGCGACCAGACGCTCAGCTTCGAGAGCGGTAGTTTGCCGAAGGTCATCTCCCACGCCATCGTGGGCGGTCTGATTGCCGAAGCCACTGGCGGCGACTTCAAGACCGGCGCGGCCGCCGCAGGGCTCAACGAGGCGATGGTCAATGCGCTGTCGTCGGCTGCGCAGGGCAATGAACCCTTGCATTTGATGTTGTCGCAACTGACCGGCCTGGTGGCGGCGGCTGCGGTGAACGGCGAGCTGGACAAAGGCGTGCAGATCGCGCAGTCGGCCACCCAGTACAACCATGACCTGCATCGCAAGAATGGCGAGGCATATGCCAAGGGCATCCTGAACGCATGCGCTCAGGTGCCTACCGCTTGCCCTGAGGGTAGCGGCAAGGTGAGCCAGCAAGAGCTTGTGGATGCCCTCGAGTCGATGGCACAACACGGCAAGGGGGTGGATAAGCTCAACCCACTGGCCGTGGAATTGGTCGATACCTTCATAGAAAGGTTCCCGGACAAGGATTCGTTGTTCACGCCAACGGCATCGGAAGCTGAGCGGCTGGATACGCTCGAGAAGGCGGAGCTGGCTGGCCTGGTGCTTTCGGGTGCAGGGCTTGTGCGTGGGGTGGCGCGGGGTGGTAGCGGGTTCATCGAGTCTATAAAATCCTGGTTTGGTGCGAGCGGTGCAAAAGCAATCGACGATTCTGCTGCCTATACAAAGTGGTGGGACAATGTTGCTCAACCCAAGACTCTAACTGATAGAGAGGCTAGGGCTTGGTATTTATCTAAAGAGGCAGAAATTCCCAGTCGAATTGATTCAAGTTTGTCTCTGGAAGATCAGGCTAGACAGGCATTTGCCATGAGAAATGATTTGAGGTCTACAGCTAGAGAACTAATGTCTAACAGAGATTTGGCCGATTCTTTGAATAAAAGCGATCCAAATAGGACGTGGTCGGAGATCGCTAATAAATACTCGGCGCAAGGTCTTTCTGGGGATGATCTGTGGCGCAAAATTATCGAAAAATCCCAGTCTTCTAGAACAAGTGTTAATGATGGGTTGGGGATGTGAATATGAACCGTTTTTCTGAGTCTAGTACCGAATTTAGTCATTTTATTTTTTTTAACGAGTATGAAGAAGAAGATTTTGAGGATTTTGTTGGCGTTGTTTTGAGAACTCTGAACGCAGAGGAAATAAAGCGCGAGCGAGGTCCTTACTCAATTCAGGTTGTTGCTGGATATGCAGGATGTAGAATTGTTTTAACAAGTGGCTCATTCGAAGGGTGCTTTATCTCGATGGATAAGGGTGAAGCATGGTTGGCGGGAAAAATAATAAAGGCTTTCTGAGTTGACTAGATGGTGCAAAAGAGGCGAGTGGGGTAACAAAGCCCACCGGAGGGAAAAGGCAGAAAAGGGGACGGATTTATTTTTTCTACTCTAATTTCTGCCTTTGCATGACCAAGACGGCGACGAAGCTGATGCTGAAGATATTAGTAAGGACGTCTAGCGCTGGAAGCGGGGCAAGTCGAAATTTAGAGTGTGGAAAATAAATCTGTCCCCTTTTTTGATCACGGGTGCCGTGGCGGCGGGGGCCAGCCAGGCCATGGCCGGCGTGCTCAAGGAGCGTTTCGCATCCAAGCCTGAGTTGCGAGAAGCGTTCGCCCAGCTGATCGGCATGACCTCGGCCGGTTTGGCCGGGGGCGATATCCACAAGGGTTCGTGGGTCGCGCAGATGGCCGACCAGTACAACCGTCAGGCGCACCCGGAAGAAATGCGCCTGATCAAGGGCCAGGCCGAGGCGTTGGCCAAGGCGCAAGGCATCAGCCCCGCAGAGGCCGAGCAACGCATGGCCCGGGCATTCGCCTACCTTACCGACAAACAATGGCAGGAGATGTTGACCAAGGAAGGCCTGGTCATCGACCCCGTCACCATGAGGTACCTGGCCCAGGCACTGACGCCACTGGCCAAGCGCTTCGACGTGCCCCAGGCCATGGGAGACGTCCCGGTAATAGAGGACCCAGACAAGCGTTACACCACGGAGCAGACGCTAGGGTTGCTGGAGGCATATGCGACGAACCACAGCGCTGACTTCAATAATGCAAGGTTGAATGGCGAGTTCACGCTGACGGGTAAGGGGGCCGACTATTACCAGAAGAACCTGAACTTCGAAAAAGTCGACTTGGGCGGGGACGCCGTAGGTGCAGGCAAAGGGATTGGCGATGCCCTGAGTGGCGTCCTCAAGGACCTTGCCGGGCTGGCCGAGGGACTGGTCAAGCACCCTGAGCGTACTACGACAGGAATACTTAATGAACTGATGACCTCGGCCCGCGACCCGCAGGCAGTCGTCAAGTCGTTCCTGCAGGCCAAGCAGGATGCGCAAGTGCAATCACGGTTGCTGCGCCTGCAGGGCAAGCCCGAGGAAGCGGCAAGGGTCGAGATGGACTGGCAGATGCAGTTCTACATGAACTTCGTCGCGGTCAATCGGGTGGCCAAACTGGGGCAGGTTGCCAGAGCACTGGCCGCCAGCGAGGAGGCGGCGAGGGCGGGCACCGTGGCCGGTGCGGGCGCCGCAGGTCGAGAGATAGCTGGGCTACCTGTCTGGTATTACGATGCCAGCGGGGTTGGCGCCAATGTGGCCAAGCTTGATGGATACCAGACTGTATTCAACAGCAGGACGGGCAGCTTTGAATACCTTGCTTCGGACGGAAAGCTGTACTTCGACACGGGGTCCGGGCTCAAGCCGAAGGTGGGGGGGAATCTTGCTGAGCTGGCGGCGGCGGAACGGGATATTATTGCTTCTGGGCCGGGGGCGGGGGAGTCTGGCTTTGGAGGAGCAAAAGGGATTACTAACAGCTCCAGTAAGGGGCCGAGGTTTGTTGGGGACTCTGCCGGCAGTGTTATTGATCTAAACTATACGAAGGGGCTTTCGGAAACGAATGTGACAGTCACGGGAGCCCGTGGTGGCGTTCAGTATCCGTTGCAGGGTCAAATGCCGAATTCGTACGCTAATCTTGGGAATGGACATGTAATTGTCTATGGTCCAGAAGGACGTGCGCTGTATGATGTCTCTAGCTCTCGAATAAAGGTGGTTGAATGGAATTAATCACCAAACGGGCAGTACTTTCCTAAGAAAGGTAGCGATACGAAAGCTTTCGAAGGGAATGTGCCGAAATCAGTTCTTAATGACTTGGGTTTGAAATAATGAAGAGTTGTCAGGGTGGTATTTCTACACAGTCGTTGAACCTGTTTGCTTCGGATATTGGGGCTGGAGAATTTTTTTCATATGTAGGTAATCTGGTTTCCCTGGAGCAGGCGATTGCAGTTCTAGGACTGCTCTCCCCTGATTTTGTTGAACATGATGACCATGTTTTCTGGTTACCTACTATTCAGCAGTATGATCCACAAAAATTAATGTTAAGCGGTCTGGCTGAAGTGAAGGTGGGGCAGCTGAAGAAAAGTTTGTCTCGGAGGGATGTTGAGCGATACAGGAATAACTTCTCAGTAAGTCAGTTTTTTTCAAAGTGGGAGAGTGAGCTGGAGCGACCAATTTTTAAGGTTGGTCTTTCGGAGGAAGATTATAAACTTTGCCATCTGTTTGCTGGGCAGCTAAAAAAATATTGGAGAATCGCACTGTCTGAATGCTTTCCAGAGAAGGTTTTTGAATTTGAGGTTTCCGATAATCTTCTCGATGAATACGGGGTTTGTCTGACCTTCTGTCAGGTTTGAGAATAAAAGGGGATGGATTTATTTTTCCTGCTCTAATTGTTGCTATAGCAGAAAAGGAGCAGGAAAGGGGACAGAGGAAAGGGGGCAGATTTATTTTTTATACTTGTCCCGTCCTGAATAAGGTTTACACCTCCCATCCCGAATTTCCGGAGAGTCAGATGGAGCAAGGTGTAAAGCGCACACAGCGTGATTATTCACTGTCTTTTAAATTGGCGGTCGTTGATCAGGTCG
>Ga0209370_1002474_pt1 | contig 13223 bp, 11 predicted proteins | sample AgamicAtPrz_FD_187164 | JGI IMG/M metagenome (GOLD analysis project Ga0209370, IMG submission 187164) | Agave microbial communities from Guanajuato, Mexico - At.P.rz (SPAdes) (version 2) | ecosystem: Host-associated > Plants > Phyllosphere > Phylloplane/Leaf | place: Guanajuato, Mexico... | reverse complement strand
CCATGGCTTGCTCCTGTCATCAAATGCAATGAAAAAGCACCTTGAATGCATGCACATCCAAGATGCTTCGGTGAGTACAGAACAGCACTCTAGGACAGATTCCGGCTCCAGCCCCCAATACCGCACCATGCAAGCGGTATTGGGTGGTGCAGCGAAGCGATGGGCCTTCCGCCAGCCTCTGCAGGCGGCGCACGCCTATGGCTTACCTGACAGCGGACTCTGCTGCGGCCGCTGCCGGTGCGGTGACCGCTGGCGCGCTGGCCACCGGGACATGCTGCCAGCTGGCGGGCAGCACGGCGTCCAGCCAGTGCATGCGCCAGGCCAGCAGCACGGCAAGGGCCAGCAGCGCCAGCAGGCACAGGCTGTTGCGCAGGCCATGGCTGTCGGCATAGGGGTCGGCAAAGTTGCGCTTGGCATTGACCGGCACCCTGGCCGTCTGCGACAGGCTTCGACCCAGACCCAGATTGATGTTCATGCGACCATTGATGGCCCAGCCGCTGGCATCCAGAATCGGTCCCAGGCTGCGCTGGCGCAGCTTGAGCCAGGCAATCAGCATGCTGGGGCCGGAGATGGCCAGGATCAGGCCCAGAATGGCCACCGGAATCCAGGGCCCCAGTTCGATGAACTTGCCGAAGATGCCGACGATCACGGCGCTCAGCGAACCCAGCGCCACGCCGATGGCGGCCACCGTGCCCACATCGGTCTTGCGCGTGGCGGCGGCAGCCGGTGCTGCGGTCAGTTCCTTGGGCGCCGTCACCAGCTTGGTCGCGTTGTCGCCGAGGCTGGTGTTCACCACATCGTTCTTGGCCGCTGCATGCTTGGCGACCTGCTCCTCGATCATGCGCAGGAACTTCTTGTAGGGCGAGAAGAAGGCCTGGCCGATGCTGGTCGGGTTGTCGATGAGCTTGACGATGGTCGCATCCCAGTCCAGGCCCGCACGGTCGTAGAACACGCCGTTGCGCCCCACGAACAGAAAATCCACATCGCCTGCCGTGAAGGCCGCAACGATGATCTTCTTCTGCCCCTCGCGCTTGCACTCGCAATAGGCCAGATAGGTTTTCGCCATGGCGGCCAGTACCGAGTGGGCGGCAGCATCGGCCACCTCCACAGTCAGGTCGCAGCTGCGGCCGTCCAGGAACAAGGTTCCGGCCTGGAAGGCCGCGCCTTCACGGCGATAGAAGCTGGAGAAGGAGACAAAGTTGTTGAGCAAAGGCAGCAGATCGCGCTGCAGCCGGATCAGCTTTTCCAGGGCCATGGCCTGCACGGCATGCTCCTTCTCGGCATCGTCCTGGTCCAGCAGCTGCATCAGCGCGTCCTTCAGGCCGCTGGCCAGCAGCTGCTGCACCTCGGCCTCGGCGATCGAGCCCAGCGGCGTGGCCGGGCACTCGGCCAGCCATTGCTGGCAATGGGCCAGCATGGTCTTGAGCTGCTCCCACTGGCCTTCGGTCAGCGCGCTCAGGGCCTCGCCGAACACGGGTTGCACGGCCTGCTCGCGCAGTGTCTGCAGGGCCGCCGCCCAGGCGGGGTTGACGCCATGCACCAGCGGCAGGCTGCGCTCGCCGGTGACGGCGGCCAGCGGCAGCGCCGCCAGAGACTCCGAGGCATTGCTGAGCACCTGCGCTCCCAGAGCGGCATAGCCTTCTTCCGTGGGGTTGAGCGGTGCCCGTGCATTGGCATCGAACTCCACCAGTCGCGTGCGCGCAAAAAAGTCATCGACCTTAGCCTGCACGGCGTTCACGGCCTCGGCCGCCGCCAGTGCCAGCGCACGCGGCTGCAGATGGCAGCCCAGCTCGGCCGCCTGGGCAAACCAGGACTGCAGGGCTTGCACGTCCTCCCAGAAGGCCTCGGCCTTGCTGCGATCGATGCCGGGCACGCCATCGCTGCCGTCCACGGCACCGTACAGCTCCTGAATGCGCGCAATCAGAGCGGCCAGAGCCTCGTCGCCTTCGGCCGTGGCCGCACTGACGATGCCGTCGCCATTGAAGCGCAGGGCCTGCAGCGAGGCCATGCGCTCCTGCACCTGGGCCAGCGTGATGACTGCGGCATCGGGCAGGCCCGCGAGCTCCAGCACGCGCCTGGCTTCGGCCAGCAACAGCGCGCCTTCTGGCGTCGCATCGTTGATGCTGCGCAGCTGCAGCACATCGCCGCCATCGGCCAGCACCTGCGGGTCACGCACTCTGGCCACGGCCCATTCACAGGCGGCCACCAGCTCGGGGGGACGGATGCGGCCGTCCTTGCTCTCGTCGATCAGATCCAGCGTCGCGCTGTCGAACTCGATGCCGCGTGTGGGACAGGCCAGGGCCACCCACAGCTTCTGATCCAGCTCACCAATATGGGCAATGTCCTGGCCCGTGCGAATGACCACCTGGTCCACCTCGCCGGCGCGGAAAAACTGCCACTCGTACTGCTTGTGCATGAAACTACCAACTCCCTGGCGGGGGATCTCCCCCTATCAAAGCGCATTGCAACCAATGGCTGCTTGCACTGTCCGCTATCAAAAGCTTGGAGTTTAAAAGTCATTTGCACCAACAGAATGGTGACATTTGTGAACTCTTGCGCTGCACACGGCCAGGTGCGCTGCAGGTCTCTTTCTCATTGATACATTCCGGGCGCCTGCGTGATCCTCTTGATAAAGTATTTATTTAGATACTTTATTTGCTACACTGACCCCGTCCAATCCGTGCTCATGACTGCTGTGTCCACCGCTTCCCAATCCCGCGACAAGCTGCACCTGCAGCTGGCCCGACTCTTCCGCAACAAGATCGCGACCGGCGAATGGGCGCTCGGAGACAACATTCCCACGGTCGAGGAGCTGGAGGCGCTGCACAGCGTCTCGCGCACCACGGTGCGCATGGCCGTGCATGCGCTGGTCGACGAAGGCCTGCTGGAGACCCGCAAGCGCGGCGGTACCAGGGTGGTGAGCCAGCCCTGCAAACCGCCGTCCTTTCTGCTGCCCACCAGCTGGCGGGAGCTCGTGGCTTTTGGCGAGCAGATTCAGCAGACCACGCTGCAGCAGGCCAATGACTGCGTGCCGCCGATTCCGGCCGGCTTTCCCAGCCCTGGCGAACTGGCTCCGGCCTATACCTATTTTCTGCGCGTGCACAGGCATGGCGAGGCCCGCTTTTGCCTGTCCGAGCTGTACCTGGAGCAGAACCTCTATCCCAAGCTGCAGGAGCAGCTGGAGCGCGCCACGCTGGCGCAGGCGCTGGGCAACGACCCCGCGCAGATCGCTGCAGCGCGCCAGTACCTGAGCGTGGCCCCGGCCGACGAGCTGATTGCCGAGCACCTGGGCGTGCCGCTGGGCACGCCGCTGATGCAGGCGCTGCGCTGGGCCCGCAACCCCCAGGGCCTGGTCGTCTACTGGGCCAAGGTGCGCTTCATCAGCGAATACGTGCACATGGAAATGGACTTGCTCAAATGACTGCCGTCCTGCCCCTGAACCCGCCCCTGTCCAAACCCCATGCCGGTCGTGTGGCCTGGATCACCGGCTCCACCAGCGGCATAGGCTGGGCCGTTGCCAGGCAGCTGGCCGGCGAAGGCGCCGCCATTGCCCTGCATGGCAGCGCCCAGGCGTCTGCCAGCACCAATGCCCAGCTGGCCGAGCTGCACGCACTGGGCGTAGCCGCCCGCTATTACCCGCTGGATCTGAGCGACGGCCAGGCCATTGCGCCCCTGGCCCGGCGTATCGCCGCCGAGCTGGGAGCGGTGGACATTCTGGTCAACAACGCCGGCATCCAGCATGTGGAATCCGTGCTCAGCTTTCCGCCAGACCGATGGAACACCATGCTGGCCGTCAACCTGAGCGCACCGTTTCACACCATACAGGCCTGCACGCCGGCGATGCTGGAGCGCGGCTGGGGGCGCATCATCAATATGGCCTCCGTCAGCGGCCTGGTCGGCGTGGCCCACAAGCCCGCCTACGTTGCCAGCAAGCACGGCCTGCTGGGCCTGACCAAATCCGTGGCACTGGAGCTGGCCACCACGCCCGTGACCTGCAACGCCATCTGCCCCGGCTGGGTGCTGACGCCGCTGGTCCAGGCCCAGATCGATGCCCTGGCGCAGCGCGAGCAGCTGGACGAGGCGGCAGCCCGTGCCAGGCTGCTGGGCGCCAAGCAGCCTTCACAGGCCTTTGTGACGGTGGAGCAGGTGGCGGCCCTGGTCAGCTTTCTGGCCAGCGACAACGCCGCCCAGGTACGCGGCGCGCAGTGGAATATGGACGGGGGCTTCACCGCCGCTTGAGTGCGGCACCGGCAAGACTCCATCTATCGGTCACCCATTCACGGCTGATGGCGCTCGGCAGATAAGCGCTACAGCCTGTTTTATTCAAATCGTTCCAAGGAGATGAACATGGCATTGAACGAAACCCACGACGCCGGCCTGCAAAGCTGGGTCGCCAGCGCCAACAACGGCAGCAGCGAATTTCCCATCCAGAACCTGCCGTTTGCCGTCTTTCGCCGCAAGAGTAGCAGCGAAGCTTTCCGCGGCGGCGTGGCGATTGGCGATCAGGTGCTGGATATGGCGGCTGTTCGCGATGCCAAGGCATTGGGCGCCGATGAGCAAGCCCAGGTCGAAGCAGCGGCGCAGGGCCAGCTCAACAGCTTGATGGCCATGGGCCCTGAGGCTTGGTCGGCCCTGCGCCTGGCCCTGTCGCGCGCACTGCGTGCCGGCGCTGCCCAGGAAGCCGCACTCAAGGCCTGCCTCGTGCCCCAGGCCGATGTGGAATACAGCGTACCCGCCCAGGTCGGCGACTACACGGACTTCTACACCTCCGTGCATCACGCCACCAATGTGGGCAAGCTGTTTCGCCCCACCAACCCGCTGATGGAAAACTACAAGTGGGTGCCCATCGGCTACCACGGTCGCGCCTCCAGCATCCGCATCTCGGGCGTGGACTTCAAGCGCCCCAACGGCCAGCTCAAGGCCCCCGATGCCGACCCCGTGCTCAAGCCCTGCAACCGTCTCGACTATGAGCTGGAGATGGGCATTTACGCAGGCACGGCCAATGCCTGGGGCGAGGCGGTCGGCATCGAGGATGCCGACCGGCATATCTTCGGCCTGTGCCTGCTCAACGACTGGTCGGCCCGCGACGTGCAGGCCTGGGAGTACCAGCCGCTGGGCCCGTTTCTCTCCAAGAACTTCGCCACCAGCATCTCGCCCTGGATCGTGACGCTGGAAGCACTGGAGCCCTATCGCACGGCATTCGTGCGCCCGTCCGAGGACCCGCAACCCCTGCCCTACCTCAGCTCCGAAGCCAACTCGCAGCGCGGTGCGCTCGATGTGCAGCTCACGGTCGCCATCCAGACCGAGAAGATGCGCGCCGAAGGCAAGGCCGCCGAGCAGATCACCCGCACCAGCTACCGCCACGCCTACTGGACCATGGCCCAGCTGATTGCCCACCACACCGTCAACGGCTGCGATCTGCAACCCGGCGACCTGCTGGGCACGGGCACGCTGTCCGGCCCCACCATGGCCGAAGCCGGCGCCCTGCTGGAAATCACCGAAGGCGGTAAAAAGCCCCTGAGCCTGAGCAACGGCGAAACCCGCACCTTCCTGCTCGACGGCGACGCCGTGGTCTTTACCGGCTGGTGCGAAAAACCCGGTGCCGCGCGCATCGGCTTTGGCGAATGCCGCGCCACCGTGCTGCCCGCGCACCAGGCCTGAGCGCCTTGACCATCCTGCAAAGAACCGGCCTGGCGCCGGTTTTTTGTTGGGAATCTGCCCTCGGCCTGTTCGTAACGCCATGACACAATTGCAGCCATGCCTTCCGCTTCGGACACCCCCACCCCTGCGCTCGCCCCCACTGGCCGGAACACGCGCCAGGAACCTGTGCTGGACCAGCCTCTGCGCTCGGACGCCAGCCCCCTGCCTGCCTCCATCGCCGGAGCCTTTGCAGCAGCGGCCTATTCCATGCAGCACAGCCTGCAGCACGAGGCCGGGCAGACCGCTGCGCCCGAAGAGGAGGACAGCGGTCTGCTGCCCCAGCTCTATGCCAGCCGCCTGAACCCGCGCTCGCGCGACTTCTACCTGGCCCAGTTCAAGCGCTTTGACGCCCTGGACCGCAGCCTGCCCAGCTGGAATATGGCGGCCGCCTTGCTGACCCTGGCATGGTGCAGCCTGCACGGCCTGTGGCGCGAGGCTGCCAAATACCTCGCAGCCGTCACGGCAGCCGCGCTGATCTGGTGGTTCGGCCTGCGTCCTGCCCTACCCGAGGCCATGGCTTTGGGACTGGGGATTGCCCTGTGGCTGGTCGCCGTGGCCGTGCCCGGCCTGCTGGGCAATGGCTGGTACTGGCGCAAGATCAAGGCCCAGACGCTGCAGGCGATCACGGACGCGCCCAATATGGCCGCAGCCCATGCCAACCTGCAAGAGCAGGCCTCAGCGCCGCGCAACAGGACTGCCGCCATGCTGGTTCTGGCCCTGCCTGTGGCCGCAGCCGCAGGCGCAGGTTTGGCACTGCTGCCCGCCGAAAATCCGGCACCGTTGCCAAACGCGGAACCTGCTGCCATCACCAGGCCCGCTGCCACCAGCGCCGCCGCCCCTCGCACCATGGCAAGCCCGGTCCCGGCAGCTCCTGCCGCCGCTGCCACCCAACCCGAGACCCGCCCACCAGAGCCGGCGCCCACCGCAGCAGCCGAGACTAGCGCCAGCGCCGACAAAGCGGCGCCCCAAGCCCCTGCCCTGGTGACAGACAAGACAGCGGACCAAGCCGAGTCCAGCGAAAAAAAGCCGCCGGTACCACCGGCTGACAAGCCCGCCGCCAAGCCTGCGGCAGAGCCCAAAGAGCAGCCCGTAAAAGCCGCGTCAAAAGCGGCGCCGCAAGCCGGCACGGATCTGGTTGCAGGCAAGTTCTATCTGAATCTGGGCGTCTACTCGGAGGCCCGCAATGCCGAGAAGATCGTGGCCCAGCTGAACCAGTCCAAGCTGCCCGCACTGACGCAGAAGATGGCCAGCAACAAGGGCGAAGTCATCCGGGTACGCAGCGGCCCCTTCGAGAGCCGCAAGCGCGCCGAAAAGGCCGCGCGCAAGCTGCAGGCAGCGAATATAGAGGCCGGCATCTTTCAGAGTGCGGACGGAACCCACAAGCCATAGGCCAGACGCAAGCACGCCAGGAATTAGTGCAAAAACACCATCAACCCCTTTATGGCATTTCGCTTAAAGCTATCAATTCCGATAGCCATCTTGTTGCACCCGCTTGCATATCGAGGTCTGGTCTGGCAGGCGCTGGTACCTGGGGGCGCTATGGTGTGGGGCATGAAGCATAGAACCACTACTTTGCCAATTTCCACCCGCGCCTTGCTGGGCCTGACCGGTGCCACTGCGGCCTTGCTGATGGCCGGCTGCGCCAGTAATGGCACAGCCACCGACGGCACGCGCGCGCCGCCTGCACGCCAGCTGCAGGTATGCCATGCCGAGCCGGTACAGATCTATCTGGGCCACAACACCGTGGCGTCGACGCTGGAGACCATCCGCCAGAAGTCCGGCTCTTACCTGCTGCGCGTGCTGCGCGAAGGTCAGCCCGCCACCATGGACTACAACCAGGAGCGCCTGAACGTCATCACCAATGACGCGGGCAAGATCACGGCGCTGCGCTGCGGCTGAGTCTCCTTGCCGGGCCTACAGGAACATTTCCTGTAGGTCGCTGAGGAAGTCGAAGCCACGCTCGGTCGGCACCACGCGACCGAGGTCGCGCGTGATAAGGCCCTTGGCCTGCGCCTGATCCAGTCCCTTGGCGATGGCTGACATGGGCAGGCCCGTGCGCTCCATGAACTCCTGCAGCGCGAAACCGCCGCGCAGGCGCAACGCGTTGAGCATGTATTCGAACGGCAGCTCTGCGCGCTTGACCTCGTTGTCCTGTGCCAGCGGCGTGCCGGCCAGCGCCATGTCCATATAGCGGGCCGGATCGCGGAAACGCACTTGGCGCACGATGCGATGGGCAAAGCTCAGCTTGCTGTGCGCACCCGCGCCAATGCCCAGATAGTCGCCGAACTGCCAGTAGTTGCTATTGTGAAAGCACTGGTGGCCTTCCTTGGCATAGGCCGAGACTTCGTAGCGCTGCATGCCGGCTCCCTGGGTGCTGGCCGTGATCAGATCCAGCATCTCATAGGCCGTATCGTCCTCGGGCACCACGGGCGGGTATTTGGCGAAATAGGTGTTGGGCTCGATGGTCAGGTGATAGATCGACAGATGCGGCGGCGCAAACGCCAGCGCCGTGTCCACATCGCGCTGCAGATCGAGCAGGCTCTGGCCGGGCAGCGCATACATCAGGTCGATATTGAAGGTCTCGAAATTGTCAGCCGCCTCGCGCACCGCCGCCTGGGCCTGTGCCGCATCGTGCACGCGCCCCACGGCCTGCAGATAGCGGTCGTCAAAGCTCTGCACCCCTATGGACAGACGGTTCACGCCGGCCGCACGGAAGGCCTTGAAGCGGTCCTTCTCGAAGGTACCGGGGTTGGCTTCCATGGTGATTTCGCAATCGGGCTCCATGCGCAGACGCGCACGCAGACCGGCAATCAGCTTGTCTATGGACTCGGGCGAGAACAGGCTGGGCGTGCCCCCGCCCATGAAGACGCTGTGCACCGTGCGCCCCCAGATCAGCGGCAGTGCGCTCTCCAGATCGGCCATCAGGGCATCGATATAGCGGTCCTCGGGGAGTGCATCCCCCTTGGCCCAGGCATGCGAGTTGAAGTCGCAATACGGGCATTTCTTGAGACACCAGGGCAGATGCACATACAGCGACAGCGGCGGCAGGCTGCCCAGCTGCAGCGTGCCGGGACGCATGTAATGCTGAATATCGCGCTGCACCGCCGCTTCGGCAGTCTCTGCTTGAGGCTGAATGGGGATCATGGGAAATATGCTTTTCTAGCGCAAACAAAACCGACGCCGCTAAAACTAGCACACCCCAGCCAGGGGACAGCAAGCAAGGGCCTAGGCGGCCCCGCCGCCCCGCAGCGAGGCCGTCGTCCCCATCCCGCGAAGCGAGAGAGGGGGAAGGCGCAAAGCGCCTCAGGGGGAACCGCTGGTTATAACCAGCGCTCCTTCACCATCTCGATCATGGTGCGCGAAGAACGACCGCGATGGCTGTGGGCATGCTTGAGCTCGGGCGTCATCTCGGCAAAGGTCAGGCCCAGCTCGGGGATCAGCAGTACCGGGTCAAAGCCGAAGCCATTGCTGCCACGGCGCTCGGTCGTGAGCAGGGCCTGTACACGGCCCACGGCAATCAGTGGCTCGGGGTCCTTGGGCGAGCGCACGCCCACCAGGGTGCTGACCATGGCGGCACGGCGATTGGCCACGCCCTGCATCTGCTCGAGCAGCGCGCGCACATTGTTGTCGTCGCTCTTCTCGTAGCCGAACTGGGTGCAATAGTAGGCCGTATCTACGCCGGGCAGACCGCCGAAATGATCCACGCACATGCCGGCATCATCGGCAATGGCAGGCAAGCCGGTCTTCTCGGCCGCGAAGCGTGCCTTGGACAGCGCATTCTCGACAAAGGTGCCATAGGGCTCTGGGGCTTCGCCTTCGAACAGATCGCCCTGGCGAATCAGCTCCACGCCCAGCGGGGCAAACATGGCCTGCAACTCGACGAGCTTGCCGCGGTTGTTGGATGCCAGCACAATTTTCTTCATAAAAATCCATGCAAACGCTTGTGGCGATTGCGCAATCAGCTATTGATTCAGTAGTTTCAAGCCCAGGCCTGCTGCAGCCTGCAACCCGATTCAGGTCTTGGCTTTCTGGCGCTGTGCCGAGCGACGTATGGCCTCGTTGATTTCGGCGATCGATCGCTCGATGGCCGCGTCGTCGAGCTCATCCTCGCAGTCTTCGAGCGGCCCCACCTGTATCGTGGACTCAAAGCCCTGATCCTCGATCTCCTGGGTGGAGATGGAGGACGGTTCGAAATTATTCGGTGTTTCCCATACCAGTGCCAGCACGGTGACATTGTCGCTGCTGTCCCCGGCGCGCTTGAGTGCGGCATCGACCAGCATGGGCACAAAGTGGGCCACGGCCTTGCCGTTCATGATCTGGAGAATTTCCGGCGTCGGCACCGCACCCCAGAGGCCGTCCGAGCACAGCATCAGCTGATCGCCCTCCTCCAGCCGCCTGGTCTCGCTCACATCGAAGATGGGCTTGGAGGGCGAGCCCAGGCAGGTGAACAGCACATTGCGGTTGGCCTGCGCGAGCACGGCCGAGACCTTGCGCATCTCGGTGTACGAGTGGTCGCGCGTGCGCTCCACGAGTTGCCCCTCGCGCACCCAGTACAGGCGCGAGTCGCCGCAATGAATCCAGGTCACCTTGCCTTCCTGCAACACCGCCGCCACCAGCGTGGTGCGCGGCGTGTCCATCATGCCCTTGGTGCTGGCATAGCGCAGGATCTGGCGATGTGCCAGCAGCAGCGCCTCTTCCAGGAAGGCGGCCGGCTCTTCGACCAGTGGCTTGGCCTTCTGCTGGAACAGCGTGGAGACCACTTGCAGTGCAATCTGCGCGGCCACCTCGCCGTCCGGATGCCCGCCCATCCCGTCCGCCAGCACGAACAGCGCCGCCTCTCGCGTATAGCAGTAGCCCATACGGTCTTCGTTGAGGGCACGGCCTCCGCGGCGGCTGAGCTGGAAGACGGAAAATTTCATGGTTTGCGATTGCTGTCGGTCACCGCTCCACGTTCGGAGCCGCCGAGTTTCTGAAGATTCTTCCTGGCGTCATGCACCATATTGTCAAACTGCATGCGCATGCGCTCCTGCATGCTGAGCTTGGTATAGCGACGCTCGCCCTCGCGGCTCAGCTCTTTTTGCAGGGCAAACACCGACTGCGGGCGCGAGAGCGGGTCCATGGCCATGCACCATTCCACGACCTCGATCAGATTGTCCGAATACACGCCGCGCAGCTTGTTCAGGGCCAGGGCCAGGCGGTCCTTGTCCTGACGCTGCGGTGCTTCGTTGGGCGGTATGCCCTGCATGCAGGCATAGATGCAGGCGCCAATGGCGTAGATATCGGTCCAGGGACCCAGCTGGGAGTCGCGCCGATACATCTCCGGCGCGGCAAAGCCCGGGGTGTACATGGGACGGATGAAGTTGCCCTCTTTCGACAGCACTTCGCGCGCCGCGCCGAAATCGATCAGCACGGCCTTGTCGTCATTGGTGATGAAGATATTGGCGGGCTTGATGTCCAGGTGCAGCATCTTGTGCTGATGCACGATGCGCAGGCCGCGCAGCACCTCGTCGAACAGGGAACGGATGGTCGACTCTCTGAAGACCTTCTCGGCCTTGAGCTCGCGCGCCGTGACGATGAACTCCTGCAGGGTCGCCCCTTCCAGGTAGTTCATCACCATGTAGACGGTTTCGTTTTCGCGAAAGAAATTCAGCACGCTCACCACGGAGGCGTGCGAGATCTGCGCCAGCGAGCGCCCTTCCTCGAAAAAGCTCTTGAGCCCGAGGCGGTACAGGGACAACTTCTCTGGCGCCACGACGGGCTGCAGTTCGGCGGGCGCCCGAGTGGCAAGCGAAGCAGGCAGATACTCCTTGATCGCTACCTGCTGGCCATCGCCATCCAGAGCCAGGTAGACAATCCCGAACCCCCCCGAGGAAATCCTGCGCACCACCCGGTATCCGCCTATTGTGCTGCCCGGCGGTAGGGGCGCTGGCTTGTTTTTAGTAGACATTTTTTACCGGTAAACCTCAAGGATGATTCGAAACCCGGATAATCGGGAAATTGCAAGCATCCATCAAAAGTCCAATGCCAGTTTACAGCATGACCGGATACGCCAGTGCCCAGCACAGCGCATCCGCTGAGGGTGGTCAAGAGTCCCAGTCCAACAGCCGTCTGGGCCTTGAGATCCGCGCGGTCAATAGCCGCTTTCTGGATTTGTCCTTCCGCCTTCCCGACGAACTGCGCGCCCTTGAGCCGGCCCTGCGCTCCTTGCTCACCGCTCGCCTGAAGCGCGGCAAGGTCGAAGTGCGTGCCGCCATCGACGTCTCCAGCAACCAATCCCTTCCCCTTCCTGCCGCCTCTCAGCTGCAACGTCTGCTCAGCCTGCAGGACGCCGTCCAGGCCTGGCTGCCCAAGGCACGCGACCTGTCCGTGGCCGACGCGCTGCGTCTGTGCAGCGGCACCGGTGCAGCCACCACGGACTGGAGCGAAATCGCTCCGGCCCTGGCCGAACAGGCCATCACCGACCTGCTCGCAGCTCGTGCCCGCGAGGGCGAACGCCTGGCCGAGATGCTGCTCGACCGCATCAAGCAGCTGCGCGCGCTGGCCAAGACCGCCGTGCCTCTGGTGCCGCAGCTGGTGGAGCAACAGCGCCAGAAGTTTCTGGAGCGCTGGAAGGAGGCCATGGCCCTGGGCGAAGGCTCGGTGGCCCCCGAGGCCGCCCAGGATCGCGCCCTGGCCGAAGCCACGGCCTTTGCCATCCGCATCGATGTGGCCGAAGAAGTCACGCGCCTGGGCTCTCACCTCGACGAAATCGAGCGTCTGCTCAAAAAGGGCGGCGACATCGGCAAGCGTCTGGACTTCCTGATTCAGGAACTGCACCGCGAAGCCAACACGCTTGGCTCCAAATCAGCCACGCTGGAGCTGACCCGCATCAGCGTCGACATGAAGGTGCTGATCGAGCAAATGCGCGAACAAGTGCAGAACATCGAGTAAGCAAGCCCTGGGCGTACCCACACCGTACGCTCGATTCATGCCCAAAGTCATGCCCAAAGTCATGGACCATCCCGGAAATCTATTTGTCGTGTCGGCACCCAGCGGTGCCGGCAAATCCTCCCTGGTACGCGCCCTGCGTGAATTCGATGCACGCGTCTACCCCTCCGTCTCTCACACCACGCGCGCGCCGCGCGGCCAGGAAAAGCATGGCCGTGAGTACTACTTCGTCTCGGACGCCGAATTCGACGCCATGGTCGCCAACAACGGCTTTGTCGAATGGGCCAATGTGCACAGCCGCCGCTACGGCACGGCCAAGAGGTCTCTGGAAGAGCGCATCCAGAGCGGCACCGATGTGCTGCTCGAGATCGACTACCAGGGTGCCCTGCAGGTCAAGCAGGCCTTTCCCAATGCCGTGCTGATCTTCATCCTGCCGCCCAGCTGGGACGAGTTGCGCGCGCGCCTGGAAAATCGCGGCGAGGATGCACCCGAAGTCATCGAGATGCGCCTGAAGAACGCCGAAGAGGAAATGGCGCAGGTCGCAAAATTCGACTTCGTTATAATCAACGAACTGTTTGAGAGTGCGCTCTTTGATC
>Ga0209370_1002473_pt1 | contig 13234 bp, 12 predicted proteins | sample AgamicAtPrz_FD_187164 | JGI IMG/M metagenome (GOLD analysis project Ga0209370, IMG submission 187164) | Agave microbial communities from Guanajuato, Mexico - At.P.rz (SPAdes) (version 2) | ecosystem: Host-associated > Plants > Phyllosphere > Phylloplane/Leaf | place: Guanajuato, Mexico... | reverse complement strand
TTTTTTCACCAATACTAAACGTAGTCCTGATACTACAAGCGATGCTGATTAAGTGCACAATGCCCGGATGAGCTCATTGTGCACTTAATCCCTCTGAAATTTTTCTGATTCATCATCCACGCACCCAGTTCGACCAGGAACAAGGAACGTAAGCGCGGTCCCGACATGCACCAGGCGAAGAAAGGTAACTCATATTTCTTCGGCATGAAGGCGCCTGTTAGTGCCGATGCCGAATCGGGCCTGGTGCACCCTGTACACGGTATAGCGGCGAATGTAGCCGCTGTAGCGTCATCTGTGGCGACCAGGGTTGTACCGGCTTGGGAAGCAGCCGAAGCCTGGAAGAAAGCCGGTGATCTGGCAGATCTGCGGCTGAAATCGATTCTTTCGTCAAACGATGAGCTTTGCGAGTGGGTACTAGAGCTTGTCACTTCTCCTGTCGCGTGAGGCCCCTGTGCGCCCTGCGCCGCAGTGATCAGAATGTTTCATTAAGCATTTCAGGATGTGTCCAGCATAATCGAGGCGATTGATCGTTCAACAACGAACAGATTCATGCTGGAGAACCGTCTATGCCTGCTTCACCTCCCGCCCGGTCCAAGGCCGCGGCGGTTCTACGTGTCACATCTGGTAACTTCCTCGAACAATTCGACTTCTTCCTGTTCGGTTTCTACGCCACCCAAATCGCCTCAGCTTTCTTCCCAGCCTCCAGCGAATTCGCCTCGCTGATGATGACCTTCGCTGTGTTCGGCGCCGGTTTCCTCATGCGGCCATTGGGAGCGGTAATTCTAGGCGCTTACATCGACGATGTTGGCCGCCGCAAAGGCCTCATCGTCACGCTGTCGATAATGGCCAGCGGTACGTTGCTCATCGTCCTAGTCCCCGGCTTTGCCACGATCGGCTATTGGGCACCCGCGCTCGTCCTGCTTGGCCGCTTGCTGCAAGGCTTTTCCGCCGGTGCTGAATTGGGCGGGGTGTCGGTCTATCTAGCCGAAATGGCTACACCGGGTCGCAAAGGGTTCTATACCAGCTGGCAATCCGGCAGCCAACAGGTCGCCATCGTGGTCGCCGCTGCGTTGGGTTACGGACTGAATCAAAGCCTAGCGCCGGCCGAGATCAGCGAGTGGGGCTGGCGAATTCCGTTCGCCGCTGCCTGCATGATCATCCCGTTCATCTTCTTCCTGCGCCGTAACCTGCAAGAAACCGAAGCGTTCGAGAAGCGTCAGCATCGCCCGACCATGAAGCAAGTGATCGCCACCCTAGGCCGCAACTCATCGGTAGTCATCGCGGGCATGCTGATGGTCGCCATGACCACCAGTGCCTTCTACCTGATCACTGTGTACGCTCCTACCTTTGGTAAGACTGTACTCAACCTGAGCACAAATGACGCGTTGCTGGTGACGCTTCTGGTAGGCGTGTCCAACTTTATCTGGCTACCCATCGGCGGCACGCTCAGCGACCGTTTCGGTCGTAAACCAATCCTGATCGCCATGACCGTACTCACCCTGTTCACCGCTTACCCAGCACTGTCTTACCTAGCCCATGCGGCAAGCTTCGCGCACATGCTTGAGGTACTGCTGTGGTTCTCGTTCCTCTATGCGATGTACAACGGTGCGATGATCCCGGCGCTCACGGAAATCATGCCAGTCGAAGTGAAGGTAGCGGGCTTTTCCCTAGCCTACAGCTTGGCTACGGCCCTGTTCGGCGGTTTCACACCGGTCATGTCGACCTGGTTGATCCATGAAACCGGTGACAAAGCAGCGCCTGCTTACTGGGTCGCATTCGCTGCACTGTGTGCGCTGTGCGCGACGCTTGTGTTGTATCGTCGAATAGCAAGGAAGGACCGGGTTCCAGTTTGAACCCTCCTGAGTCCGCTGTTCACCTTATAGTTGCAGCGCAAGTCATTATCCACTTTTAGTGATCACCACCCGGCTCCACCCGCTGCACGGCAACCTGCTGGCGGGTGGTCATGTCGGCCAGTATCACTTCCCCTTCCTGATGCGTCGGGGTGATCATCAGCGAGCGGACAAAGTGCTCGTTACCGCCCTTGCGCGCCTGCACATTCTCGAACGCCACGATGATCGTATCGTTGCGCCAGTTGTTGGTATCGAAGCCGCCTGCGGCGACGAACTCGCGGATGTCGCGCACGTCGTTGAAGGTGTTGGCCGGCAGTATCAGTAAGCGACCCTTGAGGAACACCTCGTAGTACTGGTGCGGGCCGGCCGGCCAGTTGTGGGCCACCACGTGTTCGATGCGCCAGTCGTAGACCGTGTTCTGATAAACCAGCACGCGCTCGACTTTTTGGCCGTTACATGCGGCAAGCCATGGCAACAGCAGCGCGGCGAGCCAGGTGCGTGTGAAGCGTTTGTTCATCCAGCGGCTTCCTTGCGTAATCTTTTGTGAGCATTGCGCGCTGGCGGGCTGCCAGCGAACAGTTCGGTACTTTACCAGACACACCCACCCCGCCCATGGGCTGGGTAGCAGGTCAATCCAACTGTTGGGCCCTCAGGCTTTGTGCCAGCAGGTCGATGAAGGTCCGGACCTTGGTTGAACCGTATTTGCTCTCCCGATGCAGCACATGAATCGGCCACGGGGCTTCTTCGTATTCAGCCAGGATCACTCGCAGTTGCCCGCTGGCCAGCTCGTCAGCCACCTGGTAGGACAGCAGGCGGGCGATTCCCAGCCCGCCACTGGCGGCGGCAATCGCCCCGTCGTTGCTGGTGACGGTCAACCGTGGCTTGACCCGCACCAAGGTCGATTCGTCGGTCACCCCGAAGCGCCAACCAGCGCGCGGTGACAGGTCGGTGGTGCCAATCACCGCATGGCTTGCCAAGTCGGAAGGATGTTCGGGTGTGCCATAGCGGGCCAGGTATTCAGGCGAGGCGCACAACATGCGGCGTACCTTGCCCACGCGCAATGCCTTGAGGCCCGAATCGGGCAAGGGGCCGATGCGCACGGCCACGTCCATGCCCTCCTCGACCATATTCACGATGCGGTCCAGGAAGTAGGCGCTAATGTCGACCTCCGGAAACCGTTGCAAGTACTGCACGATGCACGGCATGACGAACTTCTTGCCGAACAGGCTCGGGGCGGTGATGGCCAGATCGCCCTTGGGGGTGGCGTTGATGCCGGCAGCGGCTTCGTTGGCCTCGTGAATGCTGGCGAGGATGTGCCGGGTGTCCTCCAGGTAGCGGCCGCCGGCTTCAGTCAGGCGCACACTGCGGGTGGTGCGCAGCGCCAGCTTGACCCCGAGTTGTTCCTCGAGGGCGACGACAGCACGGGTGACGGCCGCTGGGGAGATATCCAGGCGACGCGCAGCCGCGGCGAAGCTTTCCAGTTCGCCTACGGCGACAAACACCTTCATCAGGTGGATCTGGTCCATGCGGGCTCCTGGGGGTGGGAATGCAGGCATTATGTTTGATTCAAGGCGCTTGTGCTGCCTGTTCTGGCCGATCAGATATCAAGCACCAGCGCCTGCCCTGGCTCATCCACCTTCGCGGGCACCGCACAACAGATCAGCGCGCTCCCGCTCTGCGGCATTTCGCCTGGGAGGTTAGGGTAATGCACCTGGCCACTGAGCAACCGCGTTTTGCAGGTGCCGCAGGTTCCACCCCGGCAACTGAACTCCGGCGACAGGCCATGTGCCTCGGCCAACTCCAGCAGTGTGCCGCTGGAGGGTGACCACTGCGCCTGTTTGGCTGATGCCGCAAAATGGACCGCGACTGACTCGCTGGCAGCAGGCGGTTGCTGCAGGGTCGGCTGGCCGGCGTCGAAGTAGCGGCGAAGGCTAGACGGGCCGAACGCCTCGGCATGAATCCGCGTGTCCGGCACATGCAGGCCGCGTAGCCCCTGGTAGAGGTCCTGGGTGAAGCTGCCTGGGCCGCACAGGTAGAAATCGTAGTCATCCAATGTCAGTGTGGCTTTGACGTGCTCGATACTCAGCCGGCCGGCAAACTGATAATCACGGCCTGGCCGGGCGTGATCTTCGGGTTGGCTCAGGGTGCGGTGCACGTGCAGCAGCCCTGCGGCGTGATGTTGCAAGTGGGCCAATTCCTTGTGGAATGCCAGATCAGCCAAGCTACGGGCGCCCTGGAAAAGATGAATGACCCGCGCCGGCCCTTGCTTCAACTGCTCGCGCAACATGGCCAGCAAAGGGGTGATGCCTACGCCAGCGCCAATCAGCACCAGCGGCCGAGTGCTGTTCAGATCCAGCGTGAAGCCGCCTACCGGCGGCCGCACCTGCAGCACATCGCCTGCCACGACGCGCTCATGCAGGTAGCGCGAAGCGGGCCCCTGTGCCTTGACGCTGATGCGCACATGACCGTCGGAAGGCGCGCTGGACAGGCTGTAGGTGCGGATCAGCGGCTTATGCGGGTCCAGCGGGATTTGCACCGGCACATGTTGCCCTGGCGCGAACGTCACTGCGCTAGCGCCAGGCGGCTCGAGGTAGAACGAGCGGATATCACGGCTTTCCTGCTCCACCCGCAACACGCGCCAGGGTTGCCATTGCGCCTGTTGCGAGCGTTGCGACAGATGGCCCCAGGTGCCAGTCGCCAACGTGGTAGGCGCGTAGTCCTTGAATGCCCAACGCAGGCCAACTGCGCCCGGACGCCATACCACATGCTCGACCTCCAGCGTCCAGAGGCGCTCGGCGCCCTCGAACAATGGGATGTCGGGGCCGTCCAGCAGCAGCTTGGCACGCCCATACAGTTGCAGCACGTTGCCATTGCTGAAGTCGATGAACAGCAGCCCAGCACGGGGGTTTGCCAGCAGGTTGCCCAGAGTATTGAAGTGCAGGTTCCCGGCGTAGTCGGGGATGGTCAGGAGACTGCCTTCAACCCTGACGAACCCAGGTCGTCCGCCGCGGTGGGAGACGTCCACCGCTCGCTGGCCGTCGGCGTGCTCGACATAACTGGCGACGAAGAAGGTATCGGCTGCCTGAATCAGACTGACGGCATCGGCATCCAGCGCTGTGGAATCGATACGCCCTTGGGGCATTTGCGCGACCCGGGTGTAGTCGCGCCGTTGGATGTATTGCGGGCAGTTGCCGAATGACTGAGCCACAGTCACCTGCAACTGCTCATGGGTGGCCTGGTGGATGCGGCCGTTGAGACGGTTGCGCCGACGGGTGTGCAGTTCGATGCCCAACAGGCCGACTGCCTGCCCGGCGGCCAGCCCTGGCGTCGCCGGATCGTCGGCTGGCGGTTGGATATCGATTGTCAGCTCACGAGGATGGGGCGAGCGGATGAAACCTTCCGGCCCCTCCAGCAAGGTCGCCCACGGACGGCCCTGCGCGTCCACGCTGGCGGCAACAATGAACGGCAGCTGGTGGTAGAAGGCGCGGTGCTGATCGGGCATGTAGTCGCGAATGACCTTATGCCCCACCGCCTCCATGCGCGCTGCTACACCCACCTTTTCCTGCAGGGTTTTCTCGCCTGGGTGCCAGGGCGATGGGCGATGGTCGTGTATGTGCTGCATGGCGACGTCCTCGGGGGCGGTACGGTGTCAGGCGTTGGTCTGCAGCCCGATCTGGGTACGTGGCATGGCCACGAAGCCGGGCAACGCTTCGATTCGCATCAGCCAGTCGCGCACATTGGCATAGGGCTCCAGCGACACATTGCCTTCAGGTGCGTGGGCGATGTACGAGTAGTTGGCGATATCGGCGATGGTTGGCGTATGGCCTACCAGGAACGGTCTTTTGGCCAGTTCGGTATCGATCACCTTGAGCAGCCCATGGGCGCGTGCAATGACCTCGTCGGTATCGAATGCCGCACCAAACACGGTCACCAGGCGCGCGGCGGCCGGACCGAAGGCCAGCGGGCCGGCAGCCACCGACAACCAGCGTTGCACGGCAGCGGCTGCCACCGGATCTTCGGGCAGCCATGCGCCGCTGTCATATTTCTTGGCCAGGTACACCAGGATGGCGTTGGAATCAGCGATCACCGTGCCGTTGTCATCGATCACCGGCACCTGGCCGAAAGGGTTGAGGGCCAGGAACTCGGGTTGCTTGTGTGCGCCTGCTGCCAGGTCAACGAAAACCAGTTGGGTTGGCAACCCAAGCAGGGAAAGCATGAGCTCGATGCGGTGCGCGTGACCGGACTTGGGGAAGTTGTAGAGCTTTATTGGGGTGGACATCGGCATGGCTCCTGATCAGCGCCGGCATAGCGCTGGTAGAGCCATACTGCATGTATCGGTGCAGGAGCAGAATCAGCGCCTGGAGCAAGCCTCAATTTCGCTGGTCGAAACAATTGGCCTGTGTAGCGCTGGCTATAAAGGGTGATGCAGTGACCGGACACACGTATGTACCAAGCTCTGTGCGGCAGTGACTGCAAGGGCTTGTGTTTCAGGAATGACGGTTGTGGAGATAGAGCCGGTGCACAGCCTCTACGACGCGGGGAACTGTGGCTTGATGTTCCTCAGAGCTCATCTTATCGAGCAATGGAAAACTCTTCTCCTCGCCATGGAGCGCGATTGCATCGAAGTGATGTCGAAGCCCAGCAGGCAAAGGCGGCCACTGACCTACTTCTACCCCTTTCATGTAGCCAAAGCACCAGTCCTCGAGAACCACGACATCGCCGTCTGGAAGTTCTCGTACTTCGAATAGCAGTTCAAGTTCATCGGTTGCCTGCGCAAGCATCTGCAACACACGGTTGTGGAACTTGATGAGTAGATCAAAATAACGCTGGCTCTGCGCCTTGCTTTTGAAATGAGGCAGCTTTCCCCACCTACCACGGGTAGCCATTCGCTTGGGGGTACAACGCGCGGTGTGCTGCACAGCGCGTTCATGAAGCCGTCCAGCTCGGACAGGGTAAGTATGGCGTTGTCGTTACCGTGCTTGAACAACAACTCTCATTGCCTTACCGCTGCTGTGAATGAAATCGGTAAAGCTGGCGAACGGCATCGATGACGTGGGGCACGCACTGCTGGATATCCTGTTCGGACATCTGGTCCAATAACTCGACGTTATCTTCCAGCCCATGCAGCGAGATGGTCTTGAGCAGCGCATCCTGTTCTGGAGGCAGAGCAGCCCAACCCGCGACTTGGGTGCCACGCATGTAGCCAAAGCACCACTCCTCCATGACGACTTCGGTCCCCTGGTCGCCCTCGCCTTGCTCGAAAAGCGGCTGGAAACCATCGACATTGTCTTCCAGGTCTTCTGCCACCTGACTGGCGTAGCGCAGCATCAATGCCGTATAGGCCTCTTCGTCAGCCGGCTTCTTGAACTTGGGAACATGACCGCCGGCTACTGCTGGCAGCCATTCCATAGGCTGGACGGTATTGGGTGAGCTGGCCAGGGCGGTGAAGAACCCGTTGAGCTCTGCCAGATTGAGGACCGAGTAATCATTGCCGTAGACGATCAACATGTCTTCGAGGCGATTGAGCTCTTTTTCGGTAAGCGTGGGGAGCATCTACAGATATCCTGGCAAGTGAGACGTAGGGGTACACTAACATAGCCCTTCGTTAGAGAGGCCCACGCAATCCTCGTGTGGGCGACTCAGGATTCACGTTAACCAGCTTTCAATACGATGCTGGTTGTTACTTGCGCACAATAGCCATAAAAGAATCCGACATTTGCGCGGGCAAAGCCGGCCTGCCATGTGGATGCCTTTTGCTTGCAGGTCGATCTCACCCCCGACAAATCCATAAGACGCCCGCGCCGTTGAACCACTTCCGGTACGGGTGGCGACAATTACCGGCAGCATGGGTGCAATGCGTCCCAAGGCTGTTGACCAGCTCTCGGATACATGACCTGCGCCAAAGCCGGCGATGACCAATCCCTCGTATCCAAGCTCCTTAACGGCCAGCAGAAGGTCTACATCGGCACTCAGGCATGATTCAAGCAACGCAACCCTGTGATCAGTACGAAAAGGTAACGGCAATGCTTCGGTTCGCTTGATTGCATGATGGTAAAGGACTGAACCCTCAATCAACATCCCCAGCGGGCCGTATCCAGGGGATTCGAAGGCCGACGCGGATAAGCTGGCTGTCTTACGGACTTGAGACGCGGCATGGACCTGATCCCCCATTACCACCAACACACCGCGGCCGCGACTGTCTCCAGCCAGGGCAACCTGTACTGCAGCAAGAAGATTGGCAGGCCCGTCATGACCGGGCTGGCTGGCAGAGCGCATAGCCCCTGTCATGACCACTGGCGCATCGAATGGCCAAATCAGGTCAAGAAAATATGCCGTCTCTTCCAGGCTATCGGTGCCTTGGGTCATTACAATCGCTACAGCGCCGGCTTCTATCTGAGTTTTAGCCCACGCAAAAACATCGAGCAAGGATAAAAAACTCAGCGATGCACTCGGCAAGAGCGCCAATGTCTCCAACACAAGCAAAGCCATGTTTCGCAACTCAGGCACTTGCGCCACCTGCATACCGCAACCAAGCGCTGGTTTGACACCACCTGCCAGTGCGTCATTTTTCATGCTGACAGTGCCGCCCAGGCTGGCAATTGCGAGCGTGGGTAATTTTTTCTGCGCAGTCATAGTCTACCTCCAGCAATGAACCCGACGATTGGCACAATCGTTAGAACACCAATGGCCATGGACGCAACGTTGCCGACGTAGCCATGCACGTAGGCTGGCAGTCGCTGTGTAATTGCGACTGCCAAAGGCGGTGTGGTGAGGGCTCCCAAGACTGAACTGGCGACTACCACCTGCCAACTACCACCGTATACGAGCACGGCCGCCGGAACGATCGAGACGATGGGAATGTAGGTGGGGTACCAGCCTCGCACCCGCCACTGTCCTCGCCAGAATAAAACTCCAATGAGCGAGGCCAACGCTTGACCGGCAATGATAGGAATCAGAAGCATCGACCCGTACACAGGCGCACCAGGCGCAAGCACGTAAGCTGCACCGACGCCCAGCAGTAGCCCAAGGCTGGCCAGTTCGTTACCGAAAAATGGGGCTTCTGTAAAATCTGCAAGTACACGGCGCATCACCCATAGTATTCCGTAGTCGGGTTGGCGGGCTTGTGCACGGGGAGCTGAGAAGTGCACAGACCGTACGAGTGAAGGAAACCGCTTGCACAGTATGAATGCCAGGATACTCGCCACGGCCATACCACTCACATTGCCCACTACGGCCGGCAATCCCAGTGGATAGCAGATGTAATTGACCATCAACAGGCTCGCCGGCGTTACAAGCACGGCACCAAGAACGGCTCCACTGATTGCGACCTGCCAGCCGCCCCCATACAGAAGCACCATTGCTGCCGGCAGGGATACAAAAGCAACGAAGGTTGGTTGCCAGATACCGGCGGTGAGCGTCCATCCCCACAGTAGATGGCTTAACAACAATCCAAACAACGAGCTGACGAACACCCAAGGCCACAGTCCACTTCCATAGCAAATGGCAAAGCCCTGCCAGCGATAACCACGCAGACCTGCCCAGTGCGCGAGGCATGCGCCAATCAGCAAGCCAAGCGCCGGGAGCTCGTGCTTGTAAAATACGACTTCGCTGATATCACCCGCTATCCATCGCAGTCGACTCAGTGGTTGTTCGAGGGTTGCAGTCAGCTGGCCGTAATCAAGCCAGTGGTTGGCTACGAGTGCTGTAGCCAACAGTATGAAAAGGCCGGCAAGTAAGCAGAGCGCCGTGCGCTGAGAATCCATGAGTTGAACAGGGTTCATGACTCCTCCTCACCGGGGCATAGCTGCATGTAAACGATAACCAAGCGTTGCGTCATACATGTCGGTCCGGCGGTCACGCGGAAGATCGTTCAAACTGTTCCAAATTGGCGCGGAGCGTGCGCTGCTCAGGTCAATGTCAGCGTACAGAATCGTCTGCTCTTCCGGGCTTGCTACCTCACCAATCGGCCAGCCATGGGTTCCGACAATCATCGAGCAACCGAGGAATCGTCCGCCGCGTTCGCTTCCTACACGATTGGCCGCCGCGATATAGACATTATTCACGTGCGCAGCTGTCATGGTCAGATAATTGGCCATACAGCGGTCTGATGCATCGAAGAGAGGTGGCGGTGTCCAGACCCAATTATTGAGGCTGCAGATAAGGTCTACCCCCTGCGCAGCCATGATGCGCGGCACTTCCGGAAACCAGATATCCCAGCAAATCAGCAAACCTATCCGTCCAAGCGGCGTCTCGAATACTGGAAACCCGAGGTCACCGGGGGTGAACCACAATTTCTCCTGATTCCACAAATGCGTTTTTCGATAATGTCCAAGTAACCCGTCAGGTCCCAATAGAACCGCGCTGTTATAGAGTTTCATTCCCTCCTGTTCGACGAAACCGGCTACCACGTACACGTTGTAGTCCCTGGCCACCTCTGCCCATGCAGCAACACTTGACCCGTCTCGCAGCGTCTCCGCATGGGCGTAGGCCTCAGCGCGGGAGTTGAAGGTGTATCCGGTATTTGCCAGCTCCGGCAGCACGATTATGTTTGCTCCGGCTCTGATCGCTTTACGAGCAAACGCTAGCGTCTTAGTCAGGTTAGCGCTGCGCTGTTCAAGACCCACCTGAGGGTCGGACTGAACCACTGCAATGCGTACAGGGCTGATGGACGTGGGGATATCTGGCATGACAGCCTCCTTCTTGTGATTATTTTTGAAGGAGGCCAGTAGAGCGGGGTTTGATCTCGAGTTTAAAGCCAGGCAGTTCCTACACGCCCGTAGGATCAAGAGGACGATCGTGTGGGATTTTTCGCGGCAATATTTGCCTCCAGCGTCAGCCCTCTGCTTGATAGTGAGGGTAGTGATCGAGGGTAAATCCACCATTGAACACGGCTGATGTGCGGTCGCAAATATTGATCACTGTGTCTAGGGCTGTACGCAGACAGGGCTCTGTCCAGCCAGCATCTACAGAAAATGATTCACCCGCCAAATATAATCCAGAATGAACACTAATATCGCGATTGTATTTCATCAACCCCATCGCCTCATAGTACGTGCCGGCCCGATAGAGTTTGGCACAACCCAACGCATTGCTGTCTGTTATCCAACGCTGAACTCGAACGTTTTGATGATCAACGTAGGGCGAAATAGGCTGGGCCACATTAGAGCAGCGGAGAAGGATACGATCTAATTCGGATAAACATTTACCAACCAATTCACCGTCGGAAAACGATGCCAACTTCGTGGCATCGTCCTCCCATGTGTAGCTAAGCAGAATACAATCATCAGGATAGGATTCATTATAGCGATAGGCGTACACATCATGCACAAAACTGTCGGTGATTAGAATCTGAGGAATAGATGATTGGCTACTTAGAAAGCTTTTTTTCAAAGGGGCATAAACCTTGCAGCTCGTTTCCCAATGAGCATGTTTCCAGGCGTCTATAATCCTTTGAGGTAACATCTCCTGGGTGAAGCCGCTTAGGTTCATATTGGTTTCGATGAGCCAGGAAGGCGTAGTCAAGATGACAGTATCGAAGTCCTCGTACGCCAATGTGCTCGTTTCAGGGTCGCTGTGTAGCCACTTGTATCCAACTTGAATACGACCATTTTCTAGCTTCCGTAATGAGAAAACGGAGCTGTCGGTCAGTAATCCATCCGGCCGCTGAACGAGGTGTTCATATAGAGATATGCCCCGTTCAGCGATGCTCATGAACATCAGACTCTCATCTAATGCAGCCAAACCGATGTAGCAGGGAGCTTGAAAACCTACCCCCTTGCTGTCCAACACCTTCTCAACCCCAAGATACGGTGCGGCATAGGGTTCACCTTCCCCATCGACGCGGCCGTGTACTAACTGTAGATGGCTGCTGAACCCAAATAGTGCTGTACGCAGCGGGTACAAACAGCATACATCATAGAAGGCGCCCCAGCTGCCATCGCCTATACCAATGGAATAGAAAATGGCGGACTCATCTGGACCCATGCCCAACCCGCCGAAGTCACCTGGAGTCGCGGGATCCCATGTGTCTCGCTCAGGCAGCCTAACAAGATCCCTGAAAGACATCTGATGGTAGTGCTCAACGATTGCAGACCATGCCTTAGGCCACTCGTGTGTTCCGTAGATCGAAGCGATATGAGCGGCAAAGCGCTGAGCAAATCGTTGCCATTTATCGAAGACCTGCTGAAGCATGGCGCCCGGTGGAGGCGATGCGCCTTCGGAATTTTTCCAAATTAAAAGCTTAGGATCATCTTCTGCATCGAGCTGGCCATTTCGTAAGTAAATTCCGGTTGCTTTAACCCAGGGTGTCCCAGGGTTTGGAAAAGGAGAGAGACGTAACTCAAACAGACTGGCGTAGTAGGCCATAAGAGAGCGTCCTTGCTGAGGTGTCTCGCCCGTTCTATTGAAAAATGGCATGCGCATAGCGCCCATTTCAAATGGCGTATTCTGTGCCTTATGATCGTTGGCGCGATTGGCAATTGTCAGATGGCGTCCACCTATACGATTGGACTGCTCAATCAAAGTCACGCGTTCAAAACCACATCGAAGTAACTCGCGTGCTGCAGTGAGCCCGGTAACACCGCCACCAACGATACAAATACGATGGGAGGGTTGAGTGGCTTGAGCCACACCACCCTGCTGCTCAACTACGCGACGGTAGTCAAAGCAGAGGTCAGGCGGATTAGGAAAACGGACCGCCCATGGTTCAAGACTGAGCGACGGGTCTATATCCAGATCTGCAGGGTGATTATGTGTTGAGCCGATGGTCATTATTGACGCTCTCCTTGTTGGAGAGCGAAGGATGATTGTTCTGCTCAACCGGGCGGTGTTAACTAAATACAGCATCCTGCTCATAGCGTTGCCAAGGGCGGCGTGATGCATCTATATAGTTCACAACGGCGTCTATATTCAACTGCGGTAGTCGGGTCGTCCAGATTGAGAGAGCGTTAGTCAGAGCATCGAAAATATATTAATGCAAAAAGACAAAACCCCTACCTGCCTGCGCAGATAGGGGTTTTGCGAAATGAATCTTGACGATGACCTACTCTCACATGGGGAGACCCCACACTACCATCGGCGATGCATCGTTTCACTACTGAGTTCGGGATGGGATCAGGTGGTTCCAATGCTCTATGGTCGTCAAGAAATTCTGTAGTCAGAATGTCCTGTTGGACAGCCCAGCGAATTCGGATATGTGATGTTTGTGATGCGTTGCGAACTTTCGGTTCATGTCATCTTCACCACCGCAATCTGCAAGAGCAAATTGCTTGGGTGTTATATGGTCAAGCCTCACGGGCAATTAGTATTGGTTAGCTCAACGCCTCACAGCGCTTACACACCCAACCTATCAACGTCGTAGTCTTCGACGGCCCTTTAGGGGATTC
>Ga0209370_1002471_pt1 | contig 13240 bp, 13 predicted proteins | sample AgamicAtPrz_FD_187164 | JGI IMG/M metagenome (GOLD analysis project Ga0209370, IMG submission 187164) | Agave microbial communities from Guanajuato, Mexico - At.P.rz (SPAdes) (version 2) | ecosystem: Host-associated > Plants > Phyllosphere > Phylloplane/Leaf | place: Guanajuato, Mexico... | reverse complement strand
GAGCCCCGAGCCAGCCCCCCAGGCCGCTCCCGCCGCACCAACACAGGCGGCCGAGCCGCAAACCGAGGCGGTACAGAAGCCGGCGCCTGCCGAGCCGAAAAAGACCGCTCAGCGCGCCAAGGCGCAGGGCAAACCGGCGCAAAAAGTGGCCCATGAAGCGCCCAAGACCAAGCTGGACCTGAGCCTGCCGCCCGAACTCGCCGCCGCGCTGGATGCCGAAGACAAGGCTGCGCTAGACGGTGTTCCACCCATCCTGCCGGCATTCTTCGAGGAGCGTAAGCCGTCGATCAATCCCTTCCAGGTCAGCGGCAAGCTGCTCACCGGCGAGCTGGGTTCCCAGACCTGGGACAGCGTGGAAGGTGCTCAGCTGCAATTCGAGTTTCGCCGCTAGCCACTTGTCTTAATCTCAGCTGATCCGCAACGGATAACTCAGCAGGGCGAAGTGCAGCAGGTTGACCAGCCCGTGCAGCGCGATCGCCATGCTCAGTCGACCGCTTACCTGCATGACCAGGCCATAACCCAAGCCCGCAACGGCGGCCACGACGGCAAAGGTCGGGCTGAAAGGAATATGCACGGCGCCGAACAGCAGCGCCGTCACCAGCAGTCCCGGCCACACACCCAGCCAGCCGATCAGACGCGGCTGCAGCACACCACGAAACAGCAGTTCCTCGGCCAGCACGGCAACGGCAAGGTTGACCACCAGCCAGGCGCCGAGCATGTCTGCCCATTTCGGCTGCCAGGCGACCACGCCCAACAGCAGCGCCAGACCTGGCACCGCCAGCAGAGTGATGATGAAGGTCGGCACTACGAGCACGGGCCGTTGTGCGGCCTTCGGCGGCAAGCCCAGCCACCAGGCAAGCAGCGTACAACCCACCAGCAGCTTGTCCCATGACAGTCTCAGCAGGTAAGGCGGCGCATCGGCGCTGATGCGCTGTGGCTCGGCGAGTTGCCACGGTGCAAAGCCAGGTAGCAGGTGCGCTGCCAGCAATACGCTGGCGAGTATCACCAGCATGCTCCATAGCCATTGCGGCAAGCGCATTGGCGTCAGCACCAGAGCGATGAACAGGCAGGCGAGCAATAGACCGATGGGCTGGATATGGCCCATGACAACACCCGCCAGAAGCGGGCAGCAGGGCAGTAGCAGGCGGGGAAGTAGCGGCATTGCGCCTCCTGGGTGGAGGCGCAGTTTACAGCGCGGCGGGGTCAGCCTGTGCGGCTGTGATCAACGATCTTGCGCATCCTTGGCGGTCTGCTCGACTTCGCGTTCGTGAATGCGCTTGAGCTGCTCATCACTGAGCGGCAGCTTCTTGGCACTGTCGCGCAACATCAGCAGGCCACCAACGATGGAGCCGATCGCCAGAATCAGGATCAACCAGGCATACCAGGGCATGTGCGACTCCTTCTATCAAGTGATGGGCCTCGCATCGATAAACGCACCGAGGCCCTGTTCTGAAGACCGCCCGTCGGTCCGCTTGGTTCAGGTTAACGTGCTGCTCAGCGGCGTACCTGCTTGAGCGTTTCGGCGATCATGAACGCCAGCTCCAGTGACTGATCGGCGTTCATCCGCGGGTCGCAGTGGGTGTGGTAACGATCCGACAAACCGGCCTCGGTGATCGGCTTGGCACCGCCGATGCATTCGGTCACGTCCTGGCCGGTCATCTCTATATGGATGCCGCCGGCGTAGCTGCCCTCGGCGTGGTGCACGGCGAAGAACTGCCGCACCTCGGCGAGGATCTGCGCGAAGTCGCGGGTCTTGTAGCCGCTCGATGCCTTGATGGTATTGCCGTGCATCGGGTCGCTGCTCCACAGCACCTGGCGGCCTTCGCGCTGCACGGTGCGGATCAGCCGGGGTAGGCCGGCCTCGACCTTGTCGGCGCCCATGCGCACGATCAGGTTGAGGCGGCCCGGGTCGTTATCCGGGTTGAGGATGTCGATCAGGCGGATCAGGTCCTCGTCGGTCATGCTCGGGCCGACCTTGACGCCAATCGGGTTGCCCACGCCGCGCAGGAATTCCACATGGGCGCCGTCCACCTGGCGGGTGCGGTCGCCGATCCACAGCATGTGCGCCGAGCAGTCGTAGAAATCGCCGGTCAGGCTATCGCGGCGCACGAAGGCTTCCTCGAAGTTCAGCAACAGCGCTTCATGGGCAGTGAAGAAGCTGGTCTCGCGCACCTGGGCCGCGCTGTCCATGCCGCACGCGCGCATGAAGGCCAGGGTCTCGTCGATGCGGTCAGCCAGTTGGTGATACTTCTGGGCCAGCGCCGAGTTGGCGATGAAGTCCAGGTTCCACTGATGCACCTGATGCAGGTCGGCGAAGCCGCCTTGGGCGAAGGCGCGCAACAGGTTCAGCGAGGCGGTGGACTGGTGATAGGCCTGCAGCAGGCGTTGCGGGTCCGGCGCGCGGCTGGCGGCATCGAAGCCGATGCCGTTGACGATGTCGCCGCGGTAGGCGGGCAGGGTGACGCCCTCGACGGTTTCGTCATTGGCCGAACGCGGCTTGGCGAACTGACCGGCCATGCGCCCTACCTTGACCACTGGGCAGCCGGCGGCGAAGGTCATCACGATGGCCATCTGCAGCAGCACCTTGAAGGTGTCGCGGATCTTCGCGGCGCTGAACTCGGCGAAGCTCTCGGCGCAGTCACCGCCCTGCAGCAGGAAGGCGCGGCCCTGGGTCACCTCGGCGAACTGTCGGCGCAGCTCGCGCGCCTCGCCGGCGAACACCAGAGGCGGAAAGCTGGCCAGGGTCTGCTCGGCCTGGGCGAGTTTCGCGGCGTCCGGGTACTGAGGTTGTTGCTGGATGGGGTAGCTTCTCCAGCTATCGGGGCTCCAGGGCTGACTCATGGCGGCTTCTCTTGTTGGCGATTGGCCATGGTAACCGATCACCGCGCAACGCCAAGCATGCTGCCGCGCTGGCGCCGAGGGGCATTTAGCGCGTGACCTCGGCGTGCCCCATGGCCGACAATCAGCGCCCAGCCCGGCGGCAGCCGGGTAACGCGACGGTGGAGAATCTGCGCATGCCTGGCTTGCCTCCGGTGGAGGATATGAAGGACGAAGTGGTGCTGGCCGAGGTGCGCGATGCCTTCGGGGTGATCCGTGTGGTCGAGGTCGGTGAATATCGCTTCCTCGAATTCGGCGAAGCGATCGAACAGAGCTGCGTGTTCACCGCTGACCCCAGCTGGCTGGAGTACGATTACACCCGCGCCATGTTCGTCGGCGCGCTTTGCCACGAGGCGCCGGAGAGCGCGCTGTTTCTGGGGCTGGGCGCCGGCACTCTGACCCAGGCCTGTCTGCGTTTTCTGCCGCTGGACGATGTCGAGACCATCGAGCTGCGCCCTGAGGTGCCGCGCCTGGCGATGGAGTATCTGGGGCTGGAAGACGATGAGCGCCTGACCGTGCGCATCGGCGATGCCATGCAGTTGCTGCCCAGCGCGGAAACCGCGGATCTGATCTTCGTCGACCTCTACACCGACACCGGCCCTGGTGTCGGCCACCTGGCCTGGCGCTTTCTCGACGACTGCCGGGCCAAGCTCAACCCCGGCGGCTGGCTGATCATCAACCAGTGGGCAGGCGACGACGGCAAGCCACTGGGTGCTGCGCTGCTGCGTGGGCTCTACCACCGTCATTACTGGGAGTGCCCGGTGGTGGAGGGCAACGTGGTGGTGCTGGTGCCAGCCGATCTGGATCAGCAATTCGACCACGAAGCGGTGAGCCAGCGCGCGAAGGCGTTGCAGGCGCAACTCGGCTATTCGCTGCAGCCATTGATCGATGCTGTCCGAATGGCGACCTAAGGTCGTTTCAGCCCCGCAGGAATTAACCGCCACCGACGCTGTCCTTTTAGAGCCTCGCAGGCTCTGCGCACCCTCTGAGTCTGCGAATCCTCAAGCCCACTGCGACGGAGCCCTGTCATGACCGATCAAGATCTACCTTCGGTGTATCGCGCCTATATCGACTGCCTCAACCGGCAGGACTGGGCGAACCTGGGGCAGTTCGTTCACGACGATGTGGTGCATAACGGTCGGCGCCTGGGGCTGAGTGGCTATCGCGAGATGCTCGAGCGCGATTACCTGGAAATTCCCGATCTGCAGTTCAACATCCGCCTGCTGATCTGCGAAGAATCGATGATCGCCTGCCGGCTGGATTTTCATTGCACCCCGAAGGGTCGCTTTCTCGATGTGCCGGTCCATGGCCGCAAGGTGGCCTTCAGCGAAAACGTGTTCTACGCCTTTCGTGGCGACAAGATCGCCGAAGTCTGGTCGGTGGTCGACAAGGCGGCGATCGAGGCGCAGCTGACCAGCAGAGCCTGAGCGGCCGACCGGGGGCGGGCGGCTGCGACATAGCGTCGCGATATGGCTGCCGCCGGCTTTTGGCCTATTTAATGTGTGAAAAAGCGCACACGTCTATATGAATTCCGGTATAGTACGCGCCGGCCAATTCATGGCCACGTTCAAGTAGTGCAAATCGCCCGGAAGCTTTCCGGCAGCCAGTCCGCCAAGCGGGCTATCTTGACGATTCATTTTTCACCACGTTTTCGCAAATCCCCGCCTACATTGCTGCCAGGGTGACCCACAAGGTCCTACATGGCATGTGCAGCTTTGGAACATGGGTCTTTGCGGATGCACGAGAGGCAGACCCATGACCCAGGAAACCGGCGGCTTCGCCGCACTCGGACTTCACCCCAATATTCTCGCCGCACTGACCGCCGTCGGTTACGAAGAGCCGTCGCCCATTCAGTCGCAAGCCATTCCGGTGATCCTCGCTGGCCACGACATGATCGGCCAGGCGCAGACCGGTACCGGCAAGACCGCCGCGTTCGCCCTGCCGCTGCTGAGCAAGATCGACCCGGCCAAGCGTGAGCCCCAGGTGCTGATCCTGGCGCCGACCCGCGAGCTGGCCCTACAGGTGGCCACCGCCTTCGAAACCTACTCCAAGCAGATGCCTGGCCTGAACGTGGTCGCCGTTTACGGTGGCGCACCGATGGGCCCGCAGCTCAAGGCCATCCGCCAGGGCGCCCAGGTTATCGTCGCCACCCCAGGCCGCCTGGTCGACCACCTGCGTCGTGACGAGAAGGTGCTGTCGACCATCGCCCACCTGGTGCTCGACGAAGCCGATGAAATGCTCAAGCTGGGCTTCATGGATGACCTCGAAGTGATCTTCGAAGCCATGCCGGAAAGCCGCCAGAGCGTGCTGTTCTCCGCCACTCTGCCGCACTCGATCCGCGCCATCGCCGAGAAGCATCTGCGCGAGCCGCAGCACATCAAGATCGCCGCCAAGACCCAGACCGTCTCGCGCATCGAGCAGGCGCATCTGATGATCCACGCCGACCAGAAGACCAACGCCGTGCTGCGTCTGCTGGAAGTCGAGGAGTTCGATGCACTGATCGCCTTCGTGCGTACCAAACAGGCCACTCTGGACCTGGCCGCTGCGCTGGAAGCCAAGGGCTTCAAGGCCGCTGCGCTGAACGGCGATATCGCCCAGAACCAGCGTGAGCGTGTCATCGAGTCGCTCAAGGATGGCCGTCTGGACATCGTCGTGGCCACCGACGTTGCCGCCCGTGGTATCGACGTGCCGCGCATCACCCACGTGTTCAACGTCGATATGCCGTACGACCCGGAATCCTACGTGCACCGTATCGGCCGTACCGGCCGTGCCGGTCGTGATGGCCGTGCGCTGCTGCTGGTCACCCCGCGCGAGCGACGCATGCTGCAGGTGATCGAGCGTGTGACCGGCCAGAAGGTTGGCGAGGTCAAGCTGCCCAACGCCCAGCAGGTGCTGGATGCGCGTATCAAGAAACTCACCAACAGCCTGGCGCCGCTGGTGGCCGATGCCGAAGCCAGCCATGGCGATCTGCTCGACCGCCTGACCGCCGACATCGGTTGCAGCCCACGTGCCCTGGCCGCTGCGCTGCTGAAGAAGGCCACCAACGGCCAGGCCCTGGATCTGGCCAGCGTCGAGCGCGAGCAGCCGCTGGTGCCGGGCGTCGGTGGTACTCCTCGCGAGCGTCGTGAGCGTGATGGCGAGCGCAGCGGTGAGCCGCGTGAGCGTCGTGCGCCGATGCCGCTGGCTGAAGGTCGTGCACGCTGCCGCACCGCCCTGGGTGCCCGTGACGGTATCGCCGCCAAGAACCTGCTCGGCGCGATCCTCAACGAGGGTGGCCTGGCGCGTGAAGCCATCGGCCGCATCCAGATCCGCGAGAGCTTCAGCCTGGTGGAGCTGCCGGAAGAAGGCCTGGAGCGCCTGCTCGGCAAGCTCAAGGACACTCGCGTTGCCGGCAAGCCGCTGAAACTGCGTCGCTACCGCGAAGACTGATCCGCAATGCAACACTGATTCGGGGGAGCCAATGGCTCCCCCGAGTCGTTTCTGGAACCTGAACCGTCGCGTGTCGGCCCTAGGATGATCCGGCCGGCGGCTCTACAATCGGCCGTCCTCGTTTTCGTGATGCCTCGAATGCCTATCTGTCTTGTTCACCGCCTGCCGTATCAGGCCGATCCTGCCGTGTACTTTCAGGCGGTGTTCCAGGCGCCTGGAGCGGTGTTACTGGATGCCGGCAGGCCGGCGGCAAGCCGTGGGCGTTATGACCTGCTCAGTGCCTGGCCGTTGGCCGAGCTGACGCCATTGCAGAAGGAGTCGGGCGCCGCATTCTTCGCGCGCCTGCGCGAGCAGCTCGCTGCCCTCGGGCCTGCCGATTTGCCCGCCGGCGTCGAGCTGCCGTTCGCCGGCGGCCTGCTGGGTTACCTGTCCTACGATTTCGGCCGCCGTATCGAGGCGTTGCCTGAGCAGGCTCGGGACGATCTGGGGCTGGGCGACGCCGTTTTCGGCCTGTACGCCTGGGCATTGATTACCGATCACCAGGCGCAGACCAGCCAACTGGTGTTCCATCCTGCTTTGCCGGCAGCCGAGCAGACGCGCTTGCGGGAGCTGTTCGAGCAACCGTTGGCAAGCGAAGCAGGGCAGGCGCCGTTCGCCTTGCTGGCGTCGTTCAAGGCCGATGTCGAAGAGGCGCGTTATGCCGAAGCTATTGGCCGAATCCAGGCCTATATCGCTTCCGGAGACTGCTACCAGGTCAACTATGCGCAGCGCTTTCAGGCGCGTTATGAGGGTGATCCCTGGCAGGCCTATGGGATGTTGCGCGGTGCTTGCCCGACGCCGTTTTCCGGTTATCTGACACTGCCCGGTGGCGGCGCCTTGCTGAGCCTGTCGCCCGAGCGCTTTATCCGCGTCAGTGGCGGGCAGGTGGAGACCCGACCTATCAAGGGCACCCAGCCGCGTGGGCGTGACGAGCAGGAAGATGCGCGCAACGCCCAGGTGCTGCTCACCAGCACCAAGGACCGCGCCGAGAACCTGATGATCGTCGATCTGTTGCGTAACGATCTGGGGCGCAGCTGCCGTATCGGCTCGGTGCGGGTGCCCGAACTGTTTGCCCTGGAGAGCTACCCGAACGTTCACCACCTGGTCAGCGCAGTGACCGGTGAGCTGGCTGCCGACAAGGATGCGCTGGATTTGCTGCTGGGCGCCTTTCCCGGTGGCTCGATCACCGGCGCACCGAAGATTCGCGCCATGCAGATCATCGACGAACTCGAGCCGACGCGTCGCGGCCCTTACTGCGGGTCGCTGCTGTATCTGGATGTGCGTGGCGAGATGGACAGTTCCATCGCCATCCGCAGCCTGCTGGCCAAGGACGGGGTGATCAGCTGCTGGGGCGGTGGTGGCATCGTTGCCGACTCGGCCTGGCAGGCTGAGTATCAGGAGTCGATCACCAAGGTGCAGGTGCTGCTCAGCACCTTGGAACGGTCCTTTCAGTCGAAGCGGTAGATGTCCATGCCCAAGGCGCCGAGGGTAAAGCCTTGGTGCTCGATGGCGAAGGCATCACCGGCTCCACGAGCGAAGAACAGCGGTAGCAGGTGCTCGTCACTGGGGTGATTGCGCTGCGCGTGCGGGGCCTGGCGGCGATAGTCGAGCAGCCCGGTCAGGTCATCTTCCTGCAGTCGCTCGACCATCCAATCGCGAAACTCCAGTGCCCAGGGCGCGGCTTCGTCGCCGGTGGAGCGCCAGTTCAGCTCGCCCAGATTATGGGTGATGCTGCCCGAGCCGATCAGCAGCACGTTCTGCTCGCGCAGGCCGGCCAATGCTTCGCCTACTCGTACCTGCAGGCCCGGGCCCTGGCGGCTGGGTAGGGAAACCTGCACCACCGGGATGTCGGCTTCGGGGTAGAGCAGCGATAGCGGCACCCAGCTGCCATGATCGAACGGGCGGCGGTCATCGGTGGTCGCCGCGAGACCGGCGGCCTGCAGGCGCTGTACGATGTCTTCGGCCAGCTGCGGGCTGCCGGGCGCCGGGTACTGAACCTGATAGAGCTCAGCTGGAAAACCGCCGAAGTCGTGCCAGGTTTGCGGTTGTGGGTTGCTCATCACTCGCAACGCCTCGCTTTCCCAATGCGCCGAAACCACCACAATGGCGTTCGGCCGTTGCAGCTTGGCGGCGATGCGCGCCAGGGCAGGGCCGCTGGCGCCAGGTTGCAGGGCGAGCATGGGGGAGCCGTGGGAAATGAACAGGCTGGGTTGCATGGTGTTCTCCTGATAATGCATCCATGATCCATCAGCCAAGTTGGCCTAACAACGGCTAAAGTCTGCTCGGTGTTATCTATTTTCTTGATGGCTTGGGAGCAAAACATGCAGGAATCATTCTGGCTACAACGCTGGCACGCCAACCAGATCGGCTTTCATACCCGCCAGGTCAATGGCCAGTTGCAGCGGCACTGGACGACGGTCGCCGGTTCGAGCGACGCCGCCGTGCTGGTGCCGTTGTGCGGCAAAAGCCTGGATCTGGCCTGGCTGGCGGCGCAGGGACATCGCGTGGTGGGTGTGGAGCTGGCCGAGGTGGCGGTGGCGGCGTTTTTCGCCGAGCAGGGTGTCGAGCCGGTGATCACCCAGGAGGACGTCTTCAAGGTGTATCGCCACGGCCGAGTCGAGTTGTTCTGCGGCGACTTCTTCGCCTTCGAGGCCCGCCATATGCCGGGCTGCGCGCTGTTCTACGACCGTGCGGCGATGATTGCGTTGCCGACCGAGATGCGCGAGCGCTACGTGCGTCACCTGCAGCAGATCCTGCTGCCGGAAAGCCATGGCCTGCTGGTCACTCTGGATTACGATCAGGCGCTGATGGATGGGCCGCCATTCTCGGTGAGCGACGCCGAGGTGCGCAGTTGGAACGGCACTATCTGGGAAAGCGAGTTGCTGGAAAGTCAGGATGCCTTGGAGGATCGTTTCAGAGCCCGTGGCCTCACGCGCATGGATGAGCGGGCCTACCACCTGCGCCTGCTCTGAGAACCTGTTCATAATCTTTCAGTCCAGATTCGTCGATTCTGGCTGCTAAGTGGCGCTAAGCGGCCCTTCGCAGATCCATTGTGGGAGCGCGCCATGCGCGCGAAAAATCGCGGGCATGGCCCGCTCCACAGATACCGCGCCGATGCTCGCTTTTGCTTTGTAGTTGCCGCTTCATGCGCGTAAAGATCGTGAACAGGCTCTGAGGCGAATCGCGGACATGAAAAAGGCGACCCTCGGGTCGCCTTTTCTTTGCGTTTCGATCAGCCCAGACGGCGCAGGGCTTCGATACGCTCTTCCAGCGGCGGGTGAGTCATCAGCAGGCCCGCCAGGCCGTTCTTAAGGCCGCCGTTGATGCCGAAGGCGGTCAGGCTGTCGGGCATCTGCACCGGTACGCCCTGTTCGGCACGCAGGCGCTGCAGCGCGGCGATCATCGCGCCTTTGCCCGCCAGCCGTGCGCCGGCTTCGTCGGCCTTGTACTCGCGTTTGCGCGAGAACCACATGACGATGATGCTGGCCAGGATACCCAATACCAACTCGGCGAAGATGGTCGCCACGAAGTAGCCGATACCATGGCCGTCTTCGTTCTTCAGGATCGCCTTGTCGACGAAGTTACCGAAGATACGTGCGAAGAACATCACGAAGGTGTTCACCACGCCCTGGATCAGCGCAAGCGTCACCATGTCGCCATTGGCCACGTGGCCGATCTCGTGGGCCAGTACGGCTTTCACCTCATCAGGCGAGAAGCGCTCGAGCAGGCCCTGGCTGACGGCGACCAGCGCGTCGTTCTTGTTCCAGCCGGTGGCGAAGGCGTTGGATTCGTAAGCGGGGAAGATACCCACTTCCGGCATCTTGATGCCGGCGTCGCGCGACAGCTCTTCGACGGTCTGCAGCAGCCACTGCTCGTGGCGGGTGCGCGGCTGGGTGATGATTTCGGTACCGGTGCTCATCTTCGCCATCCACTTGGACAGGAAGAGCGAGACCAGCGAGCCGGCAAAACCAAAGACGGCGCAGAAGATCAGCAAGCTGCCGTGGTTCTGGCCGGTGAAGCGATCAACCCCCAGCAGTTTGAGGGTGATGCTGGCGATAACCAGTACCGCCAAGTTGGTAGCCAGGAACAACATAATGCGCATCATGGTGTGAAACGACTCCTCAAGGGAAAGACAGGCTCGATACGGCGGCTATATAAGGGCGCGCCCTGTAGCGATTCAACCGAGTCACTATTTCAAACTGTGTCGCCTGGCTCGGCGGCTGCAAGCGGCCTCGCACGGGCGGCAAAGCTTAGATGGGCTTTTTCGCGTTTATTTCAATCGGGGCCAAGAAAAACCGCTGCTTTCGTTGCGTCGAGCGCAGTCAGTAAGGGGCGGCAGGACGCTGTTCGAACAGCTGGCGGGTCAGGCGCGCAATCCGTTCACCATGTTGCTGGGCGAGCGCTTCGCGCAGTTGAAAGGCAAGGGTCGACTGCACCCGATCCACCGCCGGCGGCAGGGCCTCGCCCTCGCTGATTGCCCGGGGAATGCCGCGCGACAGACGCAGAAAACCCTTCTCGGTCAGCACCGCCTGATCCAGCGCGTCGTAACCGATGGTGGTCTCGTAGCGCAGGTAGCCCTCGTCGGCGAGCCACAGCAGGGCGCCCAGGCAGGCCTGGTGGCGTTTGCTCGGCAGGCCGAATTCATCGGGCTCCTCACGGCCGATCAGGTCTTCCACGTACAGCGAGGCTTTGCGCGGAAAGGCCTGGTAGAGCATCAGCAAACCGCTGGCGGCGTCCTTGTAGAAGTCGTCTATCTGCAGGTCCATGGGCTCGTGCTCTGGCGGCGAGGGAGGCGGACACCCGGGCGGGTGTCCGCGCAGCCGGGGTTACTGGCGGTAGGTCTTGAGGAAATTGCCGATGCGGCCGATGGCCTGTTCCAGATCGTCGACGCGGGGCAGGGTGACCACGCGGAAGTGATCCGGCCACGGCCAGTTGAAGGCGGTGCCCTGGACGATCAGCAGCTTCTCGGAGAGCAGCAGGTCGAGGACGAACTTCTCGTCGTTGTGGATCGGGCATACCTTGGGGTCGATCTTCGGGAAGGCGTACAGCGCGCCCATCGGCTTGACGCAGCTGACGCCTGGGATGTCGTTGAGCAGCTCCCAGGTGCGGTTGCGCTGCTCGAGCAGCCGGCCGTTGGGCAGCACCAGGTCATTGATGCTCTGGTAGCCGCCCAGGGCGGTCTGAATCGCATGCTGGCTGGGCACGTTGGCGCACAGGCGCATGTTGGCGAGGATATCCAGGCCTTCGATGTAGCTCTTGGCGTGGTGCTTGGGTCCGGAAATGATCACCCAGCCTGAGCGGAAACCGGCCACTCGGTAGCTCTTGGACAGGCCGTTGAAGGTCAGGCACAGTACGTCCGGTGCCAGAGAGGCGGTGGAGATGTGCTGGGCTTCGTCGTAGAGGATCTTGTCGTAGATCTCGTCGGAGAAGATCACCAGGTTGTGCTGGCGGGCCAATTCGACGATATCCAGCAGCACTTCGCGTGAATACACGGCGCCGGTGGGGTTGTTCGGGTTGATCAGCACCAGCGCCTTGGTGTTCGGGGTGATCTTGGCGCGCATGTCGGCGATATCCGGGAACCAGCCGGCCTGCTCGTCGCACAGGTAATGCACCGGCTTGCCACCCGAGAGCGCCACGGCGGCGGTCCACAGAGGATAGTCGGGCGCCGGGATCAGCACTTCGTCACCGTTGTTGAGCAGCGCCTGCATGGCCATGACGATCAGTTCGGACACACCGTTGCCCAGGTAGATGTCCTCGATGCCGACGCCTTCGATCTGCTTCTGCTGGCAGTACTGCATCACCGCCTTGCGCGCGCTGAACAGGCCCTTGGAGTCGCTGTAGCCTTGCGCCGTGGGCAGGTTGCGGATCACGTCCTGAAGGATTTCCTCGGGCGCCTCGAAACCGAACGGCGCCGGGTTGCCGATATTCAGCTTGAGGATGCGCTGGCCTTCCTCTTCCAGACGCTTGGCGTGCTTGAGCACCGGGCCGCGAATGTCGTAGCAGACGTTGGCGAGCTTGTTGGATTTGCTGACCTGCATGGTGAAGAATCCCGAATCGAAGAAGGGCGGCCTGCAATGGGCCGAGGCGGCTGCGCGCCGTGGCGGGTTGAGGTGTCGAATCATACGTGTCAGCCTGAGTCGGGCAAAGATACAGATAGGGCTTTTTTATCCCGAGGAGGACGGCCTGTGAGCAAGCTCGAAAAACCACTGGAAACCTGGCGCGAGGAACTGACCGACGCGCAGTTCAACGTCTGCCGCCTGGGCGGCACCGAACGGCCGTTCACCGGTGAGTACCACGACAGCAAGGTGCCGGGCGTCTATGAGTGCGTGTGCTGCGGCACGCCGCTGTTCGACTCGGACGCCAAGTTCGATTCCGGCTGTGGCTGGCCAAGTTATTTCCAGCCGCTCAATGATCAGGTGATCACCGAGCTGGACGATTTCAGCCACGGTATGCACCGCATCGAAGTGCGCTGCAGCAATTGTGACGCTCACCTGGGCCATGTGTTTCCCGATGGCCCGCGGCCGACCGGGCAGCGCTACTGCATCAACTCGGTATCGCTCAAGCACGTGCCCCGCGAGGCGTAGGTGCTGTATGTAATCAGGCCCGCTTATGACGGGCCTTATTTTTGATCAATTAAGTTGTACACAATTTAATTGCTAGCTATTCTTCGCGCTCTATTCATCAAAAGAGCGTCATCTAATGAGCCAGGATCTGCTGACCATTCCCTGTACCACCATCACCGGCGAGCAGAAGTGCCTGGCCGACTTTGGCGCCAAGGCCATTCTGGTGGTCAATACCGCCAGCCAGTGTGGCTACACGCCGCAGTATCAAGGGCTGGAAACGCTGTGGAAGCAGTACCGTGACAAGGGGCTGGTGGTGCTGGGCTTTCCCTGCA
>Ga0209370_1002470_pt1 | contig 13242 bp, 13 predicted proteins | sample AgamicAtPrz_FD_187164 | JGI IMG/M metagenome (GOLD analysis project Ga0209370, IMG submission 187164) | Agave microbial communities from Guanajuato, Mexico - At.P.rz (SPAdes) (version 2) | ecosystem: Host-associated > Plants > Phyllosphere > Phylloplane/Leaf | place: Guanajuato, Mexico... | reverse complement strand
TGCCATGGACCGAGTCGCCTGCTTCGCGGGCATGCCCGCTCCCACAGGGAGCGCACAAGCTTCACGGTTTCTGTAACTCATGGCCGCTCCAGGAACATGCCGGCCTGTCGCTGCTTCACAGGCTGGATACTGGGCTGACGGGTATACGCCCTCCCTGTGGGAGCGGGTTCACCCGCGAACACCGGCGAAGTCGGTGCCATGCACCGAGTCGCCTGCTTCGCGGGTAAACCCGCTCCCACAGGGGCAGCACAAACTTCATCATTTCTGTAACTAATAAGTGCTCCAGGATCAGGCAGGCATGGCGCTGCTTCATGGGCAGGCACCTGCGCGGGGTGGAACTGGGCCTCTGTGGGAGCGGGCGCGCCCGCGAACACCGGCGAAGCCGGTGCCATGCACCGAGTCGCCTGCTTCGCGGGCATGCCCGCTCCCACAGGGGCAGCACAAGCTTCACGATCTCTGTAACTCATGGCCGCTCCAGAAATACGGTGTACTGCCCCAGCGGCAGGCGCTGGTCGCGGTCGGCGAACAACAGCAGCTCGCCACGGCGCAGGTCGCGTACGCCGGTGCGGCGCAGTTGAAGTTGCCAATGGCAGCGCTGGCCGCCCTGGCTCAGTTCACCGCCAACCTGGTTTGCAGCTGGCCAGTACTGCTCGACGGCAAAGCGGGTTTGCAGTTCTCGCGCGCATAGCAGGCCAAGGCGGTGTTGCTGCAGGTTGTCCTGCACCGCCAGGCGCTGGCGCAGGACCTGGCTGGTAATCACCGCCAGCACAGCGGCGATCGCCAGGGCCACGGTCACTTCCAGCAGGGTGAAGCCACGCTGATGGCGCTTCATGGGGCGACCACCACCTGCAAGCGGCCGTCGCGGCTCCAGGCCCATTGCTGGCTGCCATCGGCCCAGCGCCAGCGCATGCTGCCCGGTTGCGCCCAGCCATGCGGAGTGAACAACAGGCGCGGCTGCGGGCTGGCCGGCCAGTCCGGGCGCAGGCCCTTGGGCCAGTCGCCAAGGGCAACTGCTTCGACCTCCCAGCCATTACCATCGCGCCGGACGAACTCCGGGCGCTGGCCATTCCAGCGCAGCCCGCGCAACTGCCCGGCATGCCGGGCCAGCGCAGCCTGCGCCCGGGTCTCGCTCGCCAGCCGTTGCAGCGCCTGGTCTACACTGGCCTGGCTGTTGCCGAACCCGGCCACAGCCAAGCCGGTCATCAGCCCGGCGATGGCCAGCACCACCAGCAACTCGATCAGGCTGAAACCCCGCTGACGACGCACCCGTTACAGCTCCCAGTTACCCAGGTCGGCATCCTGGCCTTCGCCGCCCGGCAGGCCGTCGGCGCCCAGCGAGTACACGTCGACCCGGCCATGTTCACCGGGCATGCGGTACTGATACGGGGTGCCCCAAGGATCTTCCGGCAGGCGGCGCACGTAGCCGTCGCTGCGCCAGGCCCGTGGCAACGGCTCCTGGGCCGGTTTTTTCACCAGCGCGGTCAGACCCTGCTCGTTACTGGGGAAGCGCAGGTTATCCAGGCGGTACATGTCCAGCGCCTGCTCCAGGGTGGCCAGGTCGGCCATCACCTTCTGTTTCATGGCTTTGTCCTGGTTGCCCAGCACGCTGGGCGCGACCACGGCGATCAACAGCCCGATGATGAAGATCACCACCATGATTTCCATAAGGGTGAAACCGCGCTGGCGGTTACGTCGATGCTGCATGGCAGTACTCCTTGTCGTCACAGTTGCAGGCCCTGGTTGAGTTGCATGATCGGCAGCAGCACCGCCAGCACGATGAACAGCACCACGGCGCCCATCACCAGGATCATCAGGGGTTCGAACAGCGCCATGGCGGTATCGACCTGGCGGGCGAAGCCGCGCTCCTGGTCGTCGGCCACGCGCTCGAGCATGTCGGCCAAAGTGCCGCTGGCCTCGCCGCTGCCGACCATGTTCACCAGCAGCGGCGGGAACTGCTGGCTGGCATCCAGCGCGCGATGCAGGCTGGTGCCGCCCTGCACCTGCTGGCGCACCTGTTCCATGGCCAGGCGGATGCGCCGGTTACCGACGGTTTCGGTGGCCACTTGCAGGGCTTCGAGCAGGGCCACGCCGCTGCCGCTGAGGATTGCCAGGCTGCGTGCCAGGCGCGCGCTTTCCAGCACCTGCAGCAGGCTGCCGATATGGGGCAGACGTAGCAGCAGCTGGTCGCGGCGCAGGCACCAGTGGGGCTTGCGCAACAACCAGCCGCCAAGCACACCAAGCATCAGGGCCAGCCCCAACAGCCAGGGCCCGGCCTGCACCAGCCCTCGGCTCAAGCCGATCAGCAGCGTAGTGATGAGCGGCAGGCTCTGCCCGGCGTGGGCAAACTGTTCGGTGAGCTTGGGTACGACGAAGGTCATCAGGCCTACCACCACGGCGAGTGACACCCCCATCAACACGGTGGGGTAGATCAGCGCGGTACGTGCCTTGTGCTGCTGCCGTTGTACCTGCTCCAGGTGGTCGGCGAGGCGGGTCAGCACCTGGGCCAGGCGCCCGGACCGCTCGCCGGCCTCGACCAGCGCGCAGTACAGGCCGGTAAACGGTGCGCCCTGACGCGCCAGGCTACGGGCCAGGCCCAGTCCTTCGGCAAGCGAGCCGCGCAAGGCCACCAGCACACCGTGCAGGGCGGGCTGGCGCAGTTGCCGTTCCAGGGTAGCCAGGGCGTCGACCAGCGGGATGCCGGCACCGGTCAGGGTGGCCAGCTGGCGAGTCAGTTCGCACAACTGGGCGCGGCTCAGGCGCTGGCGCCGGGGTTGCCGGGTGCCGGTCTCGTGACGCTGCAAGCGGCGGGCGAACAGGCCCTGCTCACGCAACAGCTGACGGGCATGACGTTCGCTGTCGGCCTGCAAGCTGGCCTTGTGGGTCTTGCCGGCGAGGTCGACGGCCTGGTAGCGATAGGTCGGCATGGCTCAGCCCTGCACCACGCGCAGTACTTCGGCCAGGCTGGTCTCGCCACGGGCCAGACAGTCGCTGGCCATCGCCACCAGGCTCTGCCGGCGTGCGGCCAGGTAGTCCTGCATGGCCAGTTCACTGGCACCGTCGTACAACAGGCCGATCAGCCCGGCATCCAGTTCGATGAATTCATACAGGCCCAGGCGCCCGACATAACCGCTGCCCTGGCACTGCTCGCAGCCCACCGCGTGGTAGCTGCTGCCCAGCGCCGCCAGTTCGGGCCACAGGTCGCGTTCCGCCGGCTGCAGCGGGTGCGCGACGGCGCAACTGCACAAGCGCCGCACCAGGCGCTGGGCCAGTACGCCGCGCAGGCACGAGGCGATCAGGAATGGTTCGATGCCCATGTCACGCAGGCGGGTCACCGCGCCCACCGCACTGTTGGTGTGCAGCGTGGACAACACCAGATGGCCGGTGAGGCTGGCCTGTACGGTGATCTGCGCGGTCTCCTGATCACGGATTTCGCCGAGCATGATTACGTCCGGGTCCTGGCGCAGGATTGCGCGCAGGCCGCTGGCAAAGGTCAGCCCGGCACGCGGGTTGATGGCGGTCTGGCCGATGCCGGCGATAGCGTATTCCACCGGGTCCTCGACCGTGAGGATATTGCGGCTGCCGTCGTTGAGGCTGTTGAGGCTGGCATACAGGGTAGTGGTCTTGCCCGAGCCGGTCGGCCCCGTGGACAGCACGATGCCGTTGGGCCGCGCCAGGCAACTGCGCAGGCCCTGCAACACCGCAGTGGGCATGCCCAAGTTGCCCAGCGCCAGCAGGCTGGCCTGCTTGTCGAGCACGCGCATCACCACCCGTTCGCCGTGGATGCCGGGCAAGGTCGAGACCCGCACATCCACTTCGCGCCCCGCCGCGCGCAGGGTGATCCGGCCATCCTGGGGCTGGCGCTTTTCGGCGATGTCCAGACGGGCCATGACCTTGATCCGCGACACCAGCATGGCCGACAGCGCACGCGGTGGGCGCAACACTTCGCGCAGGTGGCCATCGACCCGCAGGCGCACCACCAGGCTCTGCTCGAAGGTTTCTATATGAATGTCCGAGGCGCGCAGGCGCAGGGCCTGGCCGAACAGGCCGTTGATCAGGCGGATCACCGGTGCTTCGTCGTCGCTCTCCAGCAGGTCCTCGATGCGCGGCATTTCGCTCATCAGGCTGTCCAGGTCGACCTGGTCACCGATGCCTTCGATCAGCGCCTCGGTGGCGGCATCGCCAGCCTGATACAACTGGCCGAGGCGTTCGTCAAACAGTGCAGGCTCCAGGTATTCGACCAAGCTGGGCTGGCCATGCACCCGCAGCAGCTCCTGCAATTGGGCACTGTCGGCGTCATGCCGCAGCCATAGCTGCCAGCCCTGCTCCGCAGGGCCCATGGCCACCCCGCTCTGCCGCGCCTGGCGATAAGGCAGCATCACCAGTCACCACCTTCCAGCCGTGCGCGGCTGGAGGGGAACACCTGTAGCAGCGGCGTAGCGTTCTGCGCATCAGCCAGGTCGGGCAACTGCAGCGGCGTGGTCTGTTGCAAGGTGCGGTACTTGTCTTCGCTCAGCCCGGCCAGGCTCGGCCCGTCACGCAGGATGCGCGGGCGGATGAACACCATCAGGTTCTGCTTGGTGTTCTTGGTCGCGTCGGAGCGGAACAGCCGGCCCAGGTAAGGGATATCGCCAAGCAACGGCACGCGCTGGTCGCTGGTGCTCAGTTCGTCGCTGATCAGGCCACCGAGGATCACCAGGCCATTGTCCTCGACCATGACCTTGGTCTTGATCTCGCGCTTGTTGGTGATCACATCGCTGGCCGCCGTAGTGTCGGCAATCGACGACACTTCCTGGACGATGTCCAGGCGCACGCTGTTGTCGATGTTGATCTGCGGCTTGATGCGCAGTTTCACCCCGACTTCCTTGCGCTCGATGGTCTGGTAAGGGTTGGCGTTGTTCTGCGTCACCGACCCGGTGACGAAGGGTACTTCCTGGCCGACCAGGATCGACGCCTCGGCGTTGTCCAGGGTCAGCAGGGTGGGCGTGGACAGCAGGTTGAAGCCGCTTTTGCCCTTAAGCGCGTTGACCAGCATGGCGAAGTTGAAGCCGCCACCGAAATGGCCGATACCCGCCATGGCGCCGGTGGTGCTGGACAACAGGTCACCAAGGGCCTCGTTGTCGCCGCTGGCAGCGGCCCCGGCGATGCTGGCGATGTTCACCCCGTTGCTGCCGAAGTTGACGATGCCGGCACCGAACTTCTCGTCGGCGAACAGCCACTGCACGCCCAGTTCCTGGGCGCTGCTGTCGGACACCTCGGCGATGATCGCTTCCACCACTACCTGGGCACGACGGATGTCCAGTTGCTCGACGATGGCGCGGTAGGCGGCCAGCTCGCTGTCGGGGCCGACCATGACCACGGCGTTGGTGCCTTCTTCGTATTCCAGGCGGATGCCCGAGCCCCCGGCGGCAGGCACTGCGGGCCTGTCCTTGCCCTCCCCTTCGCCCGCACCTTCAGAGGGCGCCATGCCTTCCTGGCTGAGCCCGCGCAACACCTTGACCACTTCGCCAGCATTGGCATGGCGCAGGTAGATGACCTGGGTACTGCCGCTGCCTGGTGCGTCCTGGGGGCGGTCGAGCTGGCGCAGCAGGCTGGCGATACGCTCCAGGTTGCTGCGCCAGTCGGTAACGACCAACTGGTGCGCCGCCGGGTAAGGTGTGATCACACCGACCCGTGGGTCGATCAGGGGCTTGAGAATGCCCAGCACCTGCTCGCTGGCGGCGTTGCGTACATTGAATACTCGAGTAGCCACGCTGTCGCTGCCTTCCCCCTGCTGCCCTCCCGCTTCCACCGGCACAGGCTCCAGGCGAGCAGCCTGGTCGGGGACGATCTTCACGCTGCCGTTGGGCAGGTCGACAGTGGCATAGCCCTGGGCGCGCAACTGGGCCAGGAAAATGTCGTAGATGGCATCGGCGTCATGCAGGTCGACGGTGCGCACGGTGACCTTGCCCTTGACTCGGGGGTCGACGATGAAGGTGGTGCCGGTGATACGCGACACGCTGTCGATGAACTCGCCCAGTTCGGTATCGACGAAGTTCACTTCGTACATCGGCGTGCCGTTGTCGTCGAACACCGGTTCTTCAGCACAGGCCATGGACAGGGCCAGGCTCAGCGCGGCCGCCACGCAATATCTGACAGGCATCGTTCATCCTTGCCGCTTGAAGCCGGTCACGACGGAGCGTGGCGGCCAGGGCAGGCGTTCACGCCGCCCCTGGTTGTTGAAAATCAGGCCATCGCTGTCGATGTCCTGCAGCACGATCCCTGGCGCCAGGCGCTGGCCGCGGGCCAAAGTGCGCACCTGTTCGCCATAGCGCAGCACTACCACGCTGGAGGCCAGTGGCTGGGCCTTGAGGCCGCCGAGGTATTGCAACGGCAGGCGGGTGATGGCGATGGCACCGTCGTCGACGGGTACCTGCCAATGGCCGACCATCAAGCCAGGCAACGGCTTGTCGGCCACTGCAGGCGCAGTGGCCGGTTGCGGCTGGCGGCCCAGTTGCAGCACACACTGGGCCGCCAGCCAGCCGGCCAAGGTCAGGCCAGCGCCAGTCAGCAGGCGCGAGGCGAGCATCACGAGGCCAGCTGCCTTGGGTGCCAGCCCGGGTGGCCCTGCACGTAGCGCACTTCGGGCAGCTGCAGGGACGCCAGTTGCCAGTCGGTCGACTGGCGGGCGAGCCAGGCTTCGACCCGTTGCCACAGCGGCTCGCCGGCCTGGGTCTCGAATTGCAGGCCAAAGGTGCGGCACAGGCCCTGCACCGGCTCCAGGCCACTGATGCGCTTGCCTTGCGGGCTGTAGCTGACACGCCAGGCCTGGCCCTGCCAGCGCGGCAGGTCCTGGCTGTTGTCGAGCAGCAGTGGGTCGCCGAACAGTTGCTCCGCGGCGTTTTCCAGAACCTGCTCGACCTGCCGGGCCGGCGCTTCGACCACCGGTGCCGGGTAGCCACCGGTGAGGCTGATCAGGTGTTCGCGGGTAATGGCCGCCCCGGCGGGCAGCGGGTAGTCGTAACGCAGGCCCGGCAGCAGCACCGGCATGCTGCTGTCGTCGGCCAGCGCTTGATGCAGCAGGCGGTCCCAGCTGCCGCCTCGGGTATCGCGGCGCCACAGCGCCTGTGGCGCGCGGGCCAGCGGTTGATCGAGCCAGGCCGCGTGGCCGGCGCGCTGCTGGCGCAATTCTGCCTGCAATGCCCCGACACGCTGTTGCGCGGCGGGTGCCAGCTGTTGCTCGAAGGCCGGAAAGAAACGCCCGTCGAACTGCCACAGCCCGGCCACGCGCTGGCAGCGCAGGCGAAAGGCGCCGCTGCCCCGGCACCCGGCGAACAGCACCGGCACGCGGCGGCCGCTGGCCTGGCTCACCTCGACCGGTGCCGGCCACAGGTCCTGGCCGCGGGCGCACAGCAGCACGTCGATCTGCGGCACCCGCTCGGCCAGCCACAGACCCGGCCCGGTACCGACATCGGCCATGGCCACCACCAGGTCGGCCTCGCGCCGGGCCTGTTCGAACACCGGTTGCAATGACTGGTACCACTGTTTAAGGGAGGCTTTCTGGTCCTGGGCATAGGGGTCGGTCACGCCGACCACGGCAACACGTGCACCGCCGCGTTCGAAGGTGTGCAATGCCTCCAGGCCTAATGCGCGACGTTGCGTGTCTGCCAGCCCGGCGCCCAGGGTAACGGTGCCAGCCTGGTGATACAGTGCCGGGCTGCGCTGTGGCCACAACACGCGCTCGTCGCTGCTTACCCGCACTTCGCTGCCCAGCAGCAGGCTGCCTTGCAGGCCGCTTTCGCCCTGGGTCAGGTAGGCCAGGCCACTGCCATTCCAGCCCTGGCCGTTCTCCAGGGTCAGGCTGTTGCCTGCCCCAGCCTCGCCGCGCAGCTGTTCGAGCAACGCCGCCAGCACCGCATAGCCGCCCAGCTGGGCAGATGCAGCCTGGCTGGCATCGAGCAGTGGCGCCAGCTGTGGGTAGGTGATACTGGCACTGCTGCCGGTCATCCATGGGGCGCGGCCCAGGTGGCTGACCGGCCCCAGGCGGGTGGCCGGCACCACCGCCTGGCCAGGCTGGCGCGCATCGAGGGTATCGGCCACGTAAAGCAGGTCGAGGCTGGCGCTGCCGCCCTGCTGCCCGGGGAATGCGGAGCAGGCGCCGAGCAACGGTGCCAAGGCACCGATACCCATCCAGCTGATCACTTCGCGCCTGTGCACACTGCTTGCCATCGAACCCGCCATCCTTATCCACGTTCATTCAGGGCACCGGATGTTGCGGCGTTGGCATTACAGTTTGATGGCAGAAATTCGACAGCCATTCCAAAGTGATCTGTAGAGCACATCTCTAAGAGCGAGTCGTTTTAAAGCCGCCTTAACATTTCTGCCAATGAATCATCATATTTGCGCACTAAAGTCGCGGTTTCCTCCAACTCAGCCAACATAAGGACACCCTGATGAGTCGAGATACCGGCGACAACCTGGACCGGAACCAAAGCGGCAACCTGCCGATGGCCAACGTCATGGACGCCTACCTGAGCCGCCGCAGCGTGATGCGCGGTAGCCTGGGCGCCGCCATCGCCATGATTGCCGGTACCGGCCTGACAGGCTGCTTCGACGGTGGTGGTTCCGATCACGATGATCCGGAGCCACCCGTGACTGAGCCGGAAGAGCCGAAACTGGCACTGGGCTTCCAGTCCATAGCGGGCTCGCGCACCGACGCCTGCGTGGTTGCCGCCGGCTACAGCGCCTATGTGCTGGCGCCTTGGGGCACGCCGATCAACAGCAACGGCAACCCGTGGAAATCCGACGGCAGCAACACCTCGACCGACCAGGCCAACGCCATGGGCATGCACCATGACGGCATGCACTTCTTCCCCATCAACGGCAGCTCTGAAGACGGCCTGCTGGCGATCAACTTCGAGTACATCGACACCGCCGCCCTGCACCCGGCCGGCCCGACCACCGATGTCAACGGCAAGCGCCCGGTCGAGGAAGTGCGCAAGGAAATCAACGCCCACGGCGCCGGTGTGGTCCGCCTGCAGAAAATCAACGGTCGCTGGCAGGTGGTCGATAACGACCCGCTCAACCGCCGCTTCACTACCGCCTCGCGCATGGAAATCACCGGCCCGCTACGGGGTACCGACCACGTCAAGACCAAGTACTCCACCGCCGGCACCCACTGCCGCGGCACCAACAACAACTGCGGCAACGGCTACACCCCGTGGGGCACCTACCTGACCTGTGAAGAGAACTGGCCAGGCATCTTCGTCAACAAGGGCACCCGCCCCGAAGACCAGCGCCGCATTGGCGTGGGCACCTCCAGCGGCCAGTACAAGTGGGAAACCGCAGCCGGTGACAGCAGCGAAGTGGCCGACGAGTTCGCCCGTTTCGACGTCACCGTTAAAGGCGCCAGCGCCACCGACGACTACCGCAACGAAGCCAGCACCTACGGCTACATCGTCGAAATCGACCCGTACACCAGCAACACCCTGGCCACCAAGCGCACCGCGCTGGGCCGTTTCCGCCACGAAGGCTGCGCCCCAGGCCTGCCCGTGGCCGGCAAGCCGCTGGTGTGGTACATGGGTGACGACTCGAACAACGAGTACCTGTACAAGTGGGTGTCCACCGCCGTGTGGAACGTCGCCGATGCCAACCCCGCCGACCGCCTGGCCACCGGCGCCAAGTACCTCGACCAGGGCAAGCTGTATGTAGCCCGCTTCAATGCCGACGGCACTGGCGTCTGGTTGCTGCTGGACGTGGCCACCGCCACCACTGGCGGCAGCACCCTGGGCGCACTGTATGGTGACCTGCCAGGTATCATTCTCAACACCCGTGGTGCTGCCGATGCCGTGGGTGCAACGCCGATGGACCGCCCCGAATGGACCACGGTCAACCCGCTCAACGGCGACGTGTACCTGACCCTGACCAACAACAGCGCGCGCACGCCGGAAAAGGTCGATGCAGCCAACCCGCGCGGCCCGAACCGTCACGGCCACATCATCCGCTGGCACGACAGCGACGACCAGCTGAGCTTCACCTGGGACATCTTCGTGTTCGGCGCCAACGCTGCCGGCACCGCCGACATCAACCGCTCCGGCCTGACCGAACTGAACCAGTTCGCAAGCCCCGACGGCATGAGCTTCGATAGCCGTGGCGTGCTGTGGTTCGAGACCGACAATGGTGAGAGCACCGTGACCGACTACACCAACGACCAGCTGCTGGCAGTGATCCCCACCAACCTGGTGGATGCCAGCGGCAAGCAGGTGCCGGTGAATGCACAGAACCAGGTGGACCTGCGTCGCTTCTTCGTCGGGCCGAATGGCTGCGAGGTGACCGGGATAACCTTTACCCCGGACAACAAGACCCTGTTCGTCAACATCCAGCACCCGGAGAACTGGCCGTATACCGACAAAGCTACCGATGCCACCCCGGCAGGTACCACTGTCAGACCGCGGGCTGCGACGGTGGTGATTCAGCGTATCGATGGCGGGGAGATTGGCACCGCCTGATCGATGTGTGCACGGGGGCCGCTTTGCGGCCCTTTCGCGACACAAGGCCGCTCCTACAAGGGACCGCATTCCCCCTGTAGGAGCGGCCTTGTGTCGCGAAAGGGCTGCAAAGCAGCCCCGGCAATCTCAAGCCCTACCGCACCATCGGCTCCCGGCTGCGCACCCGCACCTGCTGCGCCGGCACCCGGGCATGCCATTGCACCACACCCAGCGCCTCCACCTGGAACTCGCTGCGTATCACCCGCCCCTCCTCCGCAAACGACAGCTGCAACAGGAAATACCCGCTGTTCAGCAGCAACCCTTCGCTCAGCCGTTCGAACGTTTCGTCATCCACCGCCCCCAGCGCCTGGCGTAGCGCAGCTGCATCCACGTAACCTGACGCCGGCCGGCCGCTGATGATGCGGCTGAGCAACGAGCGTGGATAGCGCCCCTCATACAGCGCCTCCAGCAACGGCAGATGCTCCAGCCCCAGGGCATTGGCATTCAGCCGCCAGCCGGTGGTCTGCGGCAAGGCGCACAGCATCGGGTAACGGCCTTGGCGGCTGGCGTCCGGCTCCAGTAGCAGGTTCAACTCGCTGGTATCGAGCATCGGCTGGTTGGCCGCCAGGCGCGGCGGTTGCTGGCGCAAGTACTGGGCGCTCTCGGCGCCCTGCAGGCGGGCATCGCTGTCGGCATCCAGCCAGTCGGCCAGGGCGTCGACCAGGCGCTGCGCCGCCATGTCGTCGCCCAGCAGGTACCGCAACTGACGCGCAGCACGCTCGCCGTCAGCGCCGAGCAACGCATTGACATTGAAACAGGTGTGCTGGTCGCGCACCCGCAACTGCGCCTGGCCGGCGCCAAAATCGTAGTTCAAAGGCTGCCCACGCAAGGCTTGCCAGAACAGCGGGCTAAGCCGCCAGGTGGGGTCGCGCAGGGCCTGCTCGGCATAAGCCAGGCCGGCCTGCTCCATGGCTCGCGCCTGCACCCGCTGATGCAGCAGGCGCACGTCATCGACCTGGCGCCGGCCGTCTTCCACCAGCCAGGCCATGCCCGCCGCCAGCATCGCCAGCACCACCATCACCATCAGCAGGGCCGCACCCTGCTGTTGCCTGCCACCCATCCTTGCCTGCCTCTGTCGCCGAATGAAGACGCCAGTCAACACGCCAGGTGTTGCAGGTAGATGGCAGTGACCGTTCGTCATGTGTACGTCATCTGCGCGAGGCAGGATTGCCTTTCCTTTTCATGACCTTACAGGAGTGGTCGCAATGGGTGGCATCGGAATCTGGCAACTGGTGATCGTACTGCTGATCGTATTCCTGCTGTTTGGTACCAAGCGCCTGAAGGGCCTGGGCAGCGATGTGGGCGAGGCGATCCAGGGTTTTCGCAAGTCCATGGGCGGTGAAACTGGCACCATTCCCCCAACGCACACGCAGGTGCAGCAACAGTGCCCGTTGACCGGTCAGGGTACGCAGCAACCGCAAGCGGACCGTCAGCCCTGATGTTCGAGGTAGGCTTCAGCGAGTTGCTGCTGGTCGGCATCGTCGCGCTTATGGTGCTGGGCCCGGAGCGCTTGCCGGTGGCGGCACGCACCCTCGGGCGCGGCCTGGGCCAGGCCCGCAAGGCCATGCACGCCCTGCGTACGCAGGTGGAGCGGGAGATTGATCTGGGCGCTGTCGAGCTGCCCAATCTCGACCGTGCGCCTTTGCAGCGCCTGGAACAGGAGATCCGCCAAGGCATCAGCCTGAAAGCGGAGCCGGCCAATGATGCGGCCACGGTCGCCGCCACCAAGGAAAACGCTTCATGAGCATTGCCATGGACCCGACGGCGAACATGCCGCTGACCGAACACCTGCGCGACCTGCGCAAACGCCTGGTGCGTTGCCTGGCGCTGGTGGCGCTGGTGTTCGCCGGGCTGTTCCCCTTCGCCCAGACGCTGTACACGCTGATTTCCGAACCGTTGCGGCGCTTTTTGCCGGAAGGCGCCAGCATGATCGCTACCAGCGTCACTTCGCCGTTCCTGACGCCGTTCAAGCTGACCGCGATGTGCGCAGTGTTCGTCGCCATGCCGCTGCTGCTGCACCAGGCCTGGGGCTTTCTGGCGCCGGGGCTGTACCGCCGTGAACGGCGCATTGCCCTGCCATTGCTGATATCGAGCATCGTGCTGTTCTATGCCGGCATGGCGTTCGCGTTTTTCCTGGTGTTCCCGATGATGTTCGGCTTCTTTGCCAGCGTGACACCGGAGGGCGTGGCGATGATGACCGATATCAGCCAGTACCTGGACTTTATCCTCGCGCTGTTTCTGGCGTTCGGGCTGGCTTTCGAGATCCCGGTGGCGACGTTTATCGTGGTCTGGGTGGGGTTGGCCGATGTGGCTATGTTGCGGCGCAGCAGGCCATACGTGATCGTCGGCTGCTTTGTGGTGGGGATGATTCTGACGCCGCCGGATGTGTTTTCGCAGACGATGCTGGCGGTGCCGATGTGGGTGCTGTTCGAGGTGGGGTTGCTGGCTTGTGGGTGGTTGAAGCAGCCCGGGCAGGGCAAAGAGATTGTGACTGGATTGTAGGGCCTCTTCGCGGGTAAACCCGCTCCCACAGGGATCGCACAATATCCGAGAGTTGTGCGATCCCTGTGGGAGCGGGTTTACCCGCGAATAGCCTTGATGCGGTCTAGAACTCGGCGAGCCGCCAGACTTCGTAGGCTGGCGTCTCGTACGGGTGGCTCTGCTTGAGTGCAGCGACGACCTGGGCAATCAGGTCGTCAGCCACCACCAGCTCCACCTT
>Ga0209370_1002459_pt1 | contig 13293 bp, 11 predicted proteins | sample AgamicAtPrz_FD_187164 | JGI IMG/M metagenome (GOLD analysis project Ga0209370, IMG submission 187164) | Agave microbial communities from Guanajuato, Mexico - At.P.rz (SPAdes) (version 2) | ecosystem: Host-associated > Plants > Phyllosphere > Phylloplane/Leaf | place: Guanajuato, Mexico... | reverse complement strand
CCATTTCCCATTTAAAAGGTAATAGCCTTGATTTAAAAATTCCTCATATGAAAAAACATAGAAAAAGCCACCAGTTTCAGTAATTCCATGATGAAGTTCCTCGCAAAAAGTATGAATAGAACGAAAGTGTGGTTCTTCCTGTTTAGTGGAAGAGAAATCAGTTACTAGTCCAATCACAGGTCCGAGTTCGAGTGTTAGAAGTTCATCCCGAAAGATGGCTTGAAAATTAAAACTCTGGGTAGGCAGGCAAAAATTCTTGAGAATATTTTCAGGAAAAAGCATCAAATTTTGGGGTTCCAGATCTACTGGTTGAACCACTGTTTGTATTGCTTTTTTTCCTAACTTAATATTTAATTTAAGATTATTCTTATTTAATCCCAAACTAGTAAACAAATGGTTGGATATTTGCACCATGCTGTCATTCTTATTTTTAGGTTTTATTGCTTCGATGGTAACCTGAGTTAATGGTAAAGACATAAACATTCCCCAATTTCTATCTAAATTGGAACCATTATTTCTTATGGGCATTAGTTGATATAGTAATGTATGTAACACGAATCTAGATGGTGATTTTAACATTCTCGCATTTTGGTGAATAGTTTGTTATAGTTGATTCGGATTACAAAAGCGTTTGATTAAAAAGGAGTGTTTACCAATGGCAATTAATTTATATGATTCCGCCTATGCGTTAGAAACAGCTATTCGTCAAAGTGATGAATACACACAACTTCAACAGGCCTATAACGAAGTAAATGCGGACCCAGCAGCGAAACAAATGTTTGATCAGTTCCGCAAAATCCAAATGGACTTGCAACAGAAACAGATGATGGGGCAGGATATCTCTGAACAAGAAATAGCGCAAGCACAATCATCTGTAGGACTTGTTCAGCAAAATGAAAAAATTGCTAGGTTAATGCAAGCAGAACAACGGATGAGCATGGTTATTGGCGAGTTAAACAAAGTAATTATGAAACCTCTAGAAGACCTTTACGGAAAAATGTAAATTGAAATACATGCCTTCGGTATAAACCGAAGGCTTTTTCTTTTTTGCTCTGTTCTACAAATGCCTAAAAAATCATAAAAGTTTATAAAGGCTATTTCACCAAGAACAGGGGGCAACGGAATGATTTATCGCTTGCTTGCTTTAAATATTGATGGCACGCTTCTTCAAACAAACGGAAAAATTCATAAATCAACAAAAGAAGCTATTGAATATGTTCAGCAAAAAGGAATTTATGTCACACTTGTCACATCGAGGAGCTTTCCTTCCACAAGAAAAGTAGCCAAGGCTTTAAAAATAAAATCCCCCCTCATTACACATCAAGGGGCATTTATTGCAAGTTCTGAGGACAAACCAATTTATGTGAAAAGGATTAATGAACAAATTACTTATGATACAGTCAGCTTTTTAGAGGCGCTGCCATGTCAAATTCGTCTTGTTCATGAACAATTTTCATTAGCCAATAAGTTCAAATTGAATAATAATTTATTGGCTAAGACAGTTTTTACCTCAGGAGATCCGGTGTTCTATTCACAGCAATTCGTGTCTTCACTAACTGGGTATCTACATGACCAGCCAGTGAGCCCTCCGAAGATAGAAGTTTATTTTGAAGAAGAAAGTGACCTTCAGGATGCAAAAAAGGCACTTCAAAAAATGTATAATGAGATTGAATTAATTCAACTAGATACTTTACGGTTGGATATTGTCCCAACGGGTGTATCAAAATTATCTGGGTTATCATACCTTGCAAGCCAATTAGGGATTCAAAGAAAAGAAATGGTTTATATCGGCGATTGTCTAGATGACATTCCTTTGCTTGAAGCTGTAGGTCTAGGTGTTTCAATGTGGAATGCCGATTTCGAAGTGAAAAAAGCATCAGATTGGGTGACACGATCACAGAACGAACAAGGTGTTGCCTATATGGTAAAAGAACACTTTAGAAAACAACAGCCAATTGAGTTTTTAAGAAGGATGAATATTATTAAAAAGTAACCTAAAAAAGACATCAACAGTAAAGTGCCGTTGATGTCTTTTTTGAATCAACGGGTAGAAAATTCACTATTTTTAAAAAACTTTCATATATTTCTGTCCTCAATTCCATATATAATAGAATTGATTCAAATGGATGGGAGGGTTTCACGTGTCGATAAACTTTATAACAGATAAGGTGAATGTAAAAGTTATAGGGCGTGTGGCGACAATAGAAATGAACAGACCTGAGTCATTAAATGCCATGGACTCAGAAATGATTAGGGGGCTAGTCTGTAAGCTAAAGGAAATTAGTGAATCGGATGAAATCGATATTGTCGTTCTCAGAGGAAAAGGAAGAGCCTTTTCAGCTGGGGGCGATATTAAATCCATGCTTTCAAACATGACCGAAAACGACTTTTATCCTGTTATGGACAGTATTAGCGAACTAATTGTTACTCTTTATAGCATGCCTAAACTAACTATTAGTGCTATTACAGGTGCAGCGGCTGGCTTGGGGTTCAGTTTCGCGCTAGCAACTGACCATATTATTGCTGAAAAAAATAGTAAACTAGCAATGAATTTTATCGGGATCGGTCTGATTCCAGATGGAGGGGCCCATTTCTTTTTAGAGAAAAAATTGGGAGAGTCAAAAGCTAAACAGGTAATCTGGGACGGAAAAATGATGGATGCTGATGAAGCTTTTGCGTTAGGTTTAATCGAAGAAGTAGCGGAAGCTAATCTTCAGGAGGCATTAGATGCTAGAATTTCAGATTGGTTAAGCAGACCGGTTCAGGCGATGATTAAAACGAAAAAGATATTAGCCGATATGCACCGTCCATACTTATTAAAAATCTTAGAATTAGAAAAACATTCACAGCAAAAAATGCGCGAAACCATTGATCACCAAGAAGGAATAAAGGCATTTATCGAAAAAAGACAACCCAAATTTATAGGTAAATAAACAAAGAAGCACGCGGCTTCTTTGTTTTTTTGCTATTTCAAACCTATCCACATTTACAGCGCTTTCATTTTTAAGAATGAAAGAGTAATAGCTTTCCGCTTGGTGAAGTGCATCGATGTGTACGTTCTAATAAGTTTTTTTCTGCCAACAATTTTTGACCTAATTCTTTTGCCGCATCATCATGCTCAGCCTGGAAGGATTCATCTAAAACCTTTTCCCCATTGGATTCAAATGCAGTTAATTTATAAGTCTTCATTTTAACAACCCCCTTAAAAGAATCTAGTTTTTATCTATTTTCACATAATTTATAAAATTGTGCAAAAAGAAAATGAAACCAAAATATGCCAAAATCGTATGAAAGATGGAGAGGAGTGTGTGCAATGGTTCTGAAACTTGAACATGTCACGAAACGGTTCGGGAATTTTATTGCTGTGGATGATTTATCTTTAGTGATTCCTGAAAAAGAAATGTTTGGCTTTTTAGGGGCTAATGGTGCAGGGAAAACAACGACCTTCCGAATGATCTTAGGGCTGCTGGACACTAGTGGTGGTAAGATTACTTGGGACGGGAACCCGATTGACTATTCCACCAGTCATTTGGTCGGCTATCTCCCTGAAGAGAGAGGTTTGTATCCGAAGCTAAAGGTTCGGGACCAAATCGTCTATTTAGCCAGATTAAGAGGGATGCAAAAATCTCAGGCTCTTACGGAATTAAAATCATGGCTTGTGCGCTTCAAAATTCCTGAGTATGAAAATAAAAAAGTTGAGGAGCTTTCCAAAGGGAATCAACAAAAAATCCAATTCATTGCTGCCGTTGTCCATAAACCAAAATTACTAATCTTGGATGAGCCTTTTAGCGGTCTTGACCCAGTAAATGTGGAAATGCTAAAAGAGGCTGTGCTATCTCTGAAAGAAGAGGGGGCGACTATCGTTTTCTCAAGTCATAGAATGGAGCATGTCGAGGAAATGTGTGAACATCTTTGTATCTTGCACAAAGGAAGCCCTGTCGTCCATGGTTCATTAAAAGAAATCAAGCGTTCCTTTGGGAAAAAGAACCTTGTAATCCATGCCGATTTTCCATTAGATTTCTTAAAAAATTATCCTGGAGTCGTAAGGTCAAAACCAACTATGGAAGGAATTCATCTGCAAATCGAAGGAGAGTACATAGCTGAAAAAATACTTAAGGAGATAGTCAATCAAGGGTTTATCCGGAAGTTTGCTCTTGAAGAACCATCATTAAATGATATTTTTATTGAAAAAGTAGGTGATTCCTATGAATAATTTTTGGATTATTCTGTTCCACACTTATTTAAACAAATTGAAAACAAAATCCTTTATCATAACAACCCTTTTAACAGTTGTAATTGTCTTGGTCTTAACTAACTTAACTAATATCATTGATGTCTTCGATAAAAATAATGGGAAAGAAAATGTGGCTGTGCTTGATGAAACAGGTCAACTGTTTGATTCATTCAAAAAACAAGTTAGCACAATTAATAAAGATATTAACTTAACACTTTTCCAAGGCAGTGAAGCAGCGGCAGAAAAAGCAATTGAAAAAGGAACTTACCAAGGAATTGTTCTACTAGGTTTAAATGATGAAAAACTTCCGTTGGCTACTTATAAAGCAAAAAGTATTGCTGATTCATCCTTGTATACTGATCTTCAAACGAGTCTTCAGCAAGTCAAAACTATGCTGGCTGCTTCACAAATTCAGTTGACGCCAGTTCAGCTCGAAAAGCTCTATGAACCAGTGTCTTTTAAGAAAATTGCTCTTGAGAAGAATGCAAAAACGGAAGAGGAACTGAATCAGGCACGTGGTCTGGTTTATGTCTTGCTCTTTATCATATATTTTTCAGTAATTATGTACGCTAATATGATTGCGATGGAAGTAGCAACAGAAAAGTCGTCTAGAGTGATGGAAATTTTAATTTCAAGTGTCTCTCCAATTAAACAGATGTTTGCAAAAATAATTGGAATCGGTTTATTAAGTCTGACACAGCTCGCTGTTTTTCTGTCAGTGGGATATTTCTCTCTCAAACAAAATATGGAATCTTTAAATGAAGGGTTTTTCGGTGTTTATGGTTTTAGTGATATTCCACTGGGAACGATTATTTATGCAATTGTTTTCTTTATTCTTGGCTATTTTCTTTATGCCACACTTGCAGCATTTCTCGGGTCACTTGTCAGCAGAATTGAAGATGTGCAACAAATGATTACACCAATGACTATGCTCGTAGTTGCTGGGTTTATGATTGCTATGTTTGGCTTAGGAAAGCCGGATGCTCCGTTCATAACGGTGACATCTTTCATCCCGTTCTTTACACCAATGATCATGTTTCTGCGGGTTGGAATGTTGACAATTCCGGTCTGGGAGGCAATGGTAGGAATTGCTATCTTAGTGGCAACAATTGTTTTCTTAGCAACATTTGGCGCACGAGTTTATCGTGGTGGTGTCTTAATGTATGGGCAATCGAATTCCTTTAAAGATATTAAAAAAGCATTACAGCTGACAAAGAACGAATAAGGTAGTAAAAGATAGTGTCCCAAAAGTATAACTTTTAGGGCACCTTTTTTTTATCGTTCTTTTAAATTAGTCTGTTGATTTGCTCTCCAGGCGCTTCGCTTTCCGCGGGCGTGCCGGGGAGCCTCCTCGTCGCTGCGCTCCTGCGGGGTCTCCCCTGCCCCGTACTCCCGCAGGAGTCTTCGCGCCTTCCGCTCCAATCAACAGGTGTAACAATGTAGACCCTTAACACTCAATAAATAATAAAAAAAGTGGTGAATTCAATGTTTAAGCAAAAGACTCAATCCAAAGTGAATATGATTTTTTGTTTCTATTGATTAATGACAGGCTCTACTTAATGCGTCCTGCTAAAATTTAAAAAGGTTTCAACATATTTAGCTAGAGTAGCTAAAGTGTGTGGTAATACTTAGTTGATTTGTCCCCTGTTGATTGGAGTGGAGGGCACCGACTCCTGCGGGATAGAGAGGTCACGGGAGACCCCGCAGGCGCCAAAGCGCCGAGGAGGCTCCAGGACCTCCCCGCGGAAAGCGAGTGCCCGGAGCGGAAATCAACAGGTCCATTAGCAGAAACATTCAATTAAATATAACCCTCCTCGACAATCTGAGTATTTACCAAGCGGTAAATGCTCTTTTTTTTCAATAAATATCTGACAAGAACGTGCATTCGTATTTCTGTGGTGCTACAATGAAGAAAAGAAGTGGAAAGGAATGTCTTATGAAAAGAATATCATTCATTCATGCAGCGGACCTGCACTTGGATAGCCCAATGGTCGGATTAAAGTATTTGCCTCAAGACATCTTTACCCGAGTAAAAGAGAGCACCTTTACGGCTTTAAAAAAGGTTACGGAGGCCGCGATTCATCATCAGGTTGACTTTGTTATTCTAGCAGGCGATTTATTCGACGGAGAGGATCGCAGCCTGCGGGCACAATCCCGGTTTCGGACAGAGATGCTTAAGTTGGCAGAAAACAAGATTCATGTTTATGTAATCCACGGCAATCACGACCATTTAAACGGATCATGGGTACATCTTAATATGCCAGCAAATGTTCATGTGTTTAATAGCAAGGTAGAAACCAAAGTTTTACATACAGAGAACGGTGAGATTGTCCATCTATATGGTTTTAGTTATCCAACACGACATGTCTATGATAGAAAAATAGATGAATATAGGAAGAAAGATGGCGCTGACTTTCATATTGGGATACTCCATGGAAATGAAAGCGGAGGAGGAGATCATGATAACTATGCCCCTTTTTCAGTTAGTGATTTACATAAGAAAGAATTTGATTACTGGGCTTTAGGTCATATTCATAAACGAGCTGTCTTATCAGAATCCCAGCCGATTATTTATCCAGGTAATATTCAAGGCAGGAATAAGAAAGAAACAGGTATGAAGGGTATCTACCATGTAACATTGACTGATTTTGATAAGAAAATAAATTTTTTAGAAACAGCCGATATTATTTGGGAAGAAACAGTAATTGATGCTGCTTCGGCCAAAAACTTCCATGATGTTTTACAATTATGCCAAACAACGATTAATAGTTTTCGGAGGGAACAAAAAGGAACGTTATTAACACTTTCCTTGAAAAATATTGTACTAGCAGATGAGCGTGAACAAAAAAGCTTGAAGGGCGAACTGTTAGAACTTCTTTTAGAGAATGAAAAAGAAGAGGAATCCTTCGTATGGATTGTTGACTTAACTGTTATTGAAGGGCAGCTAATAGATAAGGAACAGTTGAAAAGAGACGCAAACTTTTATGCTGAACTTTTTGAAACGATTGAAAATTATGCAGATGTCGACCTAGCCTTAGCGCCCCTATTCGAACATCAATTAGGGAGAAAATATATCAACCAGTTATCAACTGCAGATCAAGAAGAGATAATCAACAAAGCAGAGAAATTGCTGCTCGAATTACTTTATCAATCATAGAGGAAGGAGTGAAGAGTTTTGAAAATTCTTGAGCTGCATATATATGGATTTGGCCAATTAGAGAATGTTGAAATTACTGACCTTCACGATTTTCAAGTTTTCTATGGAGAAAATGAAGCTGGGAAGTCCACGATTATGGCCTTTATCCATGCAATTATTTTCGGCTTCCCTACAAAACAACAGACAACCGAACTACGCTATGAGCCAAAACACAGTACTAAATATGGTGGTAAAATCCGAATTTTACATGAAAAACATGGCGGTGCTGTAATCGAACGAGTAAAGGGAAAAGCTGCGGGTGATGTTAAGGTCTTTATGGATAATGGCAAGATGGGCGGCGAAGAACTTCTTAAGGAATTAACAGGAAACTTTGATAAAAGCCTATTTCAATCTATTTTTTCTTTTAATTTGCAGGGATTACAAAATATTCATCAGATGAAAAGCGAAGAGATTGGTAAATTTCTGTTTTCCGCGGGGACATTAGGAACAGAAAGGTTGTCAAAAACCGAAGCTGCTCTGCAGAAAGAGCTCGATGCTCGTTTTAAGCCATCTGGGAAGAAACCCTTATTGAATGAAAAGTTACAAGCAATCCATGAAATAAATAAAGAATTGAAAGCAGCAGAAGCAAAAAATAGAGATTATACAATCTTAGTAGAAAAGAAAGAAACGCTCGAAATGGAAATGAAGGCAGTAAACCATTCGTTGCGGGAAATAAGAGAAAAAATAGAAAAACTTAATGAATGGAAAAGAATCGAATCCATAGTCAAAGATGAAAAGTGGACAAAGAATGAACTTAATGAATTAGGTAACATTGAATTCCCTGTACGTGGGATTGAAAGAATCGAAAAGATAAATCAGCTCATCCACCCCTACAAGGCAGAGATTAAAAGCATTTCCGAAAGAATTGAAAATTTGCAAGAAGAAGCAGCGGGGATTCAACCTAATCTTTCGTTTCTAAAAAATGAACCTGCTCTCTTAGCTTTGCTGGATCAAGTTTCTCTCTACGACCAATTAAAGCAGGAAAGACTGCAATGTGAAACAAAACTTTTAGCATTTGAAGAAGAGTTGTCGATTACTAGGGAAAAACTTCATTTAAATATTGATGAAGAAGAAATCTTTGCTTTAAATACAAATATTTATATGAAAAATCAGGTTGAAGTAGTATCACAGAAAATACAAAAGCTAAACGAAGTTAAGGAAGAGTTAGAGAATCAGTATCAAGAAGAAAAAGGCAGATTAGAGGAAATAGAAAAAGAGGTTCGGTCTTCAGAGAGACAAGTTCTTACAAAACAGGAACGGCTGGCATTGGAAGAGAAGGTAAATTCGAGCGCTGATAAAGAGAACATAGAAAGGGAATTAAGGACTCTACGTGACAAAATAGACTTTTATCAACAGTTCAATGAACGTGATAAAGCAGCAGTGGAAAGGGAAGGGAAGCAAAAGAAACTTCAGTATTTACTTTTTGAGGTTATTTTAATTGCCTTAACAGTTTATGGGATAGCTACAAAGCAGTGGTTTTTATTCACGATAGGTGTTCTCAGTTGTATGTTACTTGTCGTCCTGATGACAAAAAAGAACAAGCTGCCGAAGGATGCTGAGCTAAATCAAACGATAAAAGGCTTAAAAGAAAAGGAAGAGCAGTTAATGCAAAAACTGCAATCAGCCCAATATATTGAAATCTCAAAGCTAGAAGAACAATTAGCCTTGGATAATCAGAGGAGAGCAGAGCTTCAGACAGTAAAAATGAAGTTGAAACATCAACAAACTCAATATGAAAAGATCATTGCTAAATTTGAACAATGGGAGTTGGAGAACGCCCAAACGAATGAAAAGCTTGCTTCCATTAGTCATGAACTACGAATACCTGAGTATATTGCAAAGTCCTTCTTACTAGAAGCATTCAACCTGATTGAACAGTTTAAGTTGATCAGTAGAGAGAAAAAACAATATCAGTTAAGACTTCAACAAATAGAGCAGCACCAGGAAAAAATAGTAAAAGGATTAAACAACTTTTCAAACCTTTATTTAAATGAAAAGGGCTTAGACTTGTATAACGCTGCCTATTTACTGCGTAATAAGTTAAAGGAGGAGCATGGTAAGCAAATCGTGAGTCAGGAGCGAAAGGTGAAACTTAGCGACCTTGAAGCCGATTTAAGGCAAAAAGTACAAGCGTTTAAGCATCTCCAAGCGGAATTTCAAACCCTTATCTCATCAGCAAAAGTGGAAACAGAACAACAATTTTACGAACTTGGTGCAAAAGCAGAAAAGCAGGGACAACTGTTAGAAAGACTTAACTCACTACAGAGTCAACTGCAATACTCTAATCTCTCAGAAGTAGAAAGGGAAAATTTTCTCCAAATGCGTCAAAGCACAGAATTAGTGGCCGAATGTAACCTGCAGGTTCATGAATGGGAAGTTAAACTTAAGGAACTTCAGGAAAAGCATGCTTCCATCAAATACGAGATACAAATATTAGAAGAGGGCGGTATATACTCAGATATACTCCATTACTACAAACAGAAAAAATTTGAACTAGAAGAAGCAGTAAAGGAGTGGTCTGTCTACTGTATCGCGCAAGATATCCTCTCTAATACGATTGAAACGTATAAGAACATACATTTACCTAGAATGATCTCAAAAGCGGAAGAATATTTGTTGTTTCTCACCGATGGAAACTATCAAAGAATCCATTTACAAAATTCTGGTTCAGGATTCTTAGTTGAGAGAAGGGATCATACCATATTTGAAGCAAATGAACTAAGTCAAGCAACAACCGAACAGTTATACGTGGCCATTCGGCTTGCCTTTGCTGTTACAGTATATGAAAAATATCAGTTTCCAATTATTATCGATGATAGTTTTGTTAATTTTGATGCGAAAAGGACGGAAAAGGTGTTAGAACTTCTTAAAGGGCTGAAAAGAAATCAACTATTATTTTTTACTTGTCATAAGCATTTGCTAACCTTTTTTGAAAGGGAAAATGTTCTTTTTTTAGAAAAAGGTGCTGTTCAGATAATTTCATAGAGTAATATTAGGATATGTTATACTCTTACTAATGGGAAGGACGTGAATATGATGGGTAAAGGAATATTAAAGCATGAAATTGGAGAGCAGGTAGAATTATTTCTATTAATAAAGAATTCAACAAAAGGGATTGCAAGCAACGGCAAACCTTTTTTAACACTGATTCTTCAGGATAAAAGCGGGGAAATCGAAGCAAAACTTTGGGATGTTAATGAAGAGGATGGAAAGAGTTATGCTCCACAAAGTATTGTAAAAATACTGGGTGAGGTACAAAATTATCGGGGGAAAAGTCAATTGAAAATTCGTCAAATTCGACGAACAGGTCCATCTGACGGCGTAAAGTTAGATGACTTTTTGGAGACCGCCCCAATTAGCCAGGAAGAAATGGCTGGCAAACTTACACAATATATTTTTGATATGAAAAATCCCAATATCCAAAGAATAACACGCCATTTAATTAAAAAGCATCAGAAGGCTTTTTTAGAGTTTCCTGCAGCAACAAAAAATCACCACGAGTTTGTCTCGGGGCTTGCCTTTCATGTTGTAAGTATGCTTGATTTGGCTAAATCCATTGCCAATCTTTATCCAAGTCTTGATAAGGATTTGCTCTATGCAGGGGTTATATTACACGATATGGGGAAAGTACTGGAACTTTCAGGTCCGATTTCAACTGTATATACCATTGAAGGAAATTTACTGGGGCATATTACGATTATGGTTAACGAAATTGGCAAAGCTGCGGAAGAACTAGGTATATCTGGTGAAGAAGTACTAATCCTCCAACATCTTGTGCTTAGTCATCATGGAAAAGCGGAATGGGGAAGTCCAAAACCTCCAATGATTAAAGAAGCAGAAATCCTCCATTATATCGATAATCTTGATGCGAAAATGAATATGCTTGACCGTGCCTTGGAAAGAGTGAAGCCAGGTGAATTCACAGAAAGAATTTTTGCATTGGAGAATCGTTCCTTTTATAAGCCGGTGTTTCATAAGTAAAATAACCTCCTTTTGAGGTTATTTTTTTTGCGTAACAGTTCATAATTTCCTATTAAACGAATATGATTTAGTAAAAGTGGACAACCACTATGAAGGGAGCAAGATAAATTGACTATTCCTATTTGGGTATATGCAGTTGTGGTTGGTATTGTGATAAGTGCGCTAATGGCGATAAAGACAGGAAGAGAAGAGCGGCAATTAGAGATGGAAAACATTGAGCAGGAAGGCGAAATCTATATGAAACGCCTTGAACGAGAAAAAGAAAAACGGGAAGAAATTGGAGCAACAGGAGAATAAGAAAAGCGGAAGCGCCTCGTTCAGGGGCGACAGGCATAAGTCGAGCCGGCGTGAAGGTTGTTTTTTGACCTTCATGACAGATTGGCTTATGACCCCGAGCCCCTTGGCGCTGGAGCTAGACAGTAATCTAAGATCAAAAACTTATCTTCTTATCATTTAAAAAAGCGGAAGCGCCATTAATGGCGTTTCCGCTTTTTGTTCTAATTACTGTGCAGCAGCTTCTGCTCCGGTTTGAGGAGTAAGCGCATCCTTTAAGTCCTTGTCGCTAACTTTAACATCTGCAGCTTCAAGTTCACGCTTCATAGCTTTATTAATTTCTTCTGTTGTCAATTTTGAAGTTTTTACTTGGGTTTCGATTTCGGCCTTCATTTCAGCATATGGTTTCTTTTCTTTTTTGTCAGTTAATTGAATGATATGATAACCAAATTGCGACTTAACTGGACCGCTAATTTCATTTACTTTTAGAGCATATGCTGCTTTTTCAAAGTCTGGATCCATCTTACCAGTACCAAACCAGCCTAAATCCCCGCCGTTTGCCTTAGAACCCTCATCTGTTGAATATTTTTTTGCCACATCTTCAAATTTTTCACCTTTATCAAGCTTGCTCTTTACTTCTTTTGCCGTTTTTTCATCGGCAACAAGAATGTGTCGAGCTTTAATTTCTGGCTGGTACTTATCATAGTAATCCTTTAATTCCTTTTCAGTTACCTTAACGCCTTTAAGGGCAGCTTTTTCCTGCATCATGCCTAACTTCATTGTTTTCTTCAAATCATCTTCGCTTTTATAACCGTACTGTGCGAGGGTAGTTTCAAAATTTGCACCTAGATCTGTTTTTAATTGATCAATTTTTGCATTTAATTCCTTATCTGTCACCTTGTATTTCTTAGATAGAACTTTTTCATATACTAGTTGCTGAAGGGCTTGATCACCATACTTTTCCTTCATTGTATTGTAGAGTTCTTCTTGTGTAACATTACCCACTTTGCTCTCTGCCACTGTATCAGAACCATTTTGGTTACATGCACTTAATGCAAGTACTCCACCGGCTAATGTAAGGGCTAATATCCATTTTTTCATGATGAAATCTCTCCTAAATAGTATATTCTTGTCCACAAACTCTACTATAACATAAATGGTAACTCCTGCAAAAATAATAACTATGTTTATTATTTGAAATTTTCCACAAAAGGTAAATTGAACTTTTCAAAAAAAAATGGGAAGTGCCTAAACGAAATGACCAGTCGTTGAATAGTATATCGTAGTAAATCAAAAAGGAGGTATTACGATGAGCCATGGATATGGAGCGGGCTTTGCTCTAATTGTAGTACTTTTCATACTATTAATTATTGTTGGAGCTTCTTGGTGTTGGTGTTAATATCCACAAAAAAGACCATTAATGAATGGAGGTAAATTTATGTCTGGTGGAGCAGGTTACGGCGCAGGATTTGCGTTAGTGGTGGTTCTATTCATCTTATTAATTATCATCGGCGCTTCTTGGGTTTATTAATAAAGTCACAAACTAAAAGCGATGAGAAATACTCTCATCGCTTCTATGTGTTAATTATACATATCCTTTTTCGCCTGG
>Ga0209370_1002457_pt1 | contig 13299 bp, 14 predicted proteins | sample AgamicAtPrz_FD_187164 | JGI IMG/M metagenome (GOLD analysis project Ga0209370, IMG submission 187164) | Agave microbial communities from Guanajuato, Mexico - At.P.rz (SPAdes) (version 2) | ecosystem: Host-associated > Plants > Phyllosphere > Phylloplane/Leaf | place: Guanajuato, Mexico... | reverse complement strand
AAGCTCTGAAGCTGCCCAACGGCGTGAAGGCTGTGGTGCGTGGCGCCAACAAGAACCCTTCGCTGATCTCCATCAAGCTGCCCGAAGTGGCTCCTGCCGAAGGCGCCGCACCTGCTCCCGCAGCTGCTCCCGCCAAGAAGGGCAAGAAGTAATTCTTGTGTCTTCGGTACAGCGCCTGCCGCTGTACTCCAAGAAAAGGCCCACCTCGGTGGGCTTTTTCTTTGGGCCACGCAGAACCAGCGTGCCAGCCCAGCTTTGCTAGCAAGAAGATAATCCAGCAATGATCAAACTGTTTGTCGGCCTCGGCAATCCCGGCCCTGAATATGAAGACACCCGGCACAATGCCGGCTTCTGGTGGATTGATGCGCTGGCGCGCGAACTCAAGGTCAGTCTGGTTCCGGAACGCAGCTACTGGGGACTGATGGCCCGCACCAGCATCCACGGCCAGACCGTCTGGCTGCTGGAGCCGCAGACCTTCATGAATCTCTCGGGCAAGTCGGTAGGCACGCTGGCGCGCTTCTTCAAGATCCAGCCCGAGGAAATCCTGGTCGTGCATGACGAGCTGGACTTCGAACCCGGCGTGGTCAAGCTCAAGCTCGGCGGCAGCCATGGCGGCCACAACGGCTTGCGCGATATCCATGCCCAGCTGGGCTCGCCCAATTACTGGCGTCTGCGCGTGGGCATAGGCCACCCCGGCCACAAGGGCGAGGTCGCCAGCTGGGTGCTCAAAAAACCGGCCCCCGACCAGCTCAAGCTGATCGAAGACGCCATCGCGCATTCGCTCAAGGCCTGGCCCGAGATGGTGGCAGGCCAGATGGACAAGGCCACTCTGGCCATCCACACCACCAAGGCGCCCCGCCCCAAGCCTGCCCGCAAGCCGGCGCCCGATGCCGTCCAGCCTGCAGGTGGCGAAGCCTGAACCTGGGGCAGAATGAAAAATAGCTCCTGAATCAGGAGCTATTTGCGCTTGATATACAAAGAATTCAGCCCCTAAAAGCCTTAACTTTCTTTCTTGGCTTGCGTAAGCTGCTCATATTTTTTGAACAGCACTTCATGGCTTTCGATGTATTCGGGGTTCACCGGTATGCAGGCCACAGGGCAGATCTGCACGCACTGCGGCTCGTCAAAATGGCCTACGCACTCGGTGCACTTGTGCGGGTCGATTTCGTAGAACTCCTCACCCATGTAGATGGCATCGTTAGGGCACTCGGGCTCGCACACATCACAGTTGATGCATTCATCGGTAATCATCAATGCCATGTGCCAGCTCCTGTGCAGTTCTCGGTATCGGCCCACATTATCCCAAGCTCCCCAAGACATGGCTGCATCCGGGACAAAGCCTGCACCTCCAGGAAACGGCACAATGGCCGCTATGCTGCGCAGCACGCACACGCCGCCTGCGCCCACTTCACGATGAAACAACGCCTCACGCCATGAGCATCTTCTTGCTCAAACGCCTGCTCACGCTGATTGCCACATTGATCGGCGCCTCCATCGTGGTGTTTGCCGTGCTGGAAGTCCTGCCCGGCAATGCCGCCCAGATGCTCATGGGTCCCGATGCCGAGCCCGAGGCCGTGGCCGCCATGACGCAGCAACTGGGCCTGGACCAACCCGCGCTGACGCGCTACGGGCAGTGGATCGGCGGCCTGCTGCAGGGCGATATGGGCAACAGCTATGCCTATGGCTCCGCCGTGACCGAGCTGGTCTGGGAGCGCCTTGCGGTGACCGTGCCGCTGGCCGTCATGGCCATGTGCATCACCGCCGTGCTGGCCATTGCGGCGGGCGTGCTGGCCGCCGCCAACCACAAGCGCTGGGGCGATGTGGGCCTGATGGGCTTGGCCCAGATCGGCATTGCCATTCCCAATTTCTGGTTTGCGATTCTTCTGATCCTGCTGTTTTCGGTCAAGCTGCAATGGTTCTCGGCCGGCGGCTTTCCGGGCTGGAGCGAGGAAGCCGGCGGCGGCCTGCTGCCCGCGCTGCAGGCGCTGCTGCTGCCCGCCGTGTCGCTGGCCGTGGTGCAGTCGGCCATCCTGGCGCGCATCACGCGCTCTGCGGTGCTGGAAGTGCTGCGCGAGGACTTTGTGCGCACCGCCCGCGCCAAGGGACTGTCACGCGGCGCGGCGCTCTGGCGCCATGTGCTGCGCAACGCCATGATTCCCGTCGTCACCGTCATGGGCCTGCAGTTCGCCAATCTGCTGGCAGGCACCATCGTGGTGGAGAACGTGTTCTATCTGCCGGGCCTGGGCCGGCTGATCTTTCAATCCATCTCCAACCGCGACGTGATCGTGGTGCGCAACTGCGTGCTGCTGCTGGCGGCCATGGTAGTGGTGGTGAATTTTGTCGTCGATGTGCTCTATGCCGCCATCGACCCCCGCCTCAAAGCCAGCGACCTATGAGCAGGCAGACCGATACCCGCGTTCGCGTGCCCGACTACCCGACACGCGCCTTCTCGCGCACAAAGCCGCTCGGCCTTGGCCAGCGCGCCCGGCAGCACCGCAGCTTTGTGCTCGGTGCCTTGCTCACGGCCTTGCTGATTGCCGCCGCACTGCTGTCTTTTGTCTGGACGCCGGGCTCGGCCTACGAGATGGACATGGACGCTGCCCTGCAGGCCAGCAGCAGCCGGCACTGGCTGGGCACCGACGCCTTCGGACGCGACCTGGCCTCGCAGATTCTGGTCGGCGCGCGCGCCTCGATTGCGGTGGGCCTGATTGCCGTGAGCATAGGACTGGCGCTGGGCGTGCTGCTGGGTCTGATCGCAGCCGCCCGCCGCGGCTGGGTCGAGGAAATCATCATGCGGCTGGCGGACTTCACCTTTGCCTTCCCTGCCCTGCTGTCGGCCATCATGCTCACGGCCGTCTACGGACCCGGCATGGTCAATGCCATCATCGCCATCGGCATCTTCAACATCCCCACGTTTGCGCGCATCACCCGCGCCTCCGCCAATGCCGTCTGGTCGCGCGACTATGTGATGGCGGCACGCGCCTGCGGGCAAAGCCGCACGGCCATCACCTTGCGCCATGTGCTGCCCAATATTGCCTCGGTACTCGTCGTGCAGGCCACCATTCAGTTCGCACTGGCCATTCTGGCCGAGGCTGCCCTGTCCTATCTGGGCCTGGGCACGCAGCCGCCCGAGCCCTCCTGGGGGCGCATGCTCAGCGAAGCCCAGACCCTGATGTTCCAGGCACCGCTGCTGGCCGTCTGGCCCGGCGTGGCGATAGCGCTGTCGGTGCTGGGCCTGAACCTGCTGGGCGACGGTCTGCGCGACCTGCTGGACCCCCGACTGACACGCGAGCGCTGAATCAACATGGCTTTGCTTGAAGTCTCCAACCTCACCATCAATCTGCAAACTCATCGTGGCCGCGCCCAGGCCGTGCGCGATGTAAGCTTCACGCTGGAGCGCGGTGCCACGCTGGGTCTGATCGGCGAATCGGGCTGCGGCAAATCGCTGACGGCACTGGCGCTGCTGGGCCTGCTGCCCGAACATGCCCAGGTGGACGGCAGCATCCAGCTGGACGGACAGGAACTGCTGGGCCTGAGCGAGCGCCGGCTCTGTGCGCTGCGCGGCAACCGCATGGCCATGGTGTTTCAGGAACCCATGAGCGCCCTCAACCCCGTGCACGGCATCGGCCGCCAGGTGGCAGAGCCGCTGCGCCTGCATCTGGGAATGAGCCGCGCCCAGGCCCGCGCCCGCGCCACCGAGCTGCTGGAGCGCGTGGGCATTGCACAGGCCGCACAGCGGCTGGACGACTACCCGCACCAGTTCTCCGGCGGCCAGCGCCAGCGCATCATGATTGCCATGGCCCTGGCCTGTGGACCCGATCTGCTGGTGGCAGACGAGCCCACCACGGCCCTGGATGTGACGGTGCAGCAGCGCATTCTGGATCTGCTGCAGGAGCTGGTGGCCGAGCATTCCATGGCGCTGGTGCTCATCAGCCACGACCTGGGCGTGATTGCCCAGAATGTGGAGCAGCTGCTGGTCATGTATGGCGGCACCGTGGTCGAGTCCGGCATGACGGAAGCCGTGTTCGCTAGGCGCGCCCACCCTTATACGCGCGGCCTGTTTGCAGCCCGGCCGCAGCTCCAGGCCGCGCCAGCTGCGGGCCATCTGCCCACCATCGCAGGCGCCGTGCCGGAGCTCGTGGACCTGCCTGCAGGCTGCCCGTTTGCGGGCCGCTGCCCCCACACCCGGGACGACTGCTATGTGCAGCCGCCCCCGGCCCGCACCCTGCACCAGCCCAGCATGCCGGCACCGGCCTCTCTGGCCTTCTGGCGCCAGCCCCATGTGGCGCGCTGCCTGTATGAGCAGGTACTGACGCAAGGAGCCAAGGCATGAACGGGCCGGCCGCTACCGGCGCGACAGGAGCCGCCAGCGAAATGCTGCTGAAGGCCAGCGGCCTGAAACGAGCCTATTCGCGCCCGCGCACATCGCTGTGGCACAGGCCCGAGCCGCTGCAGGCGCTGCGCGGTGTGAGCTTCGAATTGCCCGCGGGACAGAGCCTGGGCGTGGTCGGCGAATCGGGCTCGGGCAAATCCACGCTGGCGCGCCTGGTCATGGCACTGGATCGCCCCAGCGAGGGCACGGTGGAGCTGCTGGGCCGCAATCTGCATCAGCTTGGCGAGCAGGCGCTGCGCGCGGCGCGGCGCGACTTCCAGATGGTGTTTCAGGACCCCTATGGGTCGCTGGACCCGCGCATGACGGTGGAGCACATCGTCAGCGAGCCGCTGGCAACCCTGAACGAGAAACCCGGCCGCGAGGCGCGGCGTCTCCAGGTACTGGAGGTACTTGAACAGGTGGGTCTGCGCGCGCAGGATGCCGACAAATATCCGCACGAGTTCTCCGGTGGCCAGCGCCAGCGCATCGCGATTGCCCGCGCCCTGATCACCCGGCCCCGCCTGATCGTGGCCGACGAGCCGGTCAGTGCACTCGATGTCTCCGTGCAGGCCCAGGTGCTCAATCTCATGCAGGACTTGCAGCGCGAGCTGGGCCTGTCCTATCTGTTCATCAGCCATGATCTGGCCGTGGTCCAGCATGTCTGCGATCAGGTTCTGGTGCTCCATCAGGGCCTGGTGGTAGAGCGCGGCACGCCGCGCCAGCTGTTTTCCGCCCCTGCCCACCCCTATACCCAGGCCCTGGTCCGGGCTGCGCCTCGGGTCCTCTGAAGCCGCGTGGCGAACAGTTGTTCACACTCCCGGCAGCGATATACCGGCAGCCCCGGCAAAGACGGTTGCGGCTGGTGTAAAAACGCATAGGAAACAAGTCCGCTCCCCGCGATGACTTGCAGCGCTTTTGCGGGCCGCTTGCGGCCTGCCCCCATCGGAGACTTTGTTGATGTTCAATCGTCGCTCCTTGCTGGCCAGCTCGGCTGCCAGCTTGCCCTTGTTCGCCACCTGGCCGGCTCTCGCCCAGGCCAGAAAAGACAGTGTCACGCTGGCCATGACCCTGGAGCCACCAGGACTCGACCCCACGGCCGGAGCCGCCTCTTCGATTGCTGAAGTCGTGCTCTACAACGTGTTCGAAACCCTGACCAAAATCAATGCCGACGGCAGCGTTTCGCCACTGCTGGCCGAGAGCTGGGAGGTCTCCTCCGACCTCAAGACCTATACCTTCCGCCTGCGCAAGGACGTGAAGTTCCAGAACGGCGAGCCCTTCAACGCCGCAGCCGTCAAGTTCTCGTTCGACCGTGCGGCGGCTGACAAGAGCACCAACAAGGACAAGCGCACCTTTGCCAATCTGAGCACCAAGGTCGTTGACGAGCACACGGTGGTGCTGAGCAATAAGGAAATCGACCCCGACTTTCTGTTCATGATGGGACAGGCCACGTCCATCATCGTCGAGCCCAAGAGCGCCGCCACCAATGCCGCCAAGCCCGTGGGCACCGGCCCCTACCAGCTGTCGGCCTGGGCCAGGGGCGCATCGGTCACGCTGAGCGCCTGGCCCGGCTACCGCTCGGCCACGGGCATTCGCATCAAGCGCGCCGTGTTCCGCTTCATTCCCGACCCTGCGGCACAGGTTGCCGCCCTGCTGGCCGGCGATGTCGATGCCTTCCCGCGCGTCTCGCCACGCAGCGTGCCTCAGTTCAAGGCCAATGCCCGCTTTCAGGTGGTGGTGAGCAACTCGCGCGCCAAGACCATTCTGGCCATCAACAATGCACGCAAGCCCTTGAACGACATCCGCGTGCGCCGCGCCATTGCCGCCGCCATCGACCGCAAGGCCGTGATTGCCGGCGCCGCCGACGGCTATGGCGTGCCCATCGGCAGCTACTACGTGCCCACGGCCTTTGGCTATGTGGACACCACGGGCGTGAACCCTTTCGATCTGGAAAAAGCCAAGGCACTGATGGCCGAAACCGGCATCAAGACGCCGCTGACGCTGACCATGACGCTGCCGCCCGCGCCCTATGCGCGTCAGGGGGGCGAGCTGATTGCGGCCCAGCTGGCCAAGATCGGCATCCAGCTCAAGCTGCAGAACGTGGAGTGGGCGCAATGGCTGTCTGGCACCTACACCAACAAGAACTACGACCTGACCATCATTTCGCATGTCGAGCCGTTTGATCTGGGCAACTTCGCCAAGCCCGACTACTACTGGGGCTACCAGTCCAAGGAGTTCAACGAGCTGTTCGACAAGATCAAGAGCACACCGCGCCCTGCCGATCGCGCACGCCTGCTTGGCGATGCCCAGCGACTGCTGGCCCACGACTCGGTGCATGGCTTTCTCTACACCCCGCAATGGGTGACCGTGGCGAACAAGAAGCTGCGCGGGCTGTGGAAGGACATGCCGGTGTTTGTGAACGATCTCTCGGCGCTGTCCTGGGGCTAGCACCGGCCTGCCCGGAAGAGCCCTGGCTCAGAATGACCACTGCTGCAGCAGCAGCGCGCGCACCTGCCCCAGCAGTTCCGGCTCCTCGCCTTTCGCCGGCAGCAAACCAAACCAGACCCGGGGCAGGCCGGGCAGGTTCAGTCCCGCCGAAACCTGCACCACACCCTCTCCCAGCGCCGAGGCATTGATGCAGGCCACCCCCAGGCCTGCAGCGATGGCCGATTGCAGTCCTGCAACGCCCGAGGCCTGATGCGCGATCTCATACGCAATGGCCCGCTTTTCCAGCTCCCGGATTGCCAGCTGATGCAAGGCGCAACTCTGCGGCAACACCAGCAGCGGCAGCGGCCCTGCCTGCTGCCAGCCCGGCGCACTGGCCCACACCAGCGCCTCGCTGGAGCCCATGGGCTGCAGCTGCGTCTGTGCGCTGTCCAGCGACATCACCAGGCCGAGATCGCTGCGACCTGAAGACACAGCTGCTTGCACCTCGACGCTGCGCAACACGCTCACCTCCATGCGCACGCCAGGATGGATATGCGCCAGCTGCTTCAGCATCCGGGCCAGCAGGCCGGGCTTGAAGTAGTCCGTCACCGCCAGGCGGATCCGTCCGCGCAGGGACTCTCCACGCAAGTCCAGGAGCGCCTCATCGGCCATGGCCGTAATGCGGCGGGCATGCTCGAGCAACTGCAGACCGCTGCCGGTCGGCGTCACACCGGCCTTGCCGCGCAGCAGCAGCTGCTGACCCACACAGTCCTCCAGTTTCCTGATCTGCTCGCTGACCGCAGATTGAGACAGAAACAATCGGGGTGCGGCCGCCGTCAGGCTGCCGGCCTCGCTCACCGCAATCAGGGTTCTCAACTGGGAAATTTCGAGAGAGGCCATGTTCTACCCATCGGAAAAACCGGAGATATCAATCATATCTTTCCGTTTTTCAAATGGATGGAGAGTCCACAGAATGAGGCTGTCTTCACCAACCCATTCAGGGACAATGCCATGCCACATATCGACATCCAGCTATCGGGACAAGCCGATGCCCAGCTCAGCCGCGAAGTCAGCTCGCAGATTGCGCGCCTGACCCGGGACATCCTGCACAAGCAGCCCGAGCTCATCGCCATTTCCATTCGGTATGTGCCTGCCGATGCATGGTGGATCGACGGCCGGACCCTGGCCGAAACCGGCCATAGCTCGTTCTACCTGGGCATCAGCATCACCGACGAAACCAATACCAAGGCGGAAAAAGCGCTCTATCTGGAGGCCGTTCACCAGACCATGGCGGGCTTGCTGCCCAGGCTGCACGAGGTCTCCTATGTGCATCTGATCGATGCGCGTGCCGCGGCCCATGGATACGGAGGAAAAACGCAGGAGTTTCGCCACCAGCATCGCTAGGCCCTGTCCCTCGCTACCTCTGCACCATCACCAGGCGCAGCGCCAGCGCGCCGAAGACGGTGGCGGCAATGCGGTTGAGCCAGCGCTGGGCGCTGGCGGAGCGCTGCAGCAGCTGGCCGAACAGACCCGAAAAGCAGGCGATGGAGCCGAACACCAGCCAGGCCGCCAGCATGAACACGCAGCCCAGCACCATGACCTGAAGCGCGACGCTGCCGCGTGCCGGGTCGGTGAACTGGGGCAGAAAGGCCAGAAAGAAGATCAGCACCTTGGGATTGGTGAGGTTCATGACCACACCGCGGCCCATCCAGCGCATGGCGACTCTCAAGCTCAGCACATCGCGCTCGGTCTGCGCCCTGGCAGTTTCCTCGACATGCACGGGCGCACGCCAGGCTCCCCAGGCCAGATAGGCCAGATAGGCAGCGCCGCAGAGCTTGAGCACCGTGAACAGCATGGGCGATGCAGCCACCACGGCCGCCAGGCCCAGTGCCACCGCCGCCGTGTGACCGACAATGCCCAGACACAGGCCCGCCACCACGCACAGCCCCACGCGCCAGCCGCGCTGGGCCGATTGCACCAGCACAAACAGATTGTCGGGGCCGGGGCTCAGCCCCAGCAGCAGGGCCACGCCAAAGAATGTGATCAGAACTTCCCAGGTCGGCATTGTCAGGTCTCTTCAAAAAAACAGCGGTTTGCGATCCATCGGCAAAGGCTGCAGGCCAATTCGATGCATCCGCCCATTTCAACCCAGCCCCAGAGCGGTCACGCCCAGAGCGATCATGATGGCACCGGCGATGCGCAAGGCTCGGTCGCCCTCGCCCAGCAGCCTGCCGCCAATCAGGGCCGCGAACAGCATGGACACCTCGCGCGCGGGCGCGACATGGGAGATGGGCGCGCTTTGCACCGCATACAGCACCAGCACATAGGCAATGGGACTGAAAAACGCCACCACGACCGCATAGCGCCACTGCAGACGCCACAGGCGCTTGGTCTCGGGCCAGTCCCGGGCGGCCAGCGGCGCCAGAATCACCAGCCGGATCAGATTGCCCATATAGTCCACCAGAATCGGGGACATCATCAGCATCTTGACGGCATAGCTGTCCACCACCGTGTAGCTGGCAATGAACAGCCCCGTCAGCAGGCCGTAGTAGAGACCGGACAGCACGCGCTGGCGCGCCTCCAGATCCTGCCCTTCGCGGATGGCAACAATCATGCGCGGGCCGCCCGCAATCAGAAACACGCCCAGCACCACGCCCGCAATGCCGGCAGCACCCAGCGTGGAGATCTGCTCGCCGAGAAAGATCACGGCCACCAGCGAGGAGATCAGCGGCCCGCTGCCGCGCGCCAGCGGATAGACCACAGTCAGGTCGGCCACGCGATAGCCGCGCAGCAGCACTATGAAATAAGCCACATGCAGCACGGCGCTGGCCGTGACGAATGCCCACTCCATCCAGCCCCAGCCAGGCACCACATCCTTGCCCAGCCACCAGCCCAGCGGCAGCCAGATGACGGCGTTGCAGATGGCGGTGTAGAGCGAGAAGCGGGCGTCTCCGCCAGCCTTCTTGGCCACGATGTTCCAGCCCGAATGAATCAGGCCGGCCAGGATGATGAGAGTGAACGCTTGCAGGGACATGGGAGCCGGAAATGCAAAAAGGCCGCGCGACGCGCAGCCTTTTGAGAAGAAAAGTTCAGTTGCTCATCTGGCCAGCTATGGCCAAAACCTCATGAAACTGGCACCAGCCGTCAGAGGGATGCCGAGCAAGAGCCGCCTCGCAGCTAGGGCATCGTCCCCCTTGGGGGAAGGCGCGCAGCGACTCAGGGGGGATCATTTACTTGCGGGCTGCTATGAGCGAGAGGAATTCGCGGCGCAGTTCGGAGTTGGTGAGGAAGGCACCGCGCATGACGGAGTTCAGCATCTTGGAGTCCATCTCGCGCACGCCGCGCCAGGACATGCAGAAATGCGAGGCTTCCATGACCACGGCCAGTCCGTCGGGACGGGTCTTGTCCATGATCAGATCGGCCAGCTGGATGATGGCTTCTTCCTGAATCTGCGGACGGCCCATGATCCAGTCCACCAGACGCGCGTACTTGGACAGGCCGATCACATTGGTGTTCTTGTTGGGCAGCACGCCGATCCAGATCTTGCCGATCACGGGGCACAGGTGGTGGCTGCAGGCACTGCGCACGGTGATCGGGCCGACGATCATCAGCTCGTTCAGGTGCTCGGCATTGGGGAATTCGGTGATCGCCGGCTGGGCCACATAGCGGCCACGGAAGACCTCGTTCAAATACATCTTGGCCACTCGGCGGGCCGTGGCACGGGTGTTGTGGTCGTGCACGGTGTCGATCACCATGGAATCGAGCACGCCCTGCATCTTCTCCTGCACCTCGTCCAGCATTTTCTCCAGCTCGCCGGGCTCGATGAATTCGGAAATATTGTCGTTGGCGTGAAAACGCTTGTTCGCCGCCTGCAGCCGCTCGCGGATCTTGACCGAGACGGGCGTACCTTCGGCCTGGTTGTCTTTTTTCATATCGGCGAGATCTCTGAACATCCAAGGATGGTACCAGTGAATCAACTTCCCGAAGCTACAAAGGATTTGGCATCCAGAGGCAGATTCACAAGGCGTCGGAAGCTATTGTTTCAGGAGCAATCACTCAATCAGCCTGCACCCGGAGCCAGAGATGGCGAGAAAGGGGAAGGCGCAGGGCCGGGCTCAGGGCTGCTACAGCTTGAACTCCGCGATCAGCGGCAGATGATCCGACATGCGCCACCAGATACGCCCCTTGGGCACCTGCAGCCCCAGCGGCGTCAGGCCGCGCACATAGATATGGTCGAGCTGCGCAATCGGCAGCCGCGAGGGATAGGTCAGAATGCCCTGCGTCTCCTCGTACTCGAACAGGCCGAAGCCCGCCAGCATGCGCTTGATCTGGTTGCCCCAGTCGTTGAAGTCGCCCGCCACCACCAGCGGCGCATTGGGCGGCACCTCGCGCTCGATGAAGCGCTGCAGCAGTGCGATCTGGCGAATGCGGCTGCCCGGAATCAGGCCCAGGTGCACGACGATGGAGTGCACGCGCTTGCCGTGGATGTCCAGCTCCACATGCAGCAGGCCGCGCTGCTCGAAGCGGTGGTCCGAGATGTCCTCGTGCTGGTAGCCGATCACGGGCCAGCGGCTGAGCAGCGCATTGCCGTGCTCGCCGTCCCGGGTGTAGGCATTGGTCAGATAGACGGACTCGTAGCCTTCGGGAGCCAGGTACTCGGCCTGCGGCACATTGGGCCAGCGGTCGAAGTACTGCTCCTCCTTGCGGTTCATCTTGCGCACTTCCTGCAGGCAGACGATGTCCGCATCGAGCTGCTCCACCGCGAGTCCCAGATTGTGAATCTCCAAGCGCCTGGCAGGGCCCAGGCCCTGCACACCCTTGTGAATGTTGTAGGTGGCCACGCGCAGGATCTGCGGCTCTGGCGGTGTGAACAACTGAACTTCAGACATAGGCACTGATGGTTTCAAGGCTGCTGCCTGCACCGGCGTTCGGCCAGCGCCGGCTCGAAGCGCGGCAACAGCAAAATAGCTTCTGCGTTGGAAGAAGAAAAGCAGCGCTGGGCTGCCTCACGCCAGTCATGCCAATCATGTGCGGTGTGCTCCCTGGGATTCAAGTGCACGCTCAGGTGAGACGGCACACGCAGGCCGAAGACACGCTCCTGGTTATGGCTGACACCCGGCGCGTAGCGATGCAGCCATTGAGGATAGATGGCGTAGACGTTTTCGAGTTCCCAGTCGGTCAGGCAACAGTCCGGCGCCAGCGCGTCGATGCCGGTTTCCTCCAGCACCTCGCGCACCGCGGTTTCATGCCAGTCCTCGTCCAGGCTGTCCTTGCTGCCCGTGACGGATTGCCAGAAAGGCTCGCCCTCGGGCGCCGCAATGCTGCGGCGCAGCAGCAACACCTTCCCGTCTTCACGGTAGATCACGACCAGCACGGACTGCGGAATCTTGTAGGGCCTGACTTCCATCGCAGCATATTAGCGCGGCCAGGATGACAGCATGCGGAGTCGCCCTGCTGCTTGATAGCCATCAATATTCATAGCTGCAACCGCTCTCCATTCATTGAATTCAGATTAAAAACTATCTGAAATCCAAGATTGACAAGCGCAAGCAGCTCCCGATTTCAAAGCAACAAAAAGGCGCCAGCCGCTTTCGCGAACTGGCGCCCGGCGGTGAACAGCGACCGGCGCTGTTCACGGGGAGCTTGGCAATCAAGCCTCGGTGGTGACCACCATGGGGTTGCGCAGCTTGATGTGCAGCTCGCGCAGCTGCTTCTCGTCCACGGGCGAGGGAGCCTGGGTCAGCAGATCCTGGGCGCGCTGTGTCTTGGGGAAGGCAATCACGTCGCGGATGGAGTCGGAGCCGGTCATCAGCGTGATCAGACGATCCAGGCCGAAGGCCAGGCCGCCATGGGGAGGCGCACCGTACTGCAGCGCGTCCAGCAGATAGCCGAACTTGGCGCGCTGCTGCTCGGGCGTGATGTTCAGGGCTTCGAACACCTTGGCCTGCACGTCGGCGCGGTGGATACGCACCGAGCCGCCGCCCAGTTCCCAACCGTTCAAGACCATGTCGTAGGCCTTGGCAATGCACTTGCCGGGGTCGGTGTCCATCAGGTCTTCGTGACCGTCCTTGGGCGAGGTGAAGGGGTGATGCACGGCCACCCAGCGGCCGGATTCCTCGTCATGCTCGAACATGGGGAAGTCCACCACCCACAGCGGCGCCCACTTGTCTTCGAACAGGCCGCTCTTCTTGCCGAATTCGCTGTGACCGACCTTCAGGCGCAGGGCGCCGATGGAGTCGTTGACGATCTTTTCCTTGTCTGCACCGAAGAACAGCAGGTCGCCATCCTGGGCGCCGGTGCGCTTGAGGATTTCGGTCAAGGCAGCATCATGCAGGTTCTTGACGATGGGCGACTGCAGGCCTTCGCGGCCCTTGGCCACTTCGTTGACCTTGATCCAGGCCAGACCCTTGGCACCGTAGATCTTGACGAACTCGGTGTAGCCGTCGATCTCGCCACGCGAGATGGCAGCGCCGCCGGGCACGCGCAGGGCCACGACACGGCCG
>Ga0209370_1002454_pt1 | contig 13308 bp, 8 predicted proteins | sample AgamicAtPrz_FD_187164 | JGI IMG/M metagenome (GOLD analysis project Ga0209370, IMG submission 187164) | Agave microbial communities from Guanajuato, Mexico - At.P.rz (SPAdes) (version 2) | ecosystem: Host-associated > Plants > Phyllosphere > Phylloplane/Leaf | place: Guanajuato, Mexico... | reverse complement strand
TCAACAGCGACACCCGCCTGGCGCTGTCGCCGGAGGGCACCCGCGACCTGCAGCAGGCCATGACCCGCGCCGCCTACCCGATGGTCAACGTGCAGGCCATCAGCCTGTCCGGCCCACGGGATGCCAAGGCGGCGATGAAAGCCATCGAGGAGAGCTTCTGCCAGGTAGTGCTCGACCCGCAGTTCGTCGATATCGGTGTCAGCCAGGAAGATCGCGACTGGCGCATCGTCCTGGCCCGCCCGCTGCTCAGCGGGCGCCTGGGCGACTGGCAGGCCGAAGGGCAGAAGCTGCTGCAGGAGATCAACGCCGCGCGCAACCTGCCGCGCCAGTGCGGCGGCCAGCCCTACCCCGCCGCCCCGGCGCTGGCCTGGAGCGCGACCCTGGCCGGCGTCGCCGCCAACCACACCCGGGCCATGGCCAACCAGAACTTCTTCGACCATATCGACCGCGATGGCCGCACTCCGGGCGACCGCGCGGAGCTGGCCGGCTACCTGTACCGGCAGATCGGCGAGAACATCGCCGCCGGGCGCGATACCGCGCGCAAGGTGGTCGATGGCTGGCTGGCCAGCCCTGGGCACTGCGCCACGCTGATGAACGCGGATTTCCGCGAACTGGGGGCGGCGTATGCGGTGGACCCGAAGAGCGACGCCGGGATCTACTGGACGGGGTTGTTCGGTACGCCGCAGTAGAGCGCGCCAGGCAGGCTACTGCCCTGCAGGAACAACTTACTTGTATTGGGGCCGCGCTGCGTGGCAAGCCAGCTCCCACAGAGACAGCGCAAGGCTTGAGATCTGCGCGGCCCCGCGATCTCACGATCTGCGCAGCGCCAGCGCCGTGCAGCCAAACCGCCGCCGCACCCACTTGCCCAGGTAACTCGCATCGCCCATGCCCACCTCATCGGCGATCTGCGCCAGGCTGTGGCTGGAGTTGAGCAACCGCCAGCGCGCCTGCTGCAGGCGCAGCTCCTGCCACCAGGCCTTGGCGCTCATGCCATGGCAGGCCTGGAACTGGCGGTCGAGCTGGCGCCGGCTGATCCCCAGCTCCGCCGCCAGCGCCTCCACCGGCAGCCGCGCCGCCAGGTGATGGCGCATCAGCGCCATGGCCCGTTGCACCTGGCGCCCCTCCCCGGCGCCGGCCTCCAGCGAGCGCAAGGCGTGGCGACTGTCGCGGCTTTCATCCACCAGCATGTCGGCCAGGCCCTTGAGCGCCCGGGCGCGGCCGCTGGCACGGGCAATCAGCTCTACCGCCAGATCGATGGCCGCCGTGCCGCCGGCGCAGGTGATACGGCTGCCGTCGAAGCAATACAACTGACCGGTCAGCAACCGCACACGGGGAAACGCCACCCGAAACTCGGCCTCATGACGCCAGTGCACCACCACCTGATGACCGTCCAGCAGGCCACAGGCCGCCAGCAGGAAGGCCGCATTGTCGACGCAAACCAGTTTCAACCCCGCCTTGGCCGCCTGTTTCAGCAAGGCCCGGTAGCGCGGCGCCAAGGCTGCCGTGGCACTGGCATTGCGCCCACCGAACAGCACCAGATGGTCGTAGGCGCTCCAGTCGACCTGCGCGGGCGTCGCCTCCGCCTGCACCATGGCCCCGCTGCTGGAAGGCACAGGCGCCAGGTCCAGGCCGATCACGGTCCAGCGGCAGTAGCGCTGGCGGCTGTAGTCCTCGTCGTCGGCGGAAAAGCGCAGCTTGTCGAGGAAGGCGCCAAAGGGCAGCAAGGCGAATTCCGGCAGCGGCAGGATCAGCAGGCGCAGGTCGGGTGTCATGGCAATGTCCGGATATGACCTTCATTTGTCCGAATACTACCCTTTATTCCCGTAACCCTGCCCTACACTGGCGCCCTCACCACCGACAAGGCACACCCATGGCACTCGACACCTGGCTCATCTACCTGCTCGCCAGCATCGGCCTGTCACTGACCCCAGGCCCCAACAGCCTGCTGGCCCTGACCCATGGCGCGCTGTACGGCGCCCGGCGCACGCTGTTCACCATCTGCGGCGGGGTGTTCGGTTTCAGCGCCCTGATCGCCCTGACCATGTTCGGCCTGAGCGCCCTGCTGCAGGCCTCGGCCTCGGTGCTGACGGTGCTCAAGTGGGTGGGTGGGGCCTACCTGGTCTGGCTGGGGATCCAGCTGTGGCGCACCCCGGCGCTGCATCTCGAGTTGCCCCGCGGCAGTACCGCGCTGAGCAATGCCGGGCTGTTCCGCCAGGGCTGCCTGTCGGCGCTGGCCAACCCCAAGGTGCTGTTGTTCTACGGCGCGTTCCTGCCGCAATTCATCGACCCGCAGCGCGGCCTGCTGCTGCAGTTCGTGGTGATGGCGGCGACCTTCGCCAGTGTCGAGTGCCTGGTGGAGTACCTGCTGGCGCGCCTGGCATTTCGCATCCGGCCATGGCTGGCCAAGGGTGGCCGGGGGTTCAACCGCGCCTGTGGCGGCCTGTTTGCGCTGATCGGCGTGGCCCTGCCACTGGGCCGCTGACCGCCTGTGGGACGTCGGCAATCACCTGGCAAACGCCCCTGCAATACCTCAAGGCAGAAAAGGGCTGCACCGCAGCCCTTTTACCGACAAACCGGCATGCCTTGCCTCCCAAGGCTATCTTTTCTTGAACAGGTCCATCCACTTACCCCAAGGCAAGGCGGACAAGTTGTTCATCCACGAATCGGTACGGTGTGACACGTCCTCCCCATCCGCTCCGGTGTTACCCAATACACCCGTTACTGCGTAGACAGTCGTGTTCAGATCGCCCAAGTCCAGCGCCTTGAAGGCCAGTTTCAATGGACCGTCTTCCTTGACGATGCCCTTCAGGGCCCTGGTGTAATCGGTCCGTATGCTCGGGCGCAAGCCATCGAATGTCCCGATGCGCAGTTCGCCCAACGATTCCTTGGCCATGCTGCGCAACGCACCCGGTGCTGGCAGCAAGCGGCCCGGCCCTTGCCTCAACCCGCGCAGGGCACTTGCGCCTTTCTGTATCAGTTGCCGGGCAACCTGCCGGCCCGAACGCGCCAGTTGCACGGTGAGCTGGGCAAGTTTCTTGCCCAGCTGCGCCGCTCCGCCCGCCAGGCCCGCGCCCAGCGACACCCAACCCAGGATCCGTGACGCTTCGGGATCGCTCTCGGCGACGATCGCCCCTGCGATGGCCGTCGCCGCCGATACCACCGCCAGGCCCACCACCACCGCGGTCACCAACAACGAAGCGCCACCGGTCATCACCGCCGTGAGCACCGTGATCCCTCCAAAGATGATCGCGCTGACTAGGGTGCCATGCTTGCCCAAACTCAACGGTGCCGGTTTGCAGGCTCTATAGTAGTCCGAATGCATGCGTCTAAACTTCCACTGCCCGGTCGGGTCGGTGTGGTTCACCGGATCGCCATCGCAGTAGCCGTAGCCGTTCGGCCCACCCTGGTCGAGCGGGCTGGCACCATCCTGAACCTGGAACTGCATAAGCTGCGGCGCGTACCAGCGATAACCACGCCCCAACGGATACTGGTCGCCCTCGGCCTCACGGTATTCACCGTTGTAGCCGTGCAGGGCACCCTGCTCGTCCGAGCTGTGCGCGCCATAGGCGCTATAGGCGTGGTGCACCGGCTTGCGCGATACCACATCGAAGCTGACCAGCACGCTGCCATCCTCATCACACAGATTGAGCAACGTGCGCTCGCTGGTGCCGGCCTTGTTCTTCTGCACCTGGCAGGCACTGCTGCCCGGCAGCACGATACGCTGGTCCTTGTGCTCGCCCACCGGGTATTCGCCGCGCACACGATAACCGTCATGGATCAATTGGTGCGGTGTGCCTCCCGCCTTGTCGGCACTGCTGGCCAGGCGGTTCAGCGGGTCGTAGGTGTAGTGCCGCGAGCCGGCCTGTACCAGCCGCCCCAGCCAGTCGTAGGCATAGGTCTTGCCGGCAGGGTCCTTGGTCATACGGCCCGCCGCGTCGTAGGTGATCGCCACGGCAGGCTTGTAGTCGGCATGGCTATGCTCGACGTTCTGCAGCCGATAGCCCTTGGCGCTGTCGTAGGTATAGGTGGAAATACAGCTCTGCTTGTCAAAGGTACTGATGCAGGTTCTCACATTGCCCAAGCTGTCATAGGTGAACGCCTGCTTGCTGATCGCCGCGCCCTTGGGCGTTTTCGGCTGCCAGACACCGGTCGAACTGCAGCTTTGCACGGCGCCGCCCACGGTATAGCTGTAGGTGTGCGAGCCCAGCGTTTTCTTGGCCTGCTCGTCGTAGAGTTCGATGGATTTCAGGCGGCCTTCACCGCTGTACTCACGCTTGATGCTCAGGTCGAAGGCCTTGGCCAAGGTAAATTGCCGCCGCGTTTCCGCGCCGCTGCTGTCGTAAGCGTACTTCACCGTGACCTTGTCGCTGCCGAAAGTGATCGTATCGGTATCCAGGCGCCCACGCTCGTCATAGGCGTGCTGCGTCGTGGTGTCGCCACTGACGACCTTGTCACGCAGCCCTTTGTTGTTGTAGCCGAACACGCTCTTGTTACCGGCCGCGTCGGTTTCCGACAACAGGCGCCCCCCTTCGGAAACGCTGCGGCTCACGGTGGTACTGGCCTTGGCGCTCAGTTTGGCCCGCTGCTTGGTCCATTGATTGCGTCGATGATCGAAGGTGATCTCCTGCCCGTCCTCGCTCGCCGTGGATTGGCTGCTACTACCATGGGCGTAGGTGAAGGTCTGCTTGCCCAGCTGCTTATTGTCGGCGCCCTTGCCGATGACGCTCTTGACCTTATTGCCCAGTTCCGGGAAGTACTCGAATGCCAACGTGACACCGTCGGCCCCCGTGCGTGACTCCGGCACGTTGCTCTTGCCTGCATACTCGTAGGTTTCGCTGATATCGCCACGGCTCAACCGCGTCACCCGACCCACCTCGTCGAACTCGCGCTCACCCAGCACCTGGCCATCCAGACTGATCTTGGTAGGTTCGGTCATCAGCCAGTTGGCGGGATACTCATAGGTGTAGGCATAGGTGGTTTTTTCTTTGGCATCGGCGCTGGCACGCTCATCATGGGCCTGCTCGAGCATGCGCCCGGCAGCGTCATAGGTATAGCTGGTGCACCGCCAACTGCCTTCGCCTTCAATCGTGCGGGTGTGTACCTGCGCGGCATGGGTGTAGGTCAGTGTTTCTTGCTGGCACTGTTTGCCCCGCGCATCCGTCCAGACGATGCTGGCCACGGTGTCGTCAGCATTGTAGGTGGTGACCTTGCGTTGCTTGTCCGTCGCCCGGCCGCTCCACTCGGTGCGAGTATGCGCCACCGGGTCGTACTGGTTGAACACTTGCAGCCCGGTGCTGTAGGTCTGCTGGCACTCCTGGTTCCAATCGTCGTACTTCAGCTCGCACCACTCGCTGATCTGAGTGCCGTCGGCCAGGTAGTCGTAGCGGGTAGTCTTGCTCTTGCGGCCACGGTTGTCGTATTCGACTTTCAGCGTCTGGCGCCAGGGTTTCTTGGCGTCCTCGCGCACGTACTCGGCGATAAGGTTGCCCAAGCCATCGTCTTCGGTAGCCCGTTGCGTGCCATCCGGCTCGGTGATTTCCAAGCGTCCGATACCAGGGTAGCTGTAGGTGGTCGCTTGTTTGTAGGTGTCATTTTGGGCGCAGCGCGTGAGCGTCTCCAGACGCCCATGAGCGTCATAGGCGTAGGTGGTCTGGTTCTTGTTTACATCCCTCTGCCTGATCAGGCGGCCACTGAGAACGCTGGTTGTTTCGTCCTCCTCGCCCAACACTTCGGCGCACCGCTCAAGCTCGTCTACCAGAAGATAAAAATGTTTGCTGCTGATAGGTATCCACTCACCCTCAGCATCTTGGTAATGGTGAGAGATTTGCTTGAGCCTAGCTTCATCGTACGTTCGGAGCTCGCGTATTTTCGCCATTTGCCCAGTGGAAAAGTTCATTACAACAACGGTCACTAACGGACCTTGATGATCTATCGATTTAACAGTTACCTTGGCCCAGGCAAATGGTCGTTCGTCCGAGCCTGAAGCATACATGACCTCTGCACCCAGCTCCCCACGAATCGCTTCCCCAAGATGGTTTTTTAAATCGGAGAACTCGATCCCGATCCACATCGACTCACAAAAAATATCGAAGTCCGAAATATCATTCCCCGCATGAAAGATATGCTTTTCACTTGGAGTACTCTTTATCGATAAGCGACCCGATTCAAAAACGCTTCGATCTTCTATACTCCGACATCCTCCACTCGCATTAAAATACGAAACCGTGGTTACCGCCCCCTTATTCGAAATTGAATATTCCCTCGTTATCTTACATGCGCCCTCACTGATCGTCTCCTTTACTCGCTCATGGGACTTATCGTAAAGATACACTGTCTTGCCCCCCCCGCTTCCCTGAGAGGCGGTGGTTGAATACTGCCCATCACTGTCGGTGTCCCGCTGATAAGCGTAGGTCGTCACGATCGGCTGGCTCGTTCCTCCCCGGGGGGTAAGTGTGTGCTGGCTGACACAAGGCAACGCCGACAGTTTGGCGTTATCTTTGAACGTCAGCCCGTTGTCCTTGTAGGCCACCTCCTCCTTCACCCCTTCGAAAGTCGTGATTTCGTTGAGCAGGCGACCACATTGGGCATGGTCGTGATATTTGAACTCACAAACACTGCCATCGGGGGCATCGACGCGCTTCAAGGCATAGTCCTCAAGGGACAGTGTGAAGTTCAAATGCTCGCTGGCCTCATCCGGCCAATACGCCAGCGTGACCTGGGTATCGGTATAAGTAAGCTTGGCCAACGTACGGCTACTGTCCTCGATCTGCGCAAGGCGTATGTAACTGGCCTCAAGTGCCTTTTTTTCAACAGTGCCTTGAAGCAATGCGGAGTATTTTTTCTTTACCGATGCTTCGAGCGTTTGTTGCTGCCATGTTAGCGCTACATCGCCAGTAGAAGAGCCTATGCTTGTGGGCATCCATACGTTGCTGTCTCCCACTTGCTCTAGCCACTCAAATCGGCCACCCGGGTATCTCACTGCTACACCCTTTTTAGCGCTGCTCCACCTTACCATTACACCATGTTTCTTGAGATCCTTGCCTTTCTCGACCTTCAGCACCTCCCCCGAATGCAGCGTCAATTGCTGCTGCTCCTCCCGATAACAGGTAAAGGCAAACGACCAGCCATCCCCCAACCCGGCATGATTGTTGACCAGCGGTGAATAGAACAGCCCCATGTCCACCACGGGACCTTCACCATTGTTACCTACGATCGAGGGCAAGGGCACGTAGGCTTCGAACAATCCCGTGCGCGGGTCCACGGCATTGCGCTTCTGCGTGGTGGCATTGAAGATCGGATGGTTCTGCTGATCGCAAGGGTCCACCCCAAATGGATGGTGGACAACGTTGTTGGTGCTGCTCATGGTTAACCTCCATGCCCTGTGTGCTCGGTGTCGCCACAGCGTGCTACGGCAGGGAGGTCTCGGCTACTGACAAAACTATCAGGTCGGGGTGGCTTGAAGTGGCCGCCCTCAGGCCCGCTGCGACCTCACCACCAACAGCACCAGTGCCACGGCCGGCAACACAGCCCCCAACAGCGCCACCCCCTGCCAGCCGAACTGCGCATACACCCCGCTGGCCAGCGCCGAACCCACGGCGCCGCCGAGGAAGATGCTGGTCATGTACAGCGCATTCAAGCGGCCACGGCTGGCCGGATCCAGCGCGTACACCTCGCGCTGGCCGATAACCAGGTTCATCTGCACGGCAAAATCCAGCAGCACCCCGGTCAGCCCCAGGCCGATCACGCTCATACCCGCTGTACTCAGGCCGACGAGCAACGCCAGCGGCGCCAGGCTCATCGCCAGCAACGAAGCGCGCCGTCCATGTCCGGCATCGGCCAACCGCCCGGCCAAGGGCGCCGCCACCGCGCCCACCGCCCCGACCAGGGCGAACAGCGCGATCTGGCTCTGCGACAGGCCATGTTCAGCGGCCAGCGCCAGCGGCACCGCCGTCCAGTACAGGCTGAACGCCGCAAACATCAGCGCCTGGTACAACGCCCGCTGGCGCAACGCCGGATAGCGGCGCAACAGCACCAGCAAAGAGGCCATCAACCCGGCATAGCTGGCCTTGTGCTCCGGCACCCGGCGCGGCAGTGTCGACGCCAGCAGCAGGATGATCGCCAGCATCAACCCCGCGGCACCGACGAACACCGCACGCCAGCCGAAATGATCCGCCACCAGGCTTGCCAGTGGACGCGCCAGGAGGATCCCCAGCAGCAACCCACCCATGATGTTGCCGACCACCCTGCCACGCTCGCGCTCCGGCGCCAGATGCGCCGCCAGCGGTATCAGCATCTGCACCGCCACCGAACTGAAGCCGATCAGCAGTGCGTACAGCAGGAACACCTCGCCCTGCCCATGGCCGCTGGTGCCGGCCAGCAACAGGCTGCCGGCGGCCAGCACCGCCGTGGCGACCATCAGCCGGCGGTTCTCCAGCAGGTCGGCCAGCGGCACCAGGAACAACAGGCCCAGGCCGTAGCCGATCTGGGTCAGGGACACGATCAGGCCGGCCCGCTCGGTGGACAGGCCAACGTCCGGGGCGATCAGGCCGACGATGGGTTGGGCGTAGTAGATGTTGGCGACGATGGCGCCGCAGCAGAAGGCCAGCAACGTCACCAGGGCCCGGCTCAGGCCTGGGACCGCTGGCTGGGCAACGGCGAGGGAGGGATTCATTCGAGGGTACCTCGGCTTGCGAAAGGATGTGCGCGAAGGGTGACGGACATTCGCCCCGGCGAGAATCCATCACCCGCGCAACAGGCCTTTGCGCGGCACGCAACGCCTCAGTCCGTCAGCAGCCCCTCACAGAAGGCAACGAACGCCATCACCCGTCGCGAACCTCGGTGATTGGGCAGGTACAAGGCGTTGATGCTGGCGCTGGCATTGCCCGGACTTACCGTCCAGTCGGCGAACAGCCGTTGCAAGCGCCCGGCCTCGACATCGGCGCGCACCAGCCAGTCGGCCAGCAACGCCACCCCGCTGCCAGCGATCGCCGCCTCGCGCAGCAGGTCGGCATTGGCGCTGCGCAGCGGGCCGCTGATATCCAATTCCAGGCATTGCTCGCCCTGGGTCAGGCGCCAGGGCCGCGCCGACTGGCCGTAACGAAAACGCAGGCAGGCGTGATCGGCCAGTTGCCGCGGTTCGCCGAGCGGCGGGTGCTGGCGCAGGTACGCGGGGCTTGCCACCAGCCAACGCTCGAAGCGGCCCAGCGGCCGGCACACCAGTTCATCGCCGGGCGCCGGTTCGCCCAGGCGGATGGTCAGGTCGTAGCGCCCGTCGAGCAGGTCGTCGAAGCGGTCACTGAGGTCGATGTCCAGCTCCAGGGCCGGGTGACGGGCGAGAAACGCCCCCAGGTGCGGGGCAATCACCCGCCGGCCGAACTCCACCGGCAGACACAGGCGCAGCACCCCCACCGGCTCCTCGCCACGGTCGGCGACGCTGGCGTCGGCTTCGGCCAACGCCTCGAGGATCTCGCGGGCGCGCTGGTAGTAGCTGGCGCCAGCCTCGGTCAGGCTGACCTGGCGGGTGGAGCGGTTGAGCAGGCTGGCCCCGAGCGCCTGTTCGAGGGCATCGACCTGGCGGGTCACCGAAGACGTCGCCACCCCCAGCCTGCGCGCGGCGGCGGAAAAGCCCCCGGTCTCGGCGGTGGCCATGAACACCTTGATCGCCAGCAGCTTGTCCATCGTGGTTATCCGTGGGGCAAAAGCCGAAACCTTCCTACAATTGCCCCTCTGCAATCAACCTCCCGCGAGCCGTCCCATGCCAGACAACCTGTTCACCGCCCTGCCGCCGCTGGCCCCCGAGGCCGATGAGCAATTCACCGACCTGCTGCGCCGCCCGGGCCTGCGCATCGAACGCATCGTCTCCAGCGGCCAGGCCAGCCCCGAGGGGTTCTGGTACGACCAGGCCGAAGGCGAATGGGTGCTGGTGCTCAGCGGCAGCGCCGGGCTGCGCCTGGAGCACGAGGTGCACACCCGCGTGCTGCGCGCAGGCGACCACCTGGACATCCCGCCCCGCTGCCGCCACCGCGTGGAGTGGACCGAGCCCGGCGTGGCCACGGTGTGGCTGGCGGTGTTCTATCAGGGTTGAACCAGCGCCGCGGTGAGCGGCCTTGCCTGCAGCCGATAGAAACGCCACGGCAGCAGCACCGCCGACACGGCCAGGCCACAGGCGAAGCCCACCCACACACCCACCGGGCCCAGCGCGGAATGGAAGGCCAGCCAGTAGCTCATCGGCAGCGCCAGCAACCAGTAGCTGACCAAGGTCACCCCCACCGGCCAGCGGTATTCCTGCAGGCCACGCAAGGCGCCCAGCGCGGTGGATTGCAGGCCGTCGGCCACCTGCATCGCCGCGACCACCACGAACATCGGCACGGCGATGGCGATTACCTGCGGGTCGTCGCTCATGGCTTCGGCGATGCGCCGCCCGAACAGCGCCAGCAGCACGGTGGCCACCAGCATCCAGGCGGTGACGCTGGCGAAGGTGGCGCTGCCGATGGCGCGGATGCGCGCCGTCTCACCGCGGCCCTGGGCCTGGCTGATGCGAATGCTCACCGCCGCGGCCATGCCCAGCGGCAGCATGTACAGCAGCGCGCCGATCGACTGCACCACCTGGTTGGCGGCCAGTGCGGCATTGCCCAGCCAGCCGAGCATCCACGCCGCGATCACCACCGCGCCGGCCTCGGCCAGATAGCCCAGCCCCAGTGGCCAGCCCTCGCCAAGCAGCGTGCGCCAGGACAAGCGCGGCCCCTGTGGCGCCTGGCGATAGCGCGCCAACGACGGCGCCATCCGCCAATAGGCCAGGGCCAGCACCACCGCCAGCGACTCGGCGATCACCCCGGCGATGCCCGCACCCAGCAACCCCAGCGCCGGCAAGCCGAAATGCCCATGGATCAGGCCATAGCTCAGCGGCAGGTTGAACAGCACCGCGCTCATCACCAGCAGTACGGCCACCCAGGGCCGGCCGATGGCCTCCAGCACGTCCTTGAACACCACCGCCAGGCAGTACGGAATCAGGAACACCGCCATGGCCTGCCAGTACGGCGTCAGCAGGGCCACGTCCGGCAGCGGCACGCCCAGCCATTGCACCAGCGGCAACGTGACCAGCATGGCCAGGCAACCGAGGATGCCGACCAGCAACCCATAGCCGAGGCCGCCACGCAGCGTGCGCGCCACTTCGCCCGGATCATCGGCGCCGAAGGCGTGGCCGACGCGCACGCTGAGGGTGGCGAGCATGCCATACAGCCCGGCATGGAAAATCAGCCCGGCACTGCTGGTCAGCGCGACACAGGCCAGCACCAGCGTGCCCAGCGAAGCCAGCAGCACGGTGTCGGTCAGGCTGATCAGCTCGGCCGCCGACAGGCCCAGCACCAGCGGCAGCGCCAGGCGCAGCAGGCCTGGCAACTCGCCCAGCCAGGCAGTGGGTTTACGCGAAACGAGGGCAGACACGGTGACAATCTCCAATTGACATACGCCGCGTATGCTAATGCCATTTATTGACATACGCAACGTATGCTAATTTGCGCGCTTCGCCTTTTGTCATCGGAGCCTCAATGCCCACCCCTCGCCGCAGCCGCGCCGCCATGAGCGCGGACACCACCGAACGGCTGATCGCCGTTGCCCGCCGCCAGTTCGCCGAAAAAGGCTTTGCCGCCGTGGTGATGGACGAGCTGTGCGCTGAAGCCGACCTCACCCGCGGCGCCCTGCACCACCACTTCGGCGGCAAGGCCGGGCTGTTCACCGCCGTGGTGCAACACCTGCTCGACGAGATCAATCAGGCCATCGATGCCCGCTACGCCACCCACGTCGATCCGTGGGAGGGCTATATCGACACCTGCCTGTACTACTACGACCTGCTGCATGAACCAGCGCTGCGGCGGATCCTGTTGCAGGATGCCCCCGGCGTGCTCGGCCCGCGCCTGCGCGCGATGGAAGAAGCCAGCTACATCGGCCCCATGGCCCAAGGCCTGGTCGAGCTGCAGCAGGCCGGCAGGTTGCGCGCGTTCGATGCCGTGGCCATGGCCCACCTGCTCAACGGTGCCATGGGCGACAGCGGTATCTGGGTGATTGCCCAGGACGATCCGCAGGCCGCCGCCGAGCGCGTGAAAGGGGCGTTGCGCTGCCTGATGGAAGGGTTGCAGGCCTGAGTTCATTTTGGCGCGTGGCTGCGTGGGAGCGGATGGCTAATCACCTGTTCGGCCTGCGACAATCGGTCTCGATTTAAAATGTACTAACTTGTTAATTAGCTTGCTAAGGGATTAAACTGCCGGTATTCCACCTGCGAGATCCTTGGCATGAAAGACTCACCCCGCGCCACTGGCGCCTCAACCTTCATCCTGGTCGGCCTGGGCGTTGTCATCGCCCTGCTCGGCCTGCTCCTGGCCGCCGGCGGCGTCAAGCTGGCCGGCCTGGGCGGTTCCTGGTACTTCCTGACCGGCGGCCTGGCCATGGCCCTCGCCGGCCTGCTCATCGCCCGACGCAAGCCCGCTGGCGCCTGGCTGTACGCCGTATTCCTCGCCGGCACCGCGATCTGGGCAGTGGCCGACAGCGGCCTGGTGTTCTGGCCGCTGTTCTCGCGCCTGTTCATGTTCGCCGCCATAGGCCTGGTGGTGGCGCTGGTTTACCCGCTACTGGTGCGCCGCAAGGCGCGCGGCGCCTATGGCATCGCCGGCGTGCTGGCCGTGGCCCTGACCATCGCCGCCGGCAACATGTTCGTTGCCCACCCCAGCGTCGCCCCCACCGGCAACGGCCCGGGCCTGACCCCGGTCGAGCCCGGCCAGCAGCAGAAGGACTGGGCCCACTACGGCAACACTGAAGGCGGCAGCCGTTTCGCCGCCCTGGACCAGATCAACCGTGGCAACGTCGACAAGCTCAAGGTCGCCTGGACCTACCACACCGGCGATGTCGCCCTCAGCGACGGCAATGGCGCCGAAGACCAGCTCACCCCGCTGCAGGTCGGCGACAAGGTGTACATCTGCACCCCGCACAACAACCTGATCGCGCTGGACGCCGACACCGGCAAACAGCTCTGGAAGAACGCCATCAACGCCCAGTCCAAGGTCTGGCAGCGTTGCCGTGGCATGGCCTACTTCGACGCCACCACGCCGATCGCCCAACCGAGCCAGCCGAACAGTTCACCGATCACCCTGGCCAGCGTGCCGGCCGGCGCCAACTGCCAGCGCCGCCTGCTAACCAACACCATCGATGGCCGCCTGATCGCCGTCGACGCCGACACCGGCGCGTTCTGCCAGGGCTTCGGCGACAACGGCCAGGTCGACCTCAAGGCCGGCCTGGGCGATGTCCCGGATTCCTACT
>Ga0209370_1002453_pt1 | contig 13310 bp, 10 predicted proteins | sample AgamicAtPrz_FD_187164 | JGI IMG/M metagenome (GOLD analysis project Ga0209370, IMG submission 187164) | Agave microbial communities from Guanajuato, Mexico - At.P.rz (SPAdes) (version 2) | ecosystem: Host-associated > Plants > Phyllosphere > Phylloplane/Leaf | place: Guanajuato, Mexico... | reverse complement strand
TCTGCGTTTTTATCCAGCCCGGCCGCCAGACCCAGCGCGTTGGGAAACGTCAGGCCCATACAGCTTACCGGACGCGCCGGCAGCGACTGCCGAATCAGCCCCTCCAGCGGCGTACCGCTGATAAAACGCAGCTGCTGGAAAGTGAGTTCATGCGCGCGCTCGGGATCGAGTTTAAACAGGGCGGGCCGGACGATGGGATATAACATGCACTCTCCTGAATGGCAGTAAAGGAAGAAACAGCGGGTGCACGGGAAGACGTGCGCCAGAATGGTAAGGTGCTCTGGCGCAAAAGTAAATTAGTGACGAACCTCAGAACAGGATCGCGATCAACGGCGGGACGAATAACGACTCAGGCGATTACGGCACGCCTGCAGACCGTGATAGAGCGGCGGACAATACCAGAGCAGTTTCAGCCGGGTATTATGCCGTAATACGCGCCGCACCAGAGTGTTTACTCGCGGCTGCCACTCCGCAGGTACTTTAATGCGGTGTTTACGGATCTGTGCCAGGCAGCCATGCATGATGGTCTGATAGTAGTCGTCCAGCAATGCCTCATCCTGCGGCAGCTGCTGCTCTCGCAAAAACGCTTCGCTGCTGTCGCGGGCGATAAAGTAGTTTTTTATCCAGGAGAAGTCGCGGGTGCTTTGCGACAGCGAACTCTGCATAAAGCGCTTGTAGTAGTAGCTCTCGCCGGTGCAGTAGAAGCTGTGCGCCTGCATATAGAGCGCGAACATAAAGGGCGCATCTTCATGATTCTGAATCGGCAGGAAGCTCAGCCCCAGCCGCTCAATCAGCTGCCGGGAAATGATGCTGCTCCAGATCACCCGGTGCGCCGACTGATGCTGGATCAGCGTGCGCAGGCTGTCGCTGCCGCCGGAGAAAAGGCCGCTGACGTGACGCTGATGGATCGTCTGATAGTGGCGCTGCGGTTCCGGGACGTCGAAAAACATTTTTGCGCCGAAGCAGAACAGCTCGAGCCCGGTATGCTGCGCCTGTACGCGCCGGAAATCGGCAAAAAGAGTGGCGGAGATAAAGTCATCGGCATCCATAAAATAAAGAAAATCGCCGGTGGCAACCGCCAGCCCTTTCATCCGCGCTGCGCTGACGCCGCCGCGGTTGCCGCTCAGCAAAGTGACCTGCGGATGCGCCGCAGCGAACGCCGTAAGCCAGCTCACGCTCTCATCCGTTGAGCCGTCGTCAATAATAATGATCTCATCTGCCGGCGACGTCTGCTGCAGCAGCGACTGCATCGTCTCCGGCAGCCACGGGGCGCAGTTCCAGTTCGGAATAATGACCGAGATAGTCGGGACAGGGCGCGACGTCATACTTATCCTCTTTCTTCAGCATTAACAACGGGTGTACGGCGCAGGCGCTTCAGCACCAGGCTATGCAGCAGACAGCAGACGCCGAGATTCACGGCACCAATCAATGCCAGCCAGAGCAGGTTAATCCAGCGATTCTGATTCCACTCAATAGGTAGCAGCGTGCTCAGGCCGGCAAGCAGGCCCGATACCGCCCAGATCAGCGCCACGTCGCGCGTCAGCCAGCTGAAGTGGATACCCGGCGCAAAGCGACGGTGTACCAGCCATGCCCAGCCAACCAGGTAGAAAATGTTCTGCGCCAGCCACAGCCAGCCGGTTCCCAGCGCGCCGTAGTGAATCGCACACCAGATGTTAAGCGGCACCAGCAGAATGGCAAACAGGGTAAAGCCCTGCATATGGAGTTTAAGGTTGCCATTCACGTACTGCAGGTGATAGAGCAAGCCACAGATCGCCTGAATTCCGCTGCCTAAAGCGTAAAGCGTCAGGACAAAAGCCATCTCATCGACAATCTGCGTTTTTTGCGTCCACGCCCAGAGCAGCGGACCCGAATAGCAGGCGATAGTGATACTGAGCGGGGCCATAAAAATAGCGACCGCCTGCGTGGTGTAACGGTAGAGACGCAGAGATTCCGCATCGCCCTGCTGCCGGGTTTTCATGCCGGTCATGCGCGGCACAATCGCCTGCATAATCGGGCTGCTGAGCAGCAGAATACCGGTCGCCGCCGTTGCCACAACGGTAAAGGACCCGTACTCGCTCAGCGGCAGGGTTTTAGACAGCACCAGACGGTCAATCTGCGAGATAAACGTCCAGATTGCGCTGGAGAACGCGGCGCTCAGCGCAAAGCGAATAAAAGGCCTCAGCACCTCTTTCAGGTCGCTGCGCTTCTCTTTGCGCGCGGCGCGCGGAATAAGCTGATACGCCTTCCAGATGCAGCAGCCCGCCTCAGCGATGGAGACCAGCAGCTGCCAGATAAAGAATGTCAGCACGGCATTGGCGAAGAGCTGGATCACCAGCACCGCACCAAAGGTGCGCAGCGTGGTAATAGTCAGGTTAACGCCGTTCAGCCAGACCTGATGTTCAAAGCCGATGATCACGCTGCGATAGGGACTGGTGCGCCAGCGAATGGCCGCGGTAATCACCATAATTGCCACGGCGATAACCACATCGCCGGCCGGCAGATGACGCGCATCCAGCCAGTGTGTCGCAATCCAGGGCGTTGCCAGCCAGCCCAGCACCACCAGCACCAGCGTTGAAAACAGGAAAAAGCGCGTCAGGGTGGTAAACAGCGCCGGAAACCAGATAAATTCCGCCTGATTAGCGCGGTAGCGCGCCGCTTCACGCATCAGCGTGGTGGAGACGCCCGCATCCAGCAGCTGCAGCCAGGTCAGTAATATAGAAAAGAAGCCGACCAGGCCATACGCTTCCATCCCCAGATTCTGAATATAGAGCGGCACCACTAAAATACCTGACAGCGTCAGGTAGATCTGCCCGACATAGTTGGCAATCGCATTACGTTTGATAGACATAAAAGTAAGGGGGTCTGGGTATTTTTCTCAATGTCTTCAAGCGTGACACAAAAATGTGACAGCGCCCACAGGAGTAATTCTTAAAAACCACCTGGCATTCACGCCGCAGCTTTTTCTTAAATTCATTAATAAAAGCCATTTTATCCGCCACCGCTCATTGAGCCCGACTGGCAGCGCAGGCAGCAGCGTTTCGCAGGCAGCAGATCGACAGCGGGATCCGTTTGCCGTTTTAAAGCTTTTGATTGCCGGATAAATCATTTACCCCTTTTCCGGCGCTCTGGCAGGATTAAGACAATCAGTTCTCAATTAAACATTATCGATAACTTTTTGTTATAAGGAGCAGGTATGCGGATCCTAACGCTGGCGGGCAGTCCCCGTTTTCCTTCACGTTCAACGGCGCTGCTGACGCTCTGCCAGCGCCAGCTGGAAGCCCGGGGCGCTGAGGTTATTGCGTGGAATATTCACAATTTTCCACCGGAAGATTTGATCCATGCCCGTTTCGACTCCCCTGCCCTGAATGCGTTTAAAGCTGACATTGCCAGTGCGACCGGCGTCATCATTTCTACTCCTGTCTATAAAGCGTCGTTTGCAGGTGCGCTGAAAACTGTCCTGGATCTGCTGCCGGAACGGGCGCTGGAAGAAAAAGTCGTACTGCCGCTGGCAAGTGGCGGCAGCGTGGCACATATGCTGGCGCTCGATTACGGGCTTAAACCGGTACTGAGCGCGCTGAAAGCGCAGGAGGTGTTACAGGGAGTGTTTGCGCAGGATCTGCAGATTACGCATTACGACCGCCAGCCGGAATTTGCCAGCGATCTTACTTCCCGTATTGATGATGCGCTGGAGAACTTCTGGCTCGCGCTGCAGCGCCGTCATCTGCCTTTTGCCCGGGCCGTCTGAGGAGTGACTATCGTGAAACGACTTATAACGGCTCTGCTGCTCCCGGCGCTGGCTGCTCTGTTTACCCTGACGGCCAGCGCAGCGGACGCGCCTTCTCAGATCCGTATCGGCTACCAGAAAGGCTCGGTCAGCATGGTGCTGGCAAAATCGCACCGGCTGCTGGAGCAGCGTTTTCCGGCGATGGCAATTAAGTGGATTGAGTTTCCTGCCGGACCGCAGATGCTGGAGGCACTTAACATCGGCAGTATCGATTTAGGCAGCACCGGGGATATTCCTCCGCTCTTTGCGCAGGCCGCCGGCGCCGATCTGCTTTATGTCGGATCGGAACCCGCGAAACCTAAAGCAGAAGTGATCCTGGTACCGCAGAACAGTCCCATCCACAGCGTGGCCGATCTGAAAGGCCGCAAAGTTGCCTTTCAGAAAGGCTCCAGCTCGCACAATCTGCTGCTGCGCGCGCTGCAGCAGGCGGGTCTGAGTTTCGCTGATATTCAGCCGGTCTATCTGACGCCAGCCGATGCCCGCGCGGCGTTTCAGCAGGGTAACGTTGACGCCTGGGCGATCTGGGATCCTTATTACTCAGCCGCTCTGCAGCAGGGCAATGTGCGCGTCCTCACTGACGGCAGCACGCTGAACCTGACCGGCTCATTCTATCTGGCGACCCGACAGTTTGCTGAAGCCAGTCCCGACATCCTCAGCCAGGTGCTGGCCACCTTCAGTGAGGCGGATGCGCTGACGCAGAGCCAGCGAACGCAAAGTATCGACCTGCTGGCGCAGGCGATGGGCCTGCCAAAACCGGTCCTGGCGAGCTATCTCGATCATCGTCCGCCGACCACGATTACCCCCGTCAGTGCACGCACCGCCGCCGCGCAGCAGCACACTGCCGATCTGTTTTACGCCAGCCATCTGTTGCCGGTAAAACTCACCATCGCTGACCGCATCTGGCAACCCCGGACGGCCCATTAATAAGGAACAACACAATGAGCATATCTGTTTTCTGGTTTCTTCCCACGCACGGCGATGGTCACTATCTGGGAACCGCCGAAGGCGCCCGTCCGGTGGATCACGGTTATCTGCAGCAGATAGCACAGGCCGCTGACCGGCTGGGCTTTGGCGGCGTGCTGATCCCGACCGGACGCTCCTGCGAAGATGCCTGGCTGGTCGCTGCCTCACTGATCCCGGTTACGCAGCGCCTGCGCTTTCTGGTGGCACTGCGTCCCGGCGTGATCTCGCCGACCCAGGCAGCGCGCCAGGCGGCAACGCTGGATCGCCTCTCTAACGGTCGTGCGCTGTTTAACCTGGTTACCGGTGGCGATCCGGAAGAGCTGGCGGGCGATGGCGTCTTTCTCGACCATCGCGAGCGCTATGCAGAATCGGCGGAATTTACCCGCATCTGGCGACGTGTTTCTGAAGGCGAAACGGTGGACTATGAGGGCAAACACGTCAAAGTGCGCGGTGCGCGCCTGATGTTCCGTTCAGTACAGCAGCCGCGTCCGCCACTCTGGTTCGGTGGCTCTTCTGATGCCGCGCAGGATCTGGCTGCTGAACAGGTTGACGTCTATCTCACCTGGGGAGAGCCGCCCGCGCTGGTCAAAGAGAAGATTGAGCAAGTGCGCGCCAAAGCCGCAGCGCAGGGGCGCACGGTGCGCTTCGGTATTCGTCTGCACGTGATTGTGCGCGAAACGAATGAGGAGGCGTGGCAGGCCGCGGATCGGCTTATTTCACATCTGGATGATGCCACAATTGCCAAAGCACAGGCGGCGTTCGCGCGCACGGATTCGGTCGGACAGCAGCGGATGGCTGCCCTGCACGGCGGCCAGCGCGATAAGCTGGAGATCAGTCCGAACCTCTGGGCTGGGGTTGGCCTGGTACGCGGCGGAGCCGGTACTGCGCTGGTCGGCGACGGGCCAACTGTCGCAGAACGCATGCGCGAATATCAGGCGCTGGGCATTGAGACCTTTATCCTTTCTGGCTATCCGCATCTGGAAGAAGCGTACCGCGTCGGCGAGCTGCTGTTTCCCCATCTTGACCTGGCCGTGCCGGAAGTGCCAAAACCGCGCGTCGTGCAGGCGCATGGCGAAGCTGTGGCCAATGATTTTACGCCACAGAAAGTTGCGCAAAGCTAAGGAGTCACCATGTCTGAGCAGATAAAAACGCTGCGCAATGCGCTGCTGCCCTGGCTGCTGCCGGTGGGAATAGTGGCGATATGGCAGCTCGCTTCGTCGCAGGGCTGGCTCTCCACACGTATTTTACCGGCGCCGGAGAAAATTGTGACCGCCTTCTGGCAGCTGACCGCCAGCGGTGAACTGTGGCAGCACCTGGCCATCAGCAGCTGGCGCGCGCTAATCGGTTTTGCTATCGGCGGCACGATCGGGCTGGCGCTCGGACTCATCACCGGTACATCGCGCACCGGTGAGCGCCTGCTGGATACCTCGCTACAGATGCTGCGCAACGTGCCGCATCTGGCGCTGATCCCGCTGGTGATCCTCTGGTTTGGCATTGATGAATCGGCCAAAATTTTCCTGGTCGCACTCGGTACGCTGTTTCCGATCTACCTCAATACCTATCACGGGATCCGCAATATCGATCGCGGGCTGATAGAGATGGCGCGCAGCTATGGTCTCTCCGGCTGGTCGCTATTTGCGCAGGTTATCCTGCCTGGCGCCCTGCCCGGCATCATGGTCGGGGTGCGCTTTGCGCTGGGTCTGATGTGGCTGACGCTGATTGTGGCTGAAACCATCTCGGCCAACTCCGGTATCGGCTACCTGGCGATGAACGCGCGCGAATTTTTGCAAACTGACGTGGTCGTGGTGGCCATTATTCTTTATGCCCTGCTGGGCAAACTGGCAGACGTGGCAGCGCAGCTGCTGGAGCGTATCTGGCTGCGCTGGCACCCGGCCTGGCAACTGAAGGAGAGCAACGCATGAGCAATGCCGTACAGAACCCGGCGCGCCTGATCAGCGGCACGCCGGTCGCCATCAGTAACCTCTCTAAGCACTATGGCAATCGTACTATTCTTGACCAGGTCAGCCTGCATATTCCGGCCGGGCAGTTTGTTGCCGTGGTCGGGCGCAGCGGCTGCGGTAAAAGCACCCTGCTGCGGCTGCTGGCCGGACTGGAAGTCGCCAGCCAGGGTGAGCTGCTGGCAGGTAACGCGCCGCTGGCCGCAGCGCGCGACGATACGCGACTGATGTTCCAGGATGCGCGTCTGCTGCCGTGGAAAAAAGTGATCGATAACGTCGGACTCGGCTTACGCGGCCGCGAATGGCGCAGCGCCGCGCTGGAGGCACTTGAGGCCGTAGGCCTTGCCGATCGCGCAAATGAGTGGCCTGCTGCCCTCTCGGGTGGACAGAAGCAGCGCGTGGCGCTGGCGCGGGCGCTGATCCACCGTCCTGGCTTACTGCTGCTGGATGAGCCGCTGGGCGCGCTGGATGCCTTAACCCGCATTGAGATGCAGGGGCTGATTGAATCACTCTGGCAGCAGCACAATTTTACGGTACTGCTGGTGACGCATGATGTCAGCGAGGCGGTGGCGCTGGCCGATCGGGTATTACTGATTGAAGAGGGTAAAATCGGGCTCGATCTGTCGGTCGATTTGCCGCGTCCGCGCCGCAAAGGCTCGGCACGGCTGGCGGAGCTGGAAGCGAGCGTGCTGGATCGGGTGATGACGCGCAGCGCCGCTGAGCAGCCGCTGCGCTTTGCCCGGCAGCGTTAACTGCCCTGCCCGCTGGCGGGTCGGTCCGCCAGCGGGCTGTGCATCAGTGATGCAGCAGGTCATCCACCACCTGCGCTTTACTCAGCTGGTAAGGAAAGAACGTAGGCCAGTTTTCCAGTTCATCAAACAGCGCAGCCTGCGAGACATTACCCGTAAAGATGTGAAAGTGGGATGACTTACGCGGGCTGATAATGTGATCGCTGAACTGCACAAAGTGCGGCGCTTTACTGGCTTTATCGGTGCATTCAAACAGATAGCGCACCCCTCTTTTACCGGAGACGTAGTTGAGCACCTTGTAGCCTTTGTACGCATATTTACAGCTGCTGACCGCGCCTTTTTCGGTAAATTCCATCACGTCGTTTTCGATGCCGATGTCAGTGATATCGCTGGCATAGCCGGTGAGATAGTACTGTTTAATGTCGCTGAACGAGCGCGTTTTATCGGCTGCCGCTTTTTTGTGAAATACCGGATCCAGTGAGCCATCTTTGGCATAGGGATAAACGGACTGCCATACCCCTTCCCAGTCGGAAAGCGGCCGATCTTTAACATCGCCATCAGCAAAGATGCCGCTGGCCGCACGCACCTCTTTTTCACTCAGTGGAGCACCGTGCGAATGACCGCCGTGTGCAAACGCTGCTGAACTGCAGGCCAGCCCCAGAAATAGTGTCCGGTACGCTACTTTCATCTTAATAAACTCACGCTTTGTTTTATTGATGTTATAACATAACATATAAATCAGCCTGACGCACCCTGCCGGATTAGCGGCCAGGGTGGTGATTTAAGAGAAAATTTGGCGCGCCATACTGTAGTGTCCGCATGGCCGCAAAAGGGCAGCCGCAACCGGTGACGGTTGCGGTTGCGGAGGATTACGCGTTCAGCGCTTTGGTGATTTTCTCATAGAGATCGCCGGAAAGATTATCCAGCCCCTTTAGCTGCTGCAGTGCCTGGCGCATTAACGCCTGACGTCCTGCATCATAGCGCTTCAGGCGGATCAGGGGTTCAATCATGCGTGCGGCCACCTGCGGGTTACGCGTGTTGAGATCGGTCAGCATCTCAACCAGGAACTGATAACCGCTGCCATCCTGCGCGTGAAACGCCGCCGGGTTGCCCGCCGCGAATGCGCCAATCAGCGCCCGGATACGGTTGGGATTACCCATGGTGAAGGAGCGATGGTTCAGCAGCGCGCGCACGTTGCGTAACACTTCTGGCGCCGGGCTGGTCGCCTGCAGCATAAACCATTTATCCATGACCAGACCATCCTGATGCCAGCGCTCATCCCAGGCGGCCAGCAGCGCGTCGCGGCACGGCAGCTGCGCCATCACCGCTGCCGAGAGCGCCGCCAGTGCATCAGTCATATTCGTGGCGTGCGCATACTGCGCCTGAACCAGACGATCGGCCTGCGTCGTATCCCCCAGAGCCAGATAGCTCAGGCAGACATTCTTCAGCGCGCGCCGGCCAATTTCCGCATGATCAACGCGATATTCGCTGCTCTGACTGGCCAGATAGAGCGCATAGCACTCGTCGTTCAGCTCGTTTGCCAGCGTGCGCATCAGCGCATGGCGTACGGCGGCAATCGCCTGCGGATCGATGATGTCGAACAGCTCTGCTATCTCATTTTCTGATGGCAGAGTCAGGATCAGCGCCATCAGCGCCGGATCGCCCTGCTCATCCAGCAGCACCGCCCGGAAAGCGTCAGCAACGTGCAGAGGCAGCGACAGCGGCTGGCCCTGCTGGTAGCGCGCGACGTTAAGACGAATATAGGTTGCGAGCAGACTCTGCGCCGCATCCCAGCGGGAAAACTCATTGCTCGCGTGACGCATCAGGAAGGTGAGCTGTGCGTCGCTCCACTTGTAATCGAGTTTTACCGGTGCAGAGAATTCACGCAGCAGTGACGGCACCGGCTGAAAATAGACGTTATCAAAGACAAACGTCTGGAACGCCTGCGTCACGTTCAGCACGTGATGTACCGGCTGGCCGTTATGCTGCAGCGGGATCACTTTGCCTTCATTATCGTAAAGTTCGATATCCAGCGGAATGTGCAGCGGCAGCTTCTCCTGCCCATCTGCGGTTGGCGGCGTATGCTGGGTCACGTGCAGGGTATACTGCTCCAGCTCCGGATTATAGTCATCGCGCACGCTCACGACCGGCGTGCCTGACTGGCTGTACCAGCGACGGAACTGGGTTAAATCGACGCCAGAGGCATCTTCCATCGCCTGGACAAAATCGTCGCAGGTGGCCGCACTGCCGTCGTGACGTTCGAAGTAGCACTGCATGCCCTGCTGAAACTTCTCTTCACCCAGCAGCGTGTGCATCATGCGGATCACTTCCGATCCCTTCTCATACACCGTCAGGGTATAGAAGTTATTCATCTCTATGACCTGATCCGGCCGGATCGGATGCGCCATCGGGCTGGCATCTTCGGCAAACTGCGCGCCGCGCATCACCCGCACGTTATCAATACGGTTCACCGCGCGGGAGCCGAGATCGGAGCTGAACTCCTGATCGCGGAATACCGTCAGCCCCTCTTTCAGGCTGAGCTGGAACCAGTCGCGACAGGTGACGCGGTTACCGGTCCAGTTATGGAAATACTCATGGCCGATCACCGCCTCAATGCCGAGATAATCTTTATCCGTCGCGGTTTCCGCTTTTGCCAGCACATATTTGGAGTTAAAGACGTTGAGGCCTTTGTTCTCCATCGCGCCCATATTGAAAAAATCCACGGCGACAATCATAAAGATATCGAGGTCATATTCGAGACCAAAACGCTCTTCATCCCATTTCATGCTGGCTTTCAGCGAGGTCATTGCCCAGTCGGCACGATCGAGATTACCGCGGTCAACAAAGATCTCCAGCGCGACGTCGCGCCCTGAACGGGTGGTAAAACTGTCGCGCAGCACATCAAAATCACCTGCTACCAGCGCAAACAGATAGCAGGGTTTCGGGAACGGATCCTGCCACGTCACCCAGTGACGTCCGTCGTCCAGCTCGCCGCTCTTTAGCTTGTTACCGTTGGAGAGCAGATACGGGTAGCGCACCGGGTCGGCCCGGAGCGTGGTGGTAAAGCGCGCCAGAACGTCGGGACGATCCAGATACCAGGTAATGTGCCGGAAACCTTCCGCCTCACACTGAGTGCAGAGCGCCTCTCCCGACTGATACAGACCTTCCAGCGCGCTGTTTTTAGCCGGATGGATCAGGTTTACAATGCGCAGCGTGAAGTTGTCAGGCAGCTGGCTGAGGATCAGCGCCCCCGCCTCTTCGCGATAGTGCGGCCAGGGTGCGCCATCTACCGTCAGCCCGACCAGCGTCAACGCTTCGCCATCAAGATGCAGATCGGCGTCTGCTGCGCCGAGACGTTTCACCTGGCTGATAGCCGTCACGCGTGTTTCTGTTGCATCCAGATCAAACGTCAGGTCGATATCGGTAATGGTGTAATCAGGCGCCCGGTAGTCGTGGCGATATTTAATGTGCGGCTGTTGCGTCATATATCCTTCTCGCATCGTTGTTATGTTGAGGCCATCCTGTTGCGGTGGCGCAAATATCTCAAAGTCTAAGCGGCCTGACGGCGAGTTGCCATGCGCAATGCGCGCTGGCGCAGAAAAGGCTACAATTCAGTAACAATGGCACAATTGCCCCTCGACCCGCCACCTGCAAATGTGGTGTGATCGCAGAGATTACTGTTTTATACTCCTGCGTCTTTAGGATTTTGTTAAACACCGGGCTCTGCTCCGCGGAAGAGGATGCTGAAACGCACCATGACTGGACACGCTTCCCCGATTTTGACCACGCTGCTTGATACCGATGCGTACAAGCTTCATATGCAGCAGGCCGTATATCATCGTTACTACGATGTCCCGGTTACCGCAGAATTTCGCTGTCGCAGCGATGAACAGCTTGGCCGGTATGCCAGCGAGATTCGCGCGCAAATTGATACCCTGCAAAATCTGACCCTGAGCGACGATGAGTTTGCCTGGCTCAGTAACCTGCCTTTTTTCCAGCACGACTATCTGACCTGGCTAGGCGCCTTTCGCTTCAATCCGGCGCAGGTTGAGGTACGGGACGAGCGGGGCCAGCTGCGCATCCAGATCCGCGGCCCGTGGCGTGAGGTCATTCTGTGGGAAGTACCGCTGCTGGCGCTGATCAGTGAAGTGGTACATCGCCACCGCACGCCGCAGATCGCCGCAGATCAGGCGGTCGCGCATCTGCAGCAAAAGCTTTCGGCCTTTCAGACGCAGGTTGCCGATCTCGATATGTCGCGCTTTCAGCTGATGGATTTCGGCACGCGCCGCCGCTATTCACAGGAGGTGCAGGAAGCGATTGTCAGTACGCTGAAAGCAGAGTTTCCGTGGCTGGTGGGCACCAGTAATTACGATCTGGCGCGTCGTCTGCAGCTGACGCCGGTCGGCACCCAGGCCCATGAGTGGTTTCAGGCGCATCAGCAGATCAGCCCGGTGCTGGCCAACAGCCAGCGCGCGGCGCTGCAGTCTTGGCTGGATGAGTATGATAACCAGCTGGGCATTGCGCTCACGGACTGCATCACCATGGACGCCTTTTTGCGCGATTTTGGTCCCGGCTTTGCCCATCGCTATCAGGGACTGCGCCACGACTCCGGCGATCCGGTTGAGTGGGGCGAGAAAGCCGTTGCGCACTATGAGCGGCTCGGTATCGATCCGCGCAGCAAAACGTTGGTGTTCTCTGACAATCTCAACCTGGATAAAGCGCTGGCGCTCTATCGTCACTTTGGTCAGCGTGCCAACGTGGTGTTTGGTATTGGCACGCGCCTGACCTGCGACATTCCGGGCGTAACGCCGCTTAACATCGTGATCAAACTGGTCAGCTGCAATGGCAAACCGGTCGCTAAACTCTCTGACAGCCCGGGTAAAACGATTTGTCAGGATAAAGCCTTTGTGCGTGCGCTGCGCAAAGCATTTGACCTGCCGCTGGTTAAACGCGCCAGCTGACCTGCTCCGGGCAGGGTTCACTCCCCTGCCCGTGGCCATTAAAATCACTCACTTCCCGCAATTTTGCTTGTTTCCTGATGGCTCGCAAGTAACATAGCAACACCCCTGAACGTGGGAGAATTGGCTGTTTCTGTCAGCACCGTACGTCACCTGTGACGATAGCCGCGTGCGACGGGACACCCGTTATTTCATCTATATATAGAGAGATTTTTATGAGCGTAGTGCCTGTAGCGGATGTACTGCACGGCCGGGTCGCGGTTGACAGTGAAGTCACCGTACGCGGCTGGGTGCGTACCCGAAGAGATTCCAAAGCCGGTCTTTCCTTTATCGCCGTTTATGACGGCTCCTGCTTTAATCCCGTTCAGGCTGTCGTCAATAATTCTCTGAATAATTATCAGGATGAAGTGCTGCGTCTGACCACCGGCTGCTCGGTCATTGTTACCGGCACCGTAGTGGAATCACCGGGCCAGGGCCAGGCATTTGAGCTGCAGGCCACCCGTGTTGAAGTGACCGGCTGGGTTGACGATCCTGACACTTACCCGATGGCTGCCAAACGTCACAGCATCGAGTATCTGCGCGAAGTGGCTCACCTGCGCCCGCGTACTAACCTGGTTGGCGCCGTCGCGCGCGTGCGTCATACCCTGGCGCAGGCGCTGCATCGCTTTTTCCATGAGAACGGCTATTTCTGGGTTTCCACGCCGCTGATCACCGCATCAGATACGGAAGGCGCAGGCGAAATGTTCCGCGTATCGACGCTGGATATGGAAAACCTGCCGCGCGATCCGCAGGGTAAAGTGGATTATGACAAAGATTTCTTCGGTAAAGAGGCGTTCCTGACCGTATCAGGCCAGCTGAATGCTGAAACGTATGCCTGTGCGTTGTCAAAAGTCTATAC
>Ga0209370_1002450_pt1 | contig 13331 bp, 17 predicted proteins | sample AgamicAtPrz_FD_187164 | JGI IMG/M metagenome (GOLD analysis project Ga0209370, IMG submission 187164) | Agave microbial communities from Guanajuato, Mexico - At.P.rz (SPAdes) (version 2) | ecosystem: Host-associated > Plants > Phyllosphere > Phylloplane/Leaf | place: Guanajuato, Mexico... | reverse complement strand
GGGCCGTCCGCAAGAAATCGCCGCCATGATAACCAGTCGGGGGCCGCTTGTCCGGCCCGGTCGTAGAATGACCCAAGCCGTACGCAGAATTTTCAGTGGAGAAAACCATGAGTGCAGTCCAGAGCGTAGGCCCCAAGGACCTGCCGGCGTTGCAGGAGCAGGTCGAGGCGATCGTCGCCGAGGCGCGCCGCCAGGGCGCCAGCGCCTGCGAAGTGGCGGTGTCGCTGGAGCAGGGCCTGTCCACCACGGTGCGCCAGCGCGAAGTCGAGACGGTCGAGTTCAATCGCGACCAGGGGTTCGGCATCACCCTTTACGTAGGCCAACGCAAGGGTTCGGCCAGCACTTCGGCCAGCGGCCCTGAGGCGATCCGCGAGACGGTCGCGGCCGCGCTGGCAATCGCGAAACATACCTCCGAGGACACTTGCTCGGGGCTGGCCGATGCCGCGTTGATGGCCCGTGAGATCCCCGACCTGGACCTCTACCATGACTGGGACATCGAGCCGGAGAAAGCCATCGAGATGGCGTTGGCCTGCGAGGCGGCTGCGTTCGATGCCGACAAGCGCATCAGCAACGCCGACGGCACCACGCTCAATACCCATCAGGGTGTTCGGGTGTACGGCAACAGTCATGGTTTTATCGGTGGCTACGCCTCAACCCGTCACAGCCTGAGCTGCGTGATGATCGCCGAAGCCGATGGGCAGATGCAGCGTGACTATTGGTACGACGTCAATCGCCAGGGCCAGCTGCTGGCCGACCCGCGTAGCATCGGCCTGCGTGCCGCGCAGCGCGCGGCAAGCCGCCTGGGTGCCCGTCCGGTACCCACCTGCGAGGTGCCGGTGCTGTTCTCGGCCGAGCTCGCCGGCGGCCTGTTCGGCAGCTTCCTGTCGGCGATTTCCGGCGGCAACCTGTACCGCAAGTCGTCGTTCCTCGAGGGTACCCTCGGCCAGCGCCTGTTCCCCACCTGGCTGACCCTCGACGAGCGGCCACACATCCCGCGTGCGCTGGGCAGTGCGGCGTTCGATGGCGATGGCCTGGCCACCTACGCCAAGCCGTTCGTCGACAAAGGCGAGCTGGTGTCGTACATCCTGGGCACCTATTCGGGGCGCAAGCTGAGTTTGCCGAGCACCGCCAACTCAGGAGGCGTGCACAATCTGTTCGTCACTCACGGCGTCGAGGACCAGGCCGCTCTGATCAGGCGCATGGGTCGTGGCCTGCTGGTAACCGAGCTGATGGGCCATGGGCTGAACATGGTGACCGGCGATTATTCGCGGGGTGCGGCGGGCTTCTGGGTGGAAAACGGCGAGATCCAGCACGCCGTGCAGGAAGTAACCATTGCCGGCAACATGAAGGACATGTTCCAGCAGATCGTCGCCATTGGCAGCGATATCGAGACGCGTAGCAATATCCACAGCGGCTCGGTACTGATCGAGCGCATGACGGTGGCGGGCAGCTGATCGGCATTCTGCAGGGATAGGCCGTGGGAGCGGGCTTGCCCCGCGATGCCCTCCAGGAACATCGCGGGGCAAGCCCGCTCCCACGGCGTAACTCCCATTTTCCCCAACCCGGCCATCGCGCCGGGTTTATTTTGCCTATCGTCTAGCTTGAACTGATTCTATTTATCACTTAATAATGAATATCATTATCCAGTAACCCGGCGATGATGTTCATGAAAACCGTCCTCCACGAACTGCCCTACCTGGAAAACTGGCGCTGGCTCAGCCGGCGCATCCGTTGCGCGCTGGAACCCGACGAACCACGCCTGATCGAGCACTACCTCGCCGAAGGCCGTTATCTGGTGTGCTGCACCGAGACCTCGCCGTGGACGGTGGCCTTGACCGCCTTGCGTCTGCTGCTCGATACCGCCAACGATCGTATGTTGCCCTGGCACTGGCGCTGCCTGTGCCTGGACCAGGCCTGGCGCCCGCTGCTCGACCTGCGCAATCTCGACCGCCTCGAACAGAACCAGCGTTGGCAGCCCTACGCGATGCAGCTCGCCAATTGCGTGCTGCTGCCGTCGATTTCTCCCGAAGAACTGATGCAAGGACTTGAAGATGAGTGATACCCGTATCGAGCGCGACAGCATGGGTGAACTGCAGGTGCCGGCCCAGGCCCTGTACGGTGCCCAGACCCAGCGCGCGGTCGACAACTTCCCGGTCAGCGGCAAGCCGATGCCGGCCCAGTTCATCCGTGCCTTGCTGCTGGCCAAAGCCGCTGCGGCCAAGGCCAACGTCGAGCTGGAACAGCTCAGCGCAGGGCAGGGCGCGGCCATCGTCAAGGCGGTGGAACAGCTGCTGGCCGAGGATTTCATCCAGCACTTCCCGGTGGACGTGTTCCAGACCGGCTCCGGCACCAGCTCGAACATGAACGCCAACGAGGTTATCGCGACCCTGGCCAGCCATGTGTTGGGCGAGCCGGTCAATGCCAATGACCACGTCAATTGTGGCCAGAGCAGCAACGACATCATCCCCACCACCATTCACGTCAGCGCCGCCCTGGCCCTGCACGAACAGCTGCTGCCGGCCTTGCGCCACCTCACCGAGGTGATCGAGGCCAAGGCAGTCGAGGTGCACAAGCATGTGAAGACTGGCCGCACCCATTTGATGGACGCGATGCCGGTACGCATGAGCCAGGTGCTCGGTGGCTGGGCCGCCCAGATCAAGGGTGCCCAGGCGCATATCGAAGCCACGTTGCCGAGCCTGCAAGCGCTGGCCCAGGGCGGCACGGCCGTGGGCACCGGGATCAATGCCCACCCACAGTTCGCCGCAGGCTTTGCCCGCCAGTTGAGTGGCCTGACCCAGGTCGAGTTCACCCCCGGCGAGAACCTGTTTGCCCTGATTGGCTCCCAGGACACCGCCGTGGCGCTGTCGGGCCAGCTCAAGACGGCTGCCGTGGCGCTGATGAAGATCGCCAACGACCTGCGCTGGATGAACTCCGGCCCGCTCGCCGGCCTTGGTGAAATCGAGCTGCAGGGCCTGCAACCAGGCTCTTCGATCATGCCGGGCAAGGTCAACCCGGTGATCCCGGAGGCCACCGCCATGGTCGCCGCCCAGGTGATCGGCAACGACGCGACCATCGCCGTGGCCGGCCAGTCGGGCAACTTCGAGCTCAACGTGATGTTGCCGGTAATCGCCCGCAACCTGCTGGAGAGCATCGAACTGATGGCCAACGTCAGCCGTTTGCTGGCCGACAAGGCGATTGCCAGCTTCAAGGTCAACGAGGCCAAGCTCAAGGAGGCGCTGTCGCGCAACCCGATTCTGGTCACCGCGCTGAACCCGATCATCGGCTACCTGAAGGCCGCCGAGATCGCCAAGACCGCCTACAAGCAAGGGCGTCCGATCATCGATGTGGCGCTGGAGCACACCGACCTGTCGCGTGATCAGCTCGAAGCGTTGCTGGATCCGGAAAAACTTACCGCTGGCGGCATCTGAACCCGGGCCGCCCAGGAGGCACGTCATGCAGCATTGGAAACGCACCACCCAAGATGCAAACCGCCTGTTCGAGCAGGGCGAGCTGGTCGACGCCCGGGAGCACTACCTGCAAGCACTGGCCTTGGCCCAGGTGCTGTTCGAGCGCTGGCATGACGTCGACGAGGCGGTGGCCGCACTGGTCATCGCCCACCACAACCTGGCCGACCTGCACCTGCGCCTGAACCAGCCGCACGAAAGTGCCGACTACCTGTGCGCGGCGCACCAGCGGCTGCTCCAGGCCAGCCAGGATCCGCGCCTGCCCCAGGCCCTGCGCGACGCGGCCTTGCGCCACAGCGGGCGTACGTACACCGAACTGCTGAGTTTTATCGCCGAGTACGGCCAATACCCGCGTACCGAGCGCCTGCTGAACCGCCAGGCGCCCGCAGCCAGCGAACTGGTCGCGCACGCGGACATCACGGATCGCAAACCTGCCTACGGAATCCATTGATATGCCACATACCTTGCCTGCGTTGCCCTATGCCTACGATGCGCTGGAACCGCACATCGATACCCAGACCATGGAGATCCACCACAGCAAGCACCATCAGACCTACATCAACAACCTCAACGCCGCCATCGAGGGCACCGAATGGGCCGAATGGCCGGTGGAGCGACTGGTGGGCGCGGTCAAGCAACTGCCCGAGAAACTGCAAGGGGCCGTGGTCAACCAGGGCGGTGGCCATGCCAACCACACGTTGTTCTGGACCGTCATGTCGCCCAAGGGCGGTGGCCAACCCGAGGGCCAGGTAGCCAAGGCCATTGACGAGCAGCTCGGTGGTTTCGAGGCGTTCAAGGAGGCCTTCACCAAGGCTGCGCTGACCCGATTCGGCAGTGGCTGGGCCTGGCTCAGCGTGACCCCGCAGAAAACCCTGGTGGTGGAGAGCAGCGGTAACCAGGACAGTCCGCTGATGCACGGCAACACGCCGATCCTCGGCCTGGATGTGTGGGAACACGCCTATTACCTGAAGTACCAGAACCGCCGTCCTGAGTACATTGGCGCCTTCTACAACGTGGTCGACTGGACCGAAGTGGAACGCCGCTACCTTGAAGCCCTGAAGTGAGTCTGACCGGTATGCGCTCCGAGGTGATGTCTGTCAGCAGTGTGCGCCTGTTCCGCCTGGCGCTTGGGACCGTGCTGTTGCTGGTCGGCACCGCATTGCTGGTGTCGCGTGGTATCGCCTGGTTGGACCTGGAACCGCGCATGTTGCGAGCCCTGGAGGGCGGCGCACTGTGCGCATTGGGGACGGCCTTGGGCGCAGTGCCGGTGCTGGTAATCCGCAACATGCCAGTGGCCGTGGCCGACACCTTGCTCGGTTTTGGTGCCGGGGTGATGTTGGCGGCCACCGCGTTCTCGCTGATCATTCCCGGGCTGGATGCGGCCCAGGCCATCGGCTTCAGCCCATGGGGCGCCGGTGGTGTGATCAGCAGCGGCCTGTTGTTCGGCGCATTGTGCCTGTTCCTGGTCGACCTCAAGGTCTCCGGTGCTTCGCCGGAGGCTCTGGTCGGCAGTGAGCAGCAACCGGTAATCGCCGCGCGGATCTGGCTGTTCGTCATTGCCATCATTGCCCACAACATCCCCGAGGGCATGGCCATCGGGGTTTCCGCCGGTGGCGGGATGGCTGATGCCGATAGCCTGGCCATGGGCATTGCGCTGCAGGATGTGCCGGAGGGCCTGGTGATCGCGCTGGTGCTGGCAGGGGCGGGCATGCCGCGTTTCAAGGCGTTCCTGATCGGTGCGGCATCGGGGCTGGTCGAGCCGCTGGCCGCGGTGATCTGTGCCTGGCTGGTGAACATTGCCGAACTGTTGCTGCCGCTGGGCCTGGCCTGTGCGGCGGGGGCGATGCTGCTGGTGGTGACCCAGGAGATCATTCCGGAGTCACGCAGCAACGGGCATCACCGTCTGGCGAGCCTGGGGTTGTGTGTCGGGTTCTGTCTGATGATGGTGATGGACACGGCGATGTCGTGAAAAGTGCAGGATGAGCCGAGTTTCTCGTTTGCTGGCTTTGAGTGCTGTTCAGGCGAAAATGACTTCAATCCGTCCTTGAGGTCGTGACCGCGGCGCGGCCTTGACTACGATCTGCACGTCACGGCCAAGGCGTGCAAGACAATCGATCATCTTGCTTTCGCTGATACCACGGAATTTGCCGCGAATCATTTCCGAGACTTTAGGTTGGGGCAGGCCAAGGATCTGTGCGGCTTGCATCTGGGTCAGATGACGGGCCTTGATGATGCTGCAGATCTTGCTCGCCAGGCGTGCCTTGACCAGCATCTCGTCCGCATCAGGGTAGTTGAGGTCCGCGTAGACATTGCCGCTGCCTTGTTCGATTTCGCTCATGTCTGGATTCCTTCTGAGTGGGCCTGTGCAAGCTTCAATCGATTGCGCACCAGTGCGATGTCTGTTTGGGGCGTCTTGATGCCTGCATTGGACTTCTTCTGGAAGCAGTGCAAGACGTACACCGCAACGCCGAGACGTACGGTATAGACCGCACGATAGGTGTTGCCGTCATGGTCTTCCACGACCTCAAGAACGCCAGCGCCTGAAAACCCTCGGAGGACTTTCGACTGTAGGTGCCTGCCTCCTGTTTGAGCCAGATGCAGAGCAAAGCCGACGGTTTGCTGGACGCCCTCGGGTAGGCACTGCAGGTCCTGTTTGCTGCTTCCGACCCAGTACAGCGGTTTGGGTTGCCTGTCTTGCTCCATGAATTCACCTGTCGAATCTATACCTATATGGGTATAAACGCAATGTGGTGAGTCTGCTTCCTGACAATTGGAAGAGGATGTTGCGGAAGGGGAAAGCGTTACTCGCCTTCGTCGAAGAAGTTGTTGATCAAGCCGACCAGTGCATCCATGGCTTCACCGTCCTGCTCACCCTCGGTGAGCAGGTGCACCTGAGTGCCCTTGCCGGCGGCGAGCATCATCACCGCCATGATGCTCTTGCCGTCCACCAGCTTGTCCGGCGCGCGCCCGACCCGTACCTGGCAGGGGAAACGCCCGGCCACGCCGACGAACTTGGCGGCCGCCCGCGCATGCAGGCCCAGCTTGTTGATGATGGTGATTTCGCGGGCGGGCATCGTGGGGCGGATCCTGTGGCTAGAGGTCGCGGTGGCGGACCTGGACGTTTTTCAGGGATTGCTGGAGCAGTTGGCCAAGCCGTTCGGTAATGTACACCGAGCGGTGGTGGCCGCCGGTACAGCCGATGGCGATGGTGACGTAGGCACGGTTGCTGGCGGCGAAGCGCGGCAGCCATTTGAGCAGGTAACTGGAAATGTCCTGGAACATCTCTTCGACGTCCGGCTGTGCGGCCAGGTAGTCGATCACCGGCTGTTCGAGGCCGGAATGTTCGCGAAGTTCCGGCTTCCAGTACGGATTGGGCAGACAGCGCACGTCGAACACCAGGTCGGCGTCCACCGGCATGCCACGCTTGAAACCGAATGACTCGACGAGAAACGCAGTGCCGGGTTCGGGCTGGTTGAGCAGGCGCAGCTTGATCGAGTCACGCAACTGGTACAGGTTCAGGTTGGTGGTGTCGATCTTCAGGTCGGCAAGGTCGGCAATCGGCCCCAGCAGCTCGCTCTCCACCCGGATTGCCTCAGCCAGCGAACGGCTGTCGTTGGTCAGCGGGTGGCGGCGGCGGGTTTCCGAGAAGCGCTTGAGCAGCGTGTCTTCGTCAGCATCCAGGTACAGCACGTCGCACTGGATATGCCGGGAACGTGCCTCCTCCAGCAACTGCGGGAAGCGTGACAGATGGCTGGGCAGGTTGCGTGCATCGATCGAAACCGCAACCTTGGGTTGCAACAGCTCGGTATTGATCAAGGCGTTTTCCGCCAGCTGCGGCAACAGCCCGGCGGGCAGGTTGTCGATGCAGTAGTAGCCGTTGTCTTCCAGCACGTCGAGGGCGGTGCTCTTACCGGAGCCGGAGCGACCGCTGACGATGATCAGGCGCATGTTCAGTGCTCGTTCTGTACGTCCAGGACGACCTGGTAGAGGGTCTCGCTGCTGTCGGCGGCACGCAGGCGATCGCGGACCTCCCTGCGATCGAGCATGCTGGCGATCTGGCGCAGCAGTTCAAGGTGGGCGTCGGTGGCGGCTTCCGGGACCAGCAGGACAAACAGCAGGTCGACCGGGGCGCCATCGATGGCATCGTAATCGATGGGGGCATCCAGGTGCAGCAGGGCGCTGACAGGCGCGCTGCAACCTGCCAGGCGGCAGTGGGGAATGGCGATGCCATTGCCAAAACCGGTGGAGCCCAGTTTTTCGCGAGCCCACAGGCTGTCGAAGACGTCTTGCATCTCCAGCTCGGGTACTTGCTCGGCGATCAGGTTGGCGACCTTTTCCAGGGCGCGCTTCTTACTGCCGCCCGGCACGTTCACGAGGGAACGGCCGGGGGTCAGGATGGTTTCAAGTCGGATCATGGATGAGGGGGATCAGCGGGCGGCTGCGCCTTGCAGCAGGCTTTGCTGTTTTTCCTTGTGTTTTTTCAGTTGGCGATCGAGTTTGTCGGCCAGGGCGTCGATCGCCGCGTACATGTCTTGATGTTCGGCGTTGGCGACGACTTCGCCACCGGGAATCTGGAGTGTGGCTTCCACCTTCTGCTGCAGCTTCTCGACCTTCATGATCACCGTCGCATTGGTGATCTTGTCGAAATGACCCTCGACGCGGGCGAGCTTCTCGAGCACGTAATCGCGCAGTGGTTGGGTGACTTCTACATGCTGTCCACTGATGTTGACTTGCATACAGCTTCTCCTTTGTTGCCCGTGCATAAAGAGGCAGGTATTGCACCTGCCACTGAAACGCTGTGGCACATCCCGGGGCTACATCAGTCGCTTGCGCTCGCTCGAGGGGGCGATGCCCAACGATTCGCGGTACTTGGCGACAGTGCGACGGGCTACCTGGATGCCTTGTGCCTCCAGTAAACCAGCGATCTTGCTGTCACTCAATGGCTTTTTCTGATTTTCCGCCGCCACCAGTTTCTTGATGATCGCGCGGATCGCCGTGGACGAGCATTCGCCGCCTTCGGCGGTGCTTACGTGGCTTGAGAAAAAGTATTTCAGTTCGTAGATACCGCGTGGGGTGTGCATGTATTTCTGCGTGGTCACCCGCGAGATGGTCGACTCGTGCATGCCCACCGCCTCGGCGATATCGTGCAGCACCAGCGGCTTCATGGCCTCGTCGCCATGGTCGAGGAAGCCGCGCTGGTGCTCGACGATCTGCGTCGCCACCTTCATCAGTGTCTCGTTGCGGCTCTGCAGGCTCTTGATGAACCAGCGCGCTTCCTGCAGCTGGTTGCGCATGAAGGTGTTGTCGGCGCTGGTGTCGGCGCGACGGACGAAGCCGGCGTACTGCGGGTTGACCCGCAGGCGCGGTACCGCTTCCTGGTTGAGCTCGACCAGCCAGCGCTCGCTGTCCTTGCGCACGATGACGTCGGGCACGACGTACTCGGGCTCGCTGGACTCGATCTGCGAGCCGGGGCGCGGGTTGAGGGTCTGCACCAGTTCGATGACCTGGCGCAGCTCGTCTTCCTTGAGCTTCATGCGGCGCATCAGCTGGCTGTAGTCGCGGCTGCCGAGCAGGTCGATGAAGTCGGTGACCAGGCGCTTGGCCTCGCTCATCCACGGTGTCGAGGCCGGCAGCTGGCGCAGTTGCAGCAGCAGGCATTCACCCAGGGAACGGGCGCCGATGCCGGCGGGCTCGAACTGCTGGATGCGGTGCAGCACCGCCTCGACCTCGTCCAGCTCGATGTCGAGCTCCGGGTCGAAGCCCGCGCAGATCTCCTCGAGGGTGTCTTCCAGGTAGCCCTGGCCGTTGATGCTGTCGATCAGGGTGACGGCGATCAGGCGGTCGGTATCGGACATCGGCGCCAGGTTGAGCTGCCACAGCAGGTGGCTCTGCAGGCTCTCGCCGACCGAGGTGCGGGTGGTGAAGTCCCACTCGTCGTCATCGTTGCTCGGCAGGCTGCTGGCGCTGGTCTGGTAGATGTCTTCCCAGGCGGTGTCGACCGGCAGCTCGTTGGGGATGCGCTCGGCCCATTCGCCGTCTTCGAGGTTTTCCGCGGTGCTGCTGGTACTGGTTTCCTGGAAACTGTTGTCCTGGACTTCGGCGGCCGGCTTGTTCTCGGCGTTGTCCGCCATCGGGTCGCTGTTGTCGAAGTCCTCGCCGTCTTCCTGACGTTCGAGCATCGGATTGGACTCCAGCGCTTCCTGGATTTCCTGCTGGAGGTCCAGGGTGGAGAGCTGAAGCAGACGGATGGCCTGTTGCAACTGCGGGGTCATCGTCAGTTGCTGGCCCATTTTTAGGACGAGCGATGGTTTCATGGCTGGGGCTTGATACCTTGTTGCCGGCGCGCATGCGCCATCCACTACACGGAGGGCGCCTGGGCGCCGATTTTAAGCAAGTTATATGCCTGAAATTGCAGCGTTTGCCTAGAGCACTGTAACAACTTAAGCCTCGAACCGGCGCCTGCGCCAGTGCTCCGGGCAGGCCGGGATCAGAGTCGGAACTCGTGCCCCAGGTACACTTCCTTGACCAGCTGGTTGGCCAGGATGGTCTCGGCGTCGCCTTCGGCGATCAGCTGGCCATCGTTGACGATGTAGGCGGTCTCGCAGATGTCCAGGGTCTCGCGAACGTTGTGGTCGGTGATCAGTACGCCGATGCCCTTGTTCTTGAGGTGGTGGATGATCTGCTTGATGTCGCCGACGGAGATCGGGTCGACACCGGCAAAGGGTTCGTCCAGCAGGATGAACTTGGGCGCGGTGGCCAGGGCGCGGGCGATCTCGACGCGGCGGCGCTCGCCGCCGGAGAGGCTCATGCCGAGGTTGTCGCGGATGTGGCTGATGTGGAACTCCTGCAACAGGCTTTCCAGCTCCTTGCGCCGGCCGTCGCGGTCGAGGTCCTTGCGGGTCTCGAGGATGGCCATGATGTTGTCGGCCACCGACAGCTTGCGGAAGATCGAGGCTTCCTGCGGCAGGTAGCCGATACCGGCCTGGGCGCGCCCGTGCATGGGCTGGTGGCTGACATCGAGGCTGTCGATCAGCACGCGACCCTGGTCGGCCTGGACCAGGCCGACGATCATGTAGAAACAGGTGGTCTTGCCGGCGCCGTTGGGGCCGAGCAGGCCGACGATCTGGCCGCTGTCGATGGACAGGCTGACGTCGCGAACGACCTGCCTGCCCTTGTAGCTCTTGGCCAGGTGCTGGGCTTTGAGGGTTGCCATTTACTCGGCCTTTTTCTTCGGTTGAATGACCATGTCGATGCGCTGACGTGGTGCAGTCACGTTGCCACCGCGACCGGCGGTAGCCACCTGGGTCTTGGTGTTGTAGACGATCTTCTCGCCTTCGGTGGTGTTGCCTTCGTTCTCGACCTTGGCGCGATCGGTGAGAATCACCATGTCTTTCTGCGCCTGGTACTGGATGGTCACGGCCCAGCCTTTCATCTTGTCGGGCTTGGCGGCGCTCTGCTGCTGCTCGAAGTAGGCCAGGTTGCCCACCGAGGTGACCACGTCGATGTCACCGGAGGCGGCGCGGGTCATGGTCACGGTGTTGCCTTTGATCATCATCGAACCCTGGGTGATGATCACATCGCCCGTGTAGGTGGCAACGCCCTGCTTGTCGTCCAGGTGGGCGTTGTCCGCCTGGATGCGGATCGGCTGGTCACGGTCGTTCGGCAGGGCGAAGGCGCTCGCGCTTCCCAGTGCTACGCCCAGGCTGAGCAGAAGGGGGATGGTTTTAACGAGCCTCATACTGTCCTCTTACGTTAGAGAGCAGGTCCATCCTGCCTTCTTTCAAATACGCTTTCATTCCTTTGCCCGTAGTCGTGCCACCGGCGCCGTCGATTCTAACGGCTTGCTCGGTCTGCGCATATTGCTTCTGCGGGAACACGGTCATGCGTGTGCTGGTGATGATGGTTTCACGTTGCTTTTCATCGGTGCGCGCCACGCGCACATCGTCGATCAGTTCGACCTCGGTGCCGTCCGGATTGACCTCGGCGCGCTTGCTCTGCACGTGCCAGGGGTAGGCGGTGCCGCGGTACATGTGCAGGTCGGGCGTGGTCACCAGGGTGACCTCGGTGGCCTTGAGGTGCTCGACCTTGGCGGCGGTCATCTCGTACTGCAGCTTGCCGTCGGGCAGGAACTGCAGGCTGTGGGCGTTGATCGCGTAGTAGTCGATGGCGCTCTGGTCGACCTGGGCCTGAGGCTGGTCGAGGAAGCTCTCCGGGCTGATGTTCCAATAGCCTACCGCAACCAGCACGGCGGCGATCCCACCTAGCAGGGCGACATTTCTGATCTTCTTGCTGAGCATGGGCAGCCTTACAGGTAATGGGCGTTGGCAGCGTCCAGGGTACCCTGGGCCTGCATGATCAGTTCGCAGAACTCGCGGGCGGCGCCTTCGCCGCCGCGGGCCTGGGTGACGCCGTGGGCGTGCTGGCGAACGAATGCCGCGGCGTTGTGCACCGCCATGCCCAGGCCGACGCGGCGGATCACTGGCAGGTCGGGCAGGTCGTCGCCGAGGTAGGCGACCTGTTCATAGCTTAGATTGAGTTCGGCGAGCAGGCCGTCGAGCACCACCAGTTTGTCCTCGCGGCCCTGGAACAGGTGCGGGATGCCGAGGTTCTTCGCCCGGCGCTCGACCACCGGGGTCTTGCGCCCGCTGATGATCGCGGTGGTCACGCCCGCGGCCATGAGCATCTTGATGCCGTGGCCGTCGAGGGTGTTGAAGGTCTTGAACTCGCTGCCGTCCTCGAGGAAGTACAGGCGGCCGTCGGTGAGCACGCCGTCGACGTCGAACACCGCCAGCTTGATGGCCTTGGCGCGTTGCATCAGGTCCTGGTTCATTTACATCACTCCAGCGCGCAGCAGGTCGTGCATGTTCAGGGCGCCGGTCGGGCGGTCGTCCTGATCGACGACCACCAGCGCGCTGATCTTGTGGTCTTCCATGATCTTCAGTGCCTCGGCGGCGAGCATCTCGGCGCGGGCGGTCTTGCCGTGGACGGTCATGACCTCGTCGATGAGGGTCTTGTGCACGTCGATGTTGCGGTCCAGGCTGCGGCGCAGGTCACCGTCGGTGAACACGCCGGCGAGCTTGCCGTCGTCACCCAGGACCACGGTCATGCCCAGGCCTTTGCGGGACATTTCAAGCAGCGCGTCCTTGAGCAGGGTGCCGCGCTTGACCTGGGGCAGCTCCTCGCCGGCATGCATGACGTTCTCGACCTTCAGCAGCAGGCGACGACCCAGCGCGCCACCGGGGTGGGAGAAGGCGAAATCCTCGGCGGTGAAGCCGCGGGCCTCGAGCAGGGCGATGGCCAGGGCGTCGCCCAGCGCCAGTGCGGCAGTGGTGGAGGAGGTCGGCGCCAGGTTGAGCGGACAGGCTTCCTGGGCGACGCTGGCGTCGAGGTTGACCTCGGCGGCCTGGGCCAGGGGCGAGCCTGGATTGCCGGTCAGGCTGATCATCTGGATGCCCAGGCGCTTGATCAGCGGAAGCAGGGTGACGATCTCGGCGGTGCTGCCGGAGTTGGACAGGGCAAGAATGACATCGTCCCGGGTGATCATGCCCATGTCGCCATGGCTGGCTTCGGCCGGGTGCACGAAGAACGCCGGGGTGCCGGTGCTGGCCAAGGTGGCGGCGATCTTGTTGCCGATGTGCCCCGACTTGCCCATGCCCACCACCACGACCCGTCCCTTGCTGGCCAGGATCAGTTCGCAGGCCTTGACGAAGTCACCGTCGATGCGGGCCAGCAGGGCTTCCACGGCCTCGAGTTCGAGGCGCAGGGTGCGCTGGGCGGATTGGATCAGCTCGCTGGATTGGGTCATGTCGAAACGCAATGCCTGATGAAAAGGCGGCGATTATAGCCGCAATGTGTGAAAGGCTCATC